>VFSW01011055.1_pt1 | contig 12720 bp, 12 predicted proteins | sample 5358111 | NCBI WGS metagenome assembly VFSW01 (sample SAMN11554181, study PRJNA540505) | mine drainage metagenome | isolation source: sediment from site ElyBrook_90M | place: USA: Ely Copper Mine, Vershire, VT | collected 2017 | reverse complement strand
CGACTCTGGAGAGCGATTGTCTGGTCCTTGCGGGCCGGGCGCATCCACCGAAGGGGCTCAAGCTCTCAGGTTACCGGACAGAGGGGCGATGGACATGACAGTCCATCGCCCTTTTTTCATTGAGCGAAAGACCTTATGGTGCATTCCCAAGCAAACTTGACTGCCAGTAGCGGTGGCGGAGTCCATTCCGCGCTGCCGTTCCGCTACCGGGCTGGGTCCGGCGCCTGCCGCTCCGGCAGTATCTGCGCCCGTCCCGCGTTCACTCTCCGGTCGTTGAGTTATGCGTATCCCAATACATTCGCCGGGTACGGGCGCATTGGACGTGGCCTTGGTTTCAATTGGATCAAGGTTGCGCCGTTGGTACGCAGCTCGCATCATGCCGACAAAATTCAGTATCCAAGTTAAATAAAGCGAGTTGATTAGATGGGCCATAGAACCCCCCTTTTTGATACCCACGTCAGAATGGGCGCCAAGATCGTCGATTTCGGTGGCTGGGACATGCCACTGCACTACGGTTCCCAGGTCGAGGAACACCACAAGGTCAGGCAAGATGCGGGCATGTTCGATGTTTCACACATGAATGTGGTCGATTTGAAGGGCGCAAACGTGCGTCCGTTTCTCAGCCTGCTCATGGCCAACAACGTCGAAAAGCTGAAGACTCCTGGCAAAGCCATGTATACCTGCATGCTTAATGCCAGGGGCGGGGTAATCGACGACCTGATCGTGTACTACATGAACGAAAATTGGTTCCGCTTGGTGATGAACGCAGGAACGCGCGCCAAGGATCTGGCGTGGCTGGACGCGACCGCGCGCGAGATGGGCGGGGTGAGTGTCCTGCAGCGACCCGATCTGAGCATTATCGCTGTGCAGGGCCCAAATGCGCGCGAAAAGGTGTACCAAGCTCTGGGTGAAGCGCTGCGTCCGGCGACCGCGAAACTCAAGCCTTTTTATGCGACCAACATCGGCGAGCTGTTCATTGCCACTACCGGTTATACGGGGGAGGACGGATTCGAGCTGATTCTCCCGGGCAAGGCCGCCCCTTACAGCTGGCAGGGGCTGGCCGAGGTTGGAGTTGCTCCAATCGGACTCGGGGCGCGCGACACCCTGCGTCTTGAGGCGGGCATGAATCTTTATGGCCACGACATGGACGAAACCACCACGCCGCTGGAATCCGGACTTGCCTGGACCGTTGGCTGGGATCCCGCGAGCCGCAACTTCGTCGGGCGCGATGTGCTTGAGCGGCAACGGGCCGAGAACGTGTCGCGCAAACTCGTCGGCTTGGTGCTTGAGGACAAGGGTGTCCTGCGAGATCATCAAAAAGTTGTCTGTGGTCCTGCCGGAGAAGGCGAAATCACCAGCGGCAGCTTTTCACCGACGCTGGGAAGGTCCATAGCCCTGGCGCGTGTGCCGGCCTCTGTCCCCGCAGGCAGCCGCTGTGAGGTCGAGGTGCGCGGCAAGCGGCTTGCGGCGCGCATGGTCAAGTACCCGTTCGTGCGAAACGGCAAGAGCTGTGTGGACTAATCGAGGAAAACTTCAATGAGTCAACCACCGAAAGATCTCAAGTACACCAGGACCCACGAATGGGTAAAAACCATGCCCGATGGTTCGGTCGCAGTCGGAATCACCGACCATGCGCAGCAGTTGCTGGGTGACATGGTGTTCATCGAGCTGCCTAAAGTGGGCGCAGAATACGCTGCCGGCAAGGAATGTGCGGTGGTCGAGTCAGTAAAGGCGGCCTCAGACGTTTACGCTCCAGTCAGCGGCAGGATAGTCGAGGTGAACGTACGCCTTGGCGATGCCCCCGAGACCGTCAACAAGAGCGCCTACGGAGATGGTTGGCTGTTCCGCGTGCAGCCCGGGAATCCGGAAGAGCTCAGGGCGCTGCTTGACGCCGCAGCCTATGAATCGCTGGTTGAGGCTGAGGGCCATTAGATTCTGGGGTGTACGCAGTTTTCCGCAACCTTCTGCCGGCCCTGTCTGCGATGACCGGGCCGGTCATCGCAGACAGGGTATTGCCAATGCCATTCATACCGCATACTGATGCCGACATAAGGGCCATGCTCGAGGCCATAGGTATCCAGGATATCGACGATCTGTTCGACGAAATCCCCGCGGCGCTGCGCGGCGCCAAGCTCATGGCGGTACCAGAGGCTATTACCGAAATGGAGGTGGCGCGCCTAATGCAAGAACGCGCCGAAGCCGACGGCCGTTACCTATGTTTCATCGGCGCCGGCGCCTATGAACACCATATCCCGGCCGCGGTATGGCAAATCACGACCCGCGGCGAATTCTATTCGGCGTATACGCCTTATCAGGCCGAAGCGAGCCAGGGTACGCTCCAGCTGCTGTACGAATACCAGACCATGATGGCGGGCCTCACCGGCATGGACGTATCCAATGCCTCGCTCTATGACGGCGCATCCGCCCTGGCGGAAGCGGTGCTGATGGCGATTCGGTCGCACAAGAAGGGGCGCAGTGTACTCATGCCGAAGACAGTTCATCCTGTCTACCGCAAAGTGGTCGAGGCGATCGTGTGTAACCAGCAGGTCGGCCTTATCGAGCCGGCCTACGATGTCAGGTCGGGGAACAACCCACTGGACGCGTTGGAGGCGAGTTACCGGGAAGACTGCGCCGCGCTCGTGATCCCGCAACCTAACTTTTTCGGGGTGCTGGAAGACGTTGACGCAATGACTGACTGGGCCCACGGACACGGCTTGCTTGTAATTGCCTGTGTCAACCCGATTTCGCTCGCGATGCTCAAAGCGCCAGGCGAATGGGGCAATTCCGGCGCTGATATTGTTGTCGGAGAGGGTCAGCCGCTGGGAGTGCCCTTGTCTTCCGGCGGGCCATATTTCGGGTTCATGGCCTGCAAGCAGGACTATGTTCGTCAGATGCCTGGACGCATTATCGGTCGTACCGTGGATCGCGACGGCCGACCAGGCTTCACGCTGACGCTGCAGGCACGTGAACAACATATTCGCCGTTCCAAGGCTACTTCCAACATCTGTACGAACCAGGGTCTTCTGGTTACCGCTGCGACTATATACATGTCCCTGCTGGGTCCCGAGGGACTCGAACGCGTGGCGGCCCAGTCACATTCCAACACCCTAGCGCTGCTTGAACGTCTGAAGGATGTTGCCGGTGTGGAGCCGGTATTCGACCGTCCTGTTTTCCACGAGGCCGTCTTGCGCCTGAATTCGCCAGTCGCCGACGTGCTGCGTGCCATGGAGGCACAGGGAATTCTAGCTGGTCTTGCGCTGACAGATGACTATCCAGAGCTAGGCCAGTGCCTGTTGGTCTGTGCCACCGAAACCAAGACGCTGGCCGACATGGATCGGTACGCAGAGCACTTGCGGCGTATACTGAGCAAACGCCGCTTGGATCCACCGTGTGCGCAGAAGATGTGATGGTGACATCCCGCCGACGCACCGTATTACCCAAGGAGGAAATGTTATGGCAACAGTCACCCTGAAGGGCAACCCCGTACACACGCTCGGTGATCTGCCCAAGGTTGGTAGCAAAGCCCCGGATTTCCGTCTGGCCGACTCGGAGTTGCGCGATGTTACGCTCGGCAGCTTCAAGGGCAAGAAGAAGCTTCTTAACATTGTGCCGAGTCTCGATACTCCGGTATGTGCGACGAGTACCAGGAAGTTCAATGATCACGCCAAAGGCCGGAGCGACGCCGTAATGCTGATTATCTCCGCCGATCTGCCGTTCGCGCAAAGCCGCTTCTGCGGTGCGGAAAACACCACGAACGTGCTGACACTGTCCATGATGCGCGATCGCCATTTTGCCAAGGACTATGGTGTTCTTATTGAGGACGGTCCGCTTGCTGGCATCACCGCGCGCGCGGTGGTAGTGCTTGATCAGAACGACACGGTTGTGTACGTGGAACTCGTGCCGGAAATCGGGCAGGAGCCAAACTACGAAAAGGCGATCGCGGCGCTGAAATGACCGGGTTCAGTCGGGGCGGTGCGTAGATCAACGCGGGCCAACCGCCGGATCCGTTCGTATCAGGATTATTTGCCCTGCATAGTTTGGGAACAAGAGCGTTAGTACAGGTGACAACATGCTGATCTTCGAGCTTTCCCGGCCAGGGCGCCGCAATCCGTCCCAGTTTCCATCCGCCGCCCCAGAAGTCAAAGACATTCCGCAGAGCTTTTTGCGCCAGCGGCGACCGCTTCTGCCGGAGGTGTCAGAGATGCAGGCAGTGCGTCATTACACCAGGTTATCGCAGAAAAACTTCTCAGTTGACACGCATTTCTATCCGCTCGGTTCGTGCACGATGAAATACAATCCGCGTGCGTGCAATACGCTTTCCATGCTGCCGCAGTTTCTTGCGCGGCATCCGCTTGCGCCACCAGCCACTGGCCAGGGGTTCCTTGCATGCCTGTTCGAGCTTCAGGAGATCCTGAAGGATGTAACCGGGATGAAGGCGGTGTCACTCACTCCCATGGCCGGAGCGCAGGGCGAGTTTGCCGGGGTGGCCATGATACGTGCCTACCACGAGTCGCGCGCTGACACGGCACGCACCGAAATCCTGGTGCCAGACGCTGCCCACGGGACCAACCCGGCGACCGCCGTAATGTGCGGTTACACAGTGCGTGAAATCCCCACGGATTCGCAAGGTGGCATCGATATCGGAAAACTTCGGGCCGCCGTCGGACCCCAGACCGCGGGCCTGATGCTTACTAATCCGTCGACGCTCGGCGTGTTCGAAAAGGATATCCAGGAAGTGCAGGCGATCGTGCACAAGGCAGGTGGCCTGCTGTACTACGATGGCGCGAACCTGAACGCAATTCTGGGAAAGGTCAAACCCGGTGACATGGGTTTCGACGTGATCCACATGAATCTGCACAAGACTTTTTCAACGCCGCACGGCGGCGGCGGTCCCGGCGCCGGCCCGGTCGGCGTCAACGACCGGCTAGTGCCGTTCCTGCCAGTTCCGATTGTCGCCCAGGCCAAAGACGGTAGCTACGTAATGGAAACGGAAAGGGAACGTCCCCACTCCATAGGCCAACTTTCCGCGCATGCGGGTAATGCAGGAGTGTTGCTGCGCGCCTATGTTTACGCCCGCCTGCTTGGGCGCGAGGGCATGGGACGCGTTGCCGAGTTTGCAACGCTCAATGCGAACTACATGATGGTGCGCCTGAAGCAGCAGGGGTTCACCGCCGCATTTCCCGCGCGCCGGGCGACCCATGAGTTCATTCTTACGCTGAAGCCTCTTAAGGATGCCACCGGCGTAATTGCGATGGATGTCGCCAAGCGGTTGCTGGACAAGGGATTCCACGCCCCGACCACGTACTTCCCGATGCTCGTACCGGAGTGCTTTCTGATCGAGCCCACCGAAACCGAAAGCAAGGAGGATCTGGACCGTTTCATCGCGGCCATGAGCGAGATTGCCCATGAAGCGCGCACCAATCCCGAGCTGGTCAAGAACGCGCCGCATACTACCGTTGTGCGGCGTCTCGACGATGTGAAGGCGGCCCGCGAGCTTGATCTCAGATGGACAGCCCCCGCTTAGTGTCCTGGCGAACCGGGGGCGTACCAGCAACACTGTGACGGCTGGTATCGCAGTGGTCGCAGCGAAGCGGACGTAGATTCCACGGACGATGGCGAACCGCGCAACTCGGCAAGGATGGCGCACGATGCCCGCCGCACCTGCCACCGTCGTGTTCGACCGGACTTCGTGCTGGCCGGTGCCGTGAACTGTTTGAATTCTCGGACGCGGCAGCATGCCAGCAGTCTGTGGCGCCTGATAGGCCGGAGATGTTTTCGCCAGCGTGGCAGCCGGATAGGGAACCGTTCGCAGTCGGATCCAGTGCGCAGGCGGCATGGTTCTGCCGGGTGGTTCTCCCACTAGTCCCGGACCAGCCCCCCGCTTGACGAATCACGCGCCGCAGCATCTGTTCCAGCATGAAACCCGAAACCGTCGACTCTGCAGTTCGGCATCGTGTCCGTTCGCTGCAAGTTTCCGGTATACTGCGCGCCATTTAGCGCCGATGCCGGCATTTGCCCACGACATGCCAGGGTATTGGGGGCTTGGGCAGGCTGCACGCAACAGGGGGGGTCCATGACAGTACTGATCTGCGGTTCGTTCGCATTCGACACCATCATGCTGTTCCAGGGCCGATTCAAGCACCACATCCTGCCGGAACAGGTCCACATCCTGAATGTGTCGTTTCTGGTACCGGAAATGCGGCGCGAGTTCGGCGGATGTGCCGGCAATATCGCCTACAATCTGCACATGCTCGGCGCGGAAGCGCTGCCAATGGGCACGGTGGGGGAAGACTTCGATGCTTATGCAAATTGGATGGACCGTTGGGGCGTGCGGCGTGACCATATCACCGTCGTGCCGGGAACATTCACTGCGCAGGCTTTCATCACCACGGATCTTGACGACAACCAGATCACCGCCTTCCATCCGGGAGCGATGGGCTACTCACATCTCAACTCTGTGAGTCAAGCCGGATCGGTGGCTCTGGGCATTGTTTCTCCCGATGGCCGCGACGGCATGCTTCTGCACGCACAACAGTTCGCCAGCGCCGGAATACCTTTCATTTTCGACCCGGGCCAGGGAATGCCGATGTTCGACGGGTCTGAACTCGATGCCTTTCTCGAGCAGGCCACCTATCTGAGCGTCAATGATTACGAGTGTAAGTTGTTCCAGGAACGCACGGGAAAGTCGCTGCGGGAACTTGCAGCGCGCGTCGACGGATTATTTCTTACTAAGGGTGGAGAAGGCTCAGAGATCCATTCGAAGGGCAAGACGCATACGATTCCGGTGGCCAAGGCGCAGCGTATTGTCGACCCGACCGGTTGCGGTGACGCCTATCGCGCCGGTCTCCTCTATGGGATAGCGCGCGGCATGGACTGGGAGACCACTGGGCGCATCGCCGCCTTGATGGGCGCAATCAAGATCGAACATCATGGGACCCAGAATCACCGCATTGACCCAGCAGAGTTTGCCGAACGCTTCCGGCGCGAATTTGGTTACGCTTTCTGAATCGGAGCCCTAGTCTTGTATGACCGGGAAGTCCTCCGCCTCCCACAGAACGATACCTCCCGCCAGATTGTAGCTGTTGAATCCCATCTGGTTGAGCGTATCGGCTGCGAGCGCGCTGCGTGCTCCAGTGTCGCAGTAGACGACGATTGCGCGATCGCGCGCACTGCAAAGCGGTTCAACGCGATGCTTATTGCCGGCGTCGGCAGCGCTTTCAAGCGTACCGCGTGGCACAAGCAGCGATCCCGGGATATGGCCCTGCTGGTATTCCTCGAGCTCGCGCACGTCGACGATAAGCAGATCATCGTGGTTCTCGATCATCTCATCGAGCTCATCTGGATGAATCTCCTGAATGTGCGCACGTGCCTCACGAATGAAATCCTCCAGAGTTTTCGGCATAACGGATTCGTCCCCAGACCCAGGCGATAGCCAAGTGGCCGTCAGGCGCCTGCCTGGATTTCGCTGCCTGCAAGCAACGGTTCAAGGCTGGCCAGTTCCGTGACCGGTTCACTGCATGTGTGACCGGTGCAGACGTAGGCGGTGACACTGCCTCTGGCGATGCGGCTAGCAAGCGCGCCGGGCAATCCCTCGGCAGTGTCCGGTATGGCGAGTACGATGCGGCGCGGCGCATACCGGCGCTGGCAGCGCTCAACCCATGGCTTCAGCACATCCTCAGACCCGCGCAATACGATTGTCTGTGTCGGATACAGGTACTCCTCCACCGCCGCGAGCAGCGCATTGTGTCCCGAAGGGTAGCGGGCGATCTTGGGGTATAGTGCCCGGATGGCATTTTCCGCCGCTTCAAGGAAATGCGTTTCCCCGAGGATGTGGCCAAGGCGCAACAGCGCCAGTGCGGCTATGCCATTTCCCGATGGCGTGGCGTCATCGCTGGCGGGCTTGGGGCGGTGAATTAGCGACTCATGGTCATCCGCGGTGAAGAAAAAGGCGCCTTGACGCTTGTCTTCGTAGTGATCGAGGAGTGTCTCGGAAAGCTCGAGCGCAAACGCCAGGTCACCGTCGCGCCAGCGTGCCTGCGCCAGCTCAAGCGTGCCGTCGATTAGAAAGGCGTAGTCGTCTAAATAGGCGTTCAATCGTCCCCTGCCATCCTTGGAGACGGCGAGCAGACGGCCGTCTTTCCATTGGTGCGCCCGAACAAAATCGAGAGCCCGCTGTGCCGAATCGATGAAGTCGCTACGGCCGAGGAAGCGTCCGGCATGGGCCATGGCCTTGATTGTAAGCCCGTTCCAGGCCGTCAGGATTTTCTCGTCGCGCCCCGGGCGCACGCGCTGCTCGCGTGCAGCAAAAATCCTATGTCGGGCGCTTTCAATCAGGGTGTTGACCCGGTCTTCCTGGATCCCGAGCGTGCTGCTTATTTCGGCGCCTGTCTTGCAGACGTGCAGGTGCCAGAATTCGTTCTCGAAGTTGGCTTCACGGTCCAAGCCGAAATGCAGTGCGATTACGCGGTACTCGTCGTCGTTCAGGATTGCCTGCAGCGCTTCCTTGGTCCATACGTAGAACTTGCCCTCGTGACCTTGTGAATCGGCATCGATCGTCGAATAGTAACCACCCTCCACAGATTGCATTTCCCGCATAATCCATTCGGCGGTTTCTGTGGCGACGCGCCGAAAAAGGGTATCACCCGTGGCGATCGCAGCATCGCTGTAAAGAGTCAGCAACTGCGCGTTGTCGTAGAGCATTTTCTCGAAATGTGGGATCATCCAGTGTTCATCGACGGAATAGCGGCAGAAGCCTCCACCAATCTGGTCGTAGATACCTCCACAAGCCATGGCCTGTAATGTGTGTCGTGCCATGTCGAGTGCCCCGCGATCCATTGCGCCGGCGTTCACCGCCCAGTGACGCAGGCAGCGTTCGATGCTGGTCGGGTGCGGAAATTTCGGGGCGCCGCCCCAGCCCCCGTTGCGCGGGTCAAAATGTTCCTCGAGTTCGCGCCGGGCTGCCGCCAGCGGCTCCGGCCCTACGAGTAGTCCCGGCTCGGTGACGTCGGGCTCGATGCGCCGGAAAGCGTCGCGCACTGCAGCGTTTTGTGCCCCGATCTGGTCGCGATGCTCGCGGTAATACGACGCGACCCGCTGCAGTATGTCGGTGAACGCCGGCATGCCGTAGCGAGTTGTTCTTGGGAAATATGTCCCGCCGAAAAAGGGTGTGTGGTCATCGGGAGCCAGAAACATGTTGAGGGGCCAGCCACCCGGACGCTGCACCAGCATCTGATGTGCGAGCTGGTAGATCCTGTCGAGATCCGGGCGCTCTTCACGGTCCACCTTGATGCATACGTAAAGCGCATTCATCACGCCCGCAACTTCCTCGTCCTCGAATGACTCATGCTCCATGACGTGGCACCAGTGACAGGCCGAATAGCCGATTGACAGCAGAATGGGCTTGTCCTCGCGCCGCGCCTTCTCGAGTGCCTCGACGCACCACGGGAACCAGTCTACCGGGTTGTGTGCGTGCTGCAGCAGGTACGGGCTGGTTTCATCGATCAGCCGGTTGGTATGGGACGAGGAAACAGAAGACATCAGGGAAATTGTAGGCTCAGTAAAATCCGCACTATAGCGCGTTGTACGAAATCTGTCTTTGCCCGGATGTCCCTGCCCGCTTTCGGGTGATTTCGTACCGTGAAGGGAGTGGCATGTCCGGCAATTTCACTTGCGCCCCTTCGCTGCCCTTAAGATTCCCATTCCTTACGGTTTACCGTAAGCTTGCGCCCCCGTAATCTGACATGCTCACTATGGCCATTGCACCCCTGCGACTGAAAAAAAACGAAGACCGCCGCCTGCGGGCCGGCCACGTTTGGGTGTACAGCAATGAAATCGACACGGCGGCGACGCCGCTGACGGAATTCGAGCCTGGCCAGCCGGTGGTCATCGAAGATCATTCCGGGCGGCCGTTTGGTTCCGGCTACGTCAACCCGCATACCCTCATCAGTGCTCGCCTCGTGAGCCGCGACAGTACCCAGGTTCTCAGCCAATCGCTCCTGGTTCACCGCCTCAATGTTTGCCGCAGCCTGCGCGAGAAGCTATTCGACAGACCTTACTACCGGCTCGCATTCGGCGATAGTGACGGACTTCCGGGGCTGGTGGTCGACCGTTACGACGATGTCATAGTGGTGCAGATCACTACCGCAGGCATGGAGCGCCTCAAGCTGGAGGTCGTAGCGGCCATCGACAAGGTTCTGCATCCGCGGGCCATACTCTTGCGCAATGATAGTGCCAGCCGCGAGACCGAGGGGTTGCAGAGCTATGTGGAGAGCGCGCTGGGGGAAGTGCCTGAGCGTGTTGCGATCGAGGAGAACGGTGTCCGTTTCGAGGTGCCGGTACTCGCAGGCCAGAAGACGGGCTGGTTTTACGACCAGCGCCTGAATCGTGCGCGTTTGCCAAACTATGTGGCCGGGAGTCGGGTTCTCGATGTGTTCAGCTATATTGGGGCCTGGGGAGTGCAGGCGGCTGCCGTCGGCGCAGCGAGCGTGCTATGCATCGAAAGCTCGGCGCGCGCCGCGGATTGGGCCCGGAGCAATGCCGCACTCAATGGAGTGGAAGGCAAGCTTGCAGTGATGCAGAACGACGCTTTCGAGGCACTGCGGTTGCTGCGCGCGGAACGTGAGCATTTCGACGTGGTAATCGTCGATCCTCCGGCCTTCATAAAGCGTAAGAAGGACGTCAAGGAGGGTATGCAGGCTTATCATCGTTTGAACCAGATGGCGATGCAGGTGCTTGCCAAGGACGGAATTTTGATTTCGGCATCTTGTTCCTATCACTTGGCGAGCTCCGATCTGCAGCAGATCCTGTTGCGCTCGAGCCGGCATCTGGACCGATTCCTGCAGCTGGTCGAGCAGGGTGGACAGGCGCCAGATCACCCGGTGCACCCGGCGATTCCCGAGACTAGCTATCTCAAGGTGTTTTTTTCACGCCTTTTGCCTAACTGAAGGGATAGAATCGGCGAACGCGCAATCCTAGATCACAGTCCACTCTCGGAGTCCTTGTCCATGCTTCATGCACCAAACATAAACCCCGTCGCGTTCGGACTTCCACCTTTCAATATTCTTGGCCACGCCATTCATATTGAGGTCCATTGGTACGGTCTGATGTACGTGTTTGGTTTTATCGGCCTGTGGTACTTCGCCAGCCGCCGCGCGCGTCGGCCGGGCTCGGGCTGGACCGTGGATCAGGTCGCTGATGCAATTTTCTACGGCGCGCTCGGTGTCATCCTGGGGGGGCGCACCGGCTACGTCCTGTTCTACAATCTCAATTACTACCTGTCGCGCCCGGCCGCGATATTTGAAGTGTGGGATGGGGGCATGTCATTTCACGGCGGGCTGCTCGGGGTGATCGCCGCGCTTTGGCTTTTCGGGCGAAAGCAAGGTAAGTCGGTGCTAGAGGTCACGGATTTCGTCGCCCCGTGGGTACCCCTGGGCCTCGGCGCAGGCCGCATCGGCAACTTTATCAACCAGGAGCTGTGGGGCAAAGTGACCACTTTGCCCTGGGGTATGGTGTTCCGCGGCGGCGGCCCGCTGCCGCGTCAGCCGTCACAGCTGTACGAGGCTGTACTTGAGGGTGTGGTGCTGCTCACCATTCTGGTGTTGTATTCGCGCAAACCGCGGCCGGTCGGCGCGGTGTCCGGGATGTTTCTCACGTTCTACGGCTCTTTTCGCTTTCTGGTGGAGTTCGTGCGCGTGCCGGATCCGCAACTCGGCTACCTCGCGTTTGGCTGGCTGACCATGGGACAGCTCCTCAGCGCACCCATGATCATCATTGGCGTCGGCCTGCTTGCCTGGAGCTACCAACGGCAGGCACGTAGCGGCAATGCGTGATTCGGTGGCCAGAGTACGGAATACGCCTTAGCCCAGGAGCAATTTAACGCTCATAACTACCAGGAAAACGGCGAAAAATCGCTTGAGCAGTTTCACTGGGAGCAGATGAGCCAGACGCGCGCCAAACTGTGCAAACAGCACGCTCGCGGCGGCTATGGCTAATACCGCTGGCCAGTACACCTGCCCGGTGGACCAGGCTGGCAGGCCGCTGTCGTGCCAGCCGCTCGCCATGAAGCCGAGGGTGCCCGACACAGCGATCGGAAATCCGCAGGCGGCGGAAGTCGCGACCGCCTGACGTACCTCGATGTTGCACCACAGCAGGAAAGGCACCGTCAGACTGCCGCCGCCAATCCCTGTGATGCCGGAGACCGCTCCTATGAACGAACCGGCACCGACCATCCCAAGTCGGCCGGGAAGTCGACAATGAGGCGCCGGGGGACGGTTCAGTACCAGCTGTATCGCGGCGATAAGCGCGAATAGGCCGAACACTGCGTGCAATATCCTGCCCGGCAGCACGTTTGCGACGGTTGAACCAACCAAAGCGCCAAAGATGATGCCGGGGGCCAGCAGCCGGAATACTGGCCATTGCACCGCCCGCCGCCGGTGATGTGCCAGCAACGAAGACAGTGAAGTCGGCACTATCGTTGCCAGCGAGGTCCCGATCGCGAGATGGGCCGCAAGGTCCGGGGCAAACCCCTGGTTGTGGAACACGAATATTAGCGCCGGAACGATAATAAATCCGCCGCCCACACCCAGCAGACCGGCGATGCTGCCGGCGGCGGCTCCGACCAGGACGTAGATGGTTACGATCTGCAGCATAGCCAATTTTCGACGCAATCCAGCCTGCACATCCCGCCACAGGGTTCGTACGGTCAGAATACGTAAGAACTAG
>VFSW01011054.1_pt1 | contig 12722 bp, 12 predicted proteins | sample 5358111 | NCBI WGS metagenome assembly VFSW01 (sample SAMN11554181, study PRJNA540505) | mine drainage metagenome | isolation source: sediment from site ElyBrook_90M | place: USA: Ely Copper Mine, Vershire, VT | collected 2017 | reverse complement strand
ATCGCCGCGTTGTCCACATACATGTGCGACAGCTCGACGTCCGGGTAATCCTTGGCCACCTCGATCATGACCTGGCGCCACAGTTCGGTGGTTTCCAGCACGTTAGCCTTGTCCACCGAGCAAACTTTGCGGCCGCGCTTCATCGCAATACCGAAAGCGACATGACCGATGCGGCGGATTTCCGACTCCGAATAGCGCATGGTGTTGAAGCCCTCGCGCTCTCCATTTTCATTGACATGAATGCCGCGCGGTTGACCGAAGTAAATGTCACCGGTCAGCTCGCGCACGATCATGATGTCCAGCCCGGACACCACTTCCGCCTTCAGGGTCGAGGCATCGGCCAGCTCGGGGTAAAGCAGCGCCGGGCGCAGGTTGGCGAACAGGTTGAGCCCCTTGCGGATGCGCAGCAATCCTTGCTCCGGACGCATCGGACGCGGCAGGGTGTCATAGTTCCAGCCGCCGACCGCGCCGAGCAGCACGGCATCGGCGTCCTGCGCCAGCTTCAGCGTCGCCGCCGGCAGCGGATCGCCCGCCGCATCGTAGCCCGCGCCGCCAATCGGCGCTTCTTCCATCTCGATTTTCATGCCGTCGCCAGACAGCACCTGCAACACCTTGACCGCCTGCGTCACGATTTCCGGCCCGATGCCGTCGCCCGGCAAAACTGCGATTTTCATTATTCAGCTTTCAGTGATCAGCTTTCAGCGATCAGCTTTCAAGCGACGCCCGTGTTCGAGCTGACCGCTGACTGCTGACCGCTGACCGCTTATTAGTTAAACACCCACGGCTCCGACTGGCGCCGCCGCTCTTCATAAGCCCTGATCTTGTCCGCATGTTGCAAGGTCAGGCCGATATCGTCCAGTCCATTCAGCAGACAATGCTTGCGAAAGCTGTCCACCTCGAAGCCGAATTTTTCGCCCAACGGGGACGTTACCGTCTGCGCGTCGAGATCCACCGTCAGCTTGTATCCTTCCTGGCTCGCCGCCTCGCGGAACAGCCTGTCCACCTTGTCCGCAGACAACACGACAGGCAGAAGGCCATTCTTGAAGCAGTTATTGAAAAAGATGTCGGCGAAGCTGGGGGCGATAATCACGCGAAAACCGTAATCCTCCAGCGCCCACGGCGCATGTTCCCGGCTCGAACCGCAACCGAAATTTTCCCGTGCCAGCAATATCCGCGCGCCCTGGTAGCGCGACTGGTTGAGAACGAACCCCGGGTTGAGCGGACGCTTGCTGTTGTCCATACCCGGCTCGCCGTGATCCAGGTAGCGCCACTCGTCGAACAGGTTGGGGCCGAAGCCGCTGCGCTGGATCGACTTCAGGAACTGCTTGGGAATGATCGCATCGGTATCCACGTTGGCGCGATCCATCGGCGCCACCAGACCTTCGAATCGAGTGAATTTTTCCACTACTTGACCGCTTTCTGGATGGCTTCGCCACCCTTCTCGATATCCTGGCCGACACCGCGCACGGTATTACAACCAACCAACTCAAACATCATTCCGATGGACAGCAATATAATCGGTTTTTTCGGAATCATGATCTCACCTCATTACAAAATTTCACGTACATCGACGAAACGCCCGGCAATCGCCGCCGCAGCAGCCATGACCGGGCTAACCAGGTGAGTTCTGCCACCGGGCCCCTGGCGACCCTCGAAATTGCGGTTGCTGGTCGAAGCGCAACGCTCGCCCGGCTCCAGCCGGTCGGCATTCATCGCCAGGCACATGGAACAGCCCGGATCGCGCCATTCGAAGCCGGCGGCGATGAAAATCTTGTCCAGCCCTTCCTGCTCCGCCTGACGCTTGACCAGACCGGAACCCGGCACCACCAGCGCCTGCTTGACGTTGGGCGCCACATGACGGCCCTTGGCGACCACGGCGGCGGCGCGCAAATCCTCAATGCGCGAGTTGGTGCAGGAACCGATGAACACCTTGTCGATCTTGATCCCGGTGATCGGCGTATTGGGCGCAAGGCCCATATAGGCCAGCGCCCGTTCCATCCCTTCGCGTTTTACCGGGTCGGCTTCTTTCTTCGGGTCGGGCACGACGCCGTCGATGGCGGTGACCATTTCCGGCGAGGTACCCCAAGTCACCGTGGGCCGGATGGCGGAAGCGTTCAGCTCGACCACCTTTTCAAAACGCGCCCCATCGTCGCTTTTCAGCGTGCGCCAGTAGGCCACCGCCCTATCCCACTGCGCGTCTCTGGGCGCAAAGGGACGGCCCTTGATGTAATTGATCGTGGTCTCGTCCACCGCCACCATGCCGGCGCGGGCTCCCGCCTCGATCGCCATGTTGCACAGGGTCATGCGCCCTTCCATGGAAAGCGCGCGTATCGCCGATCCGCCGAACTCGATGGCGTAACCGGTGCCGCCGGCTGTGCCGATATGGCCGATCACCGCCAGCGCAATATCCTTGGCCGTCACGCCCTTGCCCAAGGCACCCTCGACCTTGACCAGCATGGCACGGGATTTCTTTTGCAGCAGACACTGCGTGGCCAGCACGTGTTCGACTTCGCTGGTGCCGATGCCGTGGGCCAAAGCGCCGAAAGCCCCGTGGGTGCTGGTGTGGGAATCTCCGCACACCACCGTCATGCCGGGCAGAGTCGCGCCCTGTTCCGGTCCGATGACGTGAACGATGCCCTGACGGGCATCCCCCATCCTGAATTCGGTAATGCCGAAATCGGCGCAGTTCTGGTCCAGGGTTTCCACCTGCAAGCGCGACACCGGGTCGGCGATGCCTTCCGAACGCCGGGTAGTCGGCACGTTATGATCGGCCACCGCCAGGTTGGCGCTCAAGCGCCAAGGCTTGCGCCCGGCCAGCCGCAGCCCCTCGAATGCCTGCGGGCTGGTCACTTCGTGCAGCAAGTGGCGGTCGATGTAAAGCAGCGTGGTGCCATCCGATTCGGTGTAAACCACATGGGACTGCCATAACTTGTCGTAAAGGGTTTGTACGCTCATGACTGACTAGACGGCCTGGACGGCGAAAAACAGAAATTATGGCATATTTCTTGGCAAAACGGATGTTGCAAAACGAAAACTTGGGCTATGCTCCACCTTGATCGTGGCAAAACTCCGGGATAGACTCACGCGAATTGCATCATTTTACTATGGAGCATCGCGCCATGCCCGAAGACCTGAGCGACCTGGCTGCCGTGGCTAAAGGCGCGACGAGCCAGTGTCCGATCACGGCGAAGCCGTCGCAAGGCTGAAGGCGGATAGACATCATGATCAGCCATGCTGATTTGCCTTTTCGAGCAACTGCCGCGCCTCTGCGCGACGGCCTTGATCTGCGTCCTCGCGACCGGGTCGAGCCGTTGCGGACAGGGCCTTTTCAAGATACTCCCTGGCTTTTGAATATTCGCCCTGCCCCAGCAGAAAATCCCCATAAAAATAATTGGCGTCTATGCCGTTCGGATTGAGCCTGACCGCCTTTTCCAGGTATTCACGTGCTTTCTCCTTGTCGCCGAAGCTGATCGGCCAGCGCGGAACCTTGTAGTACAGACTGCCGAGCGAGGTATAAATCGAGCCGTCAAGGACATCGGGCTGAATTTTTTCAGCGCGCTCGAGCAGGTCACGCGCCGCCCTGGCTTTGCCCAGAGCGCCCAAACCACCCTCAAACTTGGCATAGCTGCTGAGTATGATGGCTTCCCATACCATGGGTTCCGCGCGGCCGGGGTTTGCCGTTGTGACCTGATGAGCCTTGGCGGCAAGATCCTTGAATGCGGCTTCTTTCTGTTTCTCCGGCACCTGATAGTAAGCTTTGGCCCAGCCGTGTTGAAGCTCGGCAATCCTGTCGCCGACGCCGTCGGCAAATGCCCGACCGTGTCCCAGAATCAGCGTGCCATAGAAAACCATTCCAGCCAGGATAATGACTGGCAATGGATTAAACAATTTTTTCGTCATGATCGTTTCCTTATGTGAAATCATTCCTGAACGGCAAAGGGTCGTGTCTTGTCGTTCTGCTTGCGCAGCGCGAAGTCCACCAGGCGGGGAAGCACAGCGTTGATTCGCACGAACAAACCTTCAGGCCAGCCGATATAGTAGTCATTGCTGCTTTTCTCGATGGCGCGCACCACATGCCGGGCCACTAAAGCTGGCTCATCGCTGTTCATGCCGACCGCCTGCGCCATTCTGCTGACGGCGCCGTCATTCAGCGGAGTCTTGGTATAGCGCGGAGCGACGTAGGTCACGCCGACACCGGAGCCCTCCAGCTCGCGCCTCAGTGCTTCGGAAAAACCGCGCATGGCGAACTTGCTGGCGGAATAAGTGGTGAAATAGGCAAAGCCGATGCTGCCGAAGGTCGAACCGACGTTGACGATACGCCCATGGCGGCTTGCGATCATTTGCGGCAGCAAGGCGCGAGTGAGCTGCATCGGGGCGAGCACGTTGATGCGCCACAGGGTTTCGATGCTTTCCGGCGTTTGCTGGTCGAACAGGCCAAAACTGGCAATGCCGGCACAATTGACCAGGATATCGACACCGCCTATCGCGTCGATAACCTGATTGGACAACACCAGTGGGGCATCGGGAGCGGCGAGATCGCAGGTGAAAACATGTGCCTTGCCGCCTCGCACAAGCACGGCCCGCTTCAGCTGGAGCAGCTTATTCACGTCAGTGCCCGCCAATACCAACTCGGCGCCCTTCTCTGCCAAAGCCATCGTGAGCTTTCTGCCGATGCCGCCTGTAGCGCCGGTAATCAGGATGCGTTGACCGAAAATATTCATTGCACCGACTCCAGTGTGCGAAAAATGTCGCCATACAGCCGGAACACGGCCTTGGCGCAGTGCATTAGACAGGCTTTATCCTCGTCCCTATCCAGCCGATTGACCAGGTCGCGGAAGAAAGCCACGTGCTCAAGATCGAGCAAGCCGTGGCTGTTGAGATAGGTGAACGCCTGCTCGGGCAAACCAAGAGATTGCTGCAACGCGGCAGCGGCATTTATCGCCAACTGGATGCTGGTGCCTTCCAGTACATGCACCATGCCGAATAAGCCTATCGGGTTACCGCGTGCGACGTTGTCATAGGCATAAGCGACCATCAGTTCGGTGGCGAAGGCCGGCTGGCCATGACGCACCATTTCGGCATCTGCGCCACAGGCTGAGATATCGTTGAGGATCCACTCGTGGTGGCCGATTTCCTCCGCGATGTAATGGGCGATGCCCTCGCGCAGCCATTCCTTGTCGTCGGGCAGGCGCGCTCCGCAAGCCATTAACAAAGGCACCGTATGCTTGACGTGGTGATAGGCCTGGGTGAGGAAGGCGACATACTGGTTCAGGCTCACCTGACCCGCCATCGCCCTGCGGATAACGGCGATGGATTGCAAGTCCGCTTGTTCCGCCTGGGTGGCCTGTTGCAGCTGTTCAAAAAACGACATGGTCTTCCTCTTCATAAAGTGATTCGAGTTCATCGGCATAAGCCGCAAAGATGGCATAGCGCTTCAGCCTGCCATTGGCAGTCAGTTGTTGGTTGGACGGGGTAAATGGGGAGCTGGCAAGCACCCAGGCCGAGATGCGGGCATAGTCCGGAAGCAAGCGATTGGCCAGTTCCAAGGCGGCATCGACGTGGAACGGGGAAAAGCCGGGGCGAACCACGATAACCGCCACATTGAACGCTCTGGATTCGCCGAACACCGCCGCCTGGGCAATGGGCGGATGCAGGATCAGTTCACGTTCAATCCACTCCGGCGCGACATTGCGACCAAACGAGGTGATGAACAGGCTTTTTTTGCGACCGGTGAGATGCAAAAATCCCTCGGTGTCCAGATAGCCGAGATCACCGGTTGGCCAAGGCTGGGATGAGTGTTTCTGACCAAGATAGCCGAGGAACGGCGAACCGCTCACCAGAATTTCTCCATCGTCGGAGAAACTAACGGAAACATGCGGTAGAGGACGTCCAACGCTCCCTGGCCGGCTGGCACCCGGCGTATTGAGCGCGACCACCGAAGCGCACTCGGACAGGCCATAGCCCTCGAACACCGGAAGGCCCAGTTTAAGCGCGCGCTGCAACAGGCTCGGCGATACCGGAGCGCCGCCGACGGCGACGAAGCGCAGACCGGACGGCATGGCTGCCCCGCGTTCCCCCGCCGTGACCAGCACTTGCAGCATTTGCGGGGCCAGAATGGCACTGCTGGCTGCGGATTCGTGCAGCACCTGCAACATGCGAACAACATCGAGGCCAGACGCCCCTTGCATCCCGACCTGTTGCAACGGAAGAATGCAAGAGCAGGCACCGGCCAGTAACGGGGCATAAATACCACCGATGTTTTCCAGCAGCGTGGAAAGCGGAGTCAGGCAAAGGTGGCGGTCCGTGGACTGTGCCCGGCTGGCATCCCGCAGCGAAACAGCGACGGTTTCCATCTGTGCACGACTCAGGCAAACGCCTTTGGGCTCGCCGCTGGTACCGGAGGTGTAGGTGACCTTGGCCGTGCCTTGCGGCAGTTTCCTTGGCACCAACCCTTGCAGCCGGATCAGGTGCAGCCCGCATAGCTCACCGACCTGATGAACTCGAATGTCGGCGCTCAGCAGAAGCGCTTCGACTTGTTGCGGTTGATCGGTCAGCAAGGCATCCAGACCGGCATCGCGCACCACGTGCAGGATTTGTTGCGGCGAGAAAAACGGAGGCAACGGCACCAGCGGAAGATTGGCTGCCAGCGCGGATAGATCGGCCAGCGCCCACGGCAAACCATTGTCGGCCAGCAGTCCCAGAGCGCGGATATCCTGAGCGTTGAGTCCATGGGCTGCCTCGGCGACGGCCTGATTCAGCGCGCCATACGACAAGGACTCGCGTGAGCCTTGAAGGGCGATCCGCTCAGGGCTGGCCAAGGCGTTCTGGCGCACCGATTTTAGCAGGATGCTCATGCGGCCTCGATGCTGTTCATCCCCGCGCGCAGCAGGTCGGCAAGGTTGCGCTGCTCCAGCAGGGAATGGTAGCCATAGGCGATATCGCCCGCCATGACCATGGGGGCATGGTCGTAATAGCTGCCCCAATCGGCGCGATCCGATAACGGCAGATGTTCCAGCGTCGCCGCGCCAAGCTCGACCGGGCGCAGGCCAAGGCGGCTAAAGCCGTTGCGTAATGCCGAGGTGCCGGTAAACGTGACCCACTTGTAGCCTTCGTCGTGCAACATCGCCGTCAGCGCCACGATCAGCCAGCGCGCAGCGCCGGGATAGAGCGCAGACAAATTGCCCACCTCGATGATCTCTTCCCGCCGCAAGGCCTCGCCTCTCCGGGATTGCAGAACGGCTTCGATCGGTCGATCCAGATAGTTTTCGAGAAACAGGCGTGAATTCGCGGCTGCGCGCAGACCGAATGCGGCGATCAGGTCGCCCCGCTTGGTGCACAGGCTAAGCAGGCGCGGCATGAAATGTCCGATACGCGCGCCGTGCGCCGCAGCGAAACACTGCCGGATGAAACCCTCGATCTCGCCGCGTTCCTCGGTGCAGTGTTCGCGCAAATCGAATACTTGTGCCAGGCGGACATTGAGGGCCGGCGTATCTTGGCCTCTTGCGGCATGGGTCGCAAAACCGGCAGACGGCAAGGCAGATGTTGTGGTCATGAAATTCCCTATTGGCTTGATGAGACAATAGGGATATTGCAAACGCCGTGCCACATGCGGAATCAAAACGGAAACAATTACATTAGGGCCTGATTTATTTCAAATATAAATGAATCCGCACGTCCTGCACAATCCAAACCGGCACCCACAAAACCCTGCAAAAAATGCGAATCACGCAAATTATTACGACAATTTTTGCGGGGTTATTTGGGGCAGACAACCGATGCGGTATTGTCACTGATATGCCCGGCGGCACTGATCACCAGCGCGATTTCGACGCGCGCGTCTGCGCTGCAGAAAGGACATAGCCGATCGCGCCGGGAGTTTCAGCGACAAAATGCATGACAGCGCGCTCCGACGAGAGCACGAAAGGCGGAGATATGCCATGGAAGTAAAGGTCATTCCAGTATTTGTCCAACTCTTCCGGGCTCGCACCCAGCACCGCCTGCGAGAATGCACGGCGAAACGGGTTGGAGGCCGGCAGGTTGACCGGTTGAACCTTGCTGCCGTCATTCCAGAACAGTTTTTTGCGCTTGAAGATGAGCGTCAGATATTCTTTATTCAACTCCTTGGCATGGCCTGGAGCGACAATCACCGCCATGGGTTCATCTGCTGCTGAAGCCGTAAATGGCCATAACAACAGAGACAATGCAAGAAAGCAGATGGGGAAAATAGACCGCATCAGAACAGGATGGCGAACGAAGTGAAGACCCCCTCTGGCGCCTGTATTTGGTTGTGGGTGGCGTGGCTGATTTCGGCCTTGAGCACCATGGCCGGCGAAAGGCGCATCGCCACTCCGGCCAGCCACAAATTCATTGCCGGTGCGGGCCCTGCCTGGTCATAAAGCTCATAGCGTCCAATGGCGTACCAACGCCCGACAATGGGCGCCACACCTTGGATGAACAAACCCTTTTCATCCATTCGGTGCCCCTCGTCGGAGAAGCGGTACGCCATTTCAGCACTGATTTCATAACGATCGCGCGACCAGAAGTAATCCATTCCCAGCAGATTCTTGCGCTCGCCAATCGTGCTTTTTTGCGCGAAATTGGCATAGGACACGCCAATTTCGCCAAGACTGGATGTCGGCATCGTCAGGTGCAGCCCATAAGCCTCCTCGAATGGATCGAGTTTGGGGTCGGAGCGCCAATCATGGCCAATAGCGGTGTAAAGGGAATAATCGATGTCGGTGCCCAAAACCGGGAGCGTGCCGTAGGCCATGGCGCCGGTGGCGTTGGTGGGAAAGGTGCGTTCGGTGATCAGCGGGCGGGATGTGGTCCACACCAGAGGGGCGGCGTGGATGACATTCCAGCGACCGATGGGGGTGAGAAACTTGCCCGCGCGCAAATTGAGTTTCTCGGAATACAAGTAGTCGGCATAGAGCCGTTCCAGAGCGAGATAGTCATGTTTTGCCGTTAGCCCGGCAGTCTCCTCCCAAGCCAAGGGTTTCTCCATATCCACTTCCGAAAACAAACGAAATTTGCCTTCGCTTTCCCAATGCAGAAAGAGGCTGAAGTCATCGACGCCCAGCACCGTGGGCCGGCGGCGGTCATCCTCGATGCCGGCACTGGCATAACCACCCAGCTTGAATCCGGTGCCGGGAATCTGCCAGCCCTTGCCCGGCTGATAATCGGAACCGGCCAGGGAATCCTCTGCCCACGCGGACACTTGCCCGGACAGCAACCATAGCGTCAGCAGGAATAAAAGTCGCTTCAGCGGGAACATGATGCAACCCTAAGGATATAAAAATGCCGATTGTGCCATATACTTGGGCTTTTACTTCCAATCATTTTTCTGCCTTGACCATACGAAAAACCCTGCTGATGGCTTTCCTGCTTGTCAGCCTGCTGCCCTCGATCCTGCTCACCTATCTGGCATTCCGGGTTGCCGGAGAAGCCATGCGGGGCGAGATTGAGCAGAGCCTGCAAGTCCAGGCGGCAACGGTATCGCAAGACATCGACAAGATGTTGTTCGAACGCCTGCAAAACGCGCAGACCTGGCGCCAGCTGGAAGTAACGCAGGACATACGGATCAATGACATCGACAAGCGCCTGTCGAACTTTCTGGCCGGCCTGAAAACCGGCTATCAAGATATGTACCTGGAACTGCTTTGCACCGATCGTTCCGGAAAGATCGTGGCCAGCAGCAATCCCGCCCACATTGGCGGCTTCAAACAGCCAGCTGAAGGCATCCCTTTGAATGGACAGGCGAACGCGCCTATCCGGCTGGAAACCCTGCAACTCGCCAGGTCCGATGGCCCCGCCATTCTACCCATCGGCGCCGCCGTGCCCTCGATGTTCGACAGCGGACAGCTCGGGGAACTGTATTTGATGTTCAACTGGGCGCAGATTTACCACATTCTGGATCAGGCGGCGCAGAGCGGGCATGCCCTGGCGCTGCTCGACCGCGACGGCAGGATCATCGCTGCTTCCGCCGATCTGCGCAACAACGGGGCACTGCTGCAGAGGGTTCCCGCTTCCTGGGTGACCGGCGGCAAGAGCGGCGTCGGCACTCACGATGGCGCACCCTTGCACCTCAAGGAAGTGATGGTCGGATTCGACCGATCGCCCGGATTTCAGCAATTCCCCGGCTTCAACTGGACCACGCTGGTTATAGAAAACAGCCAGCATGCATTCATCCCGGTGCGTCAAATGGCCCTGGTTTTCCTGCTGCTGCTGGTGCTAACCAGTGCATTCGCGATTGGATTCTCGATGCTGGTGGCTGGCCGTATCGCCCGCCCCATCACCGCCCTTACCGAGTTCACACGCCGTTTCATGCGAGACAAGCAGTTGCCGGAAGAGCCTCGCGAGTTGAGCGGCGAAGTCGGCGAGCTGACTGAAGCTTTCGTGCAGACGGTGCGCGATCTCGACCAGTCGCAGGCCAATCTCGTGCGGGCATCCAAGCTCGCGGTGCTGGGCGAACTGGCGGCAGTGATGGCGCATGAGATTCGCACTCCCATCGGCATTCTGCGCTCCTCAGCCCAGATGCTGGCGCGTGAACCTGATCTGAGCGACGAAGCACGAGAATTGACCGGCTTCATCGAAAGCGAAACCGAGCGGCTCAACCGGCTGGTCTCCACGCTCCTCGACAGCGCCAGGCCCCGCGCGCCGAAATTGCAGCCCGCTGACCTGCACGCTATCATTCGCCACAACACCGGCCTGTTGGCGGTGCAAGCGGACAAGAAAGGCATTCGCATCAACCTCAGTCTGGATGAGCCCCCTCCCTGGGTTGAAGTGGATACCGAGCAAATGACCCAGGTGCTGCTGAATCTGGTGCTCAATGCGCTGCAAATCCTGCCGAATGGCGGACAGGTAACGATTTCCGCGCACGAGAAGGCGGGCAGGCTGATCGTTGAAATCGCAGATGACGGCCCCGGCATCCCGCCGGGGGAACTTGCCCGTGTGTTCGACCCCTTCTTCACCAAGCGTGAGGGCGGCGTAGGGCTGGGGCTGGCGGTAGTGCAGCAGATTATCGCCGCTCATGGCGGTGAAATCCGTGCCGGCAAAAGCGCGCTCGGAGGCGCATTGTTTTCCATTATTTTACCGATGAAAGAAAACTCATGACCAGCCAGCGCGTTCTGGTAGTGGATGACGAATCGAAGATGCAGCGCGTTCTGGAGATCATGCTCCAGCGCATGGGGCACGAGGTCGCCTGCGCCGGCACCGGCGAGGAAGCCTTGCAGATCATCAAATCCGCACCTGCCGACCTGGTCATCAGCGACCTGCGCATGCCAGGCATGAGCGGCACCGAGCTTTTGAAAACGCTGCGCGAACAGGGCAACGAAGTGCCAGTGATCATCATGACCGCCTACGGCACCATCGAAAGTGCGGTCGAGGCCATGAAGCTGGGCGCTTGCGACTACATCGTGCGGCCGTTCGACGTGGATGCGCTGGAACTCGCTATCGCCCGCATCCTGGCGGAAAGCCGCATGCGCCGGCAAAACGATTTTTTGCGCCAGGAAGTGGACAAGGGCTGGGGCGAGTTTGTCGGCGGCAGCGCACCGATGCAGAAAGTCTACGACCTGATCCGTCAGGTCGCGCCAGGCAAGACGACCGTACTGATCACCGGAGAAACCGGCACCGGCAAGGAACTGGTGGCGCGTGCGATCCACCGCGCTTCACCGCGCCAATCTGCGCTGTTTGTGCCGATCAATTGTGCCGCCATTCCCGCCGACATTCTGGAAAGCGAATTATTCGGCTACGTGAAAGGCGCCTTTACCGGGGCCCATAAGGACCGTGTCGGCAAATTCGAAATGGCCGATGGCGGGACACTGTTTCTCGACGAGCTTACCGAAATGCCGATGCCATTGCAGGCCAAGCTGCTGCGCGTGCTGCAGGAAAATATCATCGAACGGCTGGGAAGCAACCGCAGCCTTCCGATCGATGTACGCATCGTTGCCGCCACCAACCGCGATCCGCGCCAGGCCGTCAGCGACAACCGGTTGCGCGAAGACCTTTATTACCGCGTTAATGTGTTCAATATCGACCTGCCGCCACTGCGTGAGCGCAAGGACGACATTCCAGCGCTGACAGCCAGCTTCCTGTCCAGCCAGAACAACACTCACGGCATTTCGGAAGCAGCGATGCTGTGTTTGCAGAATTATTCCTGGCCCGGCAACGTACGTGAACTGCAAAACGTGATTGAACGTGCTGCCGTGCTTGGCCGAGGCGGAGAAATCGACGTCAAGGATCTTCCGCTGGAAATGACCAACGCGAAAATAGCGGCCGACTCTTCAGAGCCGCGCTCCTTCTCTTCTCTGGAACTCAATCCGGCAGTGGAAAAGCTGGAAGAGTCCATGATATGCGCCGCCCTGAACCGGGCTGGCAATAACAAGAGCAAAGCGGCGAGGTTGCTGGACATCAGCGAGCGCGCACTGTGGTATAAGCTGAAAAAATACGGGTTGTGAACGGGATTAAGGGAGGGTTCCGAATTCTGAACAGGAGAGGTTGAATATGGCGTTAAAGAAAAAATCAAAGCGATGCTGACCCCTTTGATTACAAGCATGCACGATGGAAGCGACCGTGTTTATTGGCTTGCTGGCCAAGCGCTTATTTCAATCGAGAACTACCCCGTTGATCTGTTTCGTAGGATGCGCTGAGGCACCAAGCCCAAAGTTAGCGACTGATGCGCTTCGTGGCTCAGCGCATACAACCCGGGCTGAAATAGCAAAACC
>VFSW01011053.1_pt1 | contig 12722 bp, 6 predicted proteins | sample 5358111 | NCBI WGS metagenome assembly VFSW01 (sample SAMN11554181, study PRJNA540505) | mine drainage metagenome | isolation source: sediment from site ElyBrook_90M | place: USA: Ely Copper Mine, Vershire, VT | collected 2017 | reverse complement strand
GGATTGTAGAGGTCTTCCTGAAAATCCAGACCGCGGTCGCGTTCACGGTCGTATTCAAAGTTCCGATACCATCCTCCCTGTGGCCGCACTTCCGCTCCCTGGTGCGCAAGATAGAGCGTCGGCACGCCTTGATAGGGAGTAATCCCGACGCTACCGGGTTCGATCCCCAATGCGGGATTGAGAGATCCGTTTTCGTGCGCGGTGGAGTGATAATCGCGGAATGCGATCAGCGGACGAAGTTCGAGAGAGCAATTCTCTGAGGGGCCCGTCAGTTGGTACTCGATTACTGTGATGTCTTGCCCGTCGACCATGCAGACGCGCTTTTCCAGTTGAACGCCATCGATTTCATACACGTAGACCGGAAACGGATCCAACCGAAACTGCTTCAGATAAACATAACCTTGGGGATACACGACGCCCGGGTATCTATTGGCGGAAAGGTCAAACCTCTTTCCAGCGACGATCAAGGTTTCCTCAAACTTCGACAGCAGAACCATCCTGCCCACCGGAGGATGGGTGGCGGACACCAGCAGCCCGTGATAGCGGCGTGTATTCATGCCCGATACGGTGGACGAGGCGTAACCTCCCAGCCCGTTCGTCTCTAGCCATTCGCGGCGGCTACTGGCATCCAAGTCCCGGCAAATGCTTTCGTCATATTGAATCATTGGCGGCTCCCAAGCCCACTAAGTCTATCTCAAAATGCCAATCTCAGAATAAGCCGGGCAAAAGCAATTAACGTTGGATTCGAGCCGATCCGCCTTTGGCGAAAGCCCTCACTTGATCCAAGGTAGCCATGGTTGTGTCGCCGGGAAATGTGGTGACCAGGGCGCCGTGCGCCCAGCCGAGCTTGAGTGCATCCTCGGGAGATTCGCCGGCCAGAAGGCCATAAAAGAATCCAGCCGCGAATCCATCTCCGCCACCCACGCGATCGTAGACATCCAGCTCGCATTTGGGCGCGGTGTAAGTTTGACCGTTGATCCAGGCCATCGCGCTCCAGGTGTGCCGGTTTGCCGAGTGTACGTCGCGCAGACTGGTGGCCACGATTTTCAATTGCGGATACATCTTGACGGCTTCGGCGGCATCGGCAGCGCCGAGACCCTTCTGCAGGTCTTCTTCGTTGCCCACCAGCACGTCGACATTCTGAACGATGCGGCGGACTACAGCCAGGGCGCGATCGCCGCCGCCCCACACGTTCCAAAGCTTCTGGCGAAAGTTGAGGTCGAACGAAACCACCGCTCCGGCGGCCTTGGCGGCCTGCATGGCTTCGACGATCAGATCGCCCGTGGTGGCCGAAAGCGCGGCGAAAATGCCGCCACTGTGGAACCACCGCACGCCCTGTGCGAAAATGGCCTTCCAATCGAAGTCGCCGGACTTCAACAGCGCGCCGGCTTCGTTCGCGCGATTGTAGAATACCACCGGCGGACGCACGCCATAACCGCGATCGCTGTACACCGTCGCCATGTTCGGGCCTGTCACTCCGTCGTGTTCGAAGCGCTTATAGAAGGGGTGAACACCCATGGCGCGAACACGCTCGGCGATCAAATCGCCAATGGGATAATCCACCATTGCGCTGGCGATGCAGGTCGGGATGCCGAAGCAGTTGGCTAGATTGGCCGCGACGTTGAACTCGCCGCCACTCACGTGTATTTTGCACTCGGTGGCCTTGCGGAACGGGATTACGCCCGGATCGAGGCGATAAACCAGCGCGCCCAGAGACAGCAGGCCCAGGGCGCCTTCACGCGGGATGTCCAGACCGTGGCTTGTTGATGTGTTGTTCAAAGTTCCAAGTTTAACACCGGGTGTATCCATAATCCTTCCGTAAGCGGCGCGCGCACAACGTGGCGCACACACTTTGCGTGCCGCGTTCACACTCTGTGATCGCCATTGGGGCTGCCGATCTGTCGAAACGAGCTTCGACACGGCACGTACGAGTACGTGCGCCACGCTCATGCTCGCACCGATGCGTATGTTTTACGATTCGGGCGCGAATGGTCTCAAAGGACGCTCGTGTAAACTGGAAGTAAACTTGACAGAGTCACTGACGTTACTCAAATCTGTCCCATTTCTTGCACCTTTAACTGCCCAGGAGCTGGAACAGATTGCGGCGCAGACCACCCTGGTCACCGCTTCGCCCGGCGAGCTGATTATCCGCGAAGGCGAGGTTGGCGACTGCATGTACGTGATCGAGCGGGGATCGGTACAAGTGGTGACCACGTCGTTCGACGGTTCCGATTTAGTGCTAGCCCGCCTGGAAGCGGGACAGTGGTTTGGCGAACAGGTGCTGCTGCCGGGGAGCACGGGACGCCGTAACGCGAGCCTGCGGGCGCTCGAAGAATCGGCTTTTCTGGTACTGTCGCGCGAACTTTTCCAGCATGCCCTGGCGAAGAACAGCAAGCTGTTAGAGCAGATGCGCGCCAAGGGGGAAGAGCAGCGCGCGCTGCGTAGCGGGAAATTGCGGGAGGGCGCGTTTGCCAGTCTGGGCTTCAGTTCCGGGGCCGGAAGTTATCGCATCGAGAGCTATCGCGCCGGAGCCGACGTCTTTCGCCAGGGCGATCCGGGGGACCGGCTGTACCTGATCTTGAGCGGGCGCGCCTGGGTGAAACGCACCGAAAACGGCCAGGACGAGGTGCTGGCAGAGTTGCTGCCGGGACAATTTTTCGGCGAACTGGCCATTCTGCGCGAGGCGCCCCGCAGCGCCACCGTCGAAGCGTCCGAAGACCTGGAAGTGGTGAGTCTCGACGGCGCCTGGTTCCGCGAGGCGCACGAGAAGAATCCGGCGCTGCGGTCGCTGATGGATTCGCTATCGAGCATTTACCTTCTGCCCCGGCGCGGGCTGCTCACGCTGCAGACTGGTCAACTGGACGGGAAGCCGACTGTCACTGCTGTACATAATCTGCCGGATGGAAGGCGAGTCCTGAGCACGCGGCTGGCTGGCGCGGCGGCTTTCACCGCGCAGGTGTTGGATGCCGGAGAAGCCTCGGCTACCAGCGTGGTCTACGACAATCGTGAGCTCGGGCTGCACCGCGAACTTCACATGGCCGGGGGCAAGCTGGTTGGTCTGGATGCGGAGGGCGAATGGACCGGTCTAGGCGACATGTTCAGCGTGCTCCTGGACGGCACGCCCGTCGAAGAATGGCAACTGGTCTTGTTCCGCGAGCGCGGAGACTTCCATGTCCGCCAGATCCAGCCGCTGTACGAAGACAATGAAGTGATCTGCACTTGCACGCACGCCACTTGCGGCAAGATCATGCAGGCCATCCGCGACAATTGCACCACGCTCGAAGCAGTGGCCCAGCGCACCAACGCGACGCGGGTGTGCGGAGGCTGCGCACCTCTGGTCCGGGAACTGCTGGGACAAGCCAGTTGGACCGCGGCGCGCGTGGAGGAGATGGTTCCGCTCGCCGAAGACGTGCGTTCATTTCGCCTTCGGCCGGTGTCCGGTCAATGCCATTCCTGGCTCCCTGGGCAACATCTGGTGTTACAAGCCCGCATCGACAATCGATGGGTCCAGCGCGCCTACACGCTTTCCTGCGCCCCGGGAGCCGGTTTCTACGAGATCACGGTGAAGAAAGAGCCGCAAGGCGTTTTCTCGCGCTGGCTGTTCGATCGCATGCCGCCCGATGCGATGCTGCGGATTTCGGAACCCGGCGGCGAATATTGCCTGCCCGCCGATCAAAGCAGCGACGTGGTGTGCCTGGTGGGTGGAATCGGCGTCACGCCGGCGCTCTCCATGGCCCGCACCCTGGCGGCGCAGCCCCGGACCTTCCGGTTGCACGTGCATTATTCCGCATCCGAGGAAAGCGATCTCGCCGGACGCGAGGAATTGGCCGCCTTGGCGCAGAAAAATGCCCGCATCTCGGTCGAGACCCTGGTCACGCGGAAACAGGGACGCTGCGGAGTGGATCGGATTCGCGAACTGGCGGGCCGTTTTCCGGACGCTCTCTATTTCCTGTGCGGAAGTCCGTCATATATGACTGCGGTGAGCGCTCATTTGCGCGAATGCGGTGTGCCGGACGAGCGCGTTCGCATCGAGCTCTTCACTGTAGCGGGCGCCAAGGTGGATCAGCGCGCGCCGGAACAGCGTTGTCCGGTGGCGCATTCGGCGACCGTGACCGAGCCGCCAGCCGCGCCTCTGGAGCAAGCCCGCTCCATGTTGCGCGATTATTACCAGGAAGCCAACGCGCTCTCTGTGTTCGACGCTCGCTGGCGCCAGGTGGAGGACGAATTTCAGCGCACGGGGACTTACCACCAGACCTATGAGGAGCTGGTGTTCGCGGCGCGCGTGGCTTGGCGGAACAGCGTGAAATGCATCGGCCGGCTGTATTGGCAGGGGCTGGCGGTGCGCGATTTCCGGCACGCCGAAACCGAAGACGAGATGTTCGAAGCTATTTTTTCGCACATCGAAACTGCCATGAATGGCGGTAATATTCGCCCATTGATGACCGTGTTTCCTCCCGCCGGCAAGAATGGGCATAAGCCGCGCGTGTGGAACGCCCAGATCTTTCGCTACGCGGGTTACCAGAGCGCGGACGGCTCCGTCCTGGGTGATCCGGCGAACCTGGAGTTTACAGAAGCGGCCATGGGCTTGGGCTGGAAGCCACCGTCCGAGCGTGGCCGGTTCGATATTTTGCCGGTGATCCTTGAAGCCGGCGGACGCCCGCCGCAATGGAGGGAAATCCCCAAGAAACTAGTAATCGAGATCCCCATTCTGCATCCCGACTTTCCGGGGTTCAAAGACTTGGGGTTGAAATGGTACGCTCTGCGCCTGGTCTCCGGAGTGATGCTGGATGCGGGCGGGGTTCAGTACACCGCCGCGCCGTTCAACGGATGGAGCATGGGAACCGAAATTGGCGCCCGGATTTTCAGCGACGTCCAACGCTATAACCAGTTGCTGCAGGTGGCAAAGGTCATGGGGCTCGATACCAGCAGCGATCGCACGCTGTGGCGGGACCGGGCTTTAGTGGAGTTGAACGTCGCGGTGCTGTACTCCTTCGAGAAAGCCGGCGTGAAGATAATGGACCACCACGCAGCCAGTCAGGCTTTCATGAAGTTCGACGAGCAGGAGAGCCGCGCGGGCCGGACCACTCACGCGCGCTGGAGCTGGATTGTCCCGCCGATTTCGGGCTCGGCCACGCCGGTATTTCACCACGAGTGGCCGGACGTGGAGCTCAAGCCGAATTACGTCGCGCAGCCGGAGCCCTGGAAAAAGTAGAGGCACCGGCTCCCTCACGGTCGCGGCTCACTGAGCGGTTTTAGTTCGCGCGGGTTTTAGTTCGCGCGAACCAGCACCGCATGACCGTCGGGATCGCGGATGAGAATGCCTTGCTTGCCTGCTTCGGCCAGCGGCTCCACGCTCTCAGGCTCGGAAGAAACGAACTTCACCTTGCGCTTCCGTAGCTCGGCCAGCGAACCAGGCACGTCATCCACCAGCACGGTGGTGTTCCAATACCAGAGATCGTTGGGTTCTGAATCGGCGGGCATGGGGCGGCCGTCGGTGGGAACGATGTATTGGAGAAATTCGATGCCGGGACCCGTGGGGCCGCGTAGCCCGGTGATGCGCACGCGCGATCCGAAGACGTGATTCAAATGCTCCTGCTCAATACCGAAGTTGAGGCTTTCGCCGGTGACGTGCAGTCCCAGGATCCCCACGTAAAACTGCGCGGAGCGATCCGAATCGGTGACCGCAATCGCAGAGTGATCGATGCCCAGGAAGGTTGTCTTGCCACCCTGCCACTTGGGATCGCCCTTGCCCGGCGGAAAATAGATCAGCTCCAGGGAATGATTATCGGGATCGTGGAAATAGAAAGCCTTTACGCCGCCCGCGGCTGGATTCGACATGGGCAGCGTCTGCGGTTCGGTGGAGATCTGACGGACCTTGTTCTGCTTGAGGACGGCGTAAGCCTGTTCCATGTCGCTCACCACGATGGCGATGTGCTGAAACCAGCCGTCTTCCGCGCGTGATGTAGCGGGAACGGGGCGACCCTCGGGCGTAACCCACTGGATCAACTGCAGCCGCTCGTTGCCCAAGCGCATGGTCGCGACCCGGGTGCTCGTGCCAAATACGCCGGTGAGATGATCGAAGGAATCCAGGCGCGCGTCGTGCTCGGACTCTTTCTGGAACGAGAGTACTTTGCTGTAGAACTCGACGGAACGGTCCAGATCGGAGACTGTCTGTACGATGGGTCCCATCCCCACCTGCTTGATCTGCGCGTTCAGCGAGGTGGCCGCGCCCAGCAGCACCAGCAGCACAACCACCTTGGCCGCCGTCTGCACGTTGGCCGCCCTCTGCACGTTGGCCGGAGCGTCGTGGTGCATGTGGAGACCGCAGAAGATACAGCGGTGGTGATGACTATGGCCCAGCTTGGGGCAGGGATGATGGGCCTCAACCCACAGATGGCTGGCTTCCACCGCCGCCAGCATCCCCACGAACGGAGCCGTGAAGTAGACCCAGACATCTTTCCAGATGCCGCCCGGCAGCGCGGAAGCGAATGTGCGCGCCGGATTCATGCTCATGCCGGAAAAAGGCGCTTCAAACGCGATGTAGAGGGCAACCAGCGCTCCGGCGAATAGGCCGGTCAGCTTGTTGAAGCGCGGTTGGCTGCTCACCGATAGTACCGTGAGCATCAATCCGAACGAGATTGCAGCCTCCGCGAGGAACGCAAGCCAAGCGCCGCCTGGACCGGGTACGGTGGCGGCATATGCAACCTCCGGCACGCGAAAAGCCTTTGGGAATAGAACCTCCACCAGGACGACGCCAGCCAACCCACCCGCGAACTGGGCGGCGATGTAGTAGAAAGCGTCCCACGGTGTGATCTTCTTCAACCAGAGGAAACTCAAAGTGACAGCCGGGTTCAAGTGCGCGCCCGAGCGTTTTCCCCAATGTGAATAGATGATGCCGACGGCGGTGAGCCCCATCGCCAAACCGATGAGGCAGCGCCGCACGAATCCGGAAGGAAGAGCCTGATGAATTGGAGAAGCCGGATATTCAAACAGGATGGTGAACACGCCTGCCGAGATCATGAAGATCCCCAACCCAGCCGCTTCCATCAGATATTCGGGCCAATGGTGTCGAATGGGACCGAGCATATTCACCTCCGATTCTAAAACATCGCTCAATCAACCGCCCGCTTCGAATCCGGGATAAAGGGTCATGCCGCCGTCGACGTAGACATTGATTCCGGTGACATAATCGGCCAGGTCGGAAGCCAGCATTACAGTGACGTTGGCGATATCTTCGGGTTCGCCGATGCGGTTGTAGGGAACCAGCTTCATCAAGTCGTTGTAGGCTTCGGGCGTGGTCCAGGCTTCGGTGTTGATGGGGGTGCGAATCGCTCCAGGACAAACGCTCAAAACACGAATCCGCCAGGGGGCGAGTTCCTGCGCCATGCTCTTCATCATCATCATGATGCCGCCCTTGGAAGAAGCGTAGTTGACGTGGCCGGCCCAGGGGATGACATCGTGCACCGAACTCATGCAGATGATCTTACCCGCCGCCACGGAAACCTCCGGCTTAACGCCCCGCCGCAAGAATTCCTTAGCCGCTTCTCGAGCGCACAGGAACTGCCCAGTGAGATTGATGCCGATCACGGTATTCCACTGCTGCAAGGTCATGTCCACGAGAGCGGCGTCCTGCTGCAAGCCGGCGTTGTTGACCAAGATGTCGATGGTGCCGAACTCCTCGTACATCTTCTTGAACATCCCCTGGACCTGATCCTCTTTGGAGACGTCCGCCAAATGAGCGTAGGCCTTGGCGCCGGTGGCTTTGATGGTTTCAACCACTTCCTTGGCGGCCTCTTCGCCACGCACGTAGTTCACCACGACATCCGCCCCGGACTGCCCGAGGGCGATCGCGACGGCTTTGCCGATTCCCGAGTTTGCCCCGGTCACCAATGCTTTTTGCCCTTTGAGCAGGACCGGCAGTTTAGCAGTCGGGAGCTGAGCCTTGGGATATTTTTCCGAATTTGCTGGCAAGTTTAATCCTCCTTATTGATTATTTCTTTGGTTGGTGCGCCTTGGAATGGCTGGCGCGCGGCTGCGCGAGTTTTGCGATCAGTCCGGTCCATCCGGTCTGATGATTGGCGCCGACGCCGCGGCCGGTATCACCGTGAAAGTATTCGTAGAAAAGCAGATGATCCCGGAAGTGCGGATCCTGCTGCATCTTGTGGTATTCGCCAAAGACAGGCCGGTTCCCGGAGCTGTCCGGCAGGAAGACTTTGAGCAGCCTGTAGCTCAGTTCCGCCGCCACTTCATTGAGAGTCATCATTTGGCCCGAGCCGGTGGGGCACTCGAGTTTGAACTCGTCGCCATAGTAGTGGTGGAATTTCTGGAGCGACTCGATGATCAGGTAGTTGACCGGGAACCAGATGGGACCGCGCCAGTTTGAATTCCCGCCGAACATCCCCGACGTAGATTCGCCCGGCTGATAAGAGACGCCCATGGAGTTTCCGTTCCAATGGAACTCGTAGGGATGATCGCGATGGATCTGCGAGATGGCGCGGACGCCGTAGTCGGACAGGAACTCGGTTTCATCGAGCATTCTCCGCAGCAATTTCTTCATGCGGCTACCGCGCAACAGCGAGAGTAGATGCCGTTGTCCGGAACGCGGCTCCTGCCAGCGCGACACCAGCGCGGCCAGGTCCGGCCGGTAGTTCAGAAACCACTCGAGCCTTTTCTTGAATTCCGGTACCTGATCGAGCAAGTCCGGCTCCAGCGTTTCCACCGCGTACAGCGGTATGAGGCCCACCATGGAGCGGATCTTCAGTGGAATCATCTGCCCGTTCGGCAGGTTGAGAACGTCGTAGTAGAAACCGTCCTCATCGTCCCAAAGTCCCACGCCCTCCTGGCCGCCGACGCGAGTCATGGCTTCGGCGATGTGCAGGAAGTGCTCGAAGAACTTGGTGGCGATGTCTTCGTAGACGTGATTATGCAGCGCCAGCTCCAGCGCGATGCGCATCAGGTTGAGAGAGTACATGGCCATCCAACTGGTGCCGTCGGACTGGTTGATATAGCCGCCGGTGGGCAGGGGCGCGCTGCGGTCGAAGACTCCGATGTTATCCAGGCCGAGAAAGCCGCCCTGGAAGATGTTGCGCCCCGCAGCGTCCTTGCGATTCACCCACCAGGTGAAGTTGAGCATCAACTTGTGAAAGACGCGTTCCAGGAATTCCAGATCGCCGGGATCGTCTGGTTTCTCGCGGCGCCGGCGCTTGCGGTCCATCTGAAACACGCGCCAGGTGGCCCACGCATGCACCGGCGGATTCACGTCGCCGAAAGCCCATTCGTAGGCGGGCAACTGCCCGTTGGGATGCATGTACCATTCCCGCGTCATGAGCACCAGTTGGCCCTTGGCGAAATCGGGATCCACCAGCGCCAGGGACAAAGTGTGAAACGCCAGATCCCACGCCGCATACCACGGATACTCCCACTTGTCGGGCATCGACACCACGTCGGCATTATTCAGATGCATCCATTCGAAATTGCGTCCGTGTTTGCGATTATCGGGCGGCGGGGGCCCAGCGGGGTCGCCGTTCAGCCACTGCGGAATGTCGTAGTAGAAGAACTGCTTGCTCCAGATCATGCCCGCCAGCGCCTGGCGCTGCACCATGCGCACCTGCTCGTCTGCGATGTCGTGCTGCAGGTGATGATAAAATTCGTCCGCTTCCTTGCGGCGCTCGGTCATGATGTCGTCAAAACCGGTAAATGGGGCGTTGGAACCGCCTGCGGTCAGGCGCACACGAACCACGCCCGCCTTGCCCGCCTCCACCTTTAGGACTGAGTGCGCGGCCGCTTTGGTGCCGGTGCGGTGGGGATTTACCGCAGCCTGGTTCCCGTGCACCACGGCTTCGTGAACACCATCCTTGAAGTAGCCTTCTTTAGGGGAGCCGTACAGCCGTCCGGTGTTGGTCTCGTTGTCGCAAAACAGCAGCGTGTGGCAGGAATCGCTGTAAAATTCATACTCGCCCAGCTCATGATGGCGGGCGATAACGGAACGGTCGCCGGTGGCCGTCAGGGTAGGCTTGGGAATATCGTAGCCCCAGGACCACGTATTCCGGAAGAAAACCTGCGGGAGAACATGGATCTCCGCGGCGTCCGGTCCGCGGTTGTGCAGCGTGATCTGGAGCAGCGTATCCTGCGGCCCGGCCTTGGCATATTCGATCACCACATCCCAATACCGGTTGTCGTCGAACAGCCCCGTGTCGATCAGTTCGAATTCCGGATCGTAGCCGCCGCGCCGCCTGTTTTCTTCCGCCAGCCAGCCGTAGGGGAATTCGGCTTGCGGATATTTGTACAGCATCTTCATGTAAGACTGCGTCGGAGTGGCGTCGAGATAGTAGTAAAGATCCTTGACGTCTTCGCCGTGGTTCCCCTCGCTGTTGGTGAGCCCGAACATACGCTCTTTCAGGATGGGGTCGCGTCCGTTCCATAAGGCCACTGAAAGGCACAGCCGCGCCAGTTCGTCGCTCCAACCTCCGATGCCGTCCTCGCCCCAGCGATACGCCCGGCTGCGCGAATGATCGTGGCTCAAATAGTCCCACGCGGTGCCTCCGGGCGAATAATCCTCACGAACCGTTCCCCATTGGCGTTCGCTGAGATAAGGCCCCCAAAGCTTCCAGGGTTCCTTACCTTCGCGAGCTTCGCTCAGGCGCTTCTCTTCTGGTGTCATCTTCCCTCTCTACTTTGAGACTTGAGAAATCAACTGAGACGCTGAAGAATATGGTCGCCCACGCGCATAGCGTTCGCGATGATGGTTAAGGCTGGATTTACGGCTCCCGACGAGCAGAAGAAACTTCCGTCGACTACGTAAAGATTGTCCACTTCGTGCGCCTTGCAGTTGGAGTCCAGCGCCGAGGTCTTCGGATCGTTGCCGAAACGAACCGTGCCGTTCTGGTGAGCGACGCCCGCCAGGGGAATGCGTTGACCCACAAAGAGGCTGCGGGCCGAGATGCCCTCGTGGCATCCGCGTCCGTGAATGGTGCACTCCCTCTGTTTGTGTTTCAGCAGGTCCTCCAGCTTGGCGATGAGACGCTTGTGCGCTTCCTCGTTGTTGGGTTCGTACGACAGCACGATGTGGCCATCGCGGTCGAGCGTCACGCGATTATTCGGGTCCGGCAGATCTTCGGAAGTCAGCCAGAAATCGAGCGAGTGCTTGGCCATCAGATCGAGCGTGAAGCCCGGGGTGAGTTTCGGAGCCCCACCCTTCAGAGTCTCCGCATCGAGCTTGCCGACGAAAGAGATGTGCCCCATCGGGTAGTTCCATTCCGGAGTGCCGAAATAGAAATCGTTCACCGACAGCGTCTTTTGGAAGATGGTCGAGTTCGCGCACTTGGAAATGGCCATGATCACGGAATTGACGTGGCCCATGTAATGGCGGCCCACGACGTCGGAACCGTTGGCCAGCCCGCGGGGATGCTTGTCGTTGGCGGAGCGCAGCAGCAGCGCCGCTGAATTGATGGCGCCGCACGACGACACCACGATGTCGGCGGAATATTCTTCCGTGACGCCATTCCTTTCGACGATCACCTTGGTGACTTCAGTGCCGGATGGGCTGGTTTCGAGACGCTTGGCGTAAGCCTCGGTGAGCAGCGTGACGCCGGGATATTTCAACGAGGGGTCCACGCACAATACCTCGGCGTCCGACTTGGCGTGCACCAGGCAGGGGAAGCCGTCGCAGGTGTCGCAGCGAATGCACTTGCTCTGGTGCATATTGCTCTCGTCGAGCATGACGCCGAGCGGCGTGTGAAAAGGCTTCAGCCCGGCCGCCGCCAGATCGTCATGCAGTTGCTGGATGCGCGGTTCATGGCTGATAGCGGGATACGGGAAGGGGGCGCCGGAGCCGGGATCGGTGGGGTCCTCTCCACGCGTGCCGTGACCCTGAAACAGATTCTCGGCCTGAGTGTAATAGGATTCCAGATCGCTGTAAGAGATGGGCCACGCCGGCGAGATTCCATCGTGCATGCCCAGTTCCCCGAAGTCCTCTTTGCGGAGCCGGAACAGCGCGGCGCCGTAGAACTTCGTGTTGCCGCCCACGTAATAATTCGTGTGCGGATGGAGGTCTTTTCCGTCTTTGTCTTTCCAGTGTTCCTTGGTCTGGTATTTCCCTTGGAGGTTGACGGCGGTCGGGTTCCAGTTGTCCTTCTCGCGTTTCACGTAATCGCCGCGCTCCAGAACCAGGATTTTTTTGCCGGAAGGGGCCAGCTTATGTAGAAGCGTGCCGCCGCCCGCGCCGGTTCCGATGATGATCACGTCGTAATGGTTGTTCGTTGCCACTCGTAGCTCCCAATCTATTCAGCTATCTCAACCGCGCTGTCTGCGCACCTTCACGTTGGATACGTTATCTTAACCCAAAACGGCACGGGTACGCCTTGATGGAAACGAAAATTTGACTTGGAACTCTCGCTCGTGACCTGAGTTGCAAGTTGATCTAAGAGTTCGCGAAGTAGGGCGGCCTCCGGGGCTGCTCGGCGCGGTGACTGCGTTGGAGGGGGCCGCAGCGAGCGCGGGCCGCGGCGATCGCGGGTCCGGCGCGGACGAAGGCGTCCGCCCCACCGTGAGCACCACAACGATTCTATGTGTGAGATGCAAGTCTACCGCGAAAACACCAGCGGTGTTGCGTACTGCATTTCCTGATACCGAACGTCCGGCGCGCGAAGCTTCAGCGAAGCGCTGAACTGTTTCGGATCGACCGAGTTGTCGGGAAACATATCGTAGTGGCAGGGGATCGCCAC
>VFSW01011052.1_pt1 | contig 12723 bp, 3 predicted proteins | sample 5358111 | NCBI WGS metagenome assembly VFSW01 (sample SAMN11554181, study PRJNA540505) | mine drainage metagenome | isolation source: sediment from site ElyBrook_90M | place: USA: Ely Copper Mine, Vershire, VT | collected 2017 | reverse complement strand
TTCCCCGAACGCAGGTTGAATGACATCAGTGTCAGCCGACTGCCCTATTTTGACAAGGTGCCGGAAGGGGGTGAATCGTGATGTGTCGAGGAGCAAGACGAACGACGCATAGGCAGACCGTATGCCTCAAGCATCAGCCGTGAACAGGCGACCAAGTTTGGCCAGCTATCTCTGCCTTGGGTAACAGTCGAGATTAGTCTGCTCGGCCTTTTCAGCCATTGGCCCTTATGCAACCGGGTGGCCGGTATGAGTCGTGCTACCGACGTTGGCTGGGGAATCGCCTTGGATGAGCGCTCGGGAACAGCGAGGGACAGTGAAAGTGCAATTGAGCTTTGAAATGGGTAAATTACAGTCCAAGAGCGTCACAAAAAGGACCTACGGTGAAAGCCGTGGCTGGTAAGAAAATCCATTCGGGGAAAACCCCGCGCCGGTTCAAGTCCAGCAGCATACACCGCGCCGCACGAATGAACTCAAACCGCAGGGGAGAAATGGCCTACCGCACTCCAGCCGACGTGAAGCAAGAATTCCGCGCCCATCCTCGGCGCGCACTCATTCTTACGACCGTTGACCATGAGACTCATGCGGTCAACGCTCACCTTGTTGGTCCAGAATTGTTGATTGGCGAGAGGGACGCGACTTATGACTACGGCCGCTTTCCTGATCCCGCTGGCGATTGGCTTGTTGTGCATGCCTTAACGCTGCAGGGGAACTGCGATGCAAGCCAGGTTGTGACCAAGGCCTTTCAGGAGTTTGGACACTTCCATGCGGTGATGTTCGTTGGCGTCGCTGGGTCGTTGAAAGAAGACATTCGAATCGGAAGTGTCGTTGTTGGGGACTACGTGCACGATGCTCACGCTGCGAAGGTGGGAGCCACGGAAACTTACGCCAGGCCAATTTCATTGCGCGCTGCGAGGGAGCTGCTGACTGCCGCCCAACGCCTTGTTGTCTCTAGAGAATGGATAGACCTTATTTGTGATCCGGTTGGGGAGAAGCTTCCTAATACTGCAGTCTACCCTTGCGATTACCCGCCTTCTGCTGTCATCAAAGGAATTGCATCCGGCGAGGAAGTGGTTGCCAGTGAAGAGTCTTCACGCTTTGCCTGGATTAATTCACACCTTAACAACTGCGGCGCAATTGAGATGGAGGGCTGGGGCGTCATGATCGCCGCAGACTATGAGACCGCGTCGGCCATCATCGTGCGTGGCATCTCGGATATGTGCGCCGGGAAGGATCACGCGAAGGACAAGTTGCATCAGCCAATCGCGGCTGCGCATGCCGCCGCGTTCGCGTTCAGCATTCTTTCATTTCGGAGCAGGGTTCCGGCGCCGGACGGTTCAGTGTCGAATGGTGAAACGAAGACGTCGGCAGCCGCGCAGATCACTGAAACTCAACCTCCTGAAGAGCGTCGGGTGGAGTTCGTTTTCAACTTCGAAGGCTACAGGGACGAATGGTCCGAGGAGGAGATTGAGACTGTCGTCGTGCGTCTGAAGCAGGCGATTGACGACGAGAATCTGAAGCTGGTTCGCATTGAATGCGGGTCCGTTCGGCTCGTGATGAGCGTCCGTGAAAGTGACCTCGCAGCAATGGATTTGGCGAAGCTTCGGGAGGCCGTGGCGGATAGTGGCGTCATCCTCCTTGGCGCGATGCCGTTGGAAAATTTGCTCGAAGCGGAAAAGGCAAAGCAAGCCCTCGGTGCGGCTTCCGTTGATCTCCTCGTTTGGGAGAAAACGCTACCCAACGGAAGGTGGATGGAGAGACCCGAGCGGGATAGCATTGAAGCTTGCTTTCAGCGCAATGCTAGCTCAACGGTGCTGCTTGGCGAACCGGGATCAGGCAAGTCGGCCTTACTTTCGAAGATCGCTTCTGACCTACTGGATCACGGTGCCGCCGTGTTCGCACTGAAGGCGGACTTCCTTTCTGCCGAGGTCCGAACCGAAACAGACTTGCAGCGCGAACTGCAGTTGCCGGCTTTGCCGAGTGACCTCATTCTTCTCCTTGCGACACTGCAGCCCGTTTACGTCCTCATTGATCAACTCGATGCGCTTGCAAGCCAACTCGACCTCCGAAGCGGGCGACTGAATGTCCTCCTTAACTTGGTCCGCCGCATTGGCGGCGTACCGAACGTTCATGTGCTGCTTTCTGCGCGCACGTTCGAATTCAAGCACGATGTTCGGCTACAAGCAATCGATGCGGAAGCGGTGACGCTGGCGCTTCCGCCTTGGCATGAAGTGAAAGAGCGGCTCGCGGAGGTTGGTATCGACCCTGATGCCTGGCCCGAGAAGGCACGAGATGTCGTGCGTATTCCGCAAGCTTTAAAGACCTTTATCGTGTTGGCGAAATCGGGGCGCACCGCGCCCATTAGTACGTATCAGGCGATGCTCGAGCAGCTCTGGAACGACCGTATTGGGTCGGCTGATGATAGCGGGCCTCTTATTTCACTGGCCTCAGATCTTGCCGGGCAGATGGCGGAAGAAGAGGCGCTTTGGCTCGCGGCCTCGCGCTTCGACGATCGTTTGAATTCCCTTAAGCGCCTGGAAGCCCTGGGGTTCATCGTCCGGTCTGAAAACAATCTCAGCGTCGCGTTTAGCCATCAGACAATTTTCGATTACGTGCTCGCCAGGACCTTCGTCCGAAACGCGGGGCTACTCTCGACGTACGTCGGAGAACGCCAAGACTCCTTGTTCGTGCGCGCAAAAGTCTGGTCGGCGCTGAACTATCTAAGAGAAGCCGAGCCGAAATCTTACGAGCGTGAGTTCCATGAGATTTGGAAGACGAAGGATCTTCGACGGCATCTCCGCCTCCTTCTTATCGAATTTCTTGGCCAGGTGGGCCACCCATTAGAGTTCGAGAAGGCGTGTATGGCCGAGGTGCTGAACTCGTCCGAGCTTCGCATGTTTGGGCTCAAGGCGATGGGCAGTGGCCCAGGTTGGTTTGCTCACTTCGCTTCGACCGCCATTAGAGATGCAATGTCGGGAACCGAGCCCGAGGCGACCCAGGCGAGTCGGATCCTCGCGCTAAACTGGAAGACGGATGGCGAGCGCGTCATTCAGCTCATCAAGGAGTGCTGGCTGCCCCATCCAGAGAGGGACAGCTATTCGTGGATGGTCATCAACGAATGTCCTCTTTGGACTGACGAAGTTGAAGAGATTGCGGCGACTGTCCTCAAGCGTACCCCAGTCTCGATATGGCAGGTGGGCCACACCGCAATGACACTCGCGATAGAGCAGCCTGACGTAGCAATGCGTCTCGTCCGAGCTAAGCTCGATTTCCTCCTTGCCGAGGCGAAAGGCAAGCCAGAGCTGCCACCATTTCCGGCGGATGGCACGGAGAAAGAGAAGATCTCCTGGTCCATTCGCCATGGTCGAGCGAAGGACTTCGAAGGCCTGCTCGACGCGATGGAATGGAACGACATGCCCGTGCTAGCGGAAGCGGCGCCAGCTGCGTATCTCCAATATCTTTGGCCCTGGTACGTCGCTGTCTTCGCAGAGATTCTCGCCCACAGTGGCAGGGAAAACGCAAAGTATATCTATCCCGGGCGATACATTCTTGAGATCGAACTGACGCCTACTGAGGCTCGAACAGCGTCGCGAGAAAAGCCAGTGATGAGTGCCCTTCAAATCGCAGTCGAGGAACTCGCAGAAAAGTCGCCGGAAGATTTTTCGAAGTGGGCCGATGAGAACTCGACCCTTGAGATGTTGGCTGTACAACAGATTATCGCGCATGGGTATGAAGTCGCGGCAGATCATCTGGCTTCGAGATCTCTCGATTGGCTTCTTCTCGATCAGCGCCGGTTCCAGTTGGGCACTGTCAACGGCCTTAGACGCACGACGATCGAACTCGTACGTGCGTCTGCGCCACATTGGTCGGAAGAGGAGATCGGTCGCCTTGAGGAGACAGTTCTCGGCTATCGCCCCCAAGTTCCCGATCACCTCAAGGATCCGGAACAACGCAAGCTTTTCGCAGATTTGGTTCGAGCAACCAAGATGGATCTTCTTCAAGCTGTGGGCGTCGAACGGCTGGCGCCCGAGAACCACGAATTGGTGACTACCGAACAGCGCGCCTTGGGCAACCGTTTTGACCGCTCGATGAGCGAGGTTCAAGGCGGCTTTATAGGATCGCCCATGGAATCCGCCGCAATGGTCAAGGCCAAAGATCGCGACATCCTTAGGATCTTCCGCGAGATTCCCGACAACACGAATTGGGATCATCCGACGCATTGGATGCGTGGCGGAAACATCCAGCTGTCTCGTGCTTTTGCCGACTTTGCTCGGACTCATCCTGAGCGAGCAATTCGCCTCATGGAGCAGTTCGATCCGCTCCAGCAGGAGCGGGCCGCCGGGTATGCGCTCGATGCAATGGCCGACGATGCCCCGAACGACAGTCGCGTAATTGAAGCTTTCCTTGATATGCATGCTCGCGGATTTCAGGTTGAAGAATTTAGAGACTCTGCCGCGCGTGCGATCGAAAAGATCGCGAGGAGAAAGGCCGACATCAGTGACGAAGTGATCGGCATACTCATTGAGTGGCTTCGCCTTACTCCCGATCCGGAGGAGGTGGTTGAGCACAAGGAGATAAAACTTACTTCAAGATCGAATGACGAAGACAACATGGAAGGAAGTATCATTTGGGGCCTTGGCAACACCTTTGCCATTCCAGGCGGTAATTTCAACGTACTTTCAGTGCTCGCTTCGATACTCCTAAACAGGAAGGAAGCGGGTCGAGATCGCTATCTCGAAATTCTCGACGACCACCTCTCACGTGAGCGCGATCCGAACATATGGAAGGCGCTTCTCTATAGGCTTGGCAACGCTGGCGGCTCGACGCCGCAGGTAGTGTCGACCTTCCTTCTCAAGTTGTTTGCTCGCTTCCCTGATATCCTTGCTACCCGAGAAGCCGTCGACTTTCTTGCCTACGCCCAGCGCTGGGACGACCAGTTTGTGTTTGACCTTATCCGCGACTGGCGCAAGTCTGACCGAGCGTTCTTGCAGCGGGGCTACGGCGAACTTGTTGGTTTGGTCGCCACAGTGAAAGCGAAGGACAACTGGACAGGTGCGAGGGACGAGATCATCGCCTCTGGCACCGACGACATGAAAATCGGTCTGGCGCACGCCGCTGTGAATATGTGGTCCGATGAGAAGCTGAGACCGAGTGCCACTGAGACCCTGGTCGCCTTGCTAAAGGGTGCGAGCAAGAAACTTGTCGCTGTGGTGATGGACGTTTTCAGGGTGACCGACGAGATCAGACCCGATACGTCAACGGTCGAATTGCTACGCGCGTTGGCAGACCCCAGCGCGGATATGTCGGCTGCGCCCGCTCATTTCGTTGTAGAGCGCCTTCAAGCGCTACTCCCGCATGAGGCGGAGCTTATTGCGACCATCGGGGAGAAGCTCGTAACAGCTTGGCGTAGTGAGCTTGGAGACTTACGGACTGGAACGGCAACTGCTGCACCGCAATTAACTGACCTTGCACTTACGCTTCATCGGCTTGGGGGAACGTCACGTCAGTCCGGCGTCGCCCTCTTCGAGGCGATGATCGAAATCGATGCGTATGGTGCGCGAGAGACTCTAGCTGAGATCGATGGGCGTTTCGACCCGCGCCGCACAACAGCACGGCAGCGGCTTACGCGGCGAAGCAGGCCTCGCGCTCCACGTCGATGATCAGTCTAAGTCCGTAATTCGACCGTCCCTGGATAACTCGCATCTGAAGATGAGAATATCCGAGCAATTCGCGACTATTGGAGCGGCCTTGCCAAAAGCTGCACGGGCGTTGCAGGATCTAAATGGAATAGCCCTGTACCACGAAAGCTATGGTGGTCGTCATCCATTTGCGGCGTACAAACTATCCCTGGCGCATGTCGCCAGTCGGCTTCGCACCACGTTGGAGATACTGGCAAAAACCCAGCAAGAGATGATGTTCCTTGATGTAAAGCACTCAGGGTGGGAACAGCCGCTTGTCGACGCCACCGATCACTTGCTTGATGCCCTCATGGAGCATTTGGAGGATTGCGGCGGGATCATTAGGAGCTTCTATCCCTCATTGGACGAAAGATCATTCAAGTCCGTCTATGCCGAATACAAGCGCTCCGTAGATCCCTACCGACAGCACATTGGGAAGATCGTAAATTACATAAAGCACAAGCAAGGTCGTCTGAGATCGGTCGTATTTTCATGGCCAGGAGCTTCAAGTCTTGGATACTTTGTCGAAGGGCCAACCTCGGATGGGGCCTTAGGTCCGGTAGCTGTAATACATCCAACGGAGAATACGGCGTTCTCATACAATCGTGATATCGCCTTTCATGTCTGTAGTGTTTTCGCGGTGGGCGCGCGTTTAGCGGCCGCTTTGCACATGATTAACAGGAACATCGTTGCATCAAACTCTACGAAACCCGTGGCAACAAGGGACACCGACCTAGTAGCGGCGCTAAAATTTGCAGCCGCATTGCCACTGCAATACTTCGAAGACGAGATAGGAAAGGACGTTCCTCTAGTGCGGCTGCGTAATGGTGGCATTCAAATCGAGTATCCCGGCAACAAAGTCACTCCCATGCGACCTCCCAGCGGCGCACGCATCTCGCTGTCGTTTCGAGGAGACGGTGTCACGAGGTCCTTTAGGATGCCTTACTTCAAGGGAAGGAGCTGACAAGTGCTTCCAGCCGACATATTTTCTTCTGCTTCGCTGCGGAAAATCCGCGGCAGGGCAAAACGTGAAGTGAATCCCGCATCGGAGAGATTCAACTAGGGCCCGCTGACCATGTCCAATCTGATCGAAGATTTCCGCCAAAATATCCGAAAGCTGAATCCGGATGGCGATGACGGTTTTGAGGGCCTGATGGCTGCCGTCTTGGGCGATCTGACAAAACGGAGTTTTGCGCTGGCGCGCGCCGGCTCACAACACGGCAAGGATGGCCAGTCCGCACTGGATGGTGGCGCTATCATGTTCGAGGCCAAGCGCTATGACGACGTGGTCCCGAAGGACAAAATCTTTACCAAGATACTTGAGATCGCTGCGGACGATACCGGCACCACCGAGCTCTACATCCTGGCAGCTACCAGCCCCATTTCAACACAGAACATCACTATCCTGAAGAAAGGCGCACGGCGACTCGCCATGGCGCTGATAGTACTGGCGTGGCCGGAAACAGGTTTGGCGGAACTCGCCGTCCTTCTCGCGATGACCCCGGACGTGTCCGCAAAATTCATTGCCAGGCATACGTCGGTTATTGAATCCGAACTTTCCTGTCAATTGGCGGCAGTGCGGGCGCATCCGCAATTCCAGGCGCAGTCGGACGAACTTTTGGCGACTTTGCAGCAGCCCAGCATCGCACCAGCTTTTGCACTAAAGGACAACGTAGCTTGGCTGTCTGCGGCCTTTTCCGACCAGGCCCGCGCCCGCAGCGTCTTCGGCCAAGCCCTCTGCCCTGCAGATGTATCGATTTCGGGCACGCTCGACCGGATAGATCTCAGGACCGAAGTCGCAAATAACGTCTTCGCCAAACCAGATGGCACCGTCATTGCCATCCTCGGTGCCGACGGCAATGGCAAATCCTGGATTTTCGCGCAGGCTTGGGGCCACCAACCTATCCGGCCGCTAACTATCGTTATTGTCCCCGATGATATCGACCCCCCGCCCTCGCCTGAATCTTGCCAAGACCTCCTGATCTCGAAACTCCTTACCCAGACGGGTGAGATTCGTAAATCCGAGGCTCGGGAGCGCTGGTTGCGACACTTCGAGCGCTGGCAAAACAACACCGACACTGCTGTACCGCGACTGGTTGTCTTCATGGACGGTATCAATCAGCGCGTAAGCATCAACTGGCTGCGGTTCATAGACACCATGAGCGCGGTGGTTGCCCAACTGGGCGGCAGGCTCGTCTTTAGCTGCCGCCAGCTTTTCTATCGCGATAACCTCGAGAACAAGCTGGTAAGCCCGATCGTCACAATTGACGTTCCCGAATGGACTGATCCGGAATTGGACGATCTACTGAGAGAACGGGGGACTTCGATTGCCTTCCTTGACTCCAGTATTGTTCGCAGTCTGCGCAACCCACGCATTTTCGGCGTTGCGGCCGCTCTTTTCAAGGCCGAAGAGATCAAGGAGTTCGGCGAGCTGAGCGTTAGTCGGCTGCTTTTCGAGCATATCCGTAGCGGCACTGCTGCGATGGGCACTACCATCAATTCCAAACAGTTTGTAGCTGACATCTGTACTCATGCGGAAAGCATCGTCCAGCGCCTCGAGCAACAGCAAAGCGATGGTCTAAACGAATTCGATATGTCCGCGCTCGTGACGGACGGTCGCTCCAATCAGACGATTTCTGAGCAGTTCGTGGTTACCTCGGCAGGACGCTTCTTTGAGGTGCTGGACGAGAATCCCAACAAATACGTGCTTAAGGACGAGGGGTTGCCGCTTGCGCTGGGTCTAGCGCTGGTCAGAACAGCACGGGAGGCGCTGAGGAAGCAAAAGAGCGTCGAGGAAGCACTTTCCAATATTCTCGATCCGATCGCCGCGCTGGACAGAACCAGCGACATCCTGCTGGGTGCCATTCTCTCGGCCGTGCTTGAAGGAGCACCCAAGGAAATTGTAGCGCCGCTGGTACGCTCCTTTGTCATGCTTCAAAATCTCGATGTCGGGCGCTATCCGGAATTCCGCAGCTTGTTCGGCCGTGATCCTGCGGCGTTTCTTGCAGCACTGGAGGATTCCGTACTGACCCGCGATATCACCTCGAATCTTTCCTGGCTGACTGACGCCGCGAACGATCTGCGGGGGAGCAAAGTCTTCGAAGTTGCCCTGACGGCTGCCATCCACCGTTGGCTCAATATGTATTCGCTGGCCCCGGAGCGCATGGTACTGGTTCCCAACAATCCGGAGCATGTTGCGGAACGCGAGAAAAAGCGGGCTGAGCGCGAGCAGCAGCTTTCCGCAACCCTGGCATCATTGTCGCAGACGGAACAAGAACTCCTTGCAGGCATGGTCTGGGAGGATCGCGGCGACTACAGTCAGCTCAACCTCCTGGCCTTCCATGCCTTGGCTGGCCGACCTCTCGCGTCGTTCGCCGAGAGTCTGAGGAACTGGTGTTTCGGGGCGTCGCTCAACGGCGGCTTTTACGATCATCATGAGGATTTTGACGTTCTTCTACATTTTAATCTGGCCGACTGGGTTGTTACGAAGGATGCGTTGCGAGAAGCGGCAAACCTACTGCGCCAGAACGATATATCGACCACCGGACGGTGGGCGCTGGTCTATGTCCTACGTGCTACCGGCGACAGCAGTGACGCCCAGGAAGGCGAACAGATTGCCGAAGAGTTGACTAAAGACCGTGAGCGCATAAAGGGCTGGCGGCTGATCGAGAGCTATTGCGCCACAGATCCCTGCGATCCCGCATCGGTAGCGCCGGAGAACATTGACAAGACGGCCAGCAACTATAGCGTGATCAATCCCGCCGAGCTGCGCCGCATTATGGGGCGCTCGTCCAACGATCATTTTTTTACGGAGGCGCAACCTGGCCTCGCCCGATTCCGTCCCGAGGTGGCTGTCGAGGTCTTGCGGGCCTTGGCGGACCAAGTTGTGACGCGGGCGCAGCCGGAATTTCGACAGGCCGTCTTCATGTTAGAAAACCATACCGTCGGCTTGGAAGATCGCATCGCGACGCCCTATGTAGAGAAAGCGCGGGAGATCGCCCAGGCGGCACTGGATGCCGGCGAAGATAAGAACAATGAAGCCTGGGTCGCTGCCCAATATGCTCTTAGTGTTGCGTTTCCCCACATGACCGGAGACGCCCAGTTCGATGCGCTAGTCAATCATCCGAAGGACCAGACCATCCTCACGGACCTTTGTTACCTCTTCCAGCCAGTAGACGCGAACAAGTTGGAGCGAGCACTCGACAAAGCGGTACATGAGGGCAACACCGTTGCGCAGTTCCGCGTGCTCTGCTTCGCGGAATATTCGCTGACGCCCTTGACCGTGCGTACCAAGCAGCTGGTGCTCAGCCTTCTGGCCTCGCAAGAAGGACACGTTCGCCTGTCAGCGCTGTCCCTTATGCGGGCAACGGCCGACCCCGTCTTTCTCGCGAGATTGGTGAAATCTGGCTGGAGCGCCGCGCCGCTCGACGTCGTGTCAAATAAAATTGAAATATTCCATGGATCAGAGGCGCTGGTGTTGGCCGCGGAGCAGGGAATGATCACGGTCGAGGCCTGCCTCGATCGGATTGCATTTTCCGCATATGAAAGCCTGGCCGAACGGCTCGGGTCTGACGCCGCACTGGCGATCGCCGACCGTCTTACTACGGCTATTCACAGGGCCGCCGAATTTCAGGTTACGGGCAGTCTGCCGGACATTGAGCAGGTCTTCGAAGGCAAGTATTGGTCGGTGTTCTTGACTGTATCCGAAAAGCAGACGGAAGAGGGAACTCTTCAAGCGCAGTTCCAGCGGCTTGCCGAAACCGGCGACGCTTGGTGCGAGCGCCAAAAGCGGAACCAAGAGGTGGCTGACCGATTCGAGCGTGATCTGACCAAAGCCGGCGCGCAGCTCATCATCCAGTCTGTCACTGTGGGCCTTATTGCGGAGATCGACAAGGTGGCGCCTGCGCTTGTCGATTCCTGGCATGGGTTCTTCCTGAAACTGGACGACAAGGCACTGAGCAATGTCCACAACATCGCTTCTTTCGTAGCCGTGGCTATTTCTAATAGGAATGCGGCGGCGGGCCGGATTCTATTCGAGCAGCTGAGGGCTAATTCCTCTCTCGTGCGTGTCACGTTCGACCAAACCCAGATCAGCCTCGATGCCGTCACGGCATGGGAAGCCGCGGACAGCGAAGAAATGAAAGCATTGCGTTTCGATCGTCTTGACAGAATCGGCAACGACCACGACCTTGCAATGGAAGTCTTGGCGGCCATCAGGGCTAACCGCCTCGACGTCCTTCGCGACTACGTCGTCGACCGGCGACAACGCCCGGAGCCAGCGCATCGTGCCCGCGCTGCCATGGTGGCAGGTTTCTCAATGGACGAAACTTGGGCCGTCGAGACCATCGACATGCTGAAAAATGAGCACGGGTTTCTGCAGGCGGCGTATCGGGGCGCCAAATATGCAATGGAACGCCATCAGTGGTCTCGCCACTGGGCCGCACAGATGCGTACGGCCACTGATACCGTAGATCTTTGGCGTTTCACGGTGTTGCTTTCAAGAATCGTCGATGGGCGGTTCAATGGCTCAGAGGTGGAAGGCGCCAAGCCCAGCCCACTTATCAAGCGGTTCGGTACCACACTGGAAGGGCAGATCCACAATCGGATTCGCAAATGGAAGAACAAGCGGGAATCGAAACTGTTCGGGATGAAAGTTCCCAACAAGACCTTTCTGCCGTGCGATTCGACGAGGGATGCGTCGTGACGACTGGCGCAAATGATGCCCCCTATGGATGTCGGCTTCTCGTTTCATACCGGCCGCTTGTGCCGCAGCGGGGCAACGTTCGTTTTGGCTGAGGACCCGTCGCTGTAAAGTGTGCGCCCACCCGTCCACGATAGCCGAAAAAGCGCATTGGCTCATTTCCCAGCGCAAGCAAGCTGTGCTGTAATTCTGCTGTAATTGTGTTGCGCTCCGATGCGCCAAGACACATTTCGATACATGGCAACGTTATTTCAGATCATGCACGTAGGCATATGGAAGCACACGAGAATGCATCGTTTGGCGATTTTTGTCGATTCGCCAGTCACAAGCATCGAGATTTGCTAGTTCCTGAATGAAACATAGGTAGTTCAACAATCGCGCGTAGCGCGGTTGACATGGTTCATTCACTTTTGAGATAGTATTGAGTGCTTCCTTAACGTAGTGAAAGGGGGTCTATGCAATTTACATTTGAGAGAGAAGTCTCAAGAAGGCGCTGCAATGTTCAGACGCGCGAATTGATGAAGTTTTCATTGAACTTCAGCCTTTTAAATTTCTGAACGCCTTGTTCTTCTTGCTTTTGCTGATTTTTACCTGACTGCTCGGCTAAGTAGAGGGGTACTGATTCGGAAAAGCAGGACTTGGTAAGCCAACCAAGATAGGACGTGGATTCTGGTTAGCCACACTGATGCAGGTGTCAGTAGGATTTATGTAACCAGGGCGGTGAGACCGATAGACCTGCTAATTCGGTATGCATCGTCAGTAGTTTGAAGAGCTATCACACGAGGCGGGCGTTCTTTAGATTAGAATTGACCTACACCCGTGAGCTGTAGTTTGGCACCGGACTCTGTTACAAGAGCCGGTGCCATTGTCTATTCAGAGTACTTTAACTAAGTGAATACACTTCACAGCAGGAATCATTGCTTAACTAGGCGAATTACAAATCGCGTCGCCATCGGTGGATGAAATTTTCCACCGCCTCTCATAACGACCGAATTCCAATCCGGTCGATGAGCGTGGCTATATAAAGGCGAATTGGACTAAAGTGGAACCCGACGCTTCGGTGTTATCACCACAAGCTGAAGTTGTGACTCAACAAAATTAGTGTCCCGTCTCACCTTTTCGGGGCCACCCTCGTCTCACCAATTCGGGGTGGTTCATCGTGATGCGTGGGGTTGGTCTCTACTGACAAGCGTATGGCTCAACCCAGAAAAAGTTGGCCAACTCCCAGGCTCATGCGCATCAAGCTCGACGGGCTGCCGGCACACAAGAAGAAGGGGGTGAAGGACTACGTGGCGTAACCGTCCAAACCAGACCGTTATTGATCCGCGAGCACGATGTCTGATCTCA
>VFSW01011051.1_pt1 | contig 12724 bp, 14 predicted proteins | sample 5358111 | NCBI WGS metagenome assembly VFSW01 (sample SAMN11554181, study PRJNA540505) | mine drainage metagenome | isolation source: sediment from site ElyBrook_90M | place: USA: Ely Copper Mine, Vershire, VT | collected 2017 | reverse complement strand
TTACCAGTACTAATCGCCCGTTCGGCTTGTCCATAGAATTAACTCCGCGCAGTAAAGGCGGGCGTTCTTCTTACAAGCCTTGTAAGTAAGACCAATCAATTTCGTGTCAAATCAAAAGTTTAGTAAGACAAGCTTTTGGCGCCAGTTTGCAAACCGCGTTCCTACAGGCCTCCGGTTGAAACCATCCGGAACAACGTAGATGCCGCGGACGGCTGCGGGCAACCACCCGCCAAGCGCCATTCAAGTTTGCCGGTGACCATACTGCGAGGGATCACCCGTTCCCATCCCGAACACGGAAGTTAAGCCTCGCTGGGCCGATGGTACTGCACGGGCGACTGTGTGGGAGATTAGGTGATCGCCGGCAATATTCTTAAGAGAAAAGGCCACGCCCAAAAGGCGTGGCCTTTTCTGCGTTCCGGGCAAGTCTTCGAACATTTCCACCCACTGATCGTTCCACGGTGAACTCACCGAGGCTCGCTCTGCGACTTGCCGGACAGTTCTCCTTGACAATCTAGGAGAACAAAACTATCGTTTCTCCTAGAACGCAAAGGAGAGCGAGCATGCCACAATCCAAACAAGACCGCCAAAGTGACGTGCTGCAGGGGACGCTGGACCTCCTGATCTTGAAAGCGGTGTCGTTAGGCCCGCTTCACGGATATGGCGTCCTCCTCCGTATTCAGCAGATTTCCGGAGAAGAACTTGTAATCCAACAAGGTTCGCTTTACCCGGCGCTTTACCGGCTCGAGCACCAGGGAGCCATTGTGAGCGAGTGGGGTGAAAGTGAAAACAACCGCCGCGCAAAGTATTACCGCCTCACCGACCTAGGCCGAGATCGGCTCGCGGAAGAGACGGACAGATGGAATCGCATGGCTGGAATCATCGGCTCCATTCTCCGCACGACCTGGGAGGGAGCATGAATCGCCCCTTCGTGTTCCTGTTGAGTAAGGTCGCGGAGATGAAGTCCTGGGCCCGCGCCATGAGCGGCCGAACACGCCTTGAAGCGGAGATGGAAGCTGAGCTAGCGGTACATCTCGAATGCCTCACAGCGGATCTGGTGCGCACGGGGCATACCCCGGCTGACGCAGCACGCCGCGCCCGCATTGCTCTAGGTTCGCAGGTTTTGCACAAAGAAGAGATGCGGGCGTCGCTCGGTCTCCGTAGATGGGACGAGCTACGGGCCGATCTTCGTTACGGCGTCCGCATCCTGCGTAAAAGCCCTGGGTTCACGTTGATCGCAGCGACCTCGCTGGCGCTCGCGATTGGAGCCAACACGACGATTTTCGCGGTTGGCAAGCAGTTGCTCTTTAATCGTCTGAATGTCCCTCATCCCGAAGAACTGCGCATGCTGCGATGGAATGGCGACGGCAACGTAGTGGCGCAAAGCATGTGGGGCGATTTCGACTCGACCCCTCAAAGAGGCATGTCCAGTTCCGTCTTCTCCTACCCCGTCTATTCTCATCTGCGCGACCACAACGAGAAGATGCAGGATCTGGTCGGATTCAAAGAAGATGGGATGAACGCGACTCTGCGCGGAAACGCGCAGCGCGTTGACGTAGCCATGGTTTCCGGCAATTTCTATGCGGCACTGGGAGTGCGTCCACAGGTGGGACGCGCACTGCAGCCCTCAGACGATGCTGTGCCCGGCTCTGGAAACGTGGCCGTGATCAGCGACGGTCTGTGGCAGCGAGAGTTCAGCCGTTCGGCGTCTGTGATCGGGGGAGCAGTCACTCTCAATCAGACCGTAATGACGATTGTGGGCGTTAATCCGCGTGGCTTTACGGGCGTAAAAAATGTACAGCAGGCACCGGATATTTTCATTCCGATAAGCATGCAACCGGTGATCGACCCGAAGGGCAAAGCATCGCTGCTAAGCGATCCAAATCTATGGTGGGTCAACGTGATTGGCCGGACCAAGCCCGGCGTCAGAGACTCGGAGGCGCAGGCCGCGCTCGACGCGCAGTTGCAAGCCGCTGTTCGTGCGACGATGGTGGTATCTCCATCCGATACGATGCCGCGCCTGGAACTCGCCGATGGAAGCCGCGGGTTGCATTACGCCGACGCAAGGTTGAAGAAACCTGTATTCGTGCTCATGGCGCTCACCGGTTTCGTAGTGTTGTTGGCGTGCACCAATATCGCAAACCTGCTGCTTGCCCGGGGAGCGCAGCGGCAGAGGGAGATGAGCATACGCCTTGCAATGGGTGCGGCCCGTTCGCGCATCATGCGCCAACTCCTCACTGAAAGTCTTCTGCTGGCCGCACTTGGTGGAGCGGGCGGTTTACTGTTGAGCTTTCTAGGACGCGGCACGATTCCAAAGCTCCTGACGAATGCCTGGGAGCGGAGCGATTTTACAGCATCGTTCGATTGGGGAGTTTTCGCCTTCACCTCCGCGGTCACGATTTTGGCTGGGATCCTGTGTGGACTCGCTCCGGCGTGGCTGGCGGCGAGCCACGAAGTCGGCAGCAGCCTGAAAGAGGCCGCACAGAGCGTAACGCTGCGGCGAAAGGGACTGGGCGGCAAGGCAATTATCGCCTTTCAGATTGCGCTTTCGACTCTTCTGGTTTTAGGCGCAGGACTCTTTCTCCGAACCCTCGTCAACCTCGATTCGATCAATCCTGGATTCAAGCCGGACAACCTGCTGCTGTTTGAGATCAGCCCTCCGGCGAGCCGTTATCCTGCCGGAAAGGACGTGCAGTTGCACGCGCAGTTGGAGCAGCGCGTTGCTGCAATCCCAGGGGTAGAACAGGTTGCACCGGGATTGGTCCCCTACATCGCTGAAAATATGGCCAACTCCGACTTTCTCCCTGAAGGCGAAACCTTCAACCAGAAAAGGCGTCAGGCCGAAGACACAAACGAGGTTGGCATCAACTTTTTCCAAACGATGGGCATCCCCATTGTTGCAGGCCGCAGTTTTGGCGCGTCGGACACCGCGGCGTCGCCCAGGGTAGGGATCATCAACCAGACCCTCGCGCGAACGCGATTCCCGCATATGAACCCGATTGGCAGAAGGTTCAAGGCCGATCGCGACGCGAAGAGCGACTGGATCCAGATCGTTGGCATCTGCGCCGATACGCGGTTTGCCACCTTGCGCGACGACCCGCCGGCGCAGTTCTTCCTGCCCTATGTGCAGCAACCCAGTGTGGGCGCCATGGTGTATCAGGTGCGAACCAGTCTGCAACCGTCTTCGCTGGTTCCCGCATTGCGACAGGCTGTCCAAGCCATCGACCCCGACTTGCCCATGATCGACGTGCGCACCCAGCGTGAGCAGATCAACGCCACCATGCAGGTCGAGCGGGCCTTGGCCGCGCTGACAACCGGCTTTGGCGTTCTGGCGCTCACTTTGGCTTGTGTGGGAATTTACGGCATCATGGCCTACAACGTGGCGCAGCGCACCAACGAGATTGGAATTCGCCTCGCTCTGGGTGCCCGCCCAGCTCAGTTGCGCGGCATGATTCTGCGCGAGAGCACAGCGCTCACCATCGTTGGTATTACGGCTGGAATCGTTGCGGCGCTCGCACTCACGAGCCTCGTCAAGTCAATGCTTTACGGTATCCAGCCCTATGATCCCGCCACCTTTTCACTGAGCATCCTGGTGCTGCTGGCCGTGGCGCTGGCAGCCAGCTGGGTCCCGGCGCGGCGCGCAGCCGGCGTGCAGCCGATGGAAGCACTGCGGCACGAGTAAGCCAAGACAAGAGCCACTATCTGACTGTCTTTGCCTGCCCGACCTGTTTGGCGGTGGCGGTGTACAGATGACAGTTGTCGGTAGTTTCTTTGAAGCGGAAGTAGGGATGGAGGAACAGGGCGGCGCGTGCGTCCCCTGAGCCCTCGGCGAGGTCCGTCAACCACACGCCGTCCGGCTGGGGATGATTGTGGATATGCACCCAGAAGCCTTTGTGAAGATTCGCCAGCAGCCCTCCGGCAATCTTTAGATCCTGCACGGAACGGATGTTGAGATCGATCAGCTCTCCGCTCTGCTCATCAACGGACATCTTGCCCTGCATCACATGGGCAAAGCGCTGATTCAAATTCCTGGCCTGGGAGTGCGGGTTCGGCACCACGTCGTAGAAGAGCACGCTGCGGTCGTTCACTTGCTCGCGATGGCCGTTTGTCAGCATCATGGATTCCATCATGTCTTCGACCTGCTGGTTCTGCTTGTCTGACTCCTTGTTTGCAGTGGCCTGATTGCTGTACTTCACCGTCTCCTTCATCACGCGCTGGTCTTCTTTTCGACTCTGGTCAGCGGACAGCTCCTTGCCGTTTTTTGAAAGGGTTCGCTCGATCGAGATGCCGTTGACATAGAACTGATCTTTGACTTCGATGTCGCTGTGCTTCGTCTTGCCCTTGTTGTCAGTCTCGGCGGTCTCATCCGTTACGCGGCACTCGTACCGTTCCTGCTCTGCGGCAAGCTTTTTCTCATTGGCCAGAGCGCGCTGCATGAGATCGTGGGCGTTTGGTAGGGGTGAGTTCGGAGCGCTCTGCGTCCGCGTCAGCAGGGTGCAGGAGAGTAGAAAGAGGGTGCAGAATAGGAAGCCGCGAAGCGCGTATCGCAATGAGAAGCGCCCTCCATTGGACAGAGTCACGCACGTTTCATTCGGAAAGTTACATGTTGTCACGGGGCACTGTGCAGAGCCGCGTTGCGGCTACCGCGAGCTTCCCGCCCGGACTCTTTTCAGATGACACGGCCCTATGCCCCCACAGGCAGAATTGGCATTTCGCCTTCTTTTCTGGCTTCGGTCACCACGGCATCCAGGTGTTCCAGAACCTCGGGAACAGTCATCGTGTAAACCTCGCGCTGGGTGTCATAGCCTTCCTCTACCAACTGCTTCAGGTAGCGGCCAGCAATCTGCGCCGCCAACTGGTCGGTAATTACCTTGCCCGTTCGCTTCTTCTGTTCGAGCCATGCGGTGCAGGGGAGCGCGATCCACATCGGGCGGCCGTTCACGTCGTAACGCACGTCCACGGCGTCGGCATGGCGAGTGGCGATGGCCACCATGTTGGCCTTCCATTGGCAGTGCAGGTCTTCGTTGGTCCAGTGATCGGCTACGTGGAAATCTTCGTACATGCCAATAGCCTAACGTCCGCGCTTCCCCAAGCGCAAATTTTGGGGATCTCGGCCTATGGTCTCGTGACGGTTCCAGGCCTTTCATCCTTTGTGGACGCTGCTCTCCGCGCGCTGATAGACTGATATGGTTGCAGTCGCAGTGCCTTTACCTGTTTGGACCCGCCTGCAAGTCAATCGAAGAAGGACAAAACAAACCCAGTGGATACTCAAACCCGTCACGCCCTCAAGCAGGACAAATTCGCAACGGCCACCGCAAGCAGCGTCAGTTGGGTGAGCGGTCACCGCTCCGGCATCATGCGCTGGGTCATCGGCGGCGCCGTGGTCCTCGTGTTGGGCATCGGAGCCATCGTTTTTTGGAGCATGCGCTCGGCAGCCGCGGAGACCGCTCTTGGATCGGCGCTCGACGTTTATTCTTCGCCCCTCGCCATCCCCGGAGCACCGCCCGAACCGAACGTCTACTCCAACGCCAGCGACCGAGCGAAAGAAGCCAACCGTGAGTTTGTGGCAATCGCCAAGGATTTTGGCTGGCTCCCCGCAGGCGCCAAGGCCCATTACTTTGCGGGAGTTACGGACCAGGAACTCGGCCAGACCGGATCTGCCGAGACTGAATTGAAGGCAGCCGCCGGATCGTGGGACCATAATCTCTCCAATCTGGCCAAGCTTGCTCTCGCCGGCCTCTATCACCAGACGGGCCGCGACTCGCAGGCCATCGACCTTTACAACGGGCTGATCGCGAAACCGTCGACCACCGTTACCGCGTCCGTCGCACAGCTTGCCCTGGCCGATCTCTACGCAGCCAATGGCAAGCAGGATCAGGCGCGCGCCATCTGGGCCAGGGTCAAGGACGCCGATAAGGATGGCATGGCAGGCTCCATCGCCTCTCAGAAGCTCGGCGGCAAGCAGTAGGGTATTCGCCGCGGCTCCACGGTACAGACGCGGAGAAATCGAGACCTTGAGCAGTTTCTCTCAGGTCTGCGTCTGGTGGACATGAGCGCCGGCCTGACTACATTTCCTGCATGGATGGAGACCGCCGAGAATCCCGTGCACGACGATGCCTGCCAGCACGCGAAAGAAGAAGCGCTCGCGGCCCTGGTGGAGCAGTACGCCAACACCCTCTACAGGGTTGCTTTTTCAGTCTTACGCAACGCCTCCGATGCCGAAGACGCGGTTCAGGAGGCGTTTCTGCGTGTGTTGCGCCACCGCGACACAATTGAGGAAATACGCGATCATCGCGTCTGGCTCATCCGTATCGTGTGGAACATTGTGCTCGACCGGAAGCGCCGCGCCAAGACTCGCCCCGAAACCGATGACGTGTCTGAATTGGCGCGGGTGTTGCCGGCGAACGGACTGACCGCGGAGCAGCGCGCTTCCGCTGCCCAACACCATGCCCACGTGCTCGCCTGTGTCGACCAGCTTCCCGCCAAGGAGCGCGAGGTTCTAATGCTGTCTGCCTTTGAGGAACTGACCAGCGTCGAGATTGCGTCGGTGTTGGATGTGACCGAGTCCAGCGTCCGCTCGCGCCTGTATCGCGCCCGCAACCTGATGGCAGAACTGCTCCAGCACCCAAGGAGTTTGCGATGAGTTCTCCCCTGCAGATTCATTCGTCAAGACCATCCGATCGTCAAAAGTCCATGTTTCCCTCTGGACCGGCATCAGGACTGACCGCCAGCTTTGTGTCTTGCGACGCGGAAGACACCCTGCGGTTAATTGCCAAGCTGCCCGTGCCGGAGGGACTGGTTTCTCGCGTGCAATCCAAACTGCACACGTCGTCGAGCGCAGCCAGCGTGCTCGACTGGCCAGGCGCGTTCGGGCTGGCCGGCAGTTGGATGCATGGCGCCCTCCTGCGCGGAGCCGCAGCCGCCAGCATTGTCTTTGTCGTAGCCGGCGGCGGATGGAGCATTTTCTCCCGTGTTCAACTCGCTGCTCCACCGGCTGCCAAAGTCATCGCTACCCCGAGGCCCATTGGATCCGCAAGCGGTTTTTCAAGCGCAGGAGCCATGCGCAAGCCTGAGACGCTCAACGGGCCCGTTCTGACTCATTCCATTAAGCCCGCGCCGCAGACGACGGACTTGTTGAGTCCGGTGGCCCGTCCAGTCCAAAAGCCGCTCCGGGGCGCGCACTCGGGGAAGGCGAAAAAGGTAGCTCCACCAGCAGTTGGGCTTCCGATGCAATAGGCGCCTAGGCGTCGCGCATCACCGCGCGGAATAGCATGCCCAGGAGTGCCAGGATCACTGCTCCCCAGAACGCGGGAATAATCCCGTAAACATGGAAGCCGCGCACCACGTGGGTTGCCACCAGGATCATCATTCCGTTGATCACGAGCAGGAAGAGTCCTAGCGTCAGGATGCTGATCGGGAAGGTGACGATCTTCAAAAGCAGTCCAATCGTCGCGTTCAGGAGCCCAATCACCAGCGCGGCAATCAGAGCCGCCCGCAGGCCGCGCACTTCAAATCCAGGCACAAGCCTTGAAGTAATGAGCAGGGCCATTGCACTCATAAGCCAATGAAGCAGAAGCTTCAACATCAGTGGTTCTCCTTGCATTGCGTTTCGCCGTGTCCATGTAAATGCTGCTACCCCTTTAAGATGCGAGTATACGGCCTGGCGACATGCCCTGCGTCGCCCCCGCGAGTGTGCTTGTTTCTGAAACCTTTCGGCCGAAACGTGGTCAAACAGAGGAATCGAAGAGAACAAACTGTGACGGACAGACGGGATCTATACCTCGACATAAAGAAGTCCGATGCAAGCAGGCTTTTTGAATCTTCGGTTTTCGCTTCCAGCATCCGACGCGAAACGAAGCGTATTTTTGCAGCCTCTCCAGCCTGAAGTACACCTTGTCGAAAGGTCGATGCATGCACATCTGTTCACTTCGCCGTTTCCTTGGCTTCGCCGGGATCCTGCTGTCGGTCTCGCCGCTTGCGGCGCAAGCCACGCCGCCGCTTCCCGATATTCGCCAGTTGATGCGCGATGTTCAAGACCATCAGCGTCAGCTCGACAAAGTGCGGGAAACCTATACCTATAGTTCCCTCCAAACCACCCAGGACATCGACTCGAATGGCAAGGTGACCAAAACCGAAACCACCGAGTCTGAGGACTTCTACGTCAACGGGCATGTCATCGAGCGCACCGTGAAAAAGAATGGCCAGCCGCTCAACGACCATGACCAGCAGAAGGAAACTGAGCATGTAACCAGACTGGTCGAGAAGGCGCAGAAAACCCCTCCCGGCGAGCGTCTCGAGGGCCCCACGGTCAGCGTGAGCCGCCTGCTCGACATCATGGATGTCAGCAATCCTCGCCGCGAGTCCTATCGCGGCCGCCCCGCCATCGTCTTCGACTTCGTAGGCCGCAAAGACGCCAAGACCCATGGCCTCGCCGAAGACGCCTCAAAGAAGCTGAAGGGAACTATGTGGATCGACGAGGCCGACCGCCAGGTCGCGCATCTCGAGGTGAGCTTCATCGACAATTTCCATGTCGCCGGCGGCCTCCTCGCCAACGTGCAAAAGGGCTCCAACTTCCGCTTCGACCAGGCTCCCGTCGAGGGCCGTTTGTGGCTTCCAACCGGCGGCGAAGGCACGGTGCAGGTCCGCTTGCTGCTGTTCAAGAACATGCGGCAGCACTTCACCGAGCGGGTGTACGACTACAAGCGCTTCCGCGTCGACACGCAGCTGGTCCGGGACACCAAGGTCGTCGAAGACAAGAATCCCTGATCCCCGTTGTCGATTACACTCAAGGCATGTTTGCGCGTGTGCTCTCCATCCAGCGGATTGACTCCTCGGGAACGCTCATCCCTTGCCCCATCCACTGGATCGACAACTTTGCCATGCGCAATTTCACCAATGATGCGGTCTTTGATGACACGCTTCCAGCGGGAGACGGCCTGCTCGAAGTGGGGCACCGCGTCCCCCTTGCCCGTCTTCAGCCCGCCATGGAAGACTGGTTCCGCCGCAAAGGCTACCTCAAAGCCGGCGAGCGACTCGCAATTGAGCAGATTCCTTCATAGGCTGCTATCATCGCTTCGTTTTGACATCCGGCTGTCATGTGAAAGCCAAACGTATGCCTGTGAAATGGAATGTTTCCGCAGCCTTTGTGCTCCTCGTAGTGGTCTCGCTCGCCACATGCGTGGCTGCGGCCCAGACACCCGCTGTCTCCGCACAGGCTGATCCCTCCGGAGACGACGCTGCCCATCCGGGGCCCCTGGCGACTGATCTTTCGCCCGTCGTCACGTCCTTCCAGATTCGAAGGGCGATGCGCAAAGTCGCTGACTGGCAACTGCGCGCTGCTCAAGACAAATTCAGCACCGACTGGACTTACGCCGCACTCTACGACGGACTTCTGGCAGCTTCGCGCACCACCGGCGATCAACGCTACCACGACGCGGTACTACACTTCGCCGAGCGCACCGGCTGGCAACTCGGCCCGCGCTTCTCTCACGCCGACGACGAGGCAGTGGCGCAGTCCTATATCGAGCTCTATTTCGAGAATCCGCAACCGCGGCGCATCGCCGCTATCAAGGCCGAGGCCGACAAGCTGCTACAGCGGCCCGACGACCCGTCCAAGGGACTCTGGTGGTGGTGCGATGCGCTCTTCATGTCTCCTCCCGCCCTGGCGCGCCTTGCCAAGGCCACCGGCGACAAGCGCTACCGAGAGTACATGGATCGGGAATGGTGGCTCACCTCGGCGCAGCTTTACGATCCATCCGCCCATTTGTACTCGCGCGACGCTACCTACCTCGACAAACGCGAAAAGAACGGCGCAAAGCTATTCTGGTCACGCGGCAATGGCTGGGTGCTTGGCGGCCTCGCGCGTGTGCTGCCCTATCTGCCCGGCAATGAGCCCGAGCGCCCGCGCTACATTGCGCAATTCCGCGAAATGGCTCACGCGGCTGCTGCCATCCAGGGCGCAGACGGCTTATGGCGAAGCGGCCTGCTCGACGCTGCGGCTTATCCCTACCCCGAAGTCTCCGGCTCGGCATTTTTCACCTTCGCCCTCGCGTGGGGAATCAACGAAGGCCTCCTCGACCGCAAGACCTTCGAGCCGGTCGTCGACAAAGCCTGGAAGGGCCTATTGGGGCACATTTATGCCGACGGCCGCCTTGGCTCTATCCAGAAGATCGGCGGCTCCCCTGACACGGTCAGTCCCGGCGGAAGCTACGTCTACGGGGTGGGCGCCTTTCTTCTGGCAGGCTCCGAGATGGATAAACTAGCCGCGCGCCATCGCTAGCCCGAAACTGGCGGAGCAGGCGACTGTGGCTCGTCCCGATAACAGCCTCCTTGCAGCCAGGCGGGAATGGCCTTCGGTCGAGTTTCCGGTTGCCGACATGTGGACACGTCACGTCGGCGCAGCCCCATCGCGCCTGGCGTGGAAGAACGAAATTCTCGCCCGTTGAAAGGGTTTGCTACCCAGGCGTCAGAGGCGCGCCTCCGCCGGCCTGCGCGTCAATGCCTGGAAGTCCGCCAGCAGATTCGAGAGAGCCTCGTCGAAGTTGCGATCATGGGTCTGTTGCAGAAAGGCCACATCAATGGGCTCGGTGAGAGCCCAAAGCACGTAGTGGCTCTTGCGGTCGTAAATCACCAGGCGAAACATAGGCAGCGGATCGGCGGTGCCGTTCTGCTTGTTTGGATTGGTCGGCCCGTAAGGCGCCGTGAGCCGCAACTCCATCACCAGGTCGGCCTGCAACGGATCCGCAACAATCTCGTATCGCCCCAGTCCCTGCAGGTCTGCGAAGAACTCGTTGTACCCACGATCCGGATCACCGCTGAATGGATGCGGAAAGAGTCCTCCGTCTGCGCCCGCATTCGAGACGAAGACCGTTTTTGCTTTCAGCAGCGCGGGCGGCACGGGCGCCATCACCGCAGCCGGCGTGGCCGGCTTGGAATTCTGGGCGAATGCAGAAGCCGCCGCAAACAACGCGGCGCAAAAAGACACACATACTCCAAGGCCGATCTTGTTCATCGAAACATCCTCCTGGTGAGGTAGTTGATCCATTGGTGAGAACACACGGGCGTGGCGAATGTCTCGACTCGATTCTGTAATCTTTCTCTCGCCCATCTCCGTTCCAGCTCCCTTCTGACATAGCTCCTTCTGCTTTTCGATCCCTTGCTCGCCGAAACCTCGAGAAATGCACCAAAAATAGTGCATTTTTCGCATCCGGGGATGTCAGGCTAAGTTCCGACAAGCAAACGACTTACCTGAAAAACCCCGGTTTTTGCCGGTTTTTGAGACAGTAAATGCTTTAGTTTGTTCGTGATAAATGGTCACAAACGAGTTCCATTTTTAGTAAAATCAGTGGATGGTTATTCGTCGAAGGTCAGGCTTCAACAGCCTGAATGCTCCGCTCCGAATTTGGCTGCTGGCAGGCGTTTCCTCACTTGTGCTGGCCATGGTAGTGGTAACGTTCACCACTCGGACCGTACAAGCGGACGCTGCGCTCCCCCGTCCCGCAGCCACCGCGCCACCATCAACCCCGGCTGTTCGGGAAGCTCTGCCGGATTCGCTCACACCCAAAAGAAAAATAGCCGCCCAGCGCGCCGCCTTTCTTCGCGGCCTTGCCAGTTGGTATGGATCTGTGTTCGATGGCCATCTGACGGCCAGCGGTGAACGGTTTGACATGAAGGCGATGACGGCCTGTCATCCCACCCTGCCGTTCGGCTCTTTGGTGAAGGTGATTAACCTCAGGAACAAGCGCTCTGTGGTCGTGCGCATCACTGATCGCGGCGACATGTCGGCGGGGCGCGTCATCGACCTCTCCTATGCCGCAGCCAACAAGCTGGCAATGACGAATGCAGGACTTGCCCCGGTAGTTCTCGAAGTCATCTCCCGCGGCCGTCCATGACCTGCCTCGTCCATTAACTTCCAGCGTCAACGCAGCCAGCGAACGGCCAGCCTTCAGGACTGGCCGTTCGTGTTTTGTGCCGGCCAAACCGTGTGATTGAAAGCCGGCGGGCCAGTTGCAGCGCAACTATCTTCGATAAGCCTCGAATGAAGAGTCGAAACTGTAGGTTGAGAATGCTCATCGTCAACGATGGCGTGAATCCTTGGGCTAGGATGAGGCGCGATGGCAGATACAGAGGACTTCAACGGCAAATGGGCACTGGTGACGGGCGCCAGTGCTGGGATTGGTATGGCGCTGGCGCGGGAACTGGCCAGGCACGGCGCCAAGCTTGTTTTGATAGCACGACGCACGCACCGGCTTGAAGCGCTGGCCGACGAGTTGTCTGCAAACGGTACAGAAGTGCGGCTTGTGGCCGCGGATTTGAGTGACCTTGCAGCACCGCAGCAGATCTTCGATGCCACGGAGGGTGCCGGGGTACAGGTTGACATTCTGATCAACAATGCCGGTCTAGGGCAGTTCGGCGCGTTTCACACCAGTCCGATGGAGCAGGAACTGGCCCAGATCCGCGTCAACTGCGAGGCGATGGTGAGCCTCGCGCGGTTATTTGTGCCTCGCATGGTGGAGCGCCGGCACGGTTGGATGCTGGTGACGGCTTCAACGGCGAGTTTTCAACCGGTACCCTACATCTCAACATATGCGGCGACCAGGGCATTTGGCCGTTTTTTTGCGCTGGGGCTTGCAGAGGAGGTGGCGCGGTACGGCGTAAAGGTGACGGCGCTATCCCGGATTTCTCACAGGCATTGATTTTCGATGTGTGAGATTACTGGCGGAACCTG
>VFSW01011050.1_pt1 | contig 12725 bp, 8 predicted proteins | sample 5358111 | NCBI WGS metagenome assembly VFSW01 (sample SAMN11554181, study PRJNA540505) | mine drainage metagenome | isolation source: sediment from site ElyBrook_90M | place: USA: Ely Copper Mine, Vershire, VT | collected 2017 | reverse complement strand
ATTCCGGCAAATGAGGAGCGCGGCAACGGCCCACGCATTTTCGTCGGCGGAGCGGCTGCGGAGAAATTCATTGCGCAGCTCCAGTCCGGCGAAGGCGGAGTTTTTTCTTTTGACGGCAATATCGTCATCGCAGGAACCAATGACGATGGCCTGCTGGCCGCGGCCGAGGCCTTCGCGTCGCGGTCCCCGTATGTGTGGAAAGTGCCTGGTGACAGGCTCAGCGCGCTCGCCGATGCGGTAAAAGCCAACCCCACCGGGCTGACCTATATAAAAAGCAAGACGGGCGTCGCCCGCGCGATCTTTGAGGGATCCGCACCGAAAGAAGCGCTGGCCGGCGCGTTGAAGAAATTCCCGGCGGTGCATGAACTGGTTGTATCTGGAGTATCGGCGGTTTCGGAAAAGCCCATAACTTCCGAAGGCGCGCCCGCTCCGGGCGCCGCCGCCCCTGCCGCCGATGCCGAAGCAGGTCCGCAGCGGCTGGATCTGGCAACCGTATATACAATGCGCGGCCTATTCCGAGGCACGGCGCGCATGCCGATTCCGTCGAACCTCGATTCACAGCTTTATGTACCGGCGGGCGCGGTGGGCATCGCGATGGCGAATCTCGCCGCGCGCATGGGCCTGGAAACCACCGGAATCACGCTGCCTTTGGCGACGCCGGACACATCCGTTGCCCCCAAGGATGTGCGAACCAAAGCCGTGTTCGTAGATTCATCGAACCTTGGCAAGGAGGCATCAAAGGACCTTCACCCCGAGCCGCTCGCGCCCGGCGAAGGGTCGCTGCGCATTGTCGATAAAGCGTTCGGGCACCAGCCCGCCGTGCTCGTTTCTGGGGACGCAGCAGCCGCACTGGGATTGCTCTCCACACATCTGCCGAATCTCTGGGAGTCCGGCAAGCAGAATTTATCGGTTGAAGAGATCCGCTACGATCTGCATCGCTTTTTCTCCCTGCGCTCCTCCGCCGGACAGGCAAGCGCGGCGCTGTACCGGCTCGACAAGTGGATGGAAGCCATCCAGGGGCCGGTTCGCGACGTCGAAGCGAAAGTGTTTGTCGACATCGCCGACGAAGGCCTCAGCGATTTGGTGCAAAAAGAGGTCAGCACGAAGCTGAAAACTGCGGTGAAGGTGGAAACCGGTAGCCTGCATGCCGGGACACAGTGCTGCGATCGCGTGCCCGCGCTGCACTATCAGGCACCGGGATATACGTTCCATCAGGCGAAGCCCACGTTTCAGGAAGACCTGACGATCCCCTGGGAAGGTACGCGCCTTTTGAACGCCGTGAGGGCCGCGCTGCCCAAGCTGCAAGGGCAGGCGAACGTGAAGATTCTGGCGCGTGTCAGCGAAGGGCCGGAGCAGCGGGCGGCGTTGGCGAAACAGATTCGCGCGATGGTGGGTAACCGAGCCTCGGTCACGGTTCTATGTGCCTTCAAACAGGGTTTCAGTTGGTTGATCGACGACATCGCGCCGCAGTTGAATGGCAACGCAGTCGCGTCGATCAAAATTGGATATAAAAACAACGAAGACCCCACCGGGATGCGCGTCATGTTCTCGCCGGCGCGCTGGGTGCATGAGCTTTACCCCGTCGACGAAGCGTTATCTAAAGAGCTCGGCATCCCTTTGGAAAACATCGCCCTCGACGAGTACGAAGGCGGTCCGACCTATCGCGTCGAAGCACTCGATGCCTCGGGCCGCTCGATCCTCAAGCGCGACTTCACGGTCACCACCGCGATGCAGCCCTACAACGGCGTCATCAAACCTTACGAAACGGTCGAGGTCGATACCGGCTGGCTGCGCATCGAAGCCGCGGGACGCGCCGTGGCCGACCAGCGCATCCGCACCGACATCGAAGAATTCTGGGATCACTATCAGAACCAGACGCTGCCGAAAATCTTCAAAATCGTCATGGCGCAATCGCACGGCGAACTGCGGCCTGAATTCGCGCCCATTTTCGACACGCTCCGCATCGACATCCACATGAGCGAGCCGGACTACAGTCTCGGCATCGACAAGGAACACATCTCGTCGCTTGAGGCTCTCCAGGAAGATACGTTTTACTCCACTGAGAACTTCGCCAACATGATGGGCGACCTGGAAGCGGGGCGCTCCGTCACGTACGGCGGCCGGATCATTCCCATCGTGCACGCTCCAGAAGACGGAAAAGACGGCCGCGTCCCCCTCGAGTTTTACGCCAAGCCCGCCGCCAACCCGATGGTCGAGCTCAAATGGACCGACGCCCAGGGCAAGCATCACGACGAAAAGCGCAATTTCTACGTCCTCACCGGCGCCATGCAGCCGCGCCTGATCGAGGCTCGCGCCACCCCCGACGGCCCGCAATCCCTCACCTGGCTGCTGCCCGCCGACTTCAAGGACGACCAGTACAACGACTGGGTGAAGCTCGAAGGCACCGTGCAGGTGGAGCGCGGCATTTTTCCGGTGGAGCAGGCCAAGGCGCAGATGCACTGGCTGGAACTGATGCAGTCGAACGGGCTGTATAAGGACGAACTGGCCTATCCGCACCTGCGCACGATGGCCATCGAGTTCGAACTGCCCCGGCCGCTTGCGGCGAAAATCGACAGTCCCGCGCCGCGCGAAATCGGAAGCTGGCGCGTGCTCGCGCCAGCGTTCAAGCGTCCGCAGATCGGCGATTTCAAAAATACAAAATCGGGACCGCTGGTCCAGTGGGACGAGCCGATCCCGCCCAGCGAAAACGCGGCAGTGTTAGCGAAGTTGAGTGAAACTCCCGGCTTCAGTGCGTATTGGATGGGCCGCAGCAATCTCGGCCAGAAGCTGTGGGCCGCGGACGTGATGCTGCCTTCGCCCGCGCTGCTCCGCTCCTGGGCCAAGGAGACGACGCTCAAGGCCGCCATTGTTTATAGCGGACGCCAACACGCCAACGAAGTGTCCAGCACCAGTCACATTTTGAAGCTCGGCGAGCAGCTCACATCCGATGAAGCCACGCGCGCGCTGCTCGAACAAGTGAACGTGGTGCTGCATCCCATCACCAATAGCGACGGCGCGGATTTATCCGTCCAGCTCGCCGAGATCACGCCCAATAATATGCTGCATCCGGGCTATCATGGCTCTCTCGCGGCCGATGTCGTTGCGGGGCAGGCCGAGACCGATCCCGTGTATCCGGAATCCCGCACGCGGCGCCAGTTGCTGGAATCCTGGCTGCCGGACGCCTTCTTGAATCCGCACGGTTATCCGTCGCACGAGTGGGTACAGCCGTTTTCCGAGTACTCGGCCTGGGTCACCACGCGGCAGGGCGCAAATAATGGACGCACCTGGTGGATCCCGCGCGGATGGTTCACCAGCCTGACGTATCTGCGCGACGACACGCATCCATACAGCGAGAAAATCGCCTACGAGATTCGCGACCGCATCGTCGCCGCACAGCGCGCGGTCCCCGGGTTAATGGACCTGGAGAATCGCATGAACGCCCGCTACCAGCGCTTCGGCCAAAAATGGCAGCCGGAGGACATGCAGCAGCCGCTGGTGGAAGGCGTGCGCATTTACATGGCGCTGAAGGGCTCAGCGGGCGGACGCGGCGGGGCAGCCGGAGGAGCCACGGGCGGCGTTTCGCCCGACGTGACCTGGGACTCCGGCTATACGGAAGCTCCGGACGAAACGGCGCACGGCGCTTACATGAAGCTGATGGCGTCGGCCGGCCTGGCCTTCGATCGGGTGCATCTCGAATATCTGGGCAAAGCCAAGCTGCGCATCCAGCGCACCGAGCGCGAGCAGGCGGGCAAAGTCGTCTGGCGCGTGGAGCGCCTGCGCCCCAATCTCCCCGCCGGTGAGCCCGAGCCTCCGCGCGCGCCCGAGCCGCGTCCGTAATGACCGCCCACAAGACTCTACAAAGCGCCGCGACTTTAAAATCCCCGGATTTCACGTCGGCGGTAAGGTTAACACCCTAGCGGATCACAGACGTCCGTTGCCGATGATCTTATTGGAAGAGTATGAGTTCCCCGCCCGAAATACCCAGTCCGGAAGCCGCCTCCACGTTAGCCGAACAAACCGCGCTCGCCTGTTACCTCAGCACGGTCGTCGCCATCGGGAACTGCATGGCGGAGGTATGCCCTCCCATCGGCACGGTCTATCGCGACCGGATGTTGCGGCTGCCGCGGCGGTTGGGATTTGAAGCCTCGTCGAAGGCGCTGAAACAGAGCAGCGAAGCCGTTGAAACCGATCTGTTGGAGTATGCCAAGGCCGCCAGCGCCTGGATTCAGGCGATTTCCGGCAGGGCGGAGCACGTTATCTCCCAGCTCCGCGAAACGGGCGATACGCTGTCGGCCGCGGCCGATCTGCAACAGGCTTTTCTCGACGACCTGGCCGAACACATCGAAACTTCCGCCCAGGTGGACGACGAGGCCGAGTTCCGCCGGTCCATCGCGCGCTGCGCGGCCGGGCTCCGATCTTACTCCCGGCGGACCAAAGCTGAGAAACTATCGATCCTGGACGCATTTCAGCGCCGAGCCGAGGAGATTCAAAGCTGGCGGTCCGAGGCGGCTGTGTCGGTCTTCACCGACCCCGACTCGGGGCTGCTGAATCGCGCCGCCGCCGAGAGGCGTCTCGACACGGAGATCGCCAAGCAGAAGCCTTTCTGCGTCATTCTCGCCGGATGGACCTGGGAAGGCGCGCCGCCGGAGGCCAACGTATCCGGCCAACTGGCCAGGAACCTCGCCGACCGGCTGGCAGCCACCATTCGCCCGTACGACCTGATTTTCCGTTGGTCGGATAATCAGTTGATCACCGTATTCGAAGCTCCCGAAGCGAATATCGCCTCGCGGGCGAAGCAGATCGCCGCCTGGCTGGGGAATCCCCTGTGCCCGGTAGAGATTGGGGGGGAGACGTCCTCGGTCAAAACCCGCACAAGAGTTTCCGTGATCGAATATGAAGACGGGGAAACGGCAACCCAGTTGATGGAGAGAATTTAGGCGGACGCCGGCCAGGAATTGGCCGTCCGGTAAACTCAAGGAAGGAAAGAAACGGGCAGCCCGGGGATCTCCCGGCTGCCCGATTTGTTTTCGCGAGTTGTTTCAGCGGAGAAAATAGCCGCGCGCCAGTTCCGGCTTCTTCTCGAGCGCCGACACCCAGCAATCGCGAGCCTCGTCGGCCTTACCCAGCGTCTGGAGGACATGCCCCAGGTTCGACAGGGCTTCTGGAAACTCAGGGCGCAGATCGAGCGCGGAGCGGTACAACCCCGCCGCCTGCTCCGGCTGATTCAATTCCTGCGAGAGCAGTCCGGCGTTATAGTAAATCTCCGGCGACTTCTCGCCCGCCTCGATGAGCGCCAGATGATATTTCAGTGCCTTGGGGTGATCGGCGCGCTCGAGCGAGGCCACCGCAAGGCCGTTCAAGGCATCCACCGACTTCGGATTGCGGTCCAGCAGGCCTGTGAGCACCTTCTCCGCCTGATCGAACTGTCGGCTGCGTGTATGCGCCAGCCCCAGGTTCAACTCGGCTTCGGGCCAGTCAGGCCGCCTCTGGAGGCAGGCCTCGAAGGCCGCGATGCTTCCCGCAAGATCGTTGCGTTGGAGGCGCAGATAGCCGAAACGGAACCAGGCGTTCGCCAGGTCCGGATTCGTCCGCGTGAGAGCCGCGTAGATGGATTCAGCCTCGTCGAGCGAGCCCTGGCGCTCCAGAATCGACGCCAGCTCCATTTTCAAATCGGGCCGGTCCGGCGCGGCTTGGACGGCGCGTTCGAAGGCCGCGCGCGCCTGCGGAAAATTCTCCAGTTCTCGGTAAACCACGCCGAGATTCACGTGGGCGAACGTCGCATCCGGCTTCAGGTTGCCGGCGCGCTGATAGGCGCTGGCCGATTCAGGCAGGCGTCCGAGCCGCTGCAGCGCCACGCCGAGGTTGAACCAATGGTCATAGGCGTTCGGCGCAAGCGCTGTGAGCTTGGCGGTGTAGCTGGCTGCGTCCTCGAAGTTGCCCTTGGCAAACGCCGCCGACGCCAGGCCGATAAATCCCGCCGTCGCGTCGGGCTGATTCGCCAGCAACTTCCGGCTCCATTCCGCCGCCGCCTCATAGTCCTTACGCTGCAGGTTGAGACTGACCAGATTCACCAGCGAGTCGTTCGACTGCGGATTTTTCTCCAGAACCCGCTCATACAGCTTGGTGGATTCGTCGAACTCCCAGAGGAGTTGTAAGGCCGCCGCTTTCCCAAACAGAGCTTCCTCGGAATCGGGGGCCTGCGCCAGCGCGGTGTCGAACATCGCTGCCGCGCCTTTCCCATCGTTGAGATGGAGTAGGCACGCGCCTGCGGCGAGCTTCGTCTTCAGCTCATGGTCGCCCAGGGAGATCGCCTCGCGGAAATTTTCGAGCGCCTCGGCGTAGCGGCCCAGGTGCTGGTAGCACAAACCCAGGCGGTAGCGCGTCTGCGTATCGGCCGGAAGCAGTTCCGCCAGCCGTGTGAAACTGGCCGCGGCGGCGTCGAATTGCCCCAATTCGGAGTGAATGTGCCCACGCGCGGCCTGAATTTCCGCCAGATCGCCGCCGCTCGCATGCCCCTCCGCGCCGTCCAACTCCTTGAGCGCCTCTTCCTGATTTCCCTTCAAATGAAGCGACACAGCGAGCGCCAGCGAACGGAGCGCCGAGCCGCTATTGGGCGATTCCGGTTCTACCGTCGCCGTATTTCCTGGATTCATGTTTGAGTTCTCCATGTTCCTCCCAGACCCGGACCATCGCCGGAAAAAAGTCCTACATAGGTATCGGCGGAAGGTCGTAAGGTCTTCATAGCCGATTTAAGTTGTGCAGAAAACTACCGCGGCGGCGCTTGCAGCCGCGACCAAACCGGGACCGGCGGCAAGACAGGGCCTTTCCGCACCGGTAGAAACTTCGGCTGAGGCGCATCCGGCGACGTAACCTGTTTCAGTTCCCAGGCAAGCCGGGCCGGGCAGAGCCCGACGACGGCCGAAGGATCATCGGCAACGCTTGCGGGCAACGACGCCGCCAACCACGACAGCGCCTCCGGCCACGCCTCAACCAGTCCTGGAGCCGCCACGAACTCCCGCCGCCGGGTGACCGAAGCAATCTCGCCCCTGCCGATTTCCCGCCAGATCCGCGTGTGCGCCGGAGCGGTCAGGCCTGGAGCGACCGTCACCGCAGTGGGCTTGGAACGGCGCACGGGGACCGGCGAATCGACCACCGGCCATATTCCCTGCCGGCGCTCTGCGCGAACCACGGATCTTGGCGCGATCCCCGCCGGCTCGCCCGAGCGGCGCTTCGGCGGCCCGGAAATCGGCTGCGGGGCAGGAGCGGGTACCGGCGGTCCGCTGGCAGGATGCGCCGCCACCGGTGCAAGGGTGGCCCGGCAATTCCAATCGGTGGGGGCGAGTCTCTCCCATCCAGGAGAATTGGCCGGCTTCGGGGGAAATTTTCCCGCCATCGCCCTCGCCGGGAAGGATCCGAACAACGGTTCCGCCCCTTTCGCAGGACGATCCTGAGCCGGAATCGGGAGACTTCCCCTGCGAACCGAGGGCCCGGCCGCCAGCCCGGGCGCAGCCATAACCTCGCGCAATTCATATCCTTGCGGCCAAGGAGCCGGCCAGGATGTGGGGGAAATTCCCGGCCTCGGCTCGATCGCTCGGGCAACCGGCGGCCGGGAAAGCAAGTCCTGGGCGGGCTAAATCGTATCCGGACTGGGCAATCGCGACTCGGGTCCGGTGGCCACACAATCGAGTGCGGGGACTTGAAACAGGCCGAATTCAACCGCCGCGGCGGAGCGTTGCATGACGCCCGCCCGCGCATGCCATCCTCCCAGACTGTCCTGTTCCCTTGAAGCGGGCAAACAGGCCCGGGCAGGGACCAGGAACGCGGTCTCCATCGAGATCGGCTTGCCCCTGGAATTGAGTGCCGCGACTGGCGGACGGGCCAGCATCGTCGCAGAGCGGGGAATCCCTCGCGGACTTGGGAAAGGGCCGAACGGCATCGGGCGAAACGTGACCGAGGATGCCAGCGATGGGAGCGCCCAGCTCGCGGCGCAGTCCGGGAGCGGATCGTTCGAGCGGCGCTGGCCGAACGTGGGCGCCATCAGGAAGGGCAGCCGGACTTCTGCCTCCGGCAGAGTGTCAATGGGTCGCGGACCAGTGGGTAGATGCAAATCTCCGCGGCCAGCCGGAGCGGGACCCAGCGGCCCGAACAGCGCACTCAACGGTTCCGCCGCCGAAGGGCGAACGGCTCCGATCAGCCGCTTGGTTTCGACGCGGGGAGCAAGCTCGTCCGGCATCTGCTGCTCGTATTCGGGAAACTCCGGGGCCAGCGCTGAGCCCGGCTTGCTGGCCTGGGCCGCAAACTGTTCAGGCTCGACGTCCGGCCCCCGCGCCGCCGTCCATTCGGCGGGCTCGGAGGGAATACGGTTCAGCGTCCAGTAAAGGTTCAGGATGCAGGACGTCGCCTCGACGTCCAGCACAGGCATGGCCGGCTGCTGCGGTGACGCTTCATCCTCCATGCCGGGCGCGATCTCCCCCCGAGGGCTCTCCGGCGCGGGTGGCAAGGAAGCAAGCTGGCAGCGCGCAAATGGCGCCGCCGGAGGCCCGTCGAAGGATTTCAATCGCGCCATCGCCTGCTCCGCCATCGGCTCGTTCGGCGCCTCCGACGCCTGCGGGAGAGGAACCGGCAGGGGGGCCGGCGGAAGTTGAGCTGCCCGCTGCGGCTCCTGCCGCACGTCTCGATTCGCCTCTTCTGACTGGGCCGCGGGCGTAGCGGGCGGAACCGGCAAGGGCGCGCGCACGGCCTCACCCGAGGGACTCCCGATCAGACGCTCAAAGGCGTCCTTCGACAATTTGAGCTGATAAGCGTCAAAGTGCTCCGGCGTACAGAAGCTATCGCCCTTGGCCAGCTTCAACAGACTCAGTTTTTTCCCGCAGTAGAGACAGCGCATGGCAATCCGTCACCCGCATATCGGCGGAAATGGGGAATTTCAGTAGCGCGGCCTCATCCTTCACTCGGCGGGTCTGGAGGTGGCCGCTGCGGGCTCCGCCTGTAACTGCGCTTCCTGCGGCGGCTCTTCGCAATAGACGGCCGGAGTCGCGCGCGTTCCCATAAGGCGGTCAAAGGCATCCTTGGACATTTTCCTCTGGTAAGCGTCGAGGTGTTCTGGTGAGCAGAAGCTATCGCCCTTGGCCAACTTCAACAAACTCAATTTTTGTCCGCAGTGGAAACAACGCATAGCGGTCCTTCTCGCGCTTATCGGCCGAAGGGGCGAATTTCGTTAACGCAGCCTTATTTGAGGTACCGGTCAAAGAAGCCCATCATTCGCTTGTCGGCCCGCTCGGCATCGGCGCCCTTGAAGCCGTGATCGGCTCCCTCGATGCTTTCCAGTTCTGCCTCCACGCCGCAGGCCAGCAGACGGTCGACGATCCAGACCGACTGCTCGTAGTTCACATAGCGGTCCTTCGTGCCCTGAATCGCCAGCGTCGGAGCGGCGTCCGGGGTCACCCAGTTCAATGGGCTGGCGCGCAAGTGCGCGGCGCGGGCTTGCCAGACGTCTCCGCCCAAAAATAGCGGCAGGACTTCCGCCGCATCCACGCTGCGACCGTAGGATTTGGTCAAATCCGAAGGGCCGAAATAGTCCACGACCACCGAAACGCGCGAGGGCTGGTCGCGATTCGGGCCATCGCCCTCGAACTCCGGCACATTCCCGGTCACCCCCAGAAACAGCGCTAAGTGACCTCCGGCGGAGCCCACCATCACGCCGATTTTTGCAGGGTCGATCCCCAGACGCGAGGCGTTCGCCCGCAGATAGCGCACTGCGGCCTTCACATCATAAACGGCGGCGGGAAACGGAGCGGCCGGGGCCAGCCGGTAATCGGCCGTGGCGCAGACGTAGCCGCGTTGTGCCAGCGTCACGCAGGTGTTCGTGTAGCCCTTGCGCGAACCGGCGCGGAAGCCTCCGCCATGAATCGCCAGAATTGCCGGACGGACGCCGGGCTCTTTCGGGCGGATAATGTCCATCGCCTGCTGCGGATCGGCCTGGGCGTAAGCGACTCCGGTTTCCGAGATCAGGTTCGAAGGAATACTCTGCGCGGAAGCGAGCAGCGGAGCGAGCAAAAGGAGGTGTTTGATCACAGCGTCCATTATAGGGCGCTGGATTCCTTCCTAAGAGGGGCGTTAAGGACTTGGGAGGGTCACAGCCCCATGATGTGGAACCCCGCATCGACGAACAGCACGTCGCCCGTGACTCCGCGGCCCAGGTCGCTTCCCAGGAACACCGCCATGTCCGCCACCTCGGCCGGATCCGTATTACGGCGCAGAGGCGAGCGGCTCTGCCCGGCCTCCAAAATCCTCGAAAGATCGCGGACGCCCCGCGCGGCGGCGGTTTTTACCGGGCCGGCGGAAATCGCGTTCACACGGATGTTTTTCTCGCCCAACTCGCTGGCCAAATAACGCACCGTTGCTTCCAGGCTCGCTTTGGCGACGCCCATCACGTTGTAATTGGTGAGTACGCGCGTCGAGCCCAGATACGTCAGCGTCATCATCGCCCCGCCGTTGGTCATCAGGGGAGCGGTGGCGCGCGCCACGCCCAACATGGAATAGGCGCTCACGTCCTGCGCCAGCGCGAATCCCTCGCGCGAGGTTTCGAGAAACGGGCGATTCATATCCTCCCGGTTCGCGAACGCGATCGAATGCACCACGATATCCAGTTGGCCCACTTCGGAGAGCCTGGCCAGGTCTCCGTCCTTGGTGACGTCGCAGTCGAACGTGCGCGCGGCCCCCAGCTCCGCGGCCAATTCCTCCACTGTCTGTTTGACGCGCTCGCCCTGATAGGTGAGCACCAGGCGCGCGCCCTCGCGCTTGAATGCCTGCGCGATGGCGTACGCGAGGCTCCACTTGTTGGCGATCCCCAGGATCAGCGCGGTCTTTCCGGCCAGCAATTGAGACATGAATTCTTTATTTTAGCCGCATCGGCGCGCCGCCCGCTTCTTTGCTGCGCTGCGCGGCGTCCATGAAGGCGAAGATTTCCAGCGTATCCTCGTTCGGCACCGGGGATTTTCCCGTCTCGAAGAACGCGACGATTTCGCGCACCAGCCCCTCGTAATCGGTATGCGCCTTGGGCGGGCTCTCCTTTACGCCATCCTTGCGAAACACCACCGCTCCATAGGTTCCATAGGGCCGGAGCGCGCGCACCGTGCCAATGCGGCCGTCTTTCCAGCGGCACGTGATTTCGTCCGCGTCCGCGCCGGAAACGCGCGTCACTTCCTGGCATCCCGGGCCCATCAGTGTGAACAAAACCTCGATCGGGTGAATGGCGTACCAAGAAAGCTCGAGCTGATGATGCTCCTCGAACGGACCCGGGCCCCAGGCGATCGCGCCCAAAATTCCCGGCCCTTCCACCGAGGAGACCACCTCGCTCCAGCGCAGGCTGGACGCGCTGAACCAGGGGACGCTCGCTTCCTTCGCAAGGCGGCCGATCTCCCGCGCGTCGGCAAGCGTCGATGCCAGAGGTTTGTCGATGAACATGGGCTTCTTCGCCGCCATCGCCTGTCGGAATTGCTGCAGGTGCGTCCGGCCGTCGATGCTCAGCAGGAGAATTGCATCCACCTTGGACGCCAGCGTGGGGATATCGCCGACGATTTCGACGCCCCACTTGGTCTGCAACTCCGCGGCGTAGTTTTCGACGCGCGTCCGGCTTGACTCCACGTCGGCGCTGCCGCCTTTATACGCCGCGACGATCTTCGCGCCGGGCACTTTGCCGCCATTCAATAACTGCGCGAACGCCGTGGCATGCGACGTATCCGTGCCGATGATTCCCAGTCTCAAATCAGCCGCCAGCAAAAGAAAAGGAAGAACCATGATCACCGGCATTGTACACTTTATCGTTGGACCTCTCCACGCCATTGATGTACGTGAAGGGCGTCGGCCCCGCTCGCGCGGCCATGCTCGAAGGCAAAGGCCTCAAAACGGTGGAGGATCTCTTGATCTATCCGCCGTTCCGCTACGAGGACCGCAGCAACGTCAAGCCGATTCGCGATTTGTCGCCCGGCGAGATGGCGACCGTACTCGCCGAAGTACGCTCTACCAAAGTCTCCGGCTTCCAGCGCCGCAATCTGGGTCTGTTTCAGGCCACGTTTAGCGACGCATCGAAGGGCATCCTCACCGCAAAATGGTTTCACGGCGCATATTTGAACGACGTTCTGGCGCCGGGGCAGAAAGTCGCGCTCTTCGGGAAAATCGAATATGACAGCTACTCCGGCAATCTTGGCATCATGCACCCGGAGTTCGAAATTCTTTCGGGTGACGAAGACGGCGACTCGTCCTTACACACGGGCCGCGTGGTGCCGATCTACACGGCAGTCGGCAAGATCTCGACGCGAGTGTTCCGCACATTGCTCGATCGCATTCTCAAGAGCATCGCGCCGCTGCCCGATCCCTTGCCGCAGCGCATTTTGCAACAGTTGAAGCTTCCCGATTTGTGGACCGCGGTCAAAAACCTGCATTTCCCGCCGCCCGATGCCGACCTGCGATTGCTGAATGCGTTCCGCTCTCCGGCTCAGTTCCGCTTGATTTTCGAAGAATTTTTCTGGCTGGAGTGCGGACTGGAGTTGAAGCGCGCCCGCGCTCGGCTCGACCCCGGTATCGGCTTCCAACTCACCGACAAAGTGCGGTCCAAGATCCTGGCAATGCTGCCATTTAAGCCCACCGGCGCGCAAAAGCGCGTGTTGAAGGAGATCGCCGAGGACATGGCCGCGCCGCGACCTATGTACCGCTTGCTACAGGGC
>VFSW01011049.1_pt1 | contig 12727 bp, 18 predicted proteins | sample 5358111 | NCBI WGS metagenome assembly VFSW01 (sample SAMN11554181, study PRJNA540505) | mine drainage metagenome | isolation source: sediment from site ElyBrook_90M | place: USA: Ely Copper Mine, Vershire, VT | collected 2017 | reverse complement strand
GGCTGTGAAACTTCGTTTGGTGCGTATGGGAAAAAAGAAGCAACCGACCTATCGCATCGTGGCGGCTGAGAGCCGCCGAGCCCGTTCGGGCGCATTCCTCGAGATCGTCGGCACCTACCAACCACGCGGCCTGTCCGCCGCCGAGCCCGAGACCGTGACCCAGATCGACAATGACAAGGTCGTGCGCTGGCTCCAGCAGGGGGCTCAGCCGACCGAGCGCGTCGCCAAACTGCTCAAGACCAGTGGTGCGCTCGATCAGTTCGAGGCCGCCAAGGCCGCGAGGGCGGCCCAATGAGCGACGTCAACGACGACTACGTCGCGGGTGACGTCAACACCATCGACGACGATGGTTACGATGACGACGTCAACGAGAGTTACGACGCCCCGAACGCGGCCACCGCGACCGCGGTGCTCGAATTCATCGCCACCTCCCTCGCGGAGGACCCGAGCGCGGTCTCAGTGGACGTGAGTGAACGTCAGGGCAAGGTCATACTCTCGCTCAGCGTCGGGGCCAACGACATGGGCCGGATCATCGGTCGCCGTGGTCGTACCGCTCAAGCAATCCGCGCCCTCGTGGGCGCCGCCGGCGCACGCGATGGCGTGACGACCTCCGTCGACATCGTCGACTAGTCGTGAGCGCCACCGAGCGCCCCACGCTCGAAGTCGGGCGGATCATCAAAGCCCAAGGACTCAAGGGTCAGGTCCTCGTCGACCTCTGGACCGACCGAACCGAGCGACTGTCACCGGGCACGCAGCTCTTCAGCGACCGAGGGACACTCACCGTCGTGTCTTCGGGCGCGCACCAGCAGCGATTCATCGTGTCCTTCGAGGGCATCGAGACGCGCGAGGAGGCCGAACGCTGGCGCGGGGTCGTCCTGTCGGCGCCTCGACTCGACGACGAGAGCGTCATCTGGATCGACCAGCTCTACGACGCCGAGGTGTACGACGCGAAGGGCGTGCGGCGCGGCGTCGTCGCGGGCGTCGAGGCGAACCCTGCGAGCGACCTGTTGGTGCTCGACAGCGGTGCCCTGGTGCCATTGACCTTCGTCACCCACGTGGACGCGAACGTCCGCATTGACGTCGACGTACCCGAGGGACTTTTCGAATGACGCTTCGCGTCGATGTTCTCACGTTGTTCCCCGACGCGCTGCGCGACTACGCCGCGACGTCGGTGCTCGGTCGCGCCCTCGAACGCCAGGTCTGGACGCTGCACCTGCACGACTTTCGCGAGGCCACCACCGACGTGCACCGGACGGTCGACGACACGCCCTTCGGCGGCGGGGCCGGCATGGTCCTTCGCGCCGAACCGATCCTCCAGACCCTCGACGACCACCCCGAGATCGCGCGTCCACTGATCGCCTTGCCGCCGTCGGGGCGACCGGTCACGCCCGCGGTCGCTAAGGAGTTGAGCGGCCTGGACGGCTGCGCGCTGCGCTGCGGTCGCTACGAAGGCTTCGACGAGCGCGTCGTCGACCTCGTCGTCGACGACGAACTTTCGCTCGGGGACTTCGTCCTCGCGGGCGGCGAGCTGGCGGCCCTGTGCGTCATCGAGTCCGTGGTGCGACTACTCCCGGGTGCGCTCGGCAACGACGAGTCCAGTGCCGACGAGACCTTCAGCGAGGGGCTGCTGGAGTACCCGCACTACACGAAACCGGCGCAGGTCCGCGGACTCGCGGTCCCCGAGATAGTGCGCTCGGGCGACCACGCGAGGATCGAGCGGTGGCGTCGCGCCCAGGCGCTGCACCGTACGCTCGCTCGTCGACCGGACCTGATCGAACGACGCGGCGGTCTGAGTGCCGCCGAGGTCGCGATAATGGCCGAATTCCCGATGTTGGAAGGTCACGGGCGCACCGGCTAAACTTCTAAAGCCTCAGTGATCCGAAAGGGACCGCTCACATGAATCCGACCGACCTCATCGACCGCGACTCGCTTCGCGATGACATCCCCTCCTTTCGAACCGGTGACACGCTGAAGGTCCACGTCCGCGTGGTCGAAGGCACCCGCGAGCGTGTCCAGATCTTCCAGGGCGTCGTCATCCGCCGTCAAGGTTCGGGCGTGCACGAGACCTTCACCGTGCGAAAGATCAGTTTCGGCGTCGGCGTGGAGCGCACCTTCCCGGTGCACGCGCCCACCATTGCGAAGATCGAAGTCGACTCCTACGGCGACGTGCGCCGTGCCAAGCTCTACTACCTGCGTGATCTGCGCGGAAAAGCCGCCAAGATCAAGGAGCTCCGCGTTACCGAACGCGCGCAATAGCGCGTGAGCGAAGAGGAGCTCGACGACTACGAATCGACGCTAGAACTCGCGCTGGTCCAGGAGTACAAAGCCGTGGTTGGCATGTTCAACTACGCCGTCGAGACCGATCGTCGCTTCTATCTCGCCAATGACGTCGCGGTCGAGGTCCGCTCGACGGGTGCGCCGACGCTGCTCGAGATCACGTTGCACGACGCGTGGGTCTGGGACATGTACCGCTCGGCCCGATTCGTGCCGAGCGTGCGTGTACTCACGTTCCGAGACGTCAACATCGAGAAACTCCCCAAAGAGGACCTGCAGCCCTAGGCCATGGCGCTGGTCCGACTCCTCGCACCGCTGGCCCGACTCGACGAGGTGGCTGGCTACGCCCGCGACCACGACGTCGTCTTTGGGTGCACCGACGCCGACACGGTCATCGCTGTCGCCGCGCTGCGCGATCGACTGACTCGACCGATCGGACTGTGGCTCGTGCTCTCCGACGATTACCTGGCGCAACTCGGCGCTCGCGACGTCGCCACGCTGAGTTGGCTCGTTGCGCTCGGTCCAGTCGTAGTCGAGCGCGGCCCCGACGCCGCAGCCCATGCGGACGTCGTGCGGGCGCTGCTCTCCAATGACGAGGTGAACATCGTCAACGACGCGGCGAGCATCCGGGGTGCGTACAACCGTCCCGCCCCGCCGAACCACCTTGACGTGTGGAGCTTTGACGGCGCCGCACTTCGCCTCGGCGCGACCACGCTCGCCGCCTCGTCCCACGAATCGCTGGCGTTCGGGGATCGAACGGACTTCGAGTAGCCCCTAGCTGGGCTGCATGGAGATGCGATCGGGGGTGATCCGGACCGTCACGCGGACCTCGCCTTCGCGGCGGAACGGGTACGAGTCCTCGCCGGTGTACTTGCGCGCCAGTCGGTCGATGACCTCGTCGGCGCCGATCGTCGTGAAGCCGGTGACGGTGCCGCGCACCGCGATCACGGCGTTGTTGTCGTCGGGATCGACGATCGAGACCGCCACGCGCGAATCGTTCGCGAGGTTGCGCGCCTTGGCGCGACCGAGTGCGGTGTTGATCACGATGTCGTCACCGTCGAGTTCGACCCAGACGGGCGTGACGTGAGGGTGACCATCGGCGTCGAGGCTCGCGATGTGCGCGAGCACCTGCTTGGCGATGAGCGTTCGGGCTGCGGGAGTGAAGGTATCTGACACGGGTTCACCTGACGTAAGGGGGTGGATGGGAAGGTAGTTTTACTGTAATGAACATTGGTGCACACGTACGCGGTGGCGGCAAGCTGGTTCCATCACTCGAAGCAGGCGTCGAGATCGGGGCCACGTCGGTCCAGATCTTCACGCAGAGCCCGCGAATGTGGAAGCCGTCGCAGTACGCGCCCGAGGTGCTCGCGAACTACCGCGAGGCGCAGGTGTCGCATCCGACGATCACCGACACGTTCTGTCACGCGACCTACCTGATCAACCTCGCGAGCCCCGATCCCGCGCTCTATCAGAAGTCGGTCGACTGTCTGATCAGCAACCTGTCGGTGGGACGGGGTATGGCCTCGTCGGGCGTCGTACTGCACGTCGGCTCGCACATGGGCGCGGGTTTCGAGACGGTGATCAAGCAGATCGCCGACGCGTTCGAACGTGCGCTCGACACGGCCGATCAAGCTCCGGCGGGGGTGAAGGACTGTCCCATCCTCATCGAGAACGCCGCGGGCACCGGAGGCACGGTCGGGCGTAGCCTCGACGAGATCCAGGCGCTCATCGACGCGTGCGGCGGCGACGAGCGGCTGGGGATCTGCATCGACACCCAGCACCTCTGGGCGAGCGGTGTGGACTATTCGACGATCGAGGGCACGAACGCGCTCGTGAAGGAGATCGACGATCGCATTGGTATCTCGCGACTTCGTTGCTTTCACCTGAACGACTCGAAGATCGAACTCGGCGGGAACCGCGATCGTCACGCCAACATCGACGAGGGCACGATCGGCACGAAGGGTCTCGCCCCACTGGTCGGTCATCCCCAGATCCGTGAACTGCCGCTGCTCCTCGAAGTGCCCGGTACCGGGGACGGTCCTCGAGCCGAGGACGTCGTCGCGGCGCGCAAGGTGGTCGAAGTCGGTATCAAGCTCTACGACGGTCCACCACGCAGTACCTCGGGGCGCAGCAACGTCACGACGACAAAGGAGAAGAACATGGAAGATCCCACCGAAGAGGTTCAGACGACGAAAGTGGCTGCATCGGAGGCCGTGTCCGAGACCATTGATGCACTGAAGGAGTTTGCGCAGAACGAGATCGCGGTCGTGAAGCGCGAGACCCCGAAGAAGGTCGCCGCCGTGAAGAAGGCTGCGGCCAAGGAGATCGCCGCGGTGAAGAAGGAAGTACCAAAGAAGATCGCCGCCGCGAAAAAGTCGGCCGCGAAGAAGGTCGCCGCGGCTAAGAAGAGTGCCGCGAAGAAGTCGGTCGCTGCCAAGAAGAGCGTGGCGAAGAAATCGGGTCCTTCCAAGAAGCGCGTGGCGAAGAAGGGTGGCAGCGTTAAGAAGTCGGCCGCGAAGAAGGTTGCCGCGGTCAAAAAGGGTGCGAAGTCGACAGCCAAGAAGACGTCCGCGGCGAACACGTCCGCCCCGAAGACGACGGTCGCGTGTTACCAGACTTTGGCTAAGAAGTCGGGGGCCGCGAAGAAGAGCGCCGCGAAAAAGGCGGCCGCCGTCAAGAAGGGTGCGGCCAATAGGGTCGCCGGTGCGAAGAAAGCCGTGAAGAAGAACGCGTCGAGAAGGTAGGAGAGCGATCATGACCGACGTTCGGATTGAGACCGATTCGATGGGCACCATCGAGGTACCGGCAAATCACTACTGGGGCGCTCAAACGCAACGGAGCCTTCATCATTTCGCCATCGGTCACGAGACGATGCCCGAAGCGTTGATACGCGCCTTCGGCATTCTCAAGTTCGCTTCGGCCCAAGTGAATCGCGATCTGGGGAAGTTGGACGCGGAGCGCGCCACTTTGATCGAACAGGCCGCGCGCGAGGTGATCGACGGCGTTCTCGCCGACGAATTCCCGTTGCGGATCTGGCAGACCGGCTCGGGCACTCAGACCAACATGAACGTCAACGAAGTCATCGCCAACCGTGCAATCGAATTGGCCGGCGGTGTGCAGGGCAGCAAGGATCCCGTACACCCCAACGATCACGTCAACATGTCGCAGTCGTCCAATGACACGTTTCCCACCGCGATGCACATCGCCGCGGTCTCTGAGATCACCGATCGACTAATTCCTTCGGTGACTCGGCTCCGTGACGCCCTGAACCAAAAGGCGACCGACTTTGACTCGATCATCAAGATCGGTCGGACCCACTTGATGGACGCCGTCCCGCTCACACTCGGCCAGGAGTTTTCGGGCTACGTGGCGCAACTCGACGCCGACCTCGATCGACTCGAACTCGTACTTCCGGGCATCTGCGAACTGGCCGCGGGCGGCACCGCCGTCGGGACCGGTCTTAACACGCATCCAGAGTTCGGCGAACGTGTCGCGATCGTCATCGCGGCCCTGACCGGTAAGCCGTTCGTCACGGCCCCGAACAAGTTCGCGGCGCTGGCCGCGCACGACGCGTTGGTCTTTGCTCACGGAGCGATCAAGACACTCGCGGCAAGCCTGGTGAAGATCGCCGATGACGTGCGTTGGCTCGGGTCGGGCCCGCGGTCGGGACTGGGCGAGTTGAAACTCCCCGAGAACGAGCCGGGATCTTCGATCATGCCCGGCAAGGTGAATCCGACCCAGTGCGAGGCGATGATCATGGTCGGTGTCCAGGTGTTCGGGAACGACGTCGCCGTGACCAACGCCGGTTCACGCGGCAACCTCGAACTGAACGTCTGTAAGCCCGTACTCATCCACAACTTCTGTAACTCCGTCGACCTGCTGACCGACGCGTGCGATCGATTCCGCGAATTCTGCATCGAAGGCCTCGAACCGGACGTCGTGCGCATCGAGCAGCACCTCAACGATTCGCTGATGTTGGTCACGGCGCTCGCGCCTTCTATCGGCTACGACAACGCCGCGCTCGTCGCGAAGAAGGCCCACAAGGAGGGCACGACGTTGCGCGAAGCGGTCGTCGCACTTGACCTCATGAGCGTCGAGGAGTTCGACGCCGCGGTCGTCCCCGCGGACATGACGCACCCTTGAGCCGACCGACGCGCCTCGACGACGCCGTCGTGGGGGAGTGGCTCCGCCTCCACCCGACATGGCGACTCGAAGCAGGTCATCTGCTTCGCGAGATCGACACGATCGACTATCACAGCGCCGTCGCGTTCGTGGTGTCGCTGGCGCCTACCGCGGATCGACTCGATCACCACCCGATCATCACGCTCGGCTATCGACACCTGCGTTTCGAACTCTGGACCCACGACCGGGCCGGCGTCACGTCCCTCGATCTCGACTATGCCAGTGCACTCGACGAACTGGCGTCGGGGGAGTACGCGTCGCGGATCAGTTGACCGGCAGGTTCCAGAGCGCCATCCACCGAGAGAGGTCCTTCTCCATGGGCAGATCGTCCCCGATGAACGACCGCACTCGCAGTTCAAGTTCGTTGTCTCGCTGGGACGGACCGGTGGGCGCGAAGGGGTAGAAGGTTCCCTGTTTCAAGAGGTAGACGAGTCGTACCGAACCGTCGCCGGGCGGCGTCTTCGGGACGAAACCGAAGACGGCACAGAGCAGGCGCGGTCCGAGTCCGTGTTCGACCATGGTGGAGTTCGCGCCGTGAATCCGGGTGACGAGACCATCGAGTGCGGGATCGGTCACGACCAGCCACTTGAAGCCGAGGTCGTCAGTCGTCACCTTGACCGTGCCGGTCGTGTCGTCGAAGTTGAGGAGTTGCATCACGTCGTCATCACTCGTGATCGAACTCTCGCCGCTCCCGGCCTTGAAGCAAAGCCCCGCGTTGCCTGACGGGACGAGGTCCAGTTCGCTCTCCAAGGTCAACGCCGCCGACGGCAGCGCGAAGAGTCCGTCGAGCTTTGGGGCGACCTGCTTGGTGCGACCAAACATCGCGTCGCGAAAACCCACTAGCCGTTCAGTTCGCGCTCGAGCTTGTTCAGCTGGTCCAGTCGCACTTCGAGGGACGGGTGCGTCGAGAACAGCGACGCCGCCGTTTGACCAGCGAGGGCCGGGGCGAAGAAGAAGGCATTCATTCCTTCAGCCTTTCGTAGGTCCGTGCGCGGGATCTTCCCCATGTCGCCCGTGATGTGCACCAACGCGCTCGCGAGCACACTCGGCTTGCCAATGAGGATCGCGCCCGAACGGTCCGCCGCGAGTTCTCGGTAGCGCGAGAGCGCCATGGTCAACAAGAAGGAGATGACGTAGATCACGATGGAGATCACGAAGGTCGCCAGTTCGAGGAGTACGAGTTGCTGGGCGTTCTTGCCGCGGCCCCCTCCTCCGAGCACGGTGCTCCAGAGCGCGATTCGACTCACGAGGCCGGCGAGCATGCCCACGCCCGACGCGATGGTCATGATCGCGACGTCGCGGTGCGCGACGTGGCTGAGTTCGTGCGCCAGCACCGCCTCGAGCTCTTCGTCGCTCAATCGGTTCATCAACCCTCGCGTCGCGCAGATCACGGCGTGGCTCGGGCTTCGACCGGTGGCGAAGGCGTTGGGGATGTCGATCTCCGCGACCCCCACACGCGGCTTCTTCATGTCCGCGAGCAAGCAGAGTCGATCGACGATCTGGTGCAATTTAGGTTCCTGTTCGGGGGTCACCTCTTTCGCGTGCATCGAGAACATCGCGATCTTGTCCGAGAAGTAGTACTGCGAGAAGATCAACCCCGCCGCGATCACGATGACGAAGGCCAACTGGACGCCGACACTGATCAGGACCGTGATGATGACGACGTAGAGGATCACGAGCGCCAGGCCCGTGATGAACATCCGGACGTTGAGACCCTTATCGCCCTCGATCTTCGTCGTGGCCATTATTGAGCTCCTTCGGTCGTCGGCGCAGCGTCACTCGCCGGTGGCGTTTCGCCCGAGGGGAGCTGCGATGAGCTCCCGGCCGCGACTTGCGACTTGAGGGCCGCGAGCTGCGCGTCGATGTCGGACGTGCCCTGCGCCTTGTCGAGCTGGGCCTGGATGTCGTCGTTGGTGCTCGTGAGGTCGGTGAGCGCACCCGAAGCCAGCAGCTCGTCGAGCGCCCCGCTGCGCGCCTGCATCTCGGCGACCTTGTCCTGTGCGCGTTGCATGGCAGCTCCGGCGTCACCCATCGACGTCGAGATGCCGCTGACGGCCTCGGAGATATGTGCCGAGGCTTCCGCGGCGGTGTACGTCGCCTTGATGGTCTCCTTCTTGGTGCGGAAGGCCTCGACCTCGGTCTGGAGACGCTGGGCCGTGTCGGTGAGCTTCTGCTCTTGTTCGACGACGGTGGCGTGTTGGGTTTCGAGATCGGCCAGTTGGACGGTGATGGCCTGACGGCGCGAAAGGGCCTCGCGCGCGAGCGGTTCGTTGTTCTGGCCGAGGGCCGCTTTGGCCTGCTCAGCCAGTTTGTCGCCCTGACTCTTCAGCTGTTCCGCCTGGATCTCGATGCGCTTGCGGGCGGTCGCGACGTCGGCGACGGCGCGCTTCACCTTGGTGAGGTTGTCGAGTTGCTGTTCGGACGAGAGATCGAGCGTCTGTCGAGGGTCCTCCGCCTTGTTGAGGGCCGAGTTCGCCTTCGCCTGGAAGAGTGTGCTGACGCGCTTCATGATACCCATGGGGGCCTCCTTGTTTCCTTGACCAGACTAGGGGCCGACACGACTCGTCCGCGAACGATTTGCTTTGGTCCCATCCTAAGAAATCGGTTAACTTCTCGGCAGGTCGCGGTCCTGCTGGTTTGCCTGCGACGCCAACTCGATTCGGTACGTCTCGAGCGCCGCGGCGAGTGACTCGTCGGCGAGCGAGAGGATGCGCACGCAGAGCAGACCGGCGTTCGAGGCCCCGTTGATCGCCACCGTTGCGACCGGCACGCCACGCGGCATCTGGGCGATCGACAGCAGCGAGTCCATTCCGTCGAGACGTGCGAGTGCGACCGGTACACCAATGACGGGAACCGTGGTGACCGCGGCGAGCATGCCGGGCAAGTGTGCGGCGCCGCCGGCGCCCGCGATGATGACCTTGAGACCCCGATCGCGCGCCGCCAGTCCGTAGGCGATCATCGCTTCGGGCGTGCGGTGCGCTGAGACCACGTGGACCTCGTGGGGGACCTCGAAGCGATCGAGCATCACGGCGGCGTCGTGCATGACCTCGTGGTCCGACGAACTGCCCATCACGATGGCGACCACTGGTTGCACTAGCTCTCCTGGGTTCTCGTTCCGTACGCGCGCGCGCCCTCCCATGCTCTCACGTGCACCGCCCGGGGGTCATCACCCACGACGGTCACGTGGCCCAATTTTCGATTCGGTCGCCACGACTTTCCGTAGTCGTGCACGTGCACGCCGGTCAATGACTGGGCCGCCTCGCGCGAGCTTGGTGCGTCCGCGCCGACGACGTTGACCATCACTGCCGCCGCGGCGACCGGCTCGGTCGACTGGAGTCGCTGCCCGCTGACGGCGAGGAGATGGTTGGCGAACTGACTGGTGCGCGCTCCTTCGATGGTCCAGTGACCCGAGTTGTGAGGTCGTAGGGCGATCTCGTTGACGATGAGCCCGCGGTCGGTCAGGAAGAACTCGACGGCGAGCACGCCGACGGCGTCGATCAACGTCGCGATCTTGCGTCCCAGTCTCGTGGCCTCGAGCTCGGTACCGGCGTCGACCTCGGCGGGGAATCGCACTTCGACGCACATTCCGTCGGACTGCACCGTCGTCACGAGTGGGTACGACGCGTACTCGCCGTGCACGCCTCGAACGCACACCAGGGCCAGTTCACCACGCAGGTGTAGCCGCTCTTCAACGACGACGGTGCCGAAGGAGGACATCTCGTCGATGATCTCGAGCGTCTCGGCGCGGCTGGCGGGGAAGCGCACGCCGCGGCCGTCGTACCCCCCTCGCGCCAACTTCACGACCGGATTGTCGACGCTGTCGAGGAACCCGCTGAGGAGTGGGTCGCTCACGCTCGACACGACGACGAACCTCGGCACCGCGATGCCGGCGCCGTCGAAGGTCGTGCGTTGATGCCCCTTGTCGACCGCGCACCGCAACGCGCGCGCGTTCGGTCGCACCACGGCGCCGCCCGCCTCGAGCGCACCGATCTGGCGAAGGTCGACGAGTTCGTGGTCGAAGGTGATGACGTCCACCGCCGCGGCGAGCCGTGCCAGCGCGTCGACGTCCGTCGGCTCACCCACCATGGATGCATCGCATGTGGCGACGGCGGCGTCATCGAGGCTCGTTGCCAGCACCGTCACCGTCACGCCAGCGTCGCGCGCGGCCTCGCCCATCATCCGTGCCAGTTGGCCACCACCCACGACACCTACCCGAAGTGGGCCGATAGGTTGGAAGTCGTGCAACACGACCGTAACGATACCGGTCGATGAAGGAGACTTCGATGGAGATAGCAATCGGACTCGACGTCGACGGCCCGGTGGACAAGGCGATCGAACGCGCGTCACAACTTCGCTCGTTGGGGTTCACTCGAATGTGGTCGTCGCAGATATTTGGGCCCGACACCCTGACGGTGCTCGCGATCGTCGGTCGCGAACTTCCCGACCTGGACCTGGGTACGGCGGTCGTACCGATTCAGACCCGCCATCCGACGATGCTGGCGGCCCAGGCACGCACCGTCCAGGACGCCATCGGAGGACGTTTGTCGCTCGGCATTGGTCTCTCGCACAAGGCGACCGTCGAGGGCATGTGGCATCTCTCCTTTGAACGACCGGCTCAGTACATGGCTGAGTACGTGGCGACACTGGCGCCCTTGCTGCGAGGCGAGAAGATCGACGTCACCGGCGAGCGCGTCGGCGCGACGACGTTTGGTGCGCTCGGCCCTAAGGAGGTCGAGACCCCGAGTCTGTTGCTCGCGGCGCTCGCGCCGAAGATGCTCGAGACGGCCGGCACGCATGCCGACGGCACCCTCACCTGGATGACGGGCGTCGCGACCATCGCCGACCACGTCGTACCCACGATCAACGCCGCGGCTCTAAGGGCCGGAAAGCCGGCACCACGCGTCGTGTGCAGCTTGCCGATCTCGGTGACGAAGGACGTGCGCGACACGCGCGAGCAGGTGAACAAGAGGCTCGCCATCTACGGCCAATTGCCCAGTTATCGCGCGATGCTCGATCGCGAGGGTGCCGAAGGTCCGGCGGACGTCGGTCTGTTCGGAACCCGCGAGCAGGTCCTCGAGAAGTTGCAGTCGCTGGCTGACGCGGGGGTCACCGAGTTCTCCGCGTCGATGGCCGGCAATTCGGATGACCGCGATGCCACGTACGAAACGCTCTTGGCCTACCACGCCACACGCTGAGTCCGCTACTGCGTACCGGAGCGGGCACCTTCGTCATTGACGGGAAGCGCTGAGAGCGCGACGAGGGCACCGACGAAGCCGAGACTTGCGACGCCCCACAGGAGTCCGAAGATCGAGAAGAGCGCGATGCCCGAACCCGCGATTAACGCAGCCAGGCCTCGACCGCGGCGCTGAAATTTCGTTCGAACTCCGAGGTCGATCGCGCCTACGAGGAGACCAACGAACGGAACGATCGCGATCATGAGTGCGGAGGGGATGTCGCGCTCGAAGAGCGTCAAAGCGGGAGGAGTTCCGACATAGGTATGACCGTTGACGGTGATGCTCAACTCACCTATCGGCTCGGGGATGTGGTAGTTGAAAACGACGAGCGCCATGATGAAGGTCCAGAGCCCCGCTACCAGAAGAAGAAACCAATGTGCGCGTATCGAATTCGATATCAGTTCGCCCCCGAGCGTGCGACGATCACGCGGGCAACTGCGTGTGTTTGAACTCGTTGATCGCTGGCTGCAAGGCCATCATCGAGACGAGGTTCGTGATGAGGTCGATGGACGCCTGGGCGTCGTCGGTCGGTTCGTCCATGTAGCGCACGAAGGTCGCTTGCTCGTTGACCACAAAAGTCGGCACACCGAACGCTTCGTAGCGGTCGAACTCCTTGTGACTCGCCGCGATCACCTCGTGCGGTCGACTCGACGTCACGTCACTGGCGACCACGCCCATGTCGACGCCGAGTGGCGCCACGACGGCGCCGCTCTCCTCGAGTGTCACGAGCCGCTTGCGACCGCCGTGACGGGCGCGAAAGAGCGCCTCGTGTGCGGCGAGGAAGACGTCGGGCTGTTGATCGCGGATCGAGACGCCGGCCGCAAGTGAGAGGAGGTCCGCGTCGTACGCGGGGTCGTTCCAGACGTCGGGTGCACCTTCGGCTCGACTGCCCTGACTGAGCGACCACGGCATGAAGGTGACGTCGAAGTCCGCACCGGCGCGCAGCGCCGTGATCACGTGCAGGTGCATGTTCTTCGCGAAGGGACAGCGATAGTCGAAGGAGAGATCGAAGGATTCCATGACCTCAGACTAAAGGC
>VFSW01011048.1_pt1 | contig 12727 bp, 7 predicted proteins | sample 5358111 | NCBI WGS metagenome assembly VFSW01 (sample SAMN11554181, study PRJNA540505) | mine drainage metagenome | isolation source: sediment from site ElyBrook_90M | place: USA: Ely Copper Mine, Vershire, VT | collected 2017 | reverse complement strand
GGCATAAGAATGGCCGGGGAGGGGAAACCAACCGCGCCAGAAGTGACGGGAGGCGGAAGCGGGCAACTGGTGAAAGCGCTGGGGCTGTATGATTCGACGGCGCTGGTGGTGGGGTCGATGATCGGCTCCGGGATTTTCATTGTTTCCGCTGATATATCCAGGCAGGTGCAGAGTCCGGGGCTGCTGATCGTGGTGTGGGTGGCGTCGGGCGCGATGACGCTGATAGGCGCGCTGAGCTATGGGGAGCTGGCGGCAGCGATGCCCCACGCGGGAGGACAATACGTCTACCTGCGTGAATCGCTGGGGCCGCGGTGGGGATTTGTGTATGGCCGGACGATGCTGCTGGTGATCCAGACAGCGACGATTGCGGCGGTAGCGATCGCGTTTGCGAAATTCACGGGGGTACTGGCGCCGTGGTTTTCGCCGACGCATTGGATATGGCAAGCCGGGACGCTGGGGCCGTGGCATTTATGGTTTGGCGAGCTGGGACCCTACAGCGCGGGACTGAATACCCAGAACCTGCTGGCGATCTTGAGCATTGTGTTTTTGACGGCGCTGAATTCCCGGGGATTAAGCGTTGGGGCGGCGGTGCAAAACCTGTTCACGACGGCGAAGACGGGAACGCTGGCGGCGCTGGTGATACTGGGATTCTGGTTTTCGACGGTGGTGGCGCGGGCGGCGAATTTCCAGCATTTTTGGAGGAATGCGGGGCTGGACACCTTGCATCCCTACCCCCCGGAGCACCCGACGTGGATGATCGGGACGGCGACGCTGGTGGGCGTGGCGATGGTGGGATCGCTATTTTCCTCCGATGCGTGGAACAACGTGACCTTCACGGCGGCGGAAGTGAAGAATCCGGGGCGCAACCTGCCGCTCTCGCTGGTGCTGGGGACGGGAATCGTGACGGTGCTTTATGTGCTGGCGAATTTTGCGTATCTGCGGGTGCTGCCGATCGACGGGATGGCAGCGGGAGCCGGTCCGCTGAGCCGGGGGATTCAATACGCGAGCGACGGGCGGGTGGCTACGGCGGTGGCGGAGGTAATTTTCGGGAGGTCGGGAGCGGCGATGATGGCCGTGGCGATCATGGTCTCGAGCTTCGGATGCAACAACGGGCTGATACTGGCCGGGGCGCGGATATATTATGCGATGGCGAAGGACAAGCTGTTTTTCCGGGCGGTGGGGAGGGTGAACGCGCAGCACGCGCCAGCGATGGCGCTGGCGGTGCAGTGCGTGTGGGCGTCGCTGCTGTGCCTTTCGGGGACGTATTCGCAATTGCTGGACTTCCTTATCTTCGCGGTGCTGATTTTCTATATACTTACGCTCGCGGGATTATTCATCCTGCGGGTGAGGCGGCCGGAGATGGCGCGGCCGTACCGGGCGGTGGGATATCCTGTGCTGCCCGGAGTATACGTGCTGATGGCGCTTTTCATAGAAGTGCAGCTCCTGCGGTACAAGCCGCAGTACACTTGGCCGGGCCTGATCCTGGTGCTGATGGGGATTCCGGTGTATTTTTTCTGGAAGCTGGTTTCGCAGGGGAAGGAAAGAGGCGATGAAGCAGAGCGAGAGGAATAGGAAGCCGGGCCGCGCGGGGAGGAACTGATGGGCAATCCATTATTCGCGAGGAAGCCGATGGAGTTGCTGACCCGGGAGGCGGGGGAGACCGGGGAGAACACGCTGAAAAGGACACTGGGACCGGTGTCACTGACGGCGCTGGGCATCGGGGCCATCATCGGGGCGGGAATCTTCGTGCTTTCTGGATTGGGAGCGCACTACGCGGGACCCGGGCTGATGCTTTCGTTTGTGATTTCGGGTTTAGGATGCGCGTTTGCGGGGCTGTGTTATGCGGAGTTTGCGGCGATGATCCCGCTGGCGGGGAGCGCATATACCTATGCGTATGCGGCGCTGGGCGAGATTTTCGCGTGGATCATCGGGTGGGACCTGACGCTGGAATATGCGATGGGAGCGAGCACGGTCTCCTCTGGCTGGTCGAACCATTTCATCGAGTTGCTGAATATCTTTCACATCCACATGCCTCTGTGGCTGGCCTACGACCACTGGACGGCGCTGCAGGCGGCGCAGAATATCATTGCGCGGCAGATGGCCCAAGCGGCAAATCCCGGGCTGGCGGAAGGCACGCAGGCGTACCTGCTGAAGGTGACGGAAGTGATGACGGCGCAATCGCCGGAGCTATTGACGCGGGCACATACGCTGGTGAATGCGCCGACGGTGTTTGGAGTGGAGATAGGTTTCAATTTGCCGGCTTTTGTGATCGCGCTGCTGATCACCTGGATTCTGGTGATGGGCATCAAGGAGAGCGCCAATTTTAATGCAGGGATCGTGATCGTGAAGGTCTCGGTGGTGCTCTTTGTGATTCTTCTTGGTCTTCGCTACATTGACCCCAGCAATTGGGGGCACAACTGGCAGACCTTCGCGCCCAACGGCTTTTCGGGAGTGGGAGAAGGAGCGGCATACATTTTTTTTGCGTACATTGGATTTGATGCGGTCTCGACGACGGCGCAGGAAGCGAAGAATCCGCAGCGTGATCTTCCCATCGGCATCATCGGGTCGCTGGTGGTCTGCACGATTTTATACATTCTGGTGGCTGGGGTGCTGACGGGCATGGTGCCGTGGCAGAACGTAAACATCGAAGCGCCGCTCGCGCGGGCTTTTCTGGACCGAGGGCTGGAGAAGGCATCCTGGCTGATCACCGCCGGGGCGCTGGCGGGCTTAACCAGCGTGATGCTGGTGATGCTGCTGGGGCAGACGCGGGTGCTCTATGCGATGGCGAATGACGGCCTGCTGCCAAAGAAATTTTTTGCGGCCATCCATCCGAAGTTTCGCACGCCCTATAAGAACACGATACTGGTGGGGCTGATTGCGGCGATCGTGGGCAGCGTGACACCCATCGAGATAATTGGCAGGATGGTGAATATCGGCACGCTATTTGCGTTTGTGATCGTGTGCCTTGCTGTGCTGTTTTTGCGAAAATCGAATCCTGGGCAGAGCCGGCCATTCCGCACGCCGTTTGTGCCGGTGGTGCCGATTCTGGGAATCCTGATCAATGGCTACATGATGTACAAGCTGCAGCTGGCGAACTGGCTCCGGTTGATTATCTGGCTGGTGATCGGTTTGGCGATTTACTTTGGCTACAGCCGACATCACAGCCGCGTGCAGAGATTGCGTGCCGAAGCCGAAGGGAAATGACCGGGCGGGGCAGCCCGGGAAAAATTCCGATAGAGACAGGGTGGTCAGCCGGGACAAGCGGGGAAGATGGCGAGCGATGCAGCTACGCGCCCTCCGAATGAGCGGCTGAAGATCAGGGTAGGCCGCGAATTTCCCAGCAGGGAAGGAGCGCTCGAGGGCGCCGTGCTGTATAGTTTTCGCTTATGCCTATGATGGCGATGATGCGTGGGAGGCGGGCGTGGCGGCGGAGTTCGCCGCTGGACCGTGTGGCGTTTGTGGTAGCGGGCGTATACGTGATTTTGCGCGGCGTGCATATTTTTGTGCCGGCGATGCCCTGGAGCGGTTTTTTCACGGTGATTGCGGCGATTGCCGCGACCTACCTGTTTGTGCGCGTGCTGCCGTGGGTGCGGTCGACTTTGTTGTGGAGCCTGCGCAACCGACTGATCGTGGCCTACGTGCTGATCGCCGTGGTGCCGCTGGTCTTGCTGCTGGGGATGATCGGACTCTCTTCCTACCTGCTCTATCTGCAGTTTGGGGCGCACGTGCTGCAGGATGAACTGAATCACCGTGTGAACCTGACATCGGCGGTGGCAGACCTGCTGGCGGAATCGGCGCGGAGCGAGGCGAAGAACGGGGAACCGCCGAAGCCCGGCGAAGTGGAGGAACACTCCGCCGGAGCGGAGATGCTGGCACGTGCGCGAAAGCGCGTGCCCGGATTGCGCTGCGAAATTGAGTCCGGGCGCGCCGGGAAGCCGCTGGCAGCGGGACAAACGAGGCTGGACAGCCTGGTGATCGAAAAGGACCGGCTGTGGATCAAATCGATTGTGCCCGAAGAGACCGCGGGAGGATGGGTGACGGTGGCCGCAACGGCGCCGGTCTCTCCGGAGATGCTGGATTCGCTTTCACCCGAGCTTGGCCCGCTGGAAGTGATCACGATGAGGCCGGCGACGGCGGAAGATGAAGCGCCGCTGGAACTGACGATCAACGACCGGCGATTTGTGCCTGCGGAGCATGTACGGAGCCGGAAGCGGATCCTGCACCGGCGGTCGTGGTGGTTTGATCTGCCCGTAAACGGGAACGCGATACTGGAAGGTGTGTATCAGGATCCGACTACGGGGGCGCTTTCCGTTTCGCCGATACTGGTATCGTTTTCGGTGAGGCCATCGGAAATGAATCGTCTGCTCTTCCGGTCACTGGGAGCGCTGGGGGGGCCGCTGGTGCTGGCGCTGAAGCTGGTGGGCGTGATTTTTCTGTTGATTGAGGTGGTAGCGCTGTTGACAGGGATTGTGCTGACGCGGACGATCACGCGGACGGTGGCGAATCTGTATGAAGCGACGCAGCACATACGGCGGGGGGATTTTACGCACCGGGTGAGGCTGGAAAGGCGCGACCAGCTGGGCGTGCTAGGGGAATCGTTCAATGCGATGACCAGTTCGATCAGCGAATTGATCGAGGAACAAGGCAAACGCCAGAAGCTGGAGAGCGAGATCTCGATTGCGAGGGAAGTGCAAACACAACTGTTTCCGAGGGCGCTGCCGGAACTGCCCGGAGTGGAGCTGGCAGCCATCTGCCGGGCGGCGCGGACGGTGAGCGGGGATTACTACGATTTCATCCGGCTGAGCCCGACGAGGCTGGGGATTGCTGTGGCGGACATCAGCGGGAAGGGAATATCGGCGGCGCTGCTGATGGCAAGCCTGCAAGGCGCGCTGCGAAGCCAGGCGCTGAGCGGCGGGCAGCCCGGGCCGGCGGAGCTGGTGGCGAGGCTAAACCGGCATCTTTACCGGAATACGACGGACGATCGCTATGCCACGTTCTTTTATGCCGTATACGATTCCGAGGCACACACGCTGGCTTACACCAACGCCGGACACGTGCCGCCGATTTGCGTGGTGGGGGAGACGGTGCGGAAGCTCGAAGAGGGAGGAACGGTGGTGGGGCTGTTTGATGATTGCAGCTACGAACAGACGATCATCGAAGTGGCGCCGGGATCGTTGTTGGTGGCCCTGAGCGACGGGCTGACGGAGCCGGAAAATGTGTATGGCGAAGAGTTTGGGTCGGGGAGAATCGAGGCGGAGGTGCTGAGGCACCTGCACCTGGCACCCGGGCCGCTGGCGGAGACACTGCTGGGGGCCGTGGACCAGTGGGCAGGCACGCTGGAGCAGGCAGACGACATGACCGTGCTGGTGGCGCGGTTTCTGTTCCAGGCGTGAGAAGCAAAGAGGGCCGCGCTCGCGGAAGGGGGATTTCGCGGAGCGCGGTGCTATTTCAACGCAAAAGCGAGGACGTAATCGCCCTGTTTGGTGCCGAGCTTGCCGTGTCCGCCCGCGCAGAGCACCAGATACTGGCGGCCATGGAAGACATAGGTCATGGGAGTAGCCTGCCCGCCGGCGGGCAGCAGGTATTGCCAGAGCAATTTGCCGGAATCAGAATCGAAAGCGCGGAGGTAGCCATCCATGGCGGCGGCGGTGAAGACCAGGGCGCCGGCGGTGGCGATGGGTCCGCCGAGATTGATGGCGCCAGTGGGCACGCCCGGGGCCAAGCTGCCGAGGGTCGAATTCCACTTGACTTTGGCGGTGAAGAGGTCCGCCGCGGCGACGGTGCCCCAGGGCGGCTGGTTGCAGGGTGTTCCGGCCGGTGAGAGCAAGGGCTGACGGAACATGGCGTAGGGAGCGCCGGTCTGGGCAGCGAATTCACCGTGGAGGCGATCCCCTTCCGGGACGGACTGGGCCGAGGCAAAATCCGCGCGTGGGATGAGCTTCATCCAGATGGCCAAGCGGTTGGTATCGACGAAGAGAAGATGGCGTGTGGGGTCGTAGGCGGAGCTGCCCCAATCTACGCCGCCGATGCTGCCGGGAAAGATGACGGTGCCCCGGATGCTGGGAGGGGTGTAAATTCCCTCCGAGCGGGAAGCCTGAATTTTTTGCTTGCACCATTCGCGGGCCGCGGGGCTGGGACCCCAGGCGTCAGATGCCGGGAGGCCTTCAGGAGAGACCGAAAGGGGCGTCCAGGGTTGAGTGGGCCAGGCGTGTTCGCCAGGAACATCGCTTTTGGGGGCGGGGCGCTCCTCGACGGGGAGAAGAGGCTTGCCGGTAAGACGATTGAGGACGAAGATGCGGCCCATTTTGGTGGTGATGGCAATGGCGGGGATGCCTCCCTTCCATGTGAAGAGAGTGGGCTGGGAAGGGACGTCGTAATCCCAAAGGTCGTGGTGGACGACCTGAAATCCCCAGACAATTTTTCCAGAGGAAGCGCGGAGAGCCACGACGGAATCGGCATATTTGCCCTCACCGGTGCGAAAGCCTCCGTAATAATCAGGGCTGGCGCTGCCGGTGGGAACAAAGACGAGTCCGAGCCCGGCATCCACGGAGATGGTAGACCAGGCATTGCCCGCACCGGTGCGCGGATGGGTGGAATTCGCCCAGGGGATGGGATCCCAAGTCCAACGAAGCTTGCCGGAGCGAGTGTCATAAGCACGAACGATGCCGCGCTCGAGACTGACAGCGCGATTATCGCCGATGGAGGAGCCCACAATCACAAGATTGCCAATTACAGCGGGAGGGGAAGTAATCTGATACTGGCCTAATTCGCGGAGATTGACGCCGCGTGTGAGGTCAATCTGTCCGGCGTCGCCAAAGCCCAGGCAGGGCTTGCCGGTCTGGCCATCGAGAGCAAAGAGGCGGCCATCGAGTGAACCGAAGAAGATGCGCAGACGGCAGGGCCTGGAAACAGGAGCGCGGGAATCAAGCCAGGAGGCGACGCCGCGTGAGGTGACTTCGGAATAGTCGTAGGAACGATCGAGTTTGGGATCGTACTGCCAGAGGATAGCGCCCGATTCGGGATTGAGAGCAAACACCTGGTCATAGGGCGTCGTCAGAAAAAGCTTGTCGTCGGCGAGAATGGGTGTGGATTCAAAGGTGGCTTTTGCGTTGAGACTGGATTTGGCATCCAAGGCGCCAGTGCGGGCGCTCCAGGCGAGCTGGAGCTGGGCGACATTGGAACGATCGATCTGCGAGGCAGGAGAATAGCGCATGCCGCCGGGGTCGCCGCCATAGGACCGCCATCCCGCATCGGCCTGAGCCAGACAAGCGGCGGGGAAGAGTGTCAGGATGGATAGAGCGAGCAGGAGCGTGGAAGGGAGCTTTGCGATAGATATTTTCATGTCCAAGTTGTATCGCGAAGTGGGAGAAATACGCAACGGGATAAAGGGGAGAGAACGTCGAGTATTTTGGCGATGAAAGAGCGAAGAGCGGCCGGGAAGGGGAGGCAAATGTGGGAAGCGGCGAGAGGAGGCGAGCGGGCAGATGGGAAGATGCGCTGGTTGCTGCGCGAGGGCAAGGTTCAGCTATACTGGCACGTTTGAGGAGGGAGAAGCGTGACGCTGCGAGAAAGGACCGCGCTGGTGACTGGCGGCAGCCAGGGAATCGGCAAAAGGATTGCGCTGCGGCTGGCGAAAGAAGGAGCGCGGATTGTGATCGCATATCGCTCGAACAAGGGCGCGGCACAGGAGGCGCTGCGCCAGCTTCAGTCAGAGGGCGCCGAATGCCTGGCCGTGCAGGGAGACGTCACCGATGCGGAGCAGGCGAAATTTCTGGTGGAGACATCGGTGGCGCGGTTTGGCCGGCTGGATATCGTTGTGAATAATGTGGGAGCGTTCAATTGGGCGCCTGTGGCGGAAACGACGATTGAGGAGTGGCAGAGGATACTGGCGTCGAACCTGCTGAGTGTTTTTTACGTTTGCAAAGCGGCGCTGCCGCAGATGCGAGGGCAGAGATGGGGGCGGATAGTGAATCTGGGAGCGGTGGGCGCGGAACGGGCGTTTGGGCAGGCGACGATTTCGGCGTATGCGGCTTCGAAGACGGCAGTGGTGTCGTTCTCGCGGTCTCTGGCTCTGGAGGAGGCGAAGAACGGCATCACGGTGAACGTAGTGAACCCCGCGATTGTGGATGATCGTGACCTGACGAGGGAGGAGGCGCGGCGCGTGAGGGATGCGCGAGTGCCGGTGGGCCGGCCGCCGACGGCCGAGGACGTTGCGGACGCGGTGGCATTTTTTCTGTGCGAGGGCGCCGAATTCATCACCGGGCAGGTGCTGAGCGTGGCCGGCGGCTGGATGCTATAGACTTCGCAGATTGCAGGCTGCGCGGCTTTCCGATCGATGAAAATTCTAACCATTGCCGAGATGCGCGAAGTGGACCGGCTGACGACGGAACGATTTGGGCTGACGGAGCAGGAGCTGATGGAGCGCGCGGGAGCGAGCGTGGCGGAATTCATCTTGCGGCAATTTCCGCGGCGCAAAGGAGGAATGCGCGCGGCCGTGCTCTGCGGCAAAGGGAACAACGGAGGCGACGGCCTGGTGGCGGCGCGGCATCTTCGCGAAGCGGGGATGGATGTACGAGCCATCCTGGCGGGAGCGCCCGAGGAAATGCGGGGGGAAGCCTCCGCGGCGAACCTGAAGCGCTGGAGGGAATCGGGGGGAACGCTGCGCGTGGTGCGCGACGCGGGAGAATGGGGCGCGGCGCGAGAGGAGGTGCGCGGTGGGAGAATTGTGGTGGACGCGCTGCTGGGGACGGGGACGCGTGGAGCTGTGACGGGCCTGCTGGCCGAGATGATCGAAGAGGTAAATCGAATAAGCGCCGGCGGAAAATCCGGGGCGTGGGTGTTTGCGGTGGATATTCCCTCGGGGGTGAGCGCGGATGAGGGAAAGCTGGCGGGCGTGGCGGTGGATGCCGAAGCTACCATCACGTTCACGGCTCCGAAGCCTGCCCACGTGACGGCGCCGGCGGCGGAGAAGTGCGGGCGGGTGATTGTGAGGGGAATCGGCAGCCCGCGGGAACTGATCGAAGAAGAAGGCAAGGGGGAGCTGCGGTGGCTGGAGGCGGGAGAATTTGCAAGCCTGCCATTCCGGCGCCGCGCCGGGAGCAATAAAGGGAATTTCGGGCACGTGGTGGTGATAGCGGGATCGAGAGGAAAATCCGGGGCGGCGATAATGGCCTCCTGCGCGGCCCTGCGGGCGGGCGCAGGGCTGGTGACGGCGGCCATACCGACAAGCGCGCAGGCAATTGTGGCCGGCGCCGCGCCGGAAATCATGACGGAAGGGCTTGAGGAGACCGCGGCGGGAACGGTGGCGATGAGGGCCCTCGAGGGGGACCGGCTGGCGCGGCTGCTGAAGGGCAAAAGTGTGCTGGCCATAGGACCCGGACTCTCGGAGAACGCGGAAACACAGCGGTTCATTCACTCGGTAATCGCTCAATCGCCGGTACCAATCATTCTCGATGCGGATGGCCTAAACGCGTTTGCCGGAAATGCGGAGAGGCTGGGAAAAAGGTGGGAGGGGACGCGGCTTGCCATCACGCCGCACCCTGGGGAAATGGCGCGGCTGGCGGGCATGACCATCGCGGAAGTACAGGGGCAGAGAGTGGAAACAGCGCGGCGGATAGCCAAACTGTGCGGGACTCACGTAATTCTGAAGGGCTACCAGACGGTGGTGGCTGAACCGGGAGGCGGGGCAGCTATAAATTCGACGGGGAATCCCGGGATGGCGACGGGAGGAACCGGGGACGCGCTGACAGGAATCCTGGCGGGGCTCGTCTCGCAAATGGGACTGGAGAACTGGGGGAAGGCGCTGGAATTTGGGGTGTACCTGCACGGGCTTGCGGGAGATATGGCGGAGGAAGAGAATCGCGGGGCGCCGATGGTGGCGACGGACCTGATCCAGAAGGTGGCGCGGGCCTACGCGAAGGCTGCGGAAGAGGCACAGAGTGGCTGAATGGAGATGGGTGACGCACTCGGCGGAAGAGACACGGGCGCGAGGGCGAGAGCTGGCGGGGCGGCTGCGCCCGCCCGTGCTGGTGCTGCTGACGGGCGAGCTTGGGGCGGGGAAGACGACGCTGGCGCAGGGAATCGTGAGCGGGCTGGGAGCGGCGAGGGAGGAAGAGGTGACCAGCCCGACATTCAATCTGGTGCACGTATTCACGGGTAAGGTCAAGGTGTATCACGCCGATCTCTACCGGATCGAAAGCGGGCATGACCTGGAAACGCTGGGGCTGGAGGAAGCCTTTGCCGAGCCCGGGGTGGTGCTGGTGGAGTGGCCGGACCGGCTGACTTTCCGCACAAACTGGCCGATGATAAAAGTCGAGATGGGTCACGCGACGGCGAAGAGCGTGGGCGAGGACGAAGGAGTGCGCAGCCTTTGCATCTTCGATGCCTCGGGGGCGCTGGCGGGGGGCGCCGCGGGCGAGGAAACGGAAAGGAAGATATGAGCCAGGCGATTGTGCAGCAGAAGTCGCGGGGATTCATCAGCGTGAACGCGCATCCCGAGGGCTGCCGAAAGAACGTCGAGCGGCAATTTGAAATTGTGAGGAAGGCGGCTGAACGGGGGCGCGCGGGAGAGAAGGCCGAAGGACCGCAAAGCGTGCTGGTAGTGGGGGCAAGCACAGGATACGGACTTGCTTCGAGGATCGCGGCGGCGGCAGGGTTTGGGGCCAGCACGCTGGGCGTATTTCTGGAAAGGATTCCTGAGCGCGGGCGGACAGGCTCCGCGGGGCATTACAACACCGTAGCTTTCCATGAGATGACCAGGCGCGAAGGAGTCTACGCGGGCAGCTTGAACGGGGACGCCTATTCGGACGAGGTGAAAAGGAAGACATTTGAGATTCTGCGGCGGCGGATGGCGCCGGTGGAGCTTGTGGTCTACAGCCTGGCATCGCCCAAGCGAACCGATCCGCGCACGGGGATTACCGCAAGCTCAGCGCTGAAGCCCATTGGCAGAGCCTATAGCAGCCGCACGATTGAACTGGATTCCGAGCAGGTGACAGAAGTGACCGTTGGCCCGGCGAGCGGAGAAGAGGTGGCATCCACGATCGCAGTGATGGGAGGCGACGACTGGAAACGATGGATGGAAGGGCTGCTGGAAGAAAAGCTGCTTGCTCCGGGAGCGCGCACGCTTGCGTATTCCTATATCGGACCGGAGCTGACGTGGCCAATCTACCGGGACGGGACAATCGGGCAGGCGAAGAAGGATCTGGAGGAAACGGCGCAGCGCCTGGATGAGCTGCTGCAGGCCAAGGCGGGAGGCCACGCGTGGGTGGCCGTGAATAAGGCAATAGTGACGCAAGCTTCGGCGGCCATACCCGTCGTGCCGCTTTACATGAGCATTCTGCGGAAGGTGATGGCGGCCAAGGGGATTGAAGAAGGAGCCATCGAGCAGATGGGGAGGCTCTTCTTCGAGCACCTGGCGGCGGGCCGAGCGCCCGGGCTGGACGATGCAAGGCGCATCCGAATGGACGATCTGGAAATGCGGCCCGAAGTGCAGAAGGAAGTGATGGAGATCTGGCCCAAAGTGCGGACGGAAAATCTGGCTGATTTAACCGATTTTGCAGGTTACAAACGCGAGTTTCGCAACCTTTTTGGTTTTGAAGTCTCCGGAATAGATTACGCGCAGCCGGTAGAGATCGAACTGCAACTGCCAGAAGCGTAAATCGGGCGCGGCGTTGCGCTGAAATCCTGCGAGCGACGGACGAGGGCACCGCAGCAGAGGGCAAGCGCATTGCCGCTCCGCCCGGATTTTCCTCAGCATCAATGGTGAAGGTAGGGTGAGAGGGCCGAGGCATCTCATCGGCCCGTTTGTGGATCCCTTGGGCAGTCACACGGAGGAGATGGCGGCTAGTGGCAGGGGGAGGAGCCTGAATCGTTGAGCGGGGCGCCGGGAACGGGGATGAACCGCCAGTCATAGCTGGCCGGATGGAGGGTGAGGAGGAGGACGCCGAAGGAATTGTGGTTGCGGAGGAGGCTATTGCGTTTCGCGAAGCCGAAAGGGCGGTGGCTGTCGCCTCCCGTTCCGACGACGAATTCGCGGATGCCGTGGAGAGAGTCGAGATGGCCAGAGGGGTCCTGAGGTGCGAAGCGCTCGTAATCGTGATCGTGGCCATTGATGACCAACTCGACGCCGGCGTGATAGAGGTCATCCCAGAATGGCCTCATCCGAGGGTCGTTGCCGTGAATAATGCCGGAGCTGAAAAGAGGGCGGTGCCAATAGGCCAGGGAACAAAGAGAGGGGTGGGCAGCGAGGTCGCTGCGAAGCCACAGCTCCTGCGGTGAGCCCAATTTGCAGCCGCCCACCTGGTCACATTCGCTATTGAGGACGATGATGTGCCATGCGCCGAGATCATAGCTGTAATAGCCTTTGGAGGGATCACCGGCGGCAGCTCCCCAATAGGCAAAGTAAGGAGCGGCGCCCCTGGTGTGATAGTCATGGTTTCCAGGAGCGGGGCGCGTGCGGGATTTGAAGGCTCCCCACGTGGCGCCATAACAATTCTCAAACTGAGTGACAGTACCGCTGGGATAGGCGAGGTCGCCGGCGGCAAAGATCGCGCCAGGAATGGTGGCGAGGAGTGCGGCGGTGGCGCGCGCGCCGGCAATGTCATCGCAGCTGGCAATATCGCCCGCGCCGGCGAGGGTCACCGTGGGGAGCGCGGAAGGTGAGGATGCGGCGGGCGGCTGGGGGAGAGTGGGCTTCGGCTGCGGCGCGGCGGCCTGCTGAGGCGAGGCG
>VFSW01011047.1_pt1 | contig 12727 bp, 12 predicted proteins | sample 5358111 | NCBI WGS metagenome assembly VFSW01 (sample SAMN11554181, study PRJNA540505) | mine drainage metagenome | isolation source: sediment from site ElyBrook_90M | place: USA: Ely Copper Mine, Vershire, VT | collected 2017 | reverse complement strand
ACATGGCTGGCGCCCATCCTCTGCTTCACCATGGAAGAGGCGTGGACGCTGCGCTTCCCGGACGACAGCGTGCATCTGCAGCTCTTCCCGGAAACGCCGGCCGCTTGGCATGCGCCCGCGCTCATCGAGAAGTGGAACCGCATCCGCACCCTGCGCCGCGTCGTCACCGGCGCTCTGGAGATCAAGCGCCGCGACAAGGTCATCGGCGCCAGCCTTGAGGCCGCGCCCGTCCTCTATCTCACCGAACAATCGGATGCCGACATTCTGAAGGGGATCGATTTCGCCGAGATCGCCATCACCTCCGGCGCGCATGTTGCCGCGCGCGAGGCGCCGCCTGACGCCTTCAGCCTGCCGGACGTGCCGGGCGTCGCCGCCATGTTCCACCACGCCGACGGCGACAAATGCGCCCGCTGCTGGATGATCCTGCCGGAAGTGGGCAGGAATCCGTCGCATCCCGATCTCTGCAACCGCTGCGCCGATGCGGTTGGCGCCACGGAGGCCGTATGAACACGCGCGACTATGGCATCATCGCCGCCGCGGTCACCCTCATCCTCGACCAGGCGACGAAGCTCACCATGCTCTACAAGTTCGGCTTCGCGACCATGGGCCCGGGCGAGGCGGTGTCGGTCTTGCCGTTTTTTAATCTGGTGATGGTGTGGAATCCGGGGATCAGCTACGGGTTGTTTCCGGCCAGCGGGCCGGAAGGAACCGTGTTTTTGGCGACTTTTCAGATGCTGGCCGCCGGCGCCCTGGCCTGGTGGTTGTGGTTTGTCCGCAGCCGGCCGTTAGCCATAAGCCTGGGATTGGTGATCGGGGGGGCGCTGGGAAATCTCATCGACCGGCTGGTTTATGGCAAGGTTGCTGACTTTTTCCACTTTTACGGCCTTGGCTACGACTGGTATGTGTTCAATGTGGCGGATGCCGCTATTACCTTCGGGGTCATCGGCTTGCTGTACGACGCCCTGTTGAAGCCCGAGACGCCGCAAGGCGGCGTCGACAAGGAGTAACCCATGATCATTCGTTCGTCGCATATGCAGCGGGCCGCCGTTCTGATCGGTGTCGGCATCGCGCTTTGCGGTTGCGAGAGCATTCGTGAAGCTGCCGGCCTGAATAAGAATTCGCCGGACGAATTCGCCGTGCTGACGAAGGCGCCGCTGGTCATTCCGCCGGATTACAATCTGATGCCGCCGCGGCCCGGGGCGCCGCCGACCAACCAGACGCAGCCGACCGAAACCGCGGAGAGCGCGCTGTTCGGCGAAGATCCGGCGAAGGTCGCTTCGCAGATCACCGGCAATTACAGCCCCGGCGAGAAGCTGCTGCTGGCCTATGCGGGGATCGGCAACGCCGACCCGAACATCCGCCAGGAGCTGGCGTCCGACAACAAGGGGATGATCGGCGCCGACGACACGTTCACCAACGACGTGCTCTTCTGGAGCAAGCCGAAGACGGACGCCGCCGGCAAGGCCGTGGACGCTGATCGCGCCGCCGCGCAAATCGCGGCGCAGAAGGCCGGCGACACGGCCGGGCAGGCATCGCAGCCTCCGGCGCCGAAACCGGAAGAAAAGAGCGGCTGGTTCGACGGCTGGTTTGACTGGCTTTGAGCCTCGTCTTCCGGCCGAGCGCTGGGTTGCGATAACATCTGGCTCGCCGGGAAAGGGCTGTTGCGTTTGATGTCCTCATCCTTCGGGACGCCCGCCTTGCTCGCTCCTCGGGATGAGGACATGTTCGAAACCGCCTCACCCTGAGGAGGTCGCGGCAGCGGCCGTCTCGAAGGGCGAGGCGGGGCGATGGCCTTGGGAAACGAGGGGTGGGGATCGCACCATTGAACACATTATTGAAGTTTGCCGCCTGCGCCCTGCTGTTCGCCGCGGCGTCGCTCGCCGCCGCCCGTGCCGATCCTCCGAAGGTCTCCCAGTTCGTGCTGCAGAACGGGTTGCAGGTGGTGGTCGTCCCCGACCACCGCGCGCCGGTCGTGACGCAGCTGCTCTGCTTCAAGGTCGGCGGGGTCGATGATCCGCCCGGCGTCTCGGGGCTCGCCAATTTCATCGAACACATGATGTTCCGCGGCACCAGGTCGCTGCCCGGCGGCGGCTATGCGCAGTCGATCGCGCGCAACGGCGGCGAGGACGGCGGCTACACGACGCACGACTACACCGTGCTCTACGACCAGATCGCGAAGGACCGGCTCAGACTCGTCATGCACCTGGAAGCCGACCGCATGGCCAATCTCGACATGTCGGATTCGGCGGTGTCCTCCGAACGCGACGTGATGCTGGCGGATCGCCGCACGCGCATCGGCAACAGTCCCGAGGCGGAGACCCGCGAGCAGGCCGAAGCCGCGCTCTTTCTCTCGCATCCCTACGGCCGGCCCGTGAGCGGCTGGTCCGACGAGATCCGCCACATCGGACGCATGGAGGCGGACAATTTCTACCGGCGCCATTACGCGCCCAACAACGCCATCCTGGTCGTGGTGGGCGACGTGACCGTCGACGACGTGCGCAACGCGGCCGAAGCCGAATACGGTCCGTTGCCCGCCCGCGAACTGGTCGCGCGCGCCGACTATGCGCAGCCGCCGCGGCTGGGCGCGACGCGCCTTGCAATCGCCAGCCGGATCGCGAAAGTGCCGCTGTTCCTGCGCCTCTACCGGGTCCAGAGCTACGCCGACGCCGCGCCCGGACGCGCCGAGGCGCTGGATGTCCTCGCCAGGATGCTGGGCGGTGATCGGACCTCGGTGCTCTATCGGAGGCTGGTCGTGGAGCGCAAGATCGCCACGTCGATCGATGCGCGTTACGACGGCGATACGCGCGACGCGAGCGCCTTCGTCGTCACCGCGCGGCCGCGTCCCGGCGTGTCGCTGGAGACGCTTGAGCGCAGCATCGACGAGGTCATCGCGCAATATGTCCGCCGGCCGCCTACCAGGGCCGAACTGGCGCTGGCCAAGGCGCAGCTCGTCGCCGGTGCCGCCTACCGCCGCGACAGCCCGCTGGACATGGCCTCCGCCTATGGCCGCGCGCTCGCCATCGGGCTGACCGTCTTCGACGTGGAGCAATGGCCGTCGCGCATCCAGGCCGTGACGGGCGACGACGTGCGCAAGGCCGCCGCCGCCAGCTTCGTCGACAAGGAATCCGTAACGGCGTATCTGACGCCGGCGCGCCGATGAACGCGCGTCGCGCGCTTGCGGCGCTGCTTTTCGTTGCCGCGGCGCTGTTCCCCGGCGCCGCCTCGGCGTCCGCCGTCAAGGCGCTGGATGCCGTCGGGGGTGCGCAGGTGTGGTTCGCCGCGGATCACGCCGTCCCCCTGATCGCGCTGGTCGCGTCGCTGCCCGCCGGTTCGGCTTACGATCCTTCCACCAAGGCGGGGGAGGCCGCCTTTGGCGCCGCGTTGCTGGACGAGGGCGCGGGCAATCTCGATGCAAATGCCTTCCGCGCGGCGCTGGCGAAACGCCAGATTCGGCTCAAGGTCGTGCCTGGGCGCGACGACCTCGTCGTTTCGCTTGTCACCACGCCGGCCAACGCCGCGGAGGCCTTCCGCCTGCTCGGGATGGCGCTGGCGCATCCGCGCTTTGACCCGGCGACCATGGCGCGCGTGCGCATCGGCCTGCTCCAGCGCATCGAGGAAGACCGGGGGGATCCCCATTCGGTCGCGGAAAAGGGCTTTTACAGCTTCTATTTCGGTCCCGACGCTTACGGTCATCCGGTGGACGGCGATCCGCGCGGCTTGGCATCCGTGACGCGCGAGGACCTGCTGGCCTTCGTCCGCACGCATTGGGTGCGCGGCGGCTTGAAGATCGCCGTCGTCGGCGACACGGATGCCGCCACCGCGGCCGCGCTGCTGCAGGCGGCTTTCTCCTCGCTGCCGGCGGATGCGCCGCCGCTGCCGCCCGCGCCCGTGTTCACCGGCGCGCCGGGGGTCCACGTCCTGCCGATGGAGGTGCCGCAGCCGACGGCATTTTTCGCCGTGGCGGGACCGCTGCGCGGCAATCCCGATTTCCTGGCGGACGAACTGGCCAATACGATTTTGGGCGGTCCGGGATTTTCCTCACGCCTGCAGCAGAGCCTGCGCGACAAGCAAGGCGTGACCGGAGACATTTCGACCAGGCTTGTCGCGGATCGCCGGGCCGGCATCCTGCTGGGCGAATTCGCGGCGGCGCCCGACGACATGCGTGACGCGATCGACGCCCTGCGCGCGGCGATGAAGAAATTCGCCGCCGACGGTCCCACCAAACAGGAAGTCTCGGATGCCAAGGCCTATCTGAACGGCTCGCTGTCGCTGGCCTTCGCCTCGGACGAGGGCCTGGCCGCGCGGCTCAACGGCATCCAGCGCATGGGGCTTCCGCTCGATTATCTCGACAAACGCGACGACATGATCGATGCGATCACCAGAGACGACGTGCGCCGGGCCGCCCGCCGTCTCTGCAATCCCTCGCAGATGACCGTCGTCGTGGCGGGGTCTTTGCCGAAGGAAACCGGCGACAGCTCTGAGACTTCGCCGTCTCCGTAAGGACAAAGTCGGGATTTCCCCGCCCACCTCGCCATCCGAATCCGCTACACTCCGGCCATGAGAATCCGCCGTCTTTCCGAAGGTACGATCAACCGCATCGCCGCGGGCGAGGTGGTCGAGCGTCCGGCCAGCGCCGTCAAGGAACTGGTGGAGAACGCGCTCGATGCCGGCGCCGCGCATATCGACATCGCGGTCTCGAACGGCGGCAGCGATCTGATCCTGGTGGAGGATGACGGCGAGGGCATGGAGGCCGACGATCTCGTTCTCGCGGTCGAGCGCCACGCCACGTCGAAACTCAACGACGACAATCTCTCGCACATCGTGACTATGGGCTTCCGCGGCGAGGCGCTGCCGTCCATCGGCGCGGTGGCGCGGCTCTCCATCGTCAGCCGTTCCAGGAAGAGCGAAGCGCATGAGGTGCGCGTCGACGGCGGCCAGACCCGCGGTCCGATGCCGGCGGGCTTTCGCGCCAAAGGCCAGTCGGGCACGCGGGTGGAAGTGCGCGAGCTGTTCTTCGCCACGCCGGCGCGGCTGAAATTCCTCAAATCGGGACGCTCGGAAGACCTCGCCACCCAGGATATCGTCAAGCGCCTCGCCATGGCGCGGGCCGATGTCGGTTTCAGCCTGACGCTCGACGGCAAGCGTTCTCTCGATCTGCCCGCCGAAGCCGATCTGTTCGAGGGCCGTTTGAAGCGCCTGGCGCGCATCATGGGTCGCGAATTCTCCGAGAATGCCGTTCCGGTGGAGATCGCGCGCGACGGCGTGCGCGTCGTCGGCTATGCGGGCGTGCCCACCTACAACCGCGCCAATGCGCAGATGCAGTTCCTCTTCGTCAACGGCCGCCCGGTGCGCGACAAGCTGCTGGTCGGCGCGGTGCGCGGCGCCTATGCCGATTTCCTGGCGCGCGACCGCCATCCGGCGCTGGCGCTGTTCCTCGAATGCGATCCCGCTTTCGTCGACGTCAATGTGCATCCGGCGAAGACGGAAGTGCGCTTCCGCGACGCCGGACTGGTGCGCGGGCTGATCGTTTCCTCGCTCAAACATGCGCTCGCCGAAGCGGGGCACAAGGCGTCCACCACGGTCGCGGGCGACGCGCTGGCGGCGCTGCGTCCGCATGGCGGTTATGCCGAGCCGGATTTCCGTCCGCCGCCGATGCGCGCCTACGGCTTCAACGATCCCGGCCGCGACTTCCAGTCGCCCTTGTTCACCGGCGGCGGCGCGCCGTCCGCCCGCGTCGAGACGCCGTCCGAAGCGCCCGCCGCCGACAATCCGCTCGGCGCCGCGCGGGCCCAACTGCACGAAACTTACATCGTGGCGCAGACCGCCGACGGCATCGTCATCGTCGATCAGCACGCGGCGCATGAGCGCCTCACCTATGAGCGCATGAAACACGCGATGGAGCAGGGCGGCATCGCGCGGCAGCCTCTTCTGGTGCCCGAAGTGGTGGACCTCGATCCGGCGGAAGTGGATCGCCTCGCGTCGCGTGCCGCCGAACTCGCAGAACTCGGTCTCGTCGTGGAAGGCTTTGGCCCCGACGCCGTGGTGGTGCGCGAAGTGCCCGCCATGCTCGGCCAGATGGATTTGAAGGGCCTGATGCGCGATCTCGCCGACGACATCGCCGAAACCGGCTCCGCGCTGTCGCTGAAAGAACGCCTCGAAGAAGTCGCCGGCACGCTGGCCTGCCACACCTCGGTGCGCGCCGGCCGCCGCCTCACCGCCGAGGAGATGAACGCGCTGCTGCGCGAAATGGAATCGACGCCCCATTCCGGCCAATGCAACCACGGAAGACCGACTTATGTGGAGCTGAAGCTGAGCGATATCGAAAAGCTGTTCGGGCGGAGATAATGCTAAAGCCATAGAGGAATGAGATGGGAAATTACTTGGATGTAGGTGCCGCATTGTTTGCATTTGCAGCGGCATTTTTTGGCTTTTATCGACATACAGAAAGCTGCCGCCGATAGTGGCGTACTGGGACCGCGCACCCGACAGCGACGCATTCTATGTGGCTGTGAAGTTCTCAGCTGAAATGAATCGATATGCCGCAGGTTTCAGTGGCATGTCTGCAGTATGTATGGCTCTGAAGTTTCTTACGTGCTAGCCAGCAACGCCCTCTCCACCGCCTCCGGCTCTTTCTCGATCACCGTGAGAAGTACGCGCGCGGCGACGTCCACTTTTTTTCCTTGTTCCCATCCCTCGATCGTGCGCGCCGGAACGCCGAAGCGGCGCTCGAACTCGCGCGGACTTTTGGCGACGGACTTGCGGATGGCCTTCACGCGCTTGGGCGTCATCAGCTCGATGATCCGCGTTTCCAGTTCTAACTCGCCGCGCTTATAGGCGAGCGCTTCGCGCAGACTTTCTTCAAGCGCAAGACCAAATTTCGTTCTTTTACTCACTTGCCCAACTCCTCCAACACGCGCAAGACACCCTTCCGGTCATCCGGCGAAAGGTCCTGCTTTTCGGATTTTGCGTAAGCCATCAGCATGATCACTTCATTGTCGACGACCAGAAAGTAATAAACCACGCGCCCGCCGCCGCTCTTTCCGCGATTGCCGATCCGGAAGCGCGCCTTGCGCACGCCCTTCAAACCCTGGATCAACGCACCGGCCAGCGGATCGGCAACTATTGATCGCTCCATCTCCTCGATATCTTCCATCGAGGCCTTCAGCTTCTTGATGTCTTTGACGTAGTGCTGCGTTCGAGCAATCTTCACGGAAGGCATGGTACGCCACCAGCGTATGAGTGGCAAGAAAAAATACGCTGCCAGCGTACTAATGGGAATGAGGCGGAAAGCCACTCCGTCCCGTGCAACCACGATCGCCCGACCTATGTGGAGCTGAGGCCGTTAGATATAGAAAGGTATTCGGGCGGCGGTTGAGAGTTGGCCGTGTCCGGGACACCACGGTTTCATGGCTTACTTCCGCAATCGCACCGTCAATCTCCTCAACGTCCATTACGGCATCCATTCGCTGGCGCTCACCGGCAGCGGCGCCTTCTACACCGTGTTTCTTTTGAAGGCGGGCGTGCCGGTGCCGGCGGTACTGCTCTCGCTTGCCACCATCTTGGCGGGACGCTTCTTCCTGCGCCCCGTCATCCTGCCGCTGGCCCAGCGCTTCGGGGTCAAGCCGCTGCTCGTCTGCGGCACCATCGGCTCCGGCCTGCAATATCCCTTTCTCGCCGAGGTGCACGGCGTCGGCCTGCATCTCTATCTGTTGATCGCCGTCGCCGCCGTCGCGGACTCGTTCTACTGGACGACCTATCACGCCTATTTCGCCGCCCATGGCGACGCCGAGCATCGCGGCCAGCAGATCAGCGTGCGCGAAGCCACCGCGGCGATCATCGGCATCGCGGGTCCGTTACTCGGCGGCTGGGCGCTGGTGACGCTGGGGCCGCGCATCGCCTTCCGCGCCACCGCCGTGGTGCTGCTCTGCGCCGCCGTTCCCATCCTCTTCACGCCCAATGTGAAGATCGCGAAGGAGGCGCCCCACGCCTTCCGCAAGGCGCTTCCCGGCGTGCTGCTGTTCATGGCCGACGGCTGGATCACCTGCGGCCTGGTTTTCGTCTGGCAGCTGGCGCTGTTCCTCTCGCTCGGCGAGAACTTCCAGACCTTTGGCGGCGCCATGGCGATCGCCGCGCTGGTCGGCGCGGTGAGCGGGCTCCTCCTCGGCCGCTTCATCGATGAGGGCCATGGGAAGCGCGCCGCCTGGATCGCGCTTGCCATTCTGGTTTTGACAGCGGTGATCCGTGCGGCGAGCTACGGCGACGCGCTGTTCGCGGTGGCGGCCAACGCCTTCGGTTCGCTGATCGCCTGCCTCTATCTGCCGACGCTGATGACGGCGGTCTACAACCAGTCCAAGCGCTCGCCTTGTGTGGCGCGCTTCCACATCGCCACCGAAGGCGGCTGGGACATCGGCGGCTCCACCGCACTCGCCACCGCCGCCGGTCTGATCACGCTCGGCGTGCCGATGGGCGACGTGATCCTGATCTCGCTGGTCGGCGCCTTCTTCTCGTTCTATCTGCTGACGCGCTATTACGCCGGCGACGCGCGCGCCAGCGCCGCGGTGGTCGGCATGCTCGCCGGCGCGGACGCGCTGCGCAGCCCCGAGCCCGACGCGTTCGCGGAGGTGGAGGACGACGCCGTTTAATTCCACACCGCCGCCGCGAGCGAAAGGAACCCTCCGCGGGGACGGGCATGCCGGTCCGACGATCATGACAAAACCGAATTTCCTCGGCGTCGAAAGCGATCCGGTCTCGCATAAGTGCACAGAGTGCCTATATTTCCGAACCAGTGCCGTTGCGAATGCGTCGGCGGCCGGGAAACCGGGCGCCGGCCTCTTCAAAGGATGTGACAAGATGGTGCGGGTTGATTTGCAGACGGTGTTGGTGGACGGTCCTGCGCCATGGTGAAGCCGAACAAGCCAATCTCCGACAAGATGCCGGCACCGCCGGCCGACCCGGTGAACCGGCGCGAGCCGTTGCCGTCGCAGGTCCCCAAGCCGCCGGTTGAAGATCCCGATGCGCCCGCGCGCATCCAGGCGATTCTGCAGAGCCCCGGCTATCGCCGCGCCGACTTGGATCTGGATTTCCTGGCGTCGCCGCGCCTCAGAGGCGTCCGTCTCGAGATCGATTATCTGAAGCCGGAACTTCTGCTGGAGAAGCACAACGTCCGTCACACCATCGTGGTGTTCGGCTCGACGCGCATCTGCGAGCCGGCCGCGGCGAAGCGCAAGGTGGACGGCTTGAAGGCATCGCTGGCGCATAACCCCGGCAACAAGGACTGGGCCCAGCACCTGGCGGTGGCCGAACGCGTTCTCGCGAAAAGCAAGTATTACGATGTGTCGCGCGAGTTCGGCCGACTGGTGGGCGCGGCCAACCGGACCGACAAGGGGCCGCACTGCACGGTCATGACGGGCGGTGGGCCGGGGATCATGGAAGCCGCCAACCGCGGGGCCTTCGACGTCAAGGCCGAAACCATCGGCCTCAACATCAGCCTGCCGCACGAACAGTATCCCAACCCCTACATCACGCCGGAACTCTGCTTCAACTTCCATTACTTTGCGATGCGCAAGCTTCATTTCCTCCTGCGGGCGCGGGCGCTGGTCGCCTTTCCCGGAGGCTACGGCACCTTCGACGAACTGTTCGAGGCGCTGACGCTGGTCCAGACGCGCAAGATGAAGCCGATCCCGATCGTCCTGGTGGGCGAGGAGTATTGGCGCGGCGCCGTGGATCTGGATTTCCTGGTCGCCGAGGGCGTCATCGACCCGGAAGATCGCGAACTGTTGTGGTTTGCCGAAACGGCCGAGGAAATCTGGGATTCGATCCTGCGCTGGTACGACATGAGCGGCGAGTCTCTGGACGGCGTCCAGCCTTTGAACCGCGTGTAAGGCGCGGACCGTTACGCTGCAGGGAGGCTTGTCTTGAAACTGTCCTTTTACGGCGCCGATCGCAACGTTACCGGCTCGTGCCACATGGTCGAGTGCGCGGGGACGCGGATTCTGATCGATTGCGGGCTGTATCAGGGCGGCCGCGAACTGGACGAAGAGAATTCGCAGCCTTTCGGCTTCGATGCGGCCGGCATCGACTATGTCCTTCTGACTCACGCGCATCTCGATCACTGCGGCCGGCTGCCGCTGCTGGCCAAGCGCGGGTTCCGCGGCAAGATCATCGCCACCGCGGCGACCGTGGAGCTGGCCAGGCTGGTGATGCTCGATTCCGCGCATCTGCAGGAAGAAGAAGCGCGCTATCAGGGACGCTCCGGGGCGCATCACCACGCCGACAAACGCTCCACGGCGCCGCTCTACACGGTTGAAGACGCCGAGCGCGCGCTCGAACATTTCGGAAAGAACGTCGCTTACGGCAGACCCATCGAGCTTGCCAAAGGCGTGCGCGCCACCTTCATCAACGCCGGTCATATCCTGGGTTCGGCCAGCGTCTTTCTGGAGCTCACGGAAAAGCCGAAGCAGACGACGGTGCTGTTCTCCGGCGATCTCGGCAAGCCGGCCGGTCTGTTGCTCGACGGCCCGGCAAAACCGCCGCACGCCGACAACGTGGTGATGGAAACCACCTATGGCGACCGGCAGCACAAGCCGCTGAGGCCGTCCATCGAGGAATTCTACGACGCCGTCACGGATACGTTCCTGCGCGGCGGCAATGTCGTGGTCCCGACCTTCGCGCTGGAGCGGGCGCAGGAACTGCTTTACGTCATCTGCCGGGGCATCGAGCAGAACCGTCTGCCGCCCTCGACGAAGGTCTTCATGGATTCGCCGATGGCGATCTCCGCCACCGAGATCATGGAGCGCCATCCCGAGGCCTTGCGGCCGGACATCGCCGGGCAGATCCGCAACGGGCGGGATCCGTTTCATTTTCCGGGCGTGCAGTTCACCCGCGAACACGTCGAGTCCATGGCGCTGAACAAGGTCAAGTCCGGCGCCATCATCATGGCGGGGTCCGGCATGTGCACGGGCGGGCGCGTGCGGTTCCATTTGAAACAGAACCTCGGGCGGGCGGAATCGAGCGTCGTGTTCGTCGGCTACGCCGCGGTCGGCACGCTGGCGCGCCGCATCATCGACGGTGCCAAGGTGGTGAACATCATCGGCGAAGAGGTTGCGGTGCGGGCGCGCATCCACACCATCAACGGATTTTCCGCCCATGCGGACCGGCAGCAGTTGCTGGATTGGCACAAGCCGATCGGTGCGGGCCGCACCTTCCTGGTGCATGGCGACGAGGCCGTCATGCAGAACTTCGCTGCCGCCCTCAACGGCCGTGTCGAGATGCCGGTGCTGCAACAGACGTTCGATCTGTAGGCGGACGGATGTGACGCTTCGACCGTGAAAAACTGGCCGGACGGCCCGCTTTCGTAAAGATCGGGTTAAGGAGGCGACGGCGGTCCCCGCCGGTTTACCGGTTGTACAGGGCTGATGGTCATTATGGTCCCAAGGCTGATGGCAAGTCCCATTTGCATCAGCAAACTCGACGCCCCGTGTGCCTCACCCGACGCCATGGATATCGAGGGGAGGCTTTCATGCGATGCTCCAAAAGCTCTGTTTTGTCCGCCTTGGCGATGTTTGGGGCCGTCGTTCTGTCCGCGTCGGCCGGCGACATCATGCAGAAGGCGGTCAGCGATCCTGGCGCCTTTTGGACCATCTGGGGCAAGGCGAAGACGAGTTACATGGCCGATCCCAGGGTCAAAGGCGGGGCGGCCGAACGCGTGACCATCTCGCCCAAGCCCAACAACCCATGGGATGTCGGCGCCTCCATCGCCATCACCAAGCCGGTGCACAAAGGCGACGTGCTTCTCTTGATGTTTTGGGCCCGCGCCGAGCGGCCGCCGGCAGGCAGCGATCTCGTCATGTTGTCCGGCCGCATCTACGAAAACGGGCCGTCGGGCGCCGGTGTCTCGCAGGAAACAACCTTCCTCATTGGCCGGCAATGGCAGCTCTATTACGCGAACGGAACGGCGGCCAAGGATTATCCGGTCGGCACGCTGAGCGCCGGCATGGTGTTGGGCGCCGGCGACATGGTCATCGACTACGGGCCGGTGTCCGTCATTGATTTGGGTCCGAACTACAACCTCGACTGGCTGCCGCGCAGTTGAGTTCAGAGTACGGGAGAGGTTTCGATGGGAATTTCCAAACGCGCGCTCTTGTCCGGCTTGGCAATGCTTGGGGCGATGGCGCTGACCGCCGCCGCCGATGACGCCGCGCAGACGCTGGTCAACAAACCCGCCGATTTCTGGGGGATATGGGGCCCGGCGAAGACGGATATGGTAACCGATCCCGGCGTGCAGGGCGGCACCGCCAAGCGTGTCGCCATTTCGCCCAAGCCGGACCATCCGTGGGACGTCGGCGCCTATGCCGGCATCGTCAAGCCGGTGCACAAAGGCGACGTGCTGCTGCTCGCCTTCTGGGCGCGCGCCGAGAAGCCGCCGGCGGGAAACGATTTTATCGAACTGGTCGCGGCGCGCATCTACGGCACGGCGTCGCCGAACGCCGGCGTCACGCCGGAAACCAGCTTCCTCGTCGGCCCGCAATGGAAGCAGTATTACGAAAGCGGAACCGCGATGCAGGATTATCCGGTCGGCACGCTGAGCGTCGGCATGCAGTTGGGCTCCGGCGACCAGATCGTCGATTTCGGACCGGTGTCCGTCGTCGATTATGGTCCGGGCTACGACCTGTCCAAGCTGCCGCACGATTAGAGCCGCAGCGCCGAGACTCCTCTTCATGCGGATGAA
>VFSW01011046.1_pt1 | contig 12727 bp, 18 predicted proteins | sample 5358111 | NCBI WGS metagenome assembly VFSW01 (sample SAMN11554181, study PRJNA540505) | mine drainage metagenome | isolation source: sediment from site ElyBrook_90M | place: USA: Ely Copper Mine, Vershire, VT | collected 2017 | reverse complement strand
CTCTGAAGTCGGGAGTCTGAGGGCGCAACTCGCAGAGGTCGAGACCAAACTGCAGCGAAAGACGGCACAGCTTCAGGCCAAGGACAACCAGATTACCAATCTCCGCGAGCGGCTGAGCAAGGCGCACGACAGCCTGGAAGGACAACGGAAATCGAAAGCGCAGACAGCCTGAAGGGGGTCAGCAGGTGGTGATTCGGTGTCTCAGCTTCGGATCGTTGTGGTGGTTGCGGCCGGGCAATCAGGCGTCCGATCCGTTACGCTTTTCCGTTCGTGCCGCGGTATTCAATACCACCGGCTTCCACTGTGGTTCCCGTGAGCGGCGACTCTGGCACGTCTCCGGGGTGGTGAGGATCAATCTCGCCTCGCATACACAGACAACGGGTGCCCGCAATTTTGAGAACGGCTGCTACCAAAGTCCAGGACCGGAACGGCGCGGCGAATGGAATCGGCTCCTGCTCGGAAAGCTCGTTGGCTCCGCAATGCCCGCCGATTGCCTGCTTCTTTGCGCTCGAAGTACAGCCATCGGCCGCATCGATTTCGACAGCCGCTGGCACGACGGGAGCGTGGCCGTGATCGCCGCGAGCGTGTTACGCGGCGTTCAGGAGACATTGTTCCTGGCAGTCCCCGGCGCCGAGCTACGAACAGAAGCTGGGAAATGGGAGATCACATGGAACGGAATTCAACACAATTGATCCCGGCATCAGCCGGACGATCAGCGTACATCCACTTCAACAAAGAGCGGGACCAGCGGCTGTTGCTCGCGATCCGGAATGCCACCTTCATCTCCCACCGGCAACTCTGGGAATACGTTGAGGCGAACCGAATCGAAACTTCCCGACGATCCTACAACTGGAGAATTGAGCGTCTCATAAGGGCCGGATTGGTAGACAGGCTACCGCAGCAGCTACCGTTCCCGGGCCCTGTATACGCGATCACACACGACGGACTCGCCTGTCTCGAGGCCTGCGGAGTGGGATTGGTGAGCCTTACATCGGAGTCGCGATCGCTGGCGAACATGAATCAGATGCGGCATTATCTCGAACTCGTGGCGATTCGGGCGGCGCTTCGTCAATCCGGTTTGCTCCGGGGATGGACGAGCGATTTCGAAATCCGATCCATAAATCAGTCGATTGATGCGCCGCTGGCGAAGGATTATGACGGTATTGCGGATCTCGAATGGGAGAAAAGGAAGTACAGGATCGCCATCGAGTATGAGCACTCCCTCAAATCCTCGGATCGATATCGCGCAATTGCTTCCGCCATTTCCAGCGAACACCAGGTCGAGATGATCCTGTATCTAACCTCCTCCGTGGATCTCTTGTATCGGTTGAAATTGGAGTTTGATCGCCAGGATTTCCCGGTGGCTCTCGTACCGTCGTACACTTTCCGGTCGAACCCTCTTTCGGTTCGGCTCTACCTGACGCGCGCATTTGGTGCACAGAGAGCTGTTCTGCCGGCCGTTCTGCGCATGCTTGCGACTGAACAGGGCGCCAGGAAAGCGAATCTTACCCTTGCTGGTTCTGCATAGATGAACGACCGTGGACTCGGTCAGCGCTTCAGGTTCGAGTCGCTAACTGGGCATCCTTGCGGGCTAAAGGCGTCTCGTTTCTCGGTGCGAATTCCGCCGATAATCGCGAATTCAGAAACCACTTCCTGCGGCCTTCCTTCCGGCCATTCGTGCCTTCCTCTTGCCTGCCTCTCGCTTGCCGAAGAATGCGGCAAACGGCTGGGTGAGAAGACGATATTTATGGCTATACTCCAAAACACGTCGATTTTTGCGGAGGATTCGAGAAGGGTAGAAATGTGGCCTGAACCCGCCAACGCACTGACAAATTGCGTAATCACTTTGGAGACCCTGAAAGTAGCGGCAAAGCGACGGTCCTATCGCAACGAGGAGACAAAAGCACGCATTGCCAACAAGACCGCCTCTTCATTCGACAAATAGACATAATGATTCGCGTGCGGGATCGTGAGCACTTGCGCCGCGGGCAGTCCGCTCTTTACCGCATTCTCCTGCTTCTCAACCAGTGCGGACAATGCCGTTGAATATGATTTGGCTGCTGCACGGATGGCCGGGTCCGTGCTGTTGTCGACCCATGCACCAAGGCTATGCGGATTCGCGAAGATGAGAAGCGCGGGCACGGGAATGCGGGTGTATTTATTGGGATGAGTGAGCAGCTCCATCAACATGGCACCGCCAGGAAAGTTTCGATATTCTCTCACCGCTCCATTCGGAGCCGACTCCCGTTGCTGCTCTAGTTCCGATTCCGGAAACCGAAAGCCGTTTACACGTTCGTAATAGGTGGCCAGTGTTGCAAAGCTAACCAAGTCGCTTGGACTGGGCGGCGGCGGTTGAGGTGCGTGGAGCGCCATCATCTCCATGGCACTGGCTCCGTGTCCGTCGTCAAAAGCATATGAATATCCCGATTCGAGAAAGACCAAACCTGCAATACGTTGGGGATCGTTGTTAGCGACCCAACTCATCTCGGCGCCGGCAATCGAGTGGCCTGCGAGGATTGGCCTCTTCAGTTTGAGCGACTCAATAACGGCGAGTACATCTTGGCCGAGGCGGTCTGCCGGATCGTTTGCAGGCTGGTACCCAGAAGCTCCAAACCCGCGTCGCGTAATGGCGTACACATGAAGGCGTGTCAATGACCGTAACTTGGGCGCAAAGTCGTCGAAGACGTGGGCCGTGTCTCCGCCACCTGCCAAAAGAACGATTGGCTTTCCACGGCCGCCCCAATCGAGAACTTCGAGCCTCACACCCCGCTCGACAGTCACAAAGAGGACGTGGCGGGGTGAGGGGCTCTTCAACACGAGGTCCTGTGCGAAGAGCGGATTTGCCCATAGAGCGGCTAAGAAAAGGGCAAGGATCCTGCCGTATCTAGTCATCTGGTCCTGACCTCCCAACGCATCCATACGCTGCTGACTCTTCGAAAGTTCCTACCAGTACCCTATTCGAGACTTGCAGTCCGACAGCTCACTCACTGCTGGACCGCGAACTTGCAGTTGCTTTCCTTGAGCGTTGGCTCACCCTGTAAGCCATTCGCACGATCCTTCCGCCAGGCAATTCCCACCACCGTAGCGTTCATCTTCGCCCAATCCACCCCTTTTGAGAGGAGACTGCTGTGCCAACAGCCTTCGTGTACCGTCGTGCGCTCCGCCGCTTTGCGACGAGCATTGTGTTCACCATCCTCAACCTTGTTGTCTGCGCTCTGATGCTTTACCGGGTGTCTGAGTCCAAGCTTACGCCCTTGCTGCTCCTGATGATCGTGCCACTTGCGCTCATGCTCGGAAACATGTGGCGCTGCACAGTGGCTGATCTCGGCTACATCGATACTGCCCTTTCTGTCGCTAACGTTCAGACCGCTGAACGGGCTCGAGCGCAGGTCTGATTCAAACTCTCAACCCGAAAATGTCGGCGCCCCGCCACCAGGCCGGGGCTTTTTCATTTCCAGCCAAACACACCCTGCAAAGGAGGAAGCGTCATGTCGCATCGCCATTGCCGCTATTCAAAGCGCGAGCTGCTCGGCAGCTTGCACGTGGACTACATTATGTCCGTCACCGATCTTGGCCTGGCGGCCAGATCCAATCGCTGGGACGTGCTGCGCGCGTTCCTGGCCGTAGGGGAAGCCCGGGCGGAACGGCTCGTGGAGGAAGAGGACGGCTTCCTGATCCTGCAAAGCGTTCCCGGAGAGCCGAACACCGGGGGAATCTATCTCTTTGCCGAGCCGCTACAGTCCTTTTTCTGGCTCCGCTTCGATCTGAAAGAGGACACACTCAACGGCAACGACTTCCAGATTGCCCTGCGGGTGTACCGCCTGCTCGACCTCATCGACGGCAAGCGCAGGAAGTCTCATCGCCGGCACGTCCCGGGAAACCACCCGGTTGGGCCAGTGCCTGGAATTGGCCTTAGCGCTCCAGGTATGGCAGTTGCCACCTGCTAGGAAGGGCGAATCCCGGCCCATTTGACCGAGTTTCGGAACCGGGCTACAACAGCACAGCTTGACCGGAAGGGAGCACCAGTCATGGCTCAACTTGTTAGTAGGTGGAAGCCGCCGCGACCGCAGCCGGAGATCCTGCCGGCTTCGGTCGGGCAGGCGGCCGAATACATGGCGTGGTTCGTGAACCGGCGCGCCTATACGCGGCAAACGGACCGGCCGGATGAACACTCAGGGAAGTTCTACTTCTACCAAGCCCGCAATCGCCAGACCAAAGAACCGCTGGCCCTCGATCCCCTTGTGATCCAGAAGCATCTGGCGGGCGAGCGGACCATCGGCCTCTATGCCATCAATCCCGAGACGCAGTGTTCGAAGTGGGTTGCAATCGACGCAGACTACGAGGGCGCTTACCGCGATCTCAGGACGTTGAAGTGGGAGCTCGAACAGGATGGAGTCAGCGCCATTGTCGAAATGTCCCGCCGCGGAGCGCACCTTTGGATCCTCTGCGAACGGCCATTGCCGGCGCGACTCTGCCGCATCTATATATATAGTCTCGCGCTCCGGCTGGACGTCCCCATCAAGGGCACGTTCAGGCAAGTCGACGGAATCGAGATCTTTCCACGCCAGGATGAGATCGGCGCCGCAGAATTCGGGAACGCCATCCGCGGTCCTCTTGGCATCCACCGCGCAAACATGCACCGCTACTGGTTCGAGGATGCTCCCAGCAACCTTGGCGGCCAACTCAACTACCTGCGTTCCGTGAAGCGGCTCACTGCTGTGGAACTCGAAACGTTTACAAAGGGGCTGTCGATTCCGGACTCGGTCTGCAGCCGACCAGCGATTGAGCCCGCGCTGCCGGACGATTGTCGTCCAGGATTCCAGATCCTCCAGCACGTCAAGGTTCGCTTCAAACGAAGTGGTAACTACTGGACGCAGTGCCCGTCATGCGCCCATCAGGGGCGGGACCGTTCGCGGGATAACCTCGCAATTTCTGTTGCCGATCCCCGCTACTACAAATGCTGGGCCGGATGCACGCGCGAAATGATCCGCGACGCGCTGGGTCAACCCGTTCCCAAACAAACCTATCGCTGAGCGCGGGGAGGTGAGTGTGAAGGAGAGTCGGCTGACAACAATCGCGCGGCGAGGATTGGCGCTGCCCGCGGAGACCCTTGAGCAGATCCGGAAGACTGGAATCCGCTGCCGACCGCAATTGGACGTCGTTTACCAGCAGCAGGCGAAAGAATGGAAGCTGCGCGGTGAGGAGTCGGGCGGCGCCGTCGAGCTTCTCGGTCACTATGTAGGGTTCGTCGATACTCAGGGCGGACCTTTACCGTGGCTCCAGCGAGTCCAGAACTTCCTCCCGAACGGCATGCACGCGGTTATCGTGGGCGACGAGCTCGTGCGCGTGGAGATGTTTCGCTTTGAAAACACCTACGACCTGCTGATCACGAAACACTGGCTCGAACGCCGGGATGGCAGACGGGCAGAGCTGCGGAGCAGCGTCCTCTTTCTGGGCCGTAATGGCTTCCTTGAAACCGAGCTGTGGGGCAAAGATGCAGCCTTTCGCGGCGGCGCAATGCCTCATTTCCTCACCCGAAGCGGCGAACCGGGGCCACCGGAATCGCGGTGGACGGATGCAACGCTCCGGGTGACGGAGGCGGTATGTTGTTGCGGCTGCCGGCATTCGCATCTGCTGGAGGCCGTCCCGGCGCAGCAGAAACTGGTCGAGGTACCCGCATGATCGACTGGCATCATCCGCGCATCTTCGAGCGCCTTCGCTGTTTTGGCCTAGCCCTGTTCACACTTGGAGTAGCCTCGCACAACGTGGCCAACCCGCCGGTTGCGGTCGCCGCGATCATCGTGGCAACACTGCTCGTTATTCGGCTGAAGATCGAGCTGGAGATTGGGCGCGATGAAGATCAGCCGACCCTCGAACGGAAGCTCAAGCACATTGATCTGATCAACGCCGTGGCCTTCGTTCCGGCAGTCTTAGGAGCCATTGCACTGCTCCGCCAGGCTTCAGGCGTTGGGATGTTCCTTGAAACATGACACACTTCTGCGGCTGCGGGCCGTGATACGGCGCAGAGAAAGGGAAGGACATGCACTTTACGGCGAAGGCGCTGGTTGAGATGTTCGCACAGGAGTGGTACGTCATCTGCGCTTACTTCGGAATGTACGTTTTACTCGAAATTCGGAAGCACGGAGAGAGGGCAGCCGCGCATCGCGTGGTGCGTCATGCCCTCTGGGCAGCTTCTTTTGTAATTGTCCTGCATGCCGCGGTCGTCGTTGAATCGCTGACAAGCAGGCCGGGATTCAATTTCGGTCTCTTCGACTACGAGATGGTCATGTGTCTCACTGGATGCACCGTGTTCCTGCTCGGGGAAATGTTCGAGGAAGTTCCGAAGCCGGCAGATGCAGAGAAGGATCGGCAGCCGTGAGCGCCGACTGGGGACCGCTCGAACAGGTGCTGGGAGCAACTCTCTGCGAGAGGTTCATGTTCATGGGTAGATCGGGAGATCTCCACCTCTACAAGCACATCGACACGCGGCGATACATCAATCTGAGTGCGGACGGTCAGTGCTTTCGATACACAGAGAACGGTTATGTGCCCGAGGAGCGCGAGAAGGCGATCACGCATGTCTTCGGGTAATAGTTTGCAGGAGTCACGCTGGAATGACGAAGGCGTGAGAAAAGGAGAAGAAGGATATGAGCAAAACAGTGAACAAGGTCCTGCTGCTGGGGAATGTCGGTAAGGATCCGGAGATCGCGTCAACGAACGGTGGGACGCTGGTTGCCAAGCTTTCACTGGCGACATCCGAGCGTTTTAAAGACAAGCAGGGCGAGTGGCAGGAGCGCACAGAGTGGCACAACCTGGTCGCCTACTCGCGGGGCGCCGAGATCCTGCGCGATTACGTTCACAAAGGGTCGAAGTTGTACATCGAAGGACGACTGATCACGCGTTCCTGGGACGATAAAGAGAGCGGGAAAAAGATCTACCGTACCGAAATTGTGGTTGGTGACATCAGCCTGCTTTCCGATGGTGGCCGTTCCGGGAAAAGCGGCCCAGATCAGCGTTCCGCGCATAATGATCGCTCAGAGGAATCGGGGGGCGACCTCGACGGACTCGGCATCTCGGATAGTGAGATACCCTTTTAGATACTGAGTTGTGATATACAACTGAACCCTGTCCTTGTTGACCAGGTCCTTGTTAAAGCGACACCCCTGGCCGAAGGACCGTGATCGGCTGCCTACTCGTATCGCAGCGCGACTGACGGATCCACGCTCATCGCCTTTCGGGCCGGCAAATAACACGCCGTGAGGGCGATCACCGCAAGTCCCATTGCCACCGCCGTCATCGTCGCCGGATCGTTTGCCCCAATTCCATACAGTAGCGGCGAGAGCAGGCGCGAAGCACCAAATGCTGCGACGAATCCAATTCCCAGCCCGATTGCGGTCAGCCGCAGCCCCTGGCCCATCACCATCTTCATCACGTCGCTTTGCCGCGCGCCCAGCGCCATGCGGACTCCGATCTCATGTGTCCGCTGCGACACCATGTAGGCGATGACGCCGAAGAGGCCAATCGCAGTCATCAGCACTGCCAGGATCCCCGACACACCCAGCAGCCATCCCACGGTGCGTGCGGGGAATAGCGGCAGCGCCATGTACTGCTCAATCGTCTGGACATCAGTAGCCGCCATAAGCGGATCGACGATCGGAACTTCGAGACGAATCTCGTTGAGTAGCGTCCGCGAGTCTCCTGCGGTGCGCACTACGAGCGTGCGCGCTGGAGGCACCTGGCCGCGGAAGACAGCAGGCGCAGGTGCTTCGCCCAGGGTGCGATACTTGCCGTTCTTCACCACGCCCACCACCTGGCTCATGGCCCTCTCGCCTCCCAGCGCCAGGGGTTTGCCGATAGGATCCTCGCCCGGCCACATTCTTTGTGCCAGGGTCTCGTTGATGACCACGGCGTCCGGCTTATCGGCATCTGCCTCCGTCTGGGTCAGATCGCGCCCGCGCAGCGGAATCCCAATGGTGCGGAAGAATCCTGGCTCCACGCGGAACTCGTCCGCCATCACGGCGTTCGGATCTTTGCCCACTTGCCTGCCGACGAATGTGACAGAATGCGAGGTACCCAGGGGGAGAAACTGCGCGTAGCTCGCAGAGTTCACACCGGGCAGATGCTCGACCCGTTTCAACAGACGCGCATAAAAAGCGTTGACCTTCGCCGACGAGTACCCCAGCGCCCCCGGATCCAGCGTGGCCAGGGCAATGTGATGTGTGTCAAATCCTGCATTGATCGCGTTGGCGTTCATCAGGCTGCGCACGCACAGCGCCGCCCCGGCCAGCAGCACCACGCACACGGCCATCTGCGCCACCACCAGCGTGCTGCGCAGGCGCGACTTCTTCAGGCTCCCCGAGGGCGACTCGTCCTTCAGCACAAGCGCCGCGCGCACCGCGCTTGCTCGGAGCGCCGGCGCCAAACCAAACACCACGCCTGTGGCCACTGAAATCGCCGCCGTAAACAGCACAACCCGCCAATCCATCGGAATTGACAGCGTTACGGGTATGTTCGCCGGCTTCAGTGCCATCAACATCCGCGAAGTCACCCAGGCTATCCCCGCGCCTGTTGCTCCGGCAAGCTCGGCCAGCAGCAGGCTCTCCACCAGCATCTGCCGCACCAGTCGCCCACGCCCTGCGCCCAGTGCTGATCGCGTCGCCATCTCTCTCGCCCGCCCCGTGGCCCGGGCAAGCAGCAGGCTGGCTGCGTTGGTGCAGGCAATTAGCAGCACCAGCGCGAAAACGAGCAGAAGGCCTCCCGTAAACGCGCCCACGTACACCCGAAGCGGCCCAGGCACCATCGTCAGGGGATAGACCAGCGCGTCCTTAAAGTCGCCTTTGCTTCCGTGCTCGAGGTAGACCTGCTTTGCCAGCACCTGCATCTCTGCCTGCACGCTTTTGCGACCACTGACCTTGCGCATCTTGCCGGCCACGATCAGCCAAGAGGAGTCGCGATCCGTAAACCGGTTCTGGTCGTCGGGCCGGAATCGGACCATCGCCGTCAACGGCGCCCAGAAATCCGGATCCGTCCCCACCATCAACCCGGTAAAACCCGCGGGCGCCACACCCACCACGGTGAACGCTCTACCATCCAGCATCAGCGTCTTTCCGATCACACCTGTGTCGCCGCCCAGCTTCTGCTTAAAGAAGGGGTAACTCAGTACGACTACCTGCCCCGGGCTGTCGATCCTGTCGTCATCCGTTGATAGCGTGCGTCCCGCCACCGCATTCAGTCCCAGCAGCGAAAACAGGTTCCCTGAGACAAACTGCACGTGCAGAATCTCCCCCGTGCCTGCGTGATTCCAGATTGCGTCCTCGCCATCGCCGTCGAATGCCATCAGCCCTTCGAGCGACTTTGTGTGATCGCGGTAGTATGCGTAGTCGGGATAGTTGAACGGGAGGTAGCCCTCCACGCCGCCGGCCTTCGGATTGTGCAGCCATACCTCCACCAGCTTGTTGGTCCCGCTTACGCCCTGCGGAGGCCGAAGCAGCAGCGCGTTTACAAACGTGAACACCGCGGAGTTCAACCCAATCCCCAGTGCCAGCGCCAGCACCACTGCCGCACTCGATATGGGCCGCTTGGAGAGCATCCGCATGCCAAAGCGCACATCCCGCCACCACTCCGTCGGCGAAAGAATCCCTCGGTACACCCGCTGCCGCTCCTTCAGTGCCGTCACGTTTCCGAACTGCCGTCGTGCCGCCCGCTCCGCCTCTTGCGCGCTCATGCCTTGCGTCCTGTAGCGTTCCTCCAGCAAGGCTATGTGTCCTCGGACCTCCTCATCGAAGGCTTCATCCTCGCGGCCCTGCGCAGCCTGCCCTCTCACACGCGCCCACAGCATCCGTAGTTTCCGCATCGCCTCACCCCTGCCTTTCGAGCTTCAGCACTCTGTCCATTACGCCGGCCACACGCTCCCAGTTCTCGGTCTCGCGCTCCAGTTGTTTCGCGCCCTGCCTGGTAATCGAGTAGAACCGCGCCTTCCGGTTGTTTTCGCTCGTTCCCCACTTTGAGGCGATCCATCCCTGCTGCTGCAGCCTCAACAGCGCCGTGTATACCGTTCCTTCGTTCAGATCGAGGACACCATCGCTTACCTGCTCGATCCGCCGGGCAATTCCAAAGCCGTGGAGTGGACCCATCGCATAGAGTGTCTTCAACACCATCAAGTCCAGCGTTCCCTGAAGAACTTCCGATTTCCTATCACCCATTGGTCTCTCCTATGCACATTGCAAAGAAGCTATCACACAGTCCTATGCAATGTCCATAGGAGATTGTTTGTCTCAAACCACACTTATCTCAACTGAAGAGGTTTTGTCATGGAGAATTCGCTGAGCCCCACGGACGCCCTCGTGCGTCTGAGTGAGCCTTTTGCTTCAAAAGACATAAAGTGGCTGGTCGCCGCCACCTCGAAAGACGGCCGCAAGGGCCGCGTAACCCCATATGCCGATCCGCGGGCCTACACGGATCGGCTCAACCTGGTCTTCACCGCAAGCGGGTGGACCAGAGTGTATACGGTTCAAACTCTCGCTCCGATCACGCGCCTAAAGAACGACAAACCCATTCAAACGGGCAAGGTCCTCGTGACTTGCGTGGTCTCGATTCCGGGTGTGGGCGCCCATAGCGGTTGCGGCGAGGAATGGGCCGAGGATCCAAACGCTCTGACGAGTGCGGAGGCGCAGGCTTTCAAACGTGCGTGCTCGAACTTTGGTCTTGGCCGGTATTTCTACAACTTCGGGGAGATGTGGGTCGATCTGGATGAATACAAGCGCCCGCGGGAACTTCCGGCGCTTCCCTCCTGGGGGCTGCCTGAGTGCGAGCGGCGAGCACCGACCCAGAACGGATCGGCCCGCAAAGAGAATGGCAGCGGGGTCAACCCCATACAGAAAGGGCCACTCGACGCCAGCATCACGGGCAAGATCGAAGAATGCCGTCGGGCTCTCGGCCAAATGCTCTACAGCAACATCCTGGGCTCGGTGGCCAAGGTTCGGTCCGCGCGGGATATTCCGAATCAGCATCTTCAGCTCGAAGTTTTGAAGTGGATGGAGAGCGGCGTCCGCGGGATGGAGCGGGTGCGCCACGTAGCGTCCGAGATTCCGGAGACGCAGTTCTTCGGGATTCTCGATGGTCTGGGAGTCCGGCGACTGGACGAGATCCAGAACTTCGGGGTCCTGGCAAAGCTCGTCGAACAGATGAATGCGGCGCAATCGAAAAGGACTGCCGCCTGATCGCGACGCCGACAAACCAACCAGTGAGGGCTGCGAGCAATCGTGGCCCTTCTACTTTTTGAGGTTAACCCGTGAGAGTCCCAGAGTCCTCCATGTGCCGCTGGCCGGCGGCGTGATTGATCGACACGGAAGTCTTCTGTGAAGGCCATAAAGAACTGATCATTGAGGCTGCCCGCGTCGATCGCTTCAAGGTCCGTCGGCTGACAGAAGCGGAGCGCGCCTTCCAGAGCGGAGGCCGACTTTCAAGAACCGTAGCCGTGAAAAAGGAGGAATGAAAGTCCGATGGCGAAATTGTTCGAACTTCCCACTGACAGAGCCATCTGCGGCATCCCCGTGAAACACGCGGTCTATTGCCAGGGATGCCAGACCGTTTCCAATTCGCGGCCGACTCAGTGTCAACTATGCGGCAGCGACCGAGTTGTCCGTCTCGAACCCATTCTCGATGGCAGCCCGGACCCTCCGGCGCAGGGCTCGCGAGAGGTCAGACTATCACTGGTGAGAGCGGTGAGCGCGTAGGGTGCGGCCTGGTGCTGCTCGGTAGATAACAGTTGCGGCAATGCGAATTAGCTGGGGAAAGCCTTTCCTTTGCGAGCCAGAAGATGGAAATCGCAACTCTGTTCTCTGCTTCCTGAAGTTCGGCCCTGATTGCAATCGCTCGCGCCGTGTCCGGCCATTACCCCGGCTGCGACTTATTCACTTTCAAAATTGCGCAGCGCCAATGCCCCAGGGAGAAACGGTCCGGCGGGACCGGGTTTTCTCGCGCTGTTCGGTGAGCAGCCTGGTATGGGGATCAGCGCTTTGTGCGGTGGCGGAGGCATCTGCCATCCGGCGGTCGCTGCGCGCCAGTCGGAGAAGGGCCGGCCTGGGTGCTGGCCTTTTCCCTTCTTCTAATGCCAGTTGAGGAGATTCGCATGGGAGCCGAAGACGAACGGTCTCAAACATTTGTTGAAAGGGTCCTCGCTCTGCTTGAAGATCGCTTTCCATGGCTGGGTTCGGGGCGGGACGAGCCCGTCGGCGGCGCGGATACGGTCGATGATCTCCTCGACCTGTACAAGTCGCTGCTTCAGCAGCGCGATAGGGCGCGTCGCGGGAACGAACGCCAGCAAGACTGATCAGCATCGATCGACTCCGAGAGGCGAAATACCTCGGATTCTTCCCAGTCCTGCGAGATTGCAGAAGCGGGAGTCGGACAATGTCGTTTGGCAGAATTCAATTCGAAGTCACAGGTACAGGTGTGCCGTAAAGCATATCTTTGCCGCGTTTAAAGCATAATGTCGCCGCGCCGTCCCTCCGCGAATAACTCATTGCACGTCGAAGGGCATACCCGTTGCTCTTGGGGCTAAAAGCATAATGTTGCCGCGAGAGCGGAAGATCGAGGAGGCACGCGCGTCTCAGAGTGGTGAAGTCCTACTTCAACTCGGCTCGGTTGAACGCTGCGAGAGTTTCTTCCTCGGATGGGGGATGCAGGATATTGCGCGAGGCAAAGTCCTCGGCCTGTGGGTATGTGG
>VFSW01011045.1_pt1 | contig 12728 bp, 18 predicted proteins | sample 5358111 | NCBI WGS metagenome assembly VFSW01 (sample SAMN11554181, study PRJNA540505) | mine drainage metagenome | isolation source: sediment from site ElyBrook_90M | place: USA: Ely Copper Mine, Vershire, VT | collected 2017 | reverse complement strand
TCGTTCGTCGGCTCGCAGATTGTTAGCTGATCTTCCGACTCATGCGCGCGTGGTGACTCTGCGTGGCGAAGTTTTCCGCGGCGATGGACTCATCATTGCTGGCAAGACCGCTTCGGCCTCGACTCTCAGCCGGCCGCGCCAAAAAAGAGAGTTAACTGAAACCCTGGCCGGACTCAACTCCCGCCTCGACGATTTGAACCAGGCCGTCGAGCAACTCTCGAATCATTTGACCGCCGCACAACGCGAGCAATCGGCGCAGGAAGAAGCATTAAGAAAAGCAAGAACGAATTTTGAATCAGCGCAATCCACTGAGCAAAAATCTTCAATTGATTTGGAAACTGTGCGTCGTCAATTCGATTGGCAGAAATCTCAAAGCGCTGATTTGCAGAAGGAAATTTCAGACGCGGAAAATGATCGGGAACGGCTGTCCGCTTTGGCTTCGGAAAATGAAGCAAAGTCCACACAGGCGCAAGATGACATCCGACTCTTATCCAGTCAATTAAGCGATCTCAGTCTGGATGAGGCGCAGGAGCAAGTATCGTACTGGAATACGCGCGTGGCGGTCATGGATCAATCCACGAATGGCGTGCAGTCGCGCAAGTCTGAACGCCAGCAGACGATTGATCGTTTCGCGAATCAACAGCAGGAAATACAGGCGCGCTTGGGTGAAGCTGATTCTTCGTTGAAGGAACTCGAAGAAGAAAAAACCATCCTGTACGCGCGCGAGCATGAATTGCAAAACCAGATCGAAGAATTGCATGTGCAAATTGATCCGGCTGAAAAAGATTTGGAAACTGCCGAGCAGGAAGAAAAACGTTTGCAGGAAATCGAGACGAACGCGCTGAGAAATTTCACGAATGCTGAACGTACTCTCGGACAAATTCAGCTCGATCAGACTCGCCGCCAGGGAGCGCTGGATTCTTTGCGCCAAAAGATCGCGGATGATTTTGGCCTGGTATCGTTTGAGTATGCCGCGAATGTGGATGGCCCGGTGCCGTTGCCATTTGAGGGCATTGTGGAACAGTTGCCGGTGGTGACACTGATCGCACCGGAGCTTGAAGAGCAAATGAGTCAGCAGCGCGCGCGTTTGCGGCGCATGGGGCCGATCAACCCGGATGCCAAGAAGGAATTTGATTCAGAGTCTGAGCGATATTCTTTCATGACCACGCAGATCCATGATTTGCGCCAGGCTGAGACCGATCTGCGCCAGGTTATTGCTGAATTGGATGAGTTGACACGCCAGGAATTTGCCAGGACGTACGAAGCCGTGGATAAACAATTCCGCGCCATCTTCACTCGACTATTTGGCGGCGGCTCGGCTCGATTGGCATTGACCGACCCTGATGATTTGGTGAACACCGGCATCGAGATCGAAGCGCGCCTGCCCGGACGCCGTGAGCAAGGCCTGTCTTTGCTCTCCGGTGGCGAGCGTAGTCTGACGGCCATCGCGCTGGTCTTCGCCTTGTTGAAAGTTTCGCCGACGCCAGTCTGTGTGATGGATGAAGTGGACGCCATGCTCGATGAAGCCAACGTGGGCCGTTTCCGCGACCTGCTGGTGGATTTGAGCAAAGATACGCAGTTCATCATCATTACCCATAATCGTAACACCGTGCAAGCCGCGGATATTATTTACGGCGTGACGATGGGGCGCGACTCTTCGAGTCAGATCATCAGCCTGAAATTGGATGAGATCAGCGACGAGATGCTGGGGCACAGTCGAGGATAAAGTCTGCATTAAAATTTAAAAAAACAAATCTGCCCCGTCATTGACGGGGCAGATTTGTTTTCTGTTACGGTTTATTGCCGTGATTTGGATTGGCTTGACCTTGACCGATTGAACCATCAAACGCTTGTGGTGTGCATGTGCAATCAAGGCAGGTTCCCGGTCCGGGGCCATAGCTACTACCCGGTGTTGGTGTGCCGATTGCCCACGGATTTCCGCCGCCCTGATTTCGCGGAGCGGCCATTTCAGATTGCTGGATGCGCTGTTGCTCCTGACGACGAAGCTGATCGCCAGTCATATCCTGATTTTGCAGGCGAAGTTGATCGCGCGTCTGCAGAGCTGTGCCGGATTCCGCTTGCTGCAACTGCGTCTGCTGGTTGACCTGGAGCATAGTGCGGCTCTGTTGCATTTGCTCGCTCCAGGCCCTGACCGCATAAAGCAGCTCGCCGGGCTGGCTATTTTGCGCGGCTGCAACGGTTACACCTGCCGCGCCAAACAACAAAGTCATCAAAGTGGTTACAACGAGAATTGTTTTGAACATTATTTTCTCCTAATTTGGATTTTGGAAGCCTTCCATTTAGGTAGTCGTCATCTAGAAGAAAAAGTTACACATCTTCACAAATTCTTTACAAAACTTTTAATGGCAATTGATACTCAATCGCTATCATTTGGCAATCTTTCCTTAGGAGTTGGCCCATGTCAGCACAAACTTTGCAAGTACAAATCAAGCCCCGTTTAAAAGGTATCAAAGCTTTGCTTACTCACCAGACCTTCCGTCGTTTGGTACAGTTGGCTTTTGCCGCTTTTATCACTTACATCACCGTTGTGCGTGTGGTGGTAGGTGAAAGCGCTGCTAATATAACTGCTTCGCCTGAAGCGTTTTGTCCATTCGGCGGATTGGAGACAATCTACAAATACATCACATCAGGCGGGACATTCGTTTCACATACGCATCTCTCGAACCTTGTGGTTGCTGGTGCGGTTCTTATCGTCGCTTTGTTGCTGCGTTCGGCTTTCTGTGGCTGGATATGTCCGCTTGGATTTATTCAAGACATCATCCATAGTTTCAGTGCCTGGCTGCAAAAAAGATTTGTGTCCGTGCGAAAACTCTTTCGCGCCATCTCTCAACGCGGACAACCGGTTTGGATGTTCCTGGATAAATATCTGCGCTTCGTAAAATACGGCGTATTGATCTGGGCGGTGACCGGCGCTGCGATCTACGGAGTGATGGTTTTCCGCGATTATGACCCTTGGTCTGCGCTCATCAACTTTAGCGAGTGGATTGTCACTCCTGGTTTGATCGTGCTTGGTCTTACACTGGTTGGCTCACTGTTCGTCGAACGTCCGTGGTGCCGCTATGCCTGTCCGCTTGGCGCAGTCAGCGGATTGGTGGGAAAGTTGAGCCCAGTCTATCTCAAACGGAACGCAGACTCCTGTACTTCCTGCAAAATTTGCACCAAAGCCTGCCCGATGGGGTTACAGGTTCACACTGCAACAACAATCACCAATGTGGATTGCATCAGTTGTCTGGAATGTGTCGGCGAGTGTCCACGCGAAGGTGCGATGGAAGTTAAAGTCGGTTTCCCGTTCATGGCAAAGTAAGGAAAATATAAAATGAAAATCAATCCATTTGTTTACGGCGCGATCGTGCTGGTTGTCTTTCTCGGTGTGATCTTCGGGTTCCAGCAGGCCGGTATATGGTCCATATCAGGGAAAGTGGATGTGACCGGACAAACTATCCAGCCCTCGGCGGCGGATGTGAACACTATCAAGGGCTGGATGACCCTCGAGCAGGTATCCACCACTTTCAACGTCCCGGTCGCGGATATCTTATCTGCATTCAACCTGCCCGCCGATACTCCGGCGTCCACTGCCATGAAAGATTTGGAAAGCGATACGTTTGATATCACCAGCCTGAGAGCCTGGCTCCTAGAACGTCAGTCGGTTCCATAGATTTCCAGAAAGTCAGCAACCTAAAAAGCGCGGAACCATCCGCGCTTTTTTTGATTCAGATGGAAAAACATGAGGGGAAAGTGCAACTTTTTGAAAGCGATATCATCAAATAAATATCTTGAAAACTTATATGTTAGGAGTTTGAAATATGGAAATGCTTATTGACTTCCCCGGTGGTTCGCGCGTAGATGCGCATTTCGGCCCGTATACCGTTCCTACTGACCAGCCGCCTGCCGCAGGTGCGCCAACACCGTTTGCGGTTTTCCTTTCGTCTATCGGCACCTGCGCCGGAATTTACGTGCTCGGTTTTTGCCAACAGCGTAATCTTTCGACTGATGGTATTCGTATTATTCAACGAATCCATAGTAATCCGATGAATGGCATGATCGAAAAGATTGACCTGGAGATTCAGGTCCCGCCGGAATTCCCGGAAAAGTACCGGCCTTCTCTTATTCATTCCGCAGAATTGTGCGCTGTGAAGAAACACCTTGAGAAACCGCCCAAGTTTGAAATCACAACCAAAGTCGCCTAAATTTGTGAAACCATAGAGCTTGAAACCCGGAATACAAGGAGCGCAATCATTTGGGTTGCGCTCCTTGTGTTTTGAATGTGTCCATCTCTCGGTGTATACTTGTGCCATGCAACTTTTGACATTTGGATACATCGAATGATTGAAACGGCAACACAAGATATATCAGTTAAAGCTTTACAGGCTGGTGACCGGGCTGAGTTTGCCAGGTTAGTGGATGCGTACTCTGGTCCCATCTATCGCCTCGGTTTACGTATGTTGGGCAGGGAGCAGGATGCTGAAGATGTTTTGCAAAACACATTTCTCCAAGCTTTGACCCACATCGCAACTTTTGAGGGTCGGTCAAGTTTATCCACCTGGCTTTATCGCATCGCCGCTAACGAAGCTTTAATGCTTTTGCGCCGCAAACGGCCTGAAGTTAACATTGACGATAACGATGCGGATGACGATGAAAATGATGTTTCCCCAGCGCAATTTGTAGACTGGGGCGCGTTGCCGGAGGAAGAATTGCTCTCGTCCGAAGGCAAGAAAGCGCTCGATCAGGCCATCCAGGATTTACCGGAGACTTTGCGCATGGTTTTTATCTTGCGCGATGTTCAAGACCTTTCCATTCGAGATACCGCTGATGCTCTCGGTCTGACTGAAACCAATGTCAAAACTCGCCTTTTGCGCGCCCGCCTGCATCTGCGCGAACAATTATCTGTATATTACGGCGAGCGGATGAATCAGGAGAAAAAAGATGACTGAATCCACCCACACTACCTGCGAGTCTTTGCTTGGCTCCCTCTCTGATTACATTGATGGAGAGTTGGGCGAGGAATTGTGCCGCGAAATTGAAAAGCATATTGCGGAATGTGAGAACTGTCGGATTGTGGTGGATACCACGCGCCGCACGGTTGATCTCGTTCACGATTCAAACCGCCCTGAAAGCGGCTTGCCGGACGATGTGCGGAATCGCCTCTTCAAGCGCCTCAACCTGGATGATTATCTGAAATTGCCATCAAAATAAGAGTGTGTCCTAAAACGGGGGAATGCGTAACTTTTTCTGTTCGTTTGCATCTAAACTTTTATAGACAATATTTCTGACCAATGCTGTGTATTCATTGGCAAAAGTCAGGAAAATTTATTAGGAGTAGCGATGGAAAAACTTCTCAACGAACAGACTGTAAGTCAGATCAAGGAAGCATTTGAGCAAATGAAGGAACCGGTGCAGATTCTGTTTTTCGGCTCGACCGAAAATTGTGATTACTGCGCCGATGCTCGTCAACTTCTGGAAGAAGTGGTTGCGATTGACGAAAAGCTCGGTATGAGCGCGTATGATTTGCAGGCCGATGCGGCTGTAGCAAGCAAGTTCAATATTGACAGAGTGCCTGGCATCGTGATTGCTGCTAAAGACGGCGATCAGATTACTGATTTCGGCATCCAGTTTTCAGGCATTCCCTCCGGGCACGAGTTTGGCACTCTGATCAATGACATCATACTTGTTTCTGGGCGCGATTCAGGGTTGAGCGCAGAAGTGCGTGAGTTCTTGAAGACACTTGAAAAGCCACTGCATATGCAGGTGTTTGTCACCCCTACCTGACCGTATTGCCCGCGAGCCGTGTTGCTCGCACATCAAATGGCAATGGAAAATCCGGGTATGATTCGCGCAGAAGGCGTGGAAGCCACTGAGTTCCCGGATCTCGCCAACGAATTTAACGTCCGAGGCGTGCCTCAGACAGTTATCAACGCTGGAAGTGGAATGGTAGTCGGTGCTGTGCCTGAACAGAATTTAATCGCAGAGATTAAGCGCGCTGTGCAGTGATCACTTCCTGTGAATAAGCAGGCAATCAATGGCAAAGAAAACTTCTCGTCGAAGAAAGAACAATGATAACAACATCCGCTTGATGTTTATTGTAGGAGCGGGGTTGATTTTGGTCGGCATTGCCGCGATCCTTTTCCTGTCAAGCAATCAAAGCTCAACGGGTGCTCCTCAGGCAAATACTCTATCTACAATTCCGGTTGCGGTGAATTATCCGGCGCCTGAACTCTCTCTTCAAAATGCAGTGAATGGAAAAAACGAAGCACTTACTGATTATAGGGATAAGGTTGTGCTGGTCAATAATTGGGCCACCTGGTGCCCGCCCTGCAAAGCGGAAATCCCAACGCTTGAAGCCTATTATCAGGCGCACGCAGCCAATGGCTTTATGATCGTGGGGATTGAAGCAGGTGAACCCCAGAGTGATGTTTCCAAATTCGTTCAGGAACATAACATGACGTACCCGGTCTGGTTTGATCTTAAGACAGCCGCCCTGGACGCTTTCAAAAACCAGAATCTGCCCAGTTCTTATGTGATCGATCGCAAGGGTGCCATTCGGCTAGCTTGGGTCGGCGAGATCAGCCAGGCAATGCTTGAGAAATACGTTACCCCGCTATTGACACAGAATTAAATGGTTTCGAGTTACCAAAAAGAGAACCGGCAACGCCGGTTCTCTTTCTCTACAGGTTCATTTTGCTTCAATGAGATATGCGTCTGCATCTCGCCAGGTCATTGAGACGGACTTGAACCCGGCATCTCGCAGATACTTGCTTACTTGTTCAATCGATAAGCGGTGATGGAGTGGGGGGCCGGATTCGCCTGTTGCATCTGGACTCCAATCCAGCACGGCCAGAGTGCCGCCATCTTTCAGGATGCGGCGCATCTCGCTGACCATTTTTTCGGGCGGCGTAACCTCGTGAAAAACAAATGCTGCCCAAATCCAATCCATGCTGTTATTGGGAAGTTTTATCTCTGGCAATTCGCCTAGGATTGGGCGTACCTGTGATGGCAGGTTGTGCCGCGCAAGCTCATCCAGCATTTCCTGGCTGACATCCAATGCCCAGACTGTACCGCTTTCGCCGACGGCGTTTGCCAACGGTAGAGTCCAGAAGCCGGGGCCGCTGCCCAGGTCGAGCACAGAGTCTCCGGGTCGCAGGGAGAGGCGGCTGAGAAAACTTTTTGGATCCCAACGGGCTTGCCGGTCGGAACCAAGCAGGGAGTGCATTTTGTGGTGATCAAATCGACGATCGTCTGTAGTCATATATATTCCTTTCATTTGTAAATTCTTATAAAAATTTTGTCAACTGGAGATTATTATGAACGCTTTTATCGACATGCCGCAGAAGATACCGCTTTTGTTGCGGCTGGGTATTTGGGTCTCGGAACGAATTACCGGGCGGATCATGCTTCCCGCGCGGATACTGGCCTGGTACCCCAACGCCGCGCTTGGTTCACGTGTATTGGAGTCGTTGGTCGCTCATAAAGATAGCCGGTTGGATGAGCGTATGCTCAAACTGGTGCGAATGGCTGTTTCCTTTGCTGTGGCATGTCCATTTTGTATTGACATGAATTCCTATGAGCATCAGGGCCTGGGCATTACGGAGCAGGAAGTGCTTGTGTTACGCGGGCAGATCGAGTTGGAAAGTATGAATTCTCTCTCGGTTCGTGAGCGATTGGCGATCCAATATGCGCGCCTTGTTTCGCAAACACCGCTTAAATTTCATCCGGATGTTATTGGTCGGTTAAAAGAAAATTTTACAGAACGTGAAATTGTTATTCTTGCATCAACAGCCGCCCAGGTGAATTATTGGGCCAGGCTCATTCAAGCTTTGGGGATTCCGCCAGCTGGTTTTGGCGAGTAGTGTTTTACGCTTTGCCAGCTAATTGCTTGAAATAACCAGTGACTGCCTTCCAGATGGGACAGCGATCATAGACGGCTGTAAAAATAACAACTGCGCCGATGATATATAGAATCCAACCATTGGGAACCATCGTGCCAATTGCGGCGACGACCAAGCCTGTCCCAAAGCGCAGGGCGCGTTCGCCATTCGTAAGAATGGCCTGGGTTGGTACGTTGCCGCTTGCCAATGCCTCAAATATGGTTCGCAAGGCGCTGGCTGGTTTTGCGCCTACATAGCGTAAAGTTTCTTTTCCGTCCTTATAAACGATCAAAGTTGGAATGCCATAGACATGCAGTTCACGCAGAAGATCGGCGCTTTCGTCGGCGTTGACTTCCCACAAGTCAACGCGCCCGCTGTATTCCTGCGCCAATTTTTCCAATGTGGGTTTGACTGCTTTACATGGTCCGCACCAGGGTGCCCATAAATCAACCACGATGGGAAGCGGACTTTGTTGCAATTTTTCAAAAAAGTTTTTTGTTTCCATACAAAAGAAGGGCACGGTGGCCGACCAACCATGCCCTTAGCTCCTTGAGTTGAAATATTATGATTTGCGCGTGCTGAATTTGAGTACTGTGTAGAGCGGGCAGAAGCCAACAGCGCCAGTCAACAGCAGGACCACTCCCAGAACATCAGCTACAATGGCCAACGCGCCGCTCATTGCGCCGCCAAAGCCCAGGTATAACAGGATAACGCCGACTACGACGCGGATGACACGGTCAAGGTTCGATTCATTCAATTTCATTTTAGCCTCCTTCAGGCATGAGAGAAAGTGATTACTATTTCTTTTGATGCAGATGTCACAAAAAGGTTGCACCCAGAGAAAGTGTCAATTTAAAACACCTTTATCCGATGTGGAAAAAGTGACGCTGATGCTTTTCGGGCTAATTATATGGAGAGTTGCCAGTATAATATCGGTATGGAAGAACGAATACAAAAAATACTTGCACAGACGGGATTGGCTTCCCGCAGGTCAAGCGAAGAATTTATTACCGAGGGACGTGTCCGCGTCAACGGTGTGGTTGCCAAGCTTGGACAAAAAGCTGATCCCGTAACGGATAGGATCACCCTCGATGGCAGGGCAATTAAACCGCCGGAGCAAAAGGTTTATATTGCTCTAAATAAGCCCCGTTATGTTTTGTCGACTGTTGAAAGGGAATCTGGCGATACGCGCCAGACAGTTCGGGATTTGATTCCAGTTAGCGAGCGGTTATATCCGGTTGGCCGTCTGGATTTTGAAAGCGAGGGGTTGGTACTGATGACCAATGATGGGGATCTGGCGCAAAAGCTGACTCATCCCTCTCACGGTCATCAAAAGGTTTATCGAGTATTGCTGGCGCGCAAACCAGATCAGGAGCAGTTAGCCACATGGCGGCGCGGTGTAGTGCTTGAGGATGGTTATAAGACGCGGCCTTCAGATGTAAAAGTGGATTCTACTTCCGGGAAAGGCGCGTGGGTTAGGGTTATGATGCGGGAGGGGCGCAAGCGGCAAATTCGGGAAATCGCAGCGCTCCTTGGATTGCCAGTTGTGCGGATTCTCCGAATAAGTATAGGCGATTTACAACTTGGTTCACTTAAACCTGGCGAATGGCGTTATCTCACTTCGACCGAGATCGAGTTGTTGAAAAAAAGCGAAAAGAAAACCGTAGTACAACCAAAGCTGTCAGCAATTCGACGAGGTAAAGATGTTGTCCGTCGAAAGGCCAAGTGATTATTACGGTGCTCACTTTTGAGATTTCATAAATTAAAATGCTCTGGAAATTTATTTCCAGAGCATTTCCCTATTTATTGCTACTTATCGAATGTCCGAGATTTCCTTGACGATTCCCCAGATCGCTTTCTTCACCTGATTTTTTGTCAGACCGGCTACTTTGAACGTTATTAATTTGGTATCAGGATCTTCACCAGTGAACTGTCCGAAAGAGACGAAGTCTCCGCCTGCATCGGCGATGGTTTTCGTAATCCTTGCCAGCGTGCCGTGCTTGTTTTGAATGAGAGCAGTTACGCGGATGCCTTTTTCTCGCGCGCCCATCAACTCGATGAAAATCCTGAACAGGTTGGTCTCGGTGATAATACCAACCACTTTCCCGCTGCGCATGACGGGCAGGCCGCCGATTTTATTGTCGGCCATGATGCGCGCCGCCTCTTCAATTGGCGTATCTTCATCCACAGTCATGACTTTTTTGCTCATTACGTGTTTGACGGTCACCTTGCTTAGCAGGTAATTCATTTCCCAAATGCTCAAGCTTGATACCGGGGAGGGCGAGGCATTAAGTAGGTCCGTTTCAGAAATGATTCCAACCAATTTTCCTTCTTTGAGGACTGGTGCGCGGCGGATGTGTTCTTTTTTGAACAGGGCTAATGCATCGTGGAGGGGAGTCTCCGGTGTAACTGAAATTACAGGGTGTGACATTCTTTCGCCGACTAGCATAATTATTCTCCTTGGAAAGTTGTAAACCAATGTGCTGTGAAAAATAGCACAATTAAATTATACGTGGATTTTTAATAAAGATTGTCACGGATTTGGAGTGAATAAGGTCACTTCGAAAACAATCTTTTTTATAGAAAATCGCTTGGCTTATATTTATGATGAACCGGATGGGAACTGTTCCTTGTGTGGCAGACTCGGAACCTTGTCGGAATAGAAAATATGTTCTATAATTGGGCTATCTTTATCCGAATTAGAAAAGGAGAAAATAATGACCAAGCGAAATATTGTCCATATTGAAATCTCGACGCGTAACGCCGAAGAGACCAGCAAGTTTTATCAGCAACTTTTTGGTTGGAAGATCACGCCTATTCCCGAAATGAATTACACCACGTGGGAAGCGCCCGAAGGTCCGGGTGGCGGGTTCAGCCCGGTTGGCGCAGATACCAAAGCTGGTGACGTATTGATTCATGTCGACAGCGATGATATCGAAGCCGATTTGAAGAAGGCCGTGAAATTAGGCGCGACCGTTATCCGGGAGAAACAGGAAATCCCGAGCATCGGTTGGTGGGGCGTTTTCAAAGATCCGACCGGGAATGTCATCGCTCTTTATACGAGTATGAATCCGGCACAATAGAACTAAAGAGACGCTCTGCAAAGAGCGTCTCTTTTTTGATTTCATGGATTTAAACTCGACATTTTCAATATTTGAAATGGATAAATATCCGTCCAAAATTTTTATCATCCCTCTCGACGCGGTGATACAACTTTTTGATGTGACTCTGATTCAAGAATCGCAAAACTTTTTTCTTAAGTTGTCCGCTGCCTTTTCCGGGAATGATCTCAACCAGTTCAATTTTCTTTTCGATCGCTTCCTCTACGATGCGATTTAATTCGGCTTCAATTTGGTCGCCGCGATTGTAAATGTCGTGCAGGTCGAGTTTAAGTTTTGCCATTATTTTTTCGGTAAAAAGTCGAACGGCGGACGCTGATTAAGTTTGATAAGTTGTGCGCCCATATCGCCCACATAAAGCGCCGAAACAGAAACTGTGTCACATCCAAGTCTTTGAAAATTGTCGAGCGGCAATCCCAGATAATGCGACACAGCCAGCTTGATTGGGTCAGCATGAAAGACGCAGGCAATAATATCCTTTGGCTTGTGCGCGGCGATGATCTTATCAATCGAAGCGACGATACGCGCCTGGCATCCGTAAAACGTTTCTCCTTCGGGAAATTGCGCACGCGACGGCGAATTTTGCACGACCTTCCAATGCTTGTGCAGATGAAGCGCCTTCAGCGAACGTCCCTGCCATTTGCCGACGTTCGTTTCAATCAATCCGATTTCTTGGATTACTTTGAGGCCGCGTGCTTCGGCAATAGGTGTGGCCGTCTCAATCGCCCGTTCAAGCGGACTTGAATAAATGGCTTTGATCGGAACATCCTTGAGCGCTTCTGCTAATTCTTGGGCCTGTTTTTGTCCGCGCTCATTTAAGTGGACATTCGGTAAATATCCCGCGAGTTTTCCGGTTTTTGTATATTCGTTTTCGCCGTGACGGATGAGAAGAAGTAGAGGCATGATTATTTGATTTTCCTTTTCATTTCAATGATTTGTTCTTCGCTCATATCGGGGATATTTTTTACATCCGTGATTCCCAATGCTTTTCTTTGCGCCTCGCGCCACATTTCCAGGCGTGTAGCCACTTGAGACTCATAACCTTCATCAGATGGCTTATAAAAATAGGTTCCCAATAATCGTTTGGGCAAATATTGTTGTGGTGTGAAGTGGCCTTCCTGTTCGTGCGGATAAACGTAGTCTCTGCCTTGACCTGTTGCGGCGCCGTCACGATTAGAATCTTGTAGATGTTTTGGAACTGAAACCTGTCCCTCATCTTCCAGTTTTTTCATGGCTTTGAAATATGCGCCCGCGCTGTTTGACTTCGGCGCAGTGGCAAGATATAACGTCGCTTCGACGATGGGGTAAACGCCTTCGGGCAGGCCGATGAAATCAAAGGCTTGCGCCGCAGACGACGCAACGACGAGTCCCATCGGGTCAGCGAGACCGATATCTTCACCGGCCAGAATAATTAATCGGCGGATGATGAAGCGCGGGTCTTCACCGGCATATAACATTTTCACCAGCCAGTATAAAGCCGCATCGGGGTCGGAGCCGCGCACGGATTTTATAAATGCGGAAATCGTATCGTAATGTGCATCGCCATCTTTGTCGTAAAGAACTGCACGGCGCTGGATCGATTCTTGCGCGACATCCAGCGTGATATGAATCGCGCCATCTTTGTCGGGGGCCGTGGATTCAACTGCCAGCTCGATGGCATTTAGTGCGTTGCGGGCGTCGCCGCTGGCCATCTCAATTAAATGGCCGCGCGCTTCCGGGTCCAGAA
>VFSW01011044.1_pt1 | contig 12730 bp, 12 predicted proteins | sample 5358111 | NCBI WGS metagenome assembly VFSW01 (sample SAMN11554181, study PRJNA540505) | mine drainage metagenome | isolation source: sediment from site ElyBrook_90M | place: USA: Ely Copper Mine, Vershire, VT | collected 2017 | reverse complement strand
GGCGTATTCGCCGGACGGTACACCGAATCTGCCGTACTTTCAGAAGCTCGATCGACGCATCGAGTATTTGAACGGCAAAGGCATCGTCGCCGATCTGATTCTGACCGGAGGCGCCGGGTACCTGCTGCAGCAGTTTCCCACCGCCAACGATCGCCGCCTGTTTATTCGCTTCCTGGCCGGACGCTACGCGGGTCTGAACATCACCTGGCAGGGAGTGGATTACTTCGAGGACTACCCCGATGGGCGCGACATCCTGAAGGAGGTCGGCGCCGCCATCAAACAGATGGATGGCTATCAGCATCCGCGCGCCAGCGGGGCGCATATCACCTCGGCGCCGCTGCTGGACGATGGCTGGGAAGATTTCGCTGCGTACGGAACGGCGGACGATAATGTCGCCGCGATCGAGCACCAACTCTATCTGGTGCCGCAAGTGAATCTGGAATGCGGCCGCGAAGATAGCGGGGCGGGGAAGACCAAACCGAACGACGTCGATGCGGCGACGTTCCGCCACCATCTCTGGAATGCCACCATGGATGGCCAGTATGTGACTTACTCCAATACCGGCTCGGGTCCCGAGTATGTGACTTCCCCCGGCGCCAAGGCCATGACTGCGTGGTTTGACATGATGGCCACCACGCGCCATTGGGACCTGGAACCATATTATGACGTGGATGGCGGGCGCGCGCTGGCCCTGGAAGATGTCGAGTACCTGGTCTACATCGAAAAGCCCGGACCCATCGAATTGACCGTGGAGGATCACAACTACGACGTGATCTGGATGGATCCCAGCGACGGCACCACCATGGTGGCCAAGAAATATCACGGGAAGCATTTCACCGGCGAGCCGCCGGACCGCTATCATGACTGGGTGCTACACGTGGTGCGTTCATCGACACTCGAGAGCATGAACAAGTCGTATTATTTCGAAGCGGCCGACGTCCAGATGCAGGAAGTGGAGGTAGATCCTCCCAAGATTCCCTTCGATGTGGATGCGCCCAAGACGGGTTCCCTGCGCGTAGGGCAGGCCACGCCCTTCGCCATCACTATCAAAAAGGCCACGCGCGCCACGCGGCAGATGATGTGGCTTTGGACCGGCGAAGTCACCGCGGATCATCGCGGCTATCGCGTACTGGCCACTGGACAGAAGGGTACCTTCACGCCGCAGATCGGACTGGCCTATCAATATCCCGCAACCATGCTCCTGAAGTTATACGGCATGAACTCGTATGGAAAGGTTTACCTGGTCAGCAAAGGATTCGATCTGACTCAGTGAAGCCGCTCATTCTCGCCATAGACACTACGCACGAGTTCGGCAGCCTGGCGCTGTGCCGGGGCGGCGAGCTTCTGGAAGAGTGGACGCTCCACGCGCCGCAAGGTTTCGGGCACCTGCTCTATGGCCATCTGGGCGAGCTGCTGGAGCGCCACCGGGTAGAGCCGCGGGAGTTGGACTGCTTTGCGGCGGCATCGGGCCCGGGCTCCTTCACCGGAGTACGCATCGGCCTGGCCTGCATCAAAGGGTTGGCGGAGGCACACGGCAAGCCCGCGGTCGCGGTCTCGAATCTACAGGCGCTGGCCGCGTTTGGCGTCGCGCCTTTACGGGCTGTGGTGTTGGACGCCCGGCGGGGTGAGGTTTACGGCGCGGTGTACGATGCGCACGGCGCGGTGGTGGTGCCGGAGAGCGTCGGCCCGCTGGCGGCATGGCTGGAACGGCTCCCGGGCGGGGAACTCGATTTTGTGACCGGCAATCTGGAATTGTCCCTGGCGGGTACGCGATTCGAGTCGGCACCGGTGGTGAAGGCTCCGCGCGCCATCGCCGCGGCGGTGGCGCGCCTGGCACTGGAGGCGTATCGCGAAGGCCGCGCCGCGGACCCGGCAGCGTTGGACGCAAACTACGTCCGCCGCAGCGACGCCGAACTGTTCTGGCGGGAGTGGTAAAACCGGGAGTGCTAAAACCGGAACTCACCGCGGAGCCGCAATGAACGTCCCTCCTCTTTCTCTCCGTGCTCTCTTCGTGTCCTCCGTGCCTCCGTGGTGAAGAAATCTTCCAACCCTGTCCTACTTCTTATTGCTCTTGAAGTTAAACCGGTAGCCCAGGATTGCTTTGATCAGCAGGTGGTCCGTTGCCCTGGTGACTCCCACTCCCACGCCGAAGTTGAATTCCCATCGTTCGCCTAAATCGATATCGACCGCCGGGAGAATCTGCTGTTGCTGGTCGTACAGCGGGTCGAAGCCGGTCACCGGGCCGAGCGCGCCATAATACTCCAGGCCGGCCGCGATCCGCTTCGTCACGTCGTAACTGAACTTGAAGTTTGGCGAAACTCGTATCCGCGGGGCTGCTCCGGTCCGCGAAACGATTTATCGAAAGTCGGGTTGAAGGCCAGGTACCACTTGTCGATTTTCTTATCGACGATCGGGCGGATTTCCCAGGTCCAGGTGTCGCCGGAAAAATTGGGCCGCTGCCAGCCGATTTCATTCGAGATGCTGATCCCCACGGGGAGATGGTATTTCTCCGGCACGGAGAATCGCGGCCGGATGTGCGAGCCCACGTAATACCAGCTCCCGTCGCTCTGAATGCTGGTGAAAATGTAGAAACCCGTCTCGAACCATTCGTTGAAACCATGGGTAATTTCCACTGTCTCGTGTTCGGCGTGATTCGTCGGAAGCACTCCGTCGATGGTTCGCTTCTCCCCGGAGGCGGTGAAGTTGCTGTGCAGCTCCACCATGGTGACGCCGGGCTGCACCAGGTCCGACCCGTAGACTTGCACTTCGTAATTGCCCTGGGCGCGCACTCCTGCCGCGCCCAAACTCAAGAGAATGACAGCCAGGATGAAATGACGCAAGAACCCTCTTCCCCTGCGGTGATTTGGTGACGCTCTATACACTGTAGAACATCAGGCGCGGTTCTGCGACGCCTGGTTACAAGCCCTGCGCCGCTTCCAGGTAAATCTCCAGCACCTGGCGAGCGGTGTTTTCCCAACTGAAGCGCCCGGCCTGCTCGCGGCCGCGGCGAATCAGCTCGGCGCGCAGTGCGTCGTCCAGCAGCACTTCCCGGATGCCGCGCGCGATATCGAATACGTTTTCCGGTTTCACCAGCACGGCCGCGTCTCCCACCACTTCCGGCAGCGAACTGGTGTTCGAGGTCACTACCGGAGTGCCGCAGGCCAGCGCCTCCAGCGGTGGCAGGCCGAAGCCCTCATAGCGGGAGTGGAATACGAAAGCCGCCGCCGATTCGTAGAAACATCGCAGGGTGTCGAACGGAACGAAGCCCAGGAAGCGAACGTGATGCTCCATCTTGCTCTTGATCACGGCCTGGCGCACTTCGGGATATTGTGAAATGGTATCGCCGATAATCACCAGCCGAAGGTCCTGATAAACTGCATGGCTGGCGAGTTGTTCCCGCACCACGGCGAAGGCCTCCACCAGGCGCGGAACGTTCTTGTGGCGGCGAATGTTGCCGGCATAGAGCAGAAACGGATAGTTGATCTGGTACCGCTCCAGGATCCGTTGCTTTTCTTCGGTGCTGGGACCGGAGCCGCGCGCGAATTCCGGATCGGGCGCGTTGTAAACCCGGCGGATGCGCTCCGGGGGCACGCCCATCAGGTCCTGTACGTCGCGCTTGGTCGCCTCCGAGACCGCAATCACGCGGTTGGCCCGCACCAGGCCGCGGCGGAACCGGAAGTGGCGCAGACGCAGGCGTATGCCCGATCGATCCTCGAAAAACAGGTTGGCCATGTCGTGGATGGTCACCACGTAAGGCCGGATCATGAAGAGCGGCACCCGGTTCAGAGGTATGTGCACCAGGTCCGGAGACAGGCCCCGCAGGAATAAGGGGAACAGCACATGGTCCTGCGCCGAGTGGTCGTCCTTGCCGTAAATGGCGGTCCGGAAATTCTCCGGCAGGCCGGCCAGGGTGCGCACATCCCCCGGCCCGCTCACCAGCGTGTACTGGTTCTTCGAATCGATCGCGGCCAGCGCATGCACCAGGCTTCGGATGTATGTACCAATGCCGAAGTCCCGGATGCGCCGGGCGTCAATGGCAATGTGCAGCGACATTCCTCAGGCCCGGACCGGGTCGAGCTTCCAGTTGTACAGCGGGAAACGCGCCGTCAGTTCTCCCACTTTCCGGCGCACCGACGCGATCGTCTCCTCGTTCCCGAGGTTGTGCAGCACTTCGGAAATCAGTGCACCCACCTGGCGCATTTCGGCCTCCTGGAATCCGCGCGTGGTGACCGCCGGCGAGCCCAGGCGGATCCCGCTGGGGTTGAACGGCTTGTTCACGTCGAAGGGAATGGCGTTCTTGTTGACCGTGATGCGGGCGCGGTCCAACGCCTCTTCCGCCTCCTTGCCCTTCACGCCTTTGGAGAACACGTCCACCAGCATCACGTGCGTATCGGTGCCGCCGGATACCACCCGGAAGCCTTCGTCCATCAGGCTCTGGGCCAGCGCCTTGGCGTTGGCTACCACCTGCTTCTGGTAGGTGACGAATTCCGGCTGCATGGCTTCCAGGAAGCACACCGCCTTGGCTGCCATCACGTGGACCAGCGGACCTCCCTGCACTCCCGGGAAGACCGTCTTATCGATGGCGGCGCCGAACTTCTCTTTTGCCAGGATGATGCCCGCGCGCGGCCCGCGCAGCGTCTTGTGCGTGGTGGAAGTGACGATGTCGGCATATTCACACGGGTTGGGATGCACACCCGCGGCCACCAGCCCGGAAATGTGAGCCATGTCCACCAGAAATAGGGCGCCCACTGCATCGGCAATCCGGCGGAAGCGCGCGAAATCCAGGGTGCGCGGATAGGCGCTGGCGCCGGTGATGATCATCTTGGGCTTGTGCTCCTGCGCCAGTCGCTCGAGTTCGTCGTAATCGATCTGCTCGTCCTGCTGGCGCACGCCATAAGGCACCACGTGGTAAGTCTTGCCGGAGAAGTTGAGAGGATGGCCGTGCGTCAGGTGCCCGCCGTGAGCCAGGTTCAGCCCCATGATGGTGTCCCCGGGCGAGAGTACCGCGGAATAGGCCGCCTGGTTGGCCTGCGATCCGGAGTGCGGCTGCACGTTGGCGTATTCGGCGCCGAACAGCTTTTTGGCGCGTTCGCGGGCCAGGTTCTCCACCACGTCTGTGAATTCGCACCCGCCGTAGTAGCGCTTGCCCGGATACCCCTCGGCGTACTTGTTGGTGAAGACCGAACCGGTGGCTTCCAGGATGGCTTCGGAAGTGAAATTCTCGCTGGCGATCAGCTCCAGTTGGGAGTTCTGGCGCTCGGTTTCGTGCTGAATCGCCTCGAACACCGCGGGGTCCACCTGCGCCAGGCGCCGCTGCATCTTTTCTGCTGCCGTCATGTTGCCTCCCTGTTTACTTCTCTAGCTGCGCGATTTTCGCGACGCGGCGGGCATGGCGGCCGCCGAGGAATCCGGTTTCCAGAAAGATGCCGACCAGGCTCATGGCGTGGGCCTCATCCAGGTATTTCGCGCCCAACGTCAGGACATTGGCATCATTGTGTTCGCGCGTGAGCCGGACCTCGTCCTCGGATACCACCGGCGCGGCACGCACACCATCTACTTTGTTGGCGGCGATAGCCATGCCGATTCCGGTGGAGCAGACCAGGATGCCGCGATCGCTCCTGCCCTCGGCGACCTCATGCGCCACCGCCTGCGCGAAATCGGGATAGTCGCATGACTCCGCACTGCTCGTGCCGAAATCCGCCACATCGAGGCCGGCCTCCGCCAGTTTGTGCCGCAACTGCTCTTTGAGGGCAAAACCCGCATGGTCCGCGGCGATGGCAATCTTCATAAGGGGATAAGTCCGATTTTACCATGCTAGAATTGGGTTTTCCCTTCACAACCCTATGCTCTGGAGTAAGTTGTTCATTCCCACACTGCGCGAGAACCCGGCGGAAGCCGAGGTTGCCAGCCACCAGTTGCTGCTCCGCGCCGGATACATCCGCCAGCTTTCCGCGGGTATCTACAATTACTTGTTTCTGGCCCAGCGTTCCCTGCTGAAAATTCAGAACATCGTGCGCCAGGAAATGGACGCCATCGGCGGCCAGGAGATGCTGCTCCCCGGCCTCAACCCCGCCGAGGTGTGGCAGGAATCCGGCCGCTGGGACGTGATGGGCGACAACCTGTTCCGCCTGAAAGACCGCTTCGGCCGCGACCTTTGCCTGGGCATGACCCACGAAGAAGTTATGACCGTGATCGCCCGCGGCGAACTGCGCAGCTACAAGCAACTGCCCCAGATCTGGTACCAGATTCAGACCAAATTTCGCGATGAACCGCGGCCCAAAAGCGGCCTGCTGCGCGTGCGGCAGTTCATCATGAAGGATTCGTACACCTTCGATATGGACCAGGCTGGACTGGACACGGCCTACGACAAGCACTACAAAGCCTATTGCCGCATCTTCGAGCGGTGCGGCCTGGAATATACCGTGGTCGAGGCGCACTCTGGCGCCATGGGCGGAAGCCAGTCTCACGAATTCATGGTGGAGTCCGACGCCGGCGAGGATTTCATCGCCATCTGCAAGGACTGCGGCTACTCGGCCAATCTGGAGAAGGCTGTCTCCGTGCCCGCGCCGCCGGGCGCCAACGATCCGGAGGGCGACCTGGCGCCCCAGGAGTTTCACACCCCGGGTCGCAAGACCATCGCCGATATCTCCGCGTTCACCGGACTGCCCGAGACCTCGCAGATGAAGAGCCTGGTGCTGGTGGCGGACGGCAAACCGGTGCTGGTGCTACTGCGCGGCGATCATCAGTTGAGCGAGACCAAGTTCGGCGCCGTGTCGGGCGATCCGGAATTCCGCCAGGCGCGCGCCGACGAGATTGTGGAATGGTGCGGCGCCGAGGCGGGGTCGCTCGGTCCGGTGGGCGTGAAAAATATGCCGGTCTACGCCGACCAGGCGCTCGTGGGCCGGCGCAACATGATTGCCGGGGCCAATAAAGGCGATTATCACCTGCGCTATGTAACTCTGGGTGAGGATTTCCAGGCCGAGATTCGCGAACTGCGCCAGGTGAGTGAAGGCGACGCGTGCATCAAGTGCGGCAGGCCCCTGGTCATCCGTAAAACCGTGGAGATCGGCCACATTTTCAAGCTCGGCTCCAAGTATTCCGAATCGATGGGGCTGCGCGTGCTGGCCGCCGACGGCAAGGAAGTTACCCCGATCATGGGGTCGTATGGCATCGGCATCGAGCGCATTCTGGCAGCGGCAATCGAACTGTATCACGATAAGGACGGCATGATTCTGCCTGCCGCGATCGCGCCGTTTCAGGTGGTGGTGACGCCGGCGAATTTCAACGACACGGCCCAGTCGGAAGCGGCCCGAGCGATCTATGAAGGCTGCCGGAAACTCGGGTTGGACGTTCTGCTGGACGACCGCGACGAGCGGCCCGGCGTGAAGTTCAAAGATGCCGACCTGATCGGCATTCCCTTCCGCATCGTCATCGGCAAGAAACTCGCGGGCGGTTCGGTGGAACTCGTGGACCGTAAGACCCGGCAGTCGACGGACGTTCCCGTCGCGGACGTGGCCCGCGTGGCGGCGGAACGGCTGGCGTAAAGCCGCCTGAATTCCGGCAGATTGGCGGCTGCCGGAAAATTGCCAGGGCGTCTTCACCGCGCCCTTGCCAGCATGGTTCCCGCAATGGCCGGCAGCGGCAGCACCTGGTCCGCGGCGCCCCGTTTGATGGCTTCATTTGGCATGCCGAAGACCACGCAGGTTGCCTCATCCTGGGCGATGGTGGCGGCTCCGGCCTGTTTCATCTCGAGCAGTCCCTGTGCGCCATCGTCGCCCATCCCGGTCAGGATCACCCCTACCGTGTTTCTGCCCGCGTACCGCGCCGCCGATCGAAACAACACATCCACACTGGGACTGTGACGGTTGACCAGCGGGCCTTCCTTGATTTCTACGTAGTATCGGGCTCCGCTTCGCTTGAGCAGCAGGTGGCGGTTGCCCGGTGCGATCAGCGCCCGCCCGCGCAGCACGGTGTCGTTGGACTCCGCCTCTTTCACGGAGATCTGGCACAGCCCGTCCAGGCGGTTGGCGAAGGCGCGGGTGAACACTTCCGGCATATGCTGCACGATGACTATGCCGGGGGCGTCGGGCGGCAGCACTTCCAGCAGGGCCCGGAGCGCTTCCGTACCGCCTGTCGATGCGCCTACGACGATTACTTTCTCGGTGGTTTCCAGCATCGAGCCGGTGGAGCGAGGAAGAATAGCGTCCGCCGAGAGTTTCGGTTCCACCGTGCAACCGGAGGCCGGAACGCGCAGACGCGCGACTGCCGCGGCTTTGACGGCCTGGCATAGAAGTACAGCCGATTCTTCCAGAAACTTTTTGGTTCCCAGGCGCGGCTTCGCAATAATGTCCACCGCGCCGTACTCCAGCGCTTTAAGCGTGCTCTGCGCTCCAGACTCCGCCAGACTGGAACAGATGATCACCGGCAGGGGGTGCTCGCGCATGATCTTTTGCAGGAATGTCAGTCCGTCCATGCGCGGCATCTCGATATCCAGCGTGATGACGTCCGGCGCCTCCACGCTCATCCGTTCGGCTGCCACGAAAGGGTCGGACGCCGTGCCCATTACCTCGATCGCCGGATCGTGAGACAGAATATCCTGCAGAGTCCGGCGGACCACCGCGGAATCATCCACGATCAGAACGCGAATCTTAGCTTTTGCCATCGTTTCAGTACGGCTCCTTCCAGAGCGCCAGACGGTGCAACAAAACGCGGCCGGTGCCGGTATGAAAATGAATGCGGCGGCCCCTTCGCCCGCCCAGATCGGATGCGGATACTGCGAAACCCTCCTCATCGAGTACCTTCAGCGCCACGGCGCAATTCTGTGCACCCACTGTCGCCTGGCTCGGCACCATTCTGTCCACCGGCAAAACGTCGGCTCCTCCGAACAGTTTCACCTCCAGGTCACGCCGGCGCGCTCCCAGTTGGTCGAACTGCCGCGCCAGGTATCGAATGCTGTAGTCCACAAATCGATAGCCTTCCGCCGGCAGGGGATTCGGCGGGCAGCGCGGCAGTAAACAGTGACACAGCGCTCCCGCGCACAGACGTCTACTCCAGAACGTCACTCCCACGCACGATCCCAGGATGGTTCGCAAAATCGCCGGGTGGCGCGCCAGGTATAGTTCCCCCGGCTGAAGATTCAGGTCGGGCGGGACCATGGGGTTGGCGCTCATAGGCACTTTCGATATACGGACGGCGCCACCGGTGTTAAGGGCAAATCCATGCCTTGCAGGGATTCCGAGTGGCCCGCGAAGAAATAGCCGCCTGCCGCCAGTTGTCCGGTCAGCTTTTCCAGCAGCCGCACCTGAGTGGAGCGGTCGAAATAAATGATCACGTTCCGGCAGAAGATGATGTCGAGCGGTTCCGCCAGTCCGAAATCCGCTTCCATGAAATTCAGCCGGCGAAACTCGATCGACGCCCGCAATTCCGGCACCACCCGCAACAGATCCGAATTCGGGTCCCGGCTGCGCATAAAGTATCTCTTCCGCAGTTCGGGAGGTACAGGATGGGCCAGGGCCGATTTAAATACACCCAGGGAGGCTTTGGCCAGTACCTCCGTACAGATGTCGGTCGCCAGGATTCCGAAGCGGAAGCCAGTACAGGTCCGGGCATATTCGCTGAGTACCATGCCCAGCGTGTAAGGCTCCTCCCCGGTGGAACAGCCGGCGCTCCAGAACTGGAATTTGCGGAAGAGACCCTTGCGCCGCGACAGTTCCGGCAGCGCGGACCGTGTCAGATATTCGAAATGGCCGGGCTCCCGAAAAAAATCGGTCTTATTGGTAGTGACCGCGTCGATCAGGTGCACCAGTTCGTTCCGATCCGTGTTGTGACTGAACAGGTAATCGCAGTACTCGGAACAGGTCGAAAAATTGAGTCCGCGCAGGCGCCGCCGAAGCCGGATCTCCAGCATCGTCCGCTTGTCGGAGCCTAGATTGATACCGGACTCTGTGTAGATCAGTGTGCGCAGCCGGTCGAAGTCGGTCTCCGTCAGACCTTCGGTAGTAATGGTCATGGGAAATGAATTCGGGGCCCCTGTCACCGGAGCCCCGAAACCGTTCAGACGTGGGCTTCCGCCGGCGCCTTGCTCCCTTCCGCGGCTCGTACCGCCGATAGTTCCTCGGCCGAGAAGACCCGGTCGATATCCAGGATCATGATGAACTGCGAGTCCCGCTTCCCCATACCCTTGATGAAGTCGGTCCGGATTTGCGTGCCGATCCGAGGCGCCGGCTGAATCTGCTCCGGCTCCAGATCGATCACTTCCTCGACCGAATCGGCCAGGGCGCCGATTACCGTAGATTCGCCTTCCAGCAACATCTCCACCACCACAATGCAGGTATTGACCGTCTTTTCCGTTTTCGACATTTCAAAACAGAGCCGCAGGTCCACCACCGGAACCACGTTTCCGCGCAGATTGATCACGCCGCTCATGAATTCCGGTGTGCGGGGGATCTTGGTGATATTGGTAAAATCCAGCACTTCCCGCACCTTGGAGACGTCGGTCGCAAACACCTCGTCCCCCAGCTTGAAAGTGAGGTACTGCCGCGTGTCGGTAATTTCCGTAACGCTCATCGTTCGCTCCCTTCCGCTTCGTTAGAAGCGTTCGAATTCCTTGTCGATACGGTCGCCTACTTCGCGCATCTTGAGAGAAACCCCGGCCTTCTTCGGAGTGCCGTGAGACACCGCATCCCGGAGTTTCGTCAGGGAGGCGGCCGGCTTTCCGGCTGGCCGGGCGGCATGGGTTTCGCCGGTCGTCGCGCTTCTGGTCCATCTCCAGCAGCGCCGATTCCAGTTCCGCAAGCAGTTCGCGCGCCTCTTCCTGGAATGCCTGGCGGTAATTGTCCATCATCCCAGCACCTTTTTCACTACGGCGAGAAGTTGCTGCGTGCTGAACGGTTTGATAATCCAGCCGGTAGCTCCCGCGGCCTTCCCTTCCTGCTTGCGGGATTCCTGCGATTCGGTCGTCAGCATGAGGACGGGCACGCCCTTGCACGCCGGGTTGGAGCGGATCAGCCGGATGAGCCCGATCCCATCCAGATTCGGCATGTTCAGATCCGTGATCACCAGTTGAATCGGCTGGGTCAGCTTCTCCAGGGCGTCCCGGCCATCCACCGCTTCGATCACCGAGTAGCCCGCCTCGGACAGGGTGAACCGGACCATTTGCCGCACACTGGCGGAATCGTCGACCGTGAGGATTACCTTAGACATCGCTCCCCCCTGTGACTCCGACCCCACGGAGCGAATCGAAACCCGCATCCCGTGCCGCCGCGCCGGCGGCCGGAGACATCCGCGTGACGATCCGCGTCCCCGAGCGCTCCGCTTCCCTTCCGGCGGCCACCAGAAGCTGCAGCAGGGTGACGTCCATATCTTCGAGGACTTCCAGGTCCAGTTGAACGTCTCCTCCACCGGCCAGCCCTTCCAGCAGGCGCTGCTTCAAGGCGGCCGCGGATGCGACGGTCGGATCTTCTTGCAGCCGGATGAACGAACGATCCTTGTGTGTCTCCATAGTTATGGTCGAACTCGACTACGGGCTTCCCTTCACAACTCATATCGGCAGTCTTCCCGATAGGACTTTAGTGGCAGCTGCAAAATAGGAAATTTTCGTAGGTTTTCTCTAAGTCCGCCGATGAGAAGAGTGCGGTGCAAATCCAGATATCGCGCTTTTTCACAGAGACGGTCCGATTCCAACGCAGCCTGTTGGCGCTCGCGCGTCCGTCCCGGGGCCCCGCCGGTTCGGCTTGGACTGCCGGCATCGAGGAGGTCATCGCCGATCTCGAAAAACTGAACCGCTCCACCTAGCGCGATTTCCTGGCAGTCGGCGAGAAGCTAATGGAGTTTCACGGCAGCGCGCGCCGCATTGCCTCGGATATGGCGGCTCTCACCGGGTTGACGTCCGGCGAACAGGGGCGCAACGTTGCTCAGGCGCTGGAGTGCGTCCTGGAGCACTCGCGGGCCATCCGCGCCCGCGTCGAAGAATCCGGCGAGTCCCTGGAGAACGTGCGTGCCCTGGCCCGCGGTCTTCGGCAGGCCTTCTCCGGCCTTGCCAGCACGGTCGCGCCCTTCCGCCCCCGCTGCACCCTCACCCGCATTGGAACGTCGCGCCTGGGCGCCCCCCGCGCCGGCTTCGCCGATCTGGCCGAAGAAGTCAGGCCGCTGTCGGAGAGTATTCAGGCCAGCGGCGAACTGGTTTTGGCCGCGGCCGCCACGCTCGACCAAGGCGTCGAAAAGACCCTCCGCAATGCGGTGCACCTGCGCGATGAACAGCTTCGCGAACTCCCCGACCTCATCGCCGCGGTGCGCGAAGGCATGCAGGCTTTCACCGCGCAGCAACAGCGGGCCGCGGAGGCCACCGCCCGCCAGGCCGCGCAGTATGAAGAGCTATGCGCCGCCGTCGATGGCCTGGTACGCTCCATTCAATTTCACGATATTACGCGCCAGCAGATCGAGCACGTCGTCGAGGCTCTCCGGCCCCTTCCCGGCGGATCGCTGCCGGGCCGTTCCGTGGTGGCCCTGCAATCGTCTCAATTGCGGAGTGCGGCGCGGGTGTTTGCTTCGGCGGTGGAAGGCATCGAGCGGGATCTGGACGCGGTTGCGGCCCGCCTGGAGAGCATGGCCGCGGCCAGCCTGTCGCTCACCGGCGGCAGCGAGCACGAGCACGGCTCCTTCTTCGAACGGATGGAAGGCTGCTTTTCCGCCGTTCTGCAAGCGGTGGCGGCCTGCGCCGCGGCGGATGCGG
>VFSW01011042.1_pt1 | contig 12731 bp, 12 predicted proteins | sample 5358111 | NCBI WGS metagenome assembly VFSW01 (sample SAMN11554181, study PRJNA540505) | mine drainage metagenome | isolation source: sediment from site ElyBrook_90M | place: USA: Ely Copper Mine, Vershire, VT | collected 2017 | reverse complement strand
ATCACAAGCCCATCATGCTGGCGGGCGGCGTGGGCAGCATCTCTGCGATACACACGCACAAGCACGATTTGCCTGTCGGCGCGCTCATCGTGCATCTGGGCGGTCCCGGCATGCTGATCGGTCTGGGGGGAGGGGCCGCATCCAGCATGGATACCGGCAGCAATGCCGAGAATCTGGATTTTGATTCGGTGCAGCGTGGCAATCCTGAGATGCAGCGCCGTGCGCAGGAAGTGATAGACCGCTGCTGGCAGCTGGGTGTAAACAACCCCATCCTGTCGATACACGACGTGGGTGCGGGCGGCATGTCCAACGCCTTGCCGGAATTGGTGCATGGCGGCGGACGAGGGGCTGCTTTCGAGCTGCGCAAGATACCGCTGGATGAAACCGGCATGTCGCCCAGGCAGATATGGTGCAATGAATCTCAGGAGCGCTATGTGCTGGCGATTGCACCCGAACGCCTTGATGAATTCCGCGCGTTCTGCGAGCGCGAGCGCTGTCCGTTTGCGGTGGTGGGTGTGGCCGTTGAAGACGATCAGATCATCGTGCACGATACCGAATTCAACAACGATCCTGTGAACATGCCGCTGTCGGTATTGCTTGGCAAACCGCCTAAAATGACGCGCAATGTGGTGCGGGAAACTGCGAAGCTCACACATTTCGATACCGGTGCGCTGGATCTTAAGGAGTCCATCACACGCGTGCTGCGCCTGCCATCGGTTGCCAGCAAAACTTTTCTGATCAGCATCGGCGATCGCACCGTGGGCGGCATGACCGCGCGTGACCAGATGATAGGTCCCTGGCAGGTGCCGGTAGCGGACGTGGCCGTGACTCTGATGGGATTCAATACGCATCTGGCCGAAGCATTTGCGCTGGGTGAACGCACGCCGTTAGCACTGGTCAATGCAGCCGCGTCAGGCCGCATGGCGGTGGGCGAGGCGATCACCAATATTGCGGCAGCGCGCATTGCAAAAATGGGCGATATCAAATTGTCGGCAAACTGGATGGCCGCCGCGGGACACCATGGCGAGGATGCGGCGCTGTTCGACGCTGTCAGGGCAGTGGGCATGGAGCTGTGCCCGGAGCTTGGCATCGCTATTCCGGTTGGCAAGGACTCCATGTCCATGCGAACTACGTGGCAGGACGGCATTGATGCCAAGGCCGTTACCTCACCCTTGTCGCTGATCGTGACCGCCTTCGCGCCGAGCATTGATGCGCGCAAGACGCTCACGCCCCAGCTCGCAGCTGATCTTGATACTGCGCTGCTTCTGATTGATCTGGGGCAGGGTAAAAACCGCATGGGCGGATCGGCGCTGGCTCAGGTATACAAGCAGGTGGGCGATGTCGCGCCGGACGTGGATTCTGCCGCGGCTTTAAAATCATTTTTTGAATTGGTACAGCTGCTCAACTCGGAAGGCATGCTGCTCGCTTATCACGACCGATCCGACGGCGGTGTGTTCGTGACATTGTGCGAAATGGCTTTCGCGTCGCATATCGGTTTGAATATACAATTAGACGAGTTGCACGGCGATACGCTGCGTGTGCTGTTCAGCGAAGAGCTGGGGGCGGTGGTGCAGGTGAAGAATTGCGATGTGGCGCATGTACTGCAACTGGCAACGGATGCGGGTCTAAAAAACATGCAGATAATCGCCACCATGAACCAGACAGGCCTGATTGAGGTTCGGCGTGGCAGCACAACGCTGTTCTCTGACAGCGGTGTTAACTTGCAGCGCATCTGGTCCGAGACGACTTATCAGATGCAAAAGCTGCGCGATAATCCTGCCTGTGCAGAATCCGAGTTCAACCGACTTCTCGATGCGAGCGACCCGGGTCTGCATGTGAAGCTCACCTATGATCACAACGAAACCTTCAATCACAGATCCCCGATCCTCAATCCTGGCGTTCGTCCCAGGATCGCCATCTTGCGCGAGCAGGGCGTGAACGGTCATGTCGAGATGGCGGCGGCATTTGATCGTGCCGGCTTTGCGGCGGTGGATGTGCACATGAGTGATGTTATCAGCGGCAGAGTTGCGCTTGCGGATTTCAAAGGCGTTGCGGCATGCGGCGGTTTCTCCTATGGCGATGTGCTGGGTGCGGGCGAGGGCTGGGCAAAATCCATATTGTTCAATTCAAAAGCGCGCGATGAGTTCGAGGCCTTTTTCAATCGCAGCGATACATTTGCCCTGGGCGTATGCAACGGCTGCCAGATGATGAGCAATCTGCACGAAATCATACCGGGGGCCGAGAACTGGGCGCACTTTTCGCGCAATCAGTCCGAGCAGTTTGAGGCTCGCTTCGTGATGGTGGAGGTGCAGCCGTCCCCATCGATTCTGTTTGAAGGCATGGCTGGAAGCCGTATGCCTATCGTCGTTGCGCACGGCGAAGGTTATGCCGATTTTAGCAATGCGAAGAAATTGAAAGCCGCCAACGTCACGCTGCGATATGTGGACAATCGCGGCGCAGCGACTGAAACTTATCCTATGAACCCCAACGGTTCGCCCCAAGGCATCACGGGGCTGACGACGCCGGACGGGCGTTTCTCCATCATGATGCCGCATCCGGAACGCGTGTTCAGGGCTGTTCAGCACTCATGGCATCCGTCTGACTGGACGGAAAACGGCGCATGGATCAGGATGTTCCAGAACGCGCGGAAGTGGGGAGGCTGAGCGTGTGGCAGGCATGAGACTGATTAATCCTGGATGAGTTGACGATGGAAAAAGATTTTTGGCTGGAGCGATGGGCGCTGGAGCAAACCGGTTTTCATCAGAACGAGACCAATCCCTATTTGCAGCAATACTGGCAGCAGATGACAGGTCAGGTATTCGTGCCGTTGTGCGGCAAAAGCCTCGACATGTTATGGCTTAGCGGACAGGGGGCATCGGTGCTGGGGGTGGAGCTGAGTCCGATTGCGGTGCAAGCGTTCTTCGAAGAAAACTCCCTGATAGCAAATAGTGCCAGCAACGGGAAATTCGATCGTTTCGATGCGGAGGGCATCCGCATTCTGTGCGGTGATTTCTTTGATTTGGGTAAAGAGGATCTGGCAGATGTGGGCGCGGTGTACGACCGCGCATCGATGGTCGCCCTGCCACCTGAAATGCGCGAGCGTTATGTGCGCCATCTGGTGAGTATATTGCCGCCTGCAACAAAGATATTGCTCATCACCTTTGATTATCCGCAGGCAGAAATGTCGGGCCCGCCGTTTGCGGTGTCCATCGACGAGGTAGAGACGCTCTATCGCGAGTACGCTCAAGTGAGGCTGCTGGCACAGGTCGATACGCTGGCCCCGCGCTTCGCAGAACGGGGTTTGAGCCGGATGCAGGAAAACATATTTCTGCTGACACTCAACGCGGTTGTATGACCAACAAAAAAGGACACCCGAAGGTGTCCTTTTTTGCTAATCGATAATACTTTATTCGATCTTTGCGGCTGCGCGCAAATCGGCAACGGTTTTCTGTATTGCCTGTTGCTGCAGATGTTGTTCCAGCTTGGGTTTCATTTCTTCGAATGTAGGCGCTTTCAAAGGGCGTACATCGTCCAGTTTGATGACGTGCCAGCCGAACTGAGTCTGCACAGGCTCCTTGGTGTATTCACCCTTTTTCAAATTCAGCAAGGCATTGGCGAAAGGTTCGACCAGACTTTTCGGTACCGTCCAGCCCAGTGAACCGCCATGCGCTGCAGAACCTGCGTCCAGTGACTCCTTGGCCAGTTTTTCGAACTTGACCTTTTTGTCCAGCTTGGCAATGATTTCCTTCGCTTCAGCCTGTGTTTTGACCAGGATGTGGCTTACGTTGTATTCCTTGTCGCCCAGTTGCGCCTTGTAATTATCATACTCTTTCTTGAGTTGCTCGGTGGTGATGGGGTTTTTCTTCAGGTTGTCCTGTATAAAAGCACTGACCAGCACGGTTTGTTTGGCAATGGCCATTTGATCGATGACGGACGGCGTCTTGTCCAGGCCTTCCTTGATCGCTGCCTGAGCGATTACTTCGCGGTTGATCAGGTCGTCACGAATAGCCTGGCGCAATTCCGGACTGTCCGCACGGCCTTGTGATTCAGCACCCTTAATGTCCATTTCGACGCGCGACTGGGGGATGACCACGCCATTCACGACGGCGGCGGACTTGTCTTCGGCGAAGGCCGGGTTTATTGCCAAAGCAGCCACAATGGCCAGAGTTGCAAGTTTATGAGTTTTCAACATGTAAGTCCTCTAAGATAATATAAAAAATTAAATTTCTTCCGGCGTTTTCGCCTGTATGTTTAGTGCATGTATTTCATGCTTCATCATCTCTCCCAGTGCGGAATATATCATACGATGGCGCGCCATCGTAGTTTTCCCGCTAAACTCGGATGTGACAATTTGCAACAGGTAATGGCCGCCACCATCCCGGGCACCCGCATGTCCCGCGTGTTTATGGCTCTCGTCGATGATTTCCAACGCAACCGGATTGAGTACGGCGAGCTTGCCTTTCATGGCGTCGATGCGGTTCATGTTGGAAACGTCCTTTTAAAAGGTTTGACGCTGACATGCGCATATACGCCGCCGGCAAGATAGGGTTCCGCATCCGCCCATGCCTGTGCCTCAGATAAGGAAGAGAATTCGGCGATGATCAGACTTCCTGTATAGCCCGCTGTGCCTGGATCTTCGGCATCGATGGCCGGAAACGGGCCTGCCAGCATCAGGCGACCCTGTGCCTGCAGCGCCTGCAGGCGCGCGACATGTGCGGGACGCGAAGCCAGACGTTTTTCCAGGCTGTTCGGGACATCATGCCCCGTAATGACATACCACATCAGTTATTTTCCTTGTCTTCATTCATGTATTTTGACAACCACGCGCTTTGCGCCACGACAAATATCACCATCAGACCGGTGAAGCCGAACAGTTTGAAGTTGACCCAGGACTCGATGGAATAATTGTAAGCCACGTACAGGTTGATAAATCCCAGCGCTGTAAAAAACAGTCCCCAGCTCAAGTTTAAAAGATTCCACACGCGCACCGGCAGCGCCATTTTGCTGCTCAGCGTACTGCGTATCAGATTCTTTTTGAAAATCAGGTTAGAAGCAAACAGCGTGGCGGCAAATAGCCAGTACAAGACGGTGGGCTTCCACCTGATAAAGGTGTCATTGTGAAATATCAGGGTTGCGCCGCCAAACAGCACGATGACGGAAAAACTTACCCAAAGCATGGTATCCACTTTGCCGTGACGCAATTTCGTCCAGATGATCTGGAAGGTGGTGGCGAAAATTGAAACCAGTGTGGCCAGAAAAATGGCAGGCTTGATCGAATCACCCAGAACGATGTGAAAGGTTGCCAGTATCGCTTCGGCTGTTTCCGGGTGTGAATTGCCGAATTTGAAAAAAACAAAGAACAGGATCACGGGGAAAACATCGAATAACAGTTTCATGGTTTAGTTTCTATCAAGCGCCAGAGAGGCCGAGTTAATGCAAAAGCGCAATCCGGTGGGCTCTGGCCCATCGGGAAATACGTGACCCAGATGCGATCCGCAATGCGCGCAGTTTACCTCATCGCGCTGCATGCCGTGACTGGTATCGCGACGCACGGATATATTTTCTGCCTGCAATGGTTGCCAGAAGCTGGGCCAGCCGCTGCCCGACTCGAATTTGGTTGCGGCATCGAACAGCGGGTGGCCGCAGCACGCACAGCGATAGACACCCGCATCATGGCAGTCCCAGTATGCGCCGGTGAAAGGCGGCTCCGTGCCGCACTGGCGACACACCTGGTATTGCTCGTCTGTAAGCAAATCGCGCCATTCGGCGTCGGATTTTTCAATGACAGGATTCATAAGTATTGAGCGCCTTTATAAAACCTCGCCGGCATGATCTGCCAATCTGGATCGTTCGCCGCGCAGCAGGGTGATATGACCGCCATGCTCCCAGCCCTTGAATCTGTCCACCACATAAGTGAGTCCAGAACTGCCTTCCGACAGATAAGGCGTATCGATCTGCGCGATATTGCCCATACACACCACCTTAGTGCCGGGGCCTGCGCGCGTGATCAGCGTCTTCATCTGTTTGGGCGTGAGATTCTGCGACTCGTCTATGATAATGTATTTGTTGAGAAAAGTGCGGCCGCGCATGAAATTGAGCGATTTGACCTTGATGCGCGAGCGGATCAGGTCGCGGGTCGCAGCGCGTCCCCAGTCGCCGGCGTCCTCATCGGTTTTGTTCAGCACGTCCAGGTTGTCTTACAGCGCGCCCATCCACGGAGTCATCTTTTCTTCTTCGGTGCCTGGCAGAAAGCCGATGGCTTCACCGATGGGTACGGGTACGCGGGTGATGATGATTTGAGAATAAAGCTTGGATTCCAGCGTCTGCATCAGACCCGCCGCCAGTGTCAGCAGCGTCTTGCCGGTGCCCGCCTGTCCCAGCAAGGTTACAAAATCGATATCGGGGTTGAGCAGCAGGTTGAGCACGAAGTTCTGTTCGCGGTTGCGCGCGACGATGCCCCACACGTTGTGCTTGCTGTTCGTGTAGTCAGTCAGGGTGCGCAGCAGCGCGCTGGTATCGTTCTGCTCCAGCACGATCGCATAAAATCCCGTGTCGTCTTCTTCACGGTAGACGAACTGATTGACGAAGAAGGCGGCGCACAGCGGACCGTGAATCTGATAATAGGTGTGACCGTCCTTGATCCAGGATTTCATATCGAGGCCATGGGTTTCCCAGAAGTCCGCGGGCAGTTCCAGCACACCGCCATACAAAAGGTCGGTGTCCTCCAATACCTTGTCGTTGAAATAGTCCTGTGCTTCCAGACCCAGCGCACGCGCCTTGATGCGCATGTTGATGTCCTTGCTGACCAGGATCACCGAGCGATCGGGTTGGAGCTGCTGCCACCCGATGCCCACCCCCAGGAGTGCGTTGTGCGCCTTGCCCAAATGAAGATTGTGCGGCAGCTCCTGTTTGATGAAGCTGGTCTGCAAAAACAGTCGTCCCGTGCTGTTCTTGTGCGCATCAGATTTCAGCGAGATGCCTTCCTCGATGTTGTGCGGGGCGTCGCTTACGATTTCGTCGAGGAATCGGCTGACCTGGCGTGCATTGCGCGCCACTTCGGTCATGCCCTTTTTTTTGTTGTCCAGTTCTTCCAGCACGAACATCGGCAGGCAGATATCGTGTTCCTCAAAACGGTACAGGCTGGTCGGGTCATGCAATAACACGTTGGTGTCCAAAACAAACAACTTGGTATCGGAGACCGTTTTTTTGCGTTGGCGCATGAGCTTCCTTTAGTTTAGGGTTGTGATGAAATCCAGTACTTCCTGAGCATGGCCATCGGCCTTGAGTTTGCGCCATTCCTGGCGCAGTACACCCGTTTTGTCGAAGACGAAAGTGCTGCGTTCTATGCCTAACACCTGTTTGCCATACATGTTCTTTTCCTTGATCACGTCGAACTGCCTGCAGACTTTCTCATCCATATCCGATAACAGTTCGAAGGGAAGCGTGAATTTTTGCTTGAAATTTTCATGGGACTGGATGCTGTCGCGGGAAATGCCCACGATGATGCAATTGGCCTGTTGAAACTGTTCATACAGATCGCGAAACTGCACAGCTTCTGTGGTGCACCCCGGCGTGTCGTCCTTGGGGTAAAAAAATATCACCAGATTCTTGCCCAGCGCCGAGGCGGTGTTAAAGATGCCGCCGCTGGTGGCAGGCAAGGAGAATCCGGTGTTAATGATTGTGGTCATGGTTTGGCTTTCCTGTGGTAAGGCGCGAATAAGACATGCGTTATTATGTCAGAAACCAAACCTTGCGTTGCAAAATTAGTTAAACATGTATTGCAAGTTGTCGTGCCAGTTCAAGCGTCTCCCTTGCGTGTCATGTCAGCATCGGTTTGAGGTTTTATGCAGTTCAAATCGAACAACTTCTCAGACGCGCAAGTATTGCCGTTTCTTCAGCTTGAGAGAAAAAATAGGGGTAGAGCGATTTTTCTCCTGGTGCATTACCCGTGAGTCCGCCGAATTTTTTGATCTGCTCAGCCATATAGGGGAAATGGTTGCGCAGCAATACTGCCGGGGCATTGACACGCGGGCAGATTCTTTCCGGGCCGATTCGGGTAAAGCCGAGTTTTTTTTCATAGAAACCCGCGTGGCGCGGGTTGACTTCGAATACGCCGTCTGAATGATTTAGAATCCGGTAAAGGTAGAGGTAAGTAATATGAATCATGCTTGCCAGCAGACGCATGGATTTTATTCTGGCTTCCACTGCAAAGTTTCGGAATTCGCTAATACTTCGGCCTTGTGCTCGCAGGACGTTCAATTCTTCGTGATACAATTCATCGGCAAACAATCCCTTTGAGGAATCGGATCCAATTGACAATGTCCCGACAGCTTCTTCGTTGGAGTAAGCAATGAGGGTAATTCTTCCCGGATCCAGCTCCAGGATTTTACGCGTATCGTATCCCCGCCATGAATACATCTTGTTGAGCAGTTGGTTAGCTGATTTGTGGTGTTGATGGTTTTGAGCCATTCTGAACTTGAAGTGCTGGTGTCGGAGGCTGGAATCCGTCGAGAATTCCGGAACTGAGATCAGGCAAGATTCCTGTCGTATTTCTTCGACGAAAAATGCAAGTGTAGACTCCATGCGATATGAGGCGCTATCTATGCTCATGAGTCAGGTCGTTCTGTAACGTAGCGCTGTATGACATATGATATGAGAATATACGTAGGAAAATGGGCGGAAGCTGGCGAGTCATGCATGAAAAAATTACCGCGAGCGAAACTGGACCGGCTGTGCTGAATCACATGTGAGTCATGGGTTGCTACTAACATATACAGGTCAATAATATATTTTATGATTTAGTATGGCAAGTACAATGAAAGTGTCTTGGAGAAAGTCGGACGATTATTATATGATTTTAAAAGGTTAACGTGATTCGGTTTGCGGTTTTCGGCCAGAGTGCAAAGAATTTCCATTGTAAAGAGTCGATTGCAATATTTACTCCGTGTTCGTGGAGCTGGCGGATGCTTTGTTGGTCTGCTAAGTATGGCACAGACGATATTTTCTGGGGGGTGTTGTGTCTGGTAATATAATCGAAGCTCGCGAATCCACGGTGTCCGGGCGTCTTCCTGTGTTCATTATCTCGTTCAACCGGGGCGAATATCTGCGCCAGGTTATCATTTCGTATTATCAGCAAACGATGCCCGTGGATATCATAATACACGATAATGGTAGTGATGATTCTTGTACACTTGACGTCCTCTCAGAATTGGAAGCGGAAGGAATTAAGGTACACCGCCGTCCCCGGATCAAATCGGTAGACGATCTCAATTTGGTGGACAAGACCATTGGTAAGTACTTCGGGTGGTTCAGAAAGCGCTCCAGATATGTCGTCACCGATTGTGATATCGATCTTTCAGTCGCGCGACCAAACGCGCTGGAGGTCTACAGCGAATTGCTCGACCGTTTTCCGCAAGCCGAGTGCGTCGGCCCCATGTTGCGAATTGAGGACATCCCGGAAAGTTATCCGCTATTCAATCGGGTCATGAATAGGCACATTGAACAATTCTGGCACATGCAGCCTGAGCAGACAAAAACTCGGTTCGGACAGTGTGCCTTTATCAAGGCGCAGATTGACACTACGTTTGCGATGCATCGTGAAGGATCGAAGTTCCGGCGCATGAAAAGAGGCCTTCGTGTCTATCACCCGTTCGAGGCGCAACATCTAGACTGGTATCCTGATAACTTGCAGGAGTTCTACCATAAAACGTCTTCAGCGGAAATTTCGCATTGGAACAATGCGGCTCATGACACAGAATTTGGTCAGGAGCCGCTGCGTTTTGACCAGTACAACGTTGTCGAGACGACCGATGAGGGTAGCTTGATTGTCTGTTGTCGGAAGGTGGTCATCGAACGCCTTGATCATCATAACTGTACAATAAGCCTTGGGGCTTGTCATAGATAGTTAACTTCCTTGAACTTATATTTAATGAAAAGAGTATTGTTCGTTTCAAGAGCTTATCCTGCTGACTTTCCATCGGCTACCAATGGGATTTTTAAACGGATGCGTACTTTTCTGGAAGCTGTCCAGGGCGTGGCAGAAATAGTGGATATACTGTTTTATGTGCCGGAAGGAACAGATATATCCCAGGACAGTGTGACAAAAATACAAGAAAATCTGGGGAAATCCTGGTCCATCAATGCCAATGTCACTTTTTCTTCAATGCTGTGCAACCTGAAGCCTTCAAGGATGGAACATTACCTGTTGCCTGTTACAAGCTTTTTTAACCACCTGGGTTATCGTGATGTCAGCGGCATTGAACAGGTGGCAGCATTCGAAAAATGTCTGGAGCGAAACCCCGATGCAATTTTTATCCACCGACTGAGTTCGGTATCCCCTGCACTCCTTTCCAGAAAAAAATTACCGCCGGTTTTCTTTGATCTTGACGATATAGAGCACGTCACATTTTTCAGAAGCAATCGTCAACCGCCATTCTGGTTTGGAAAGCTTTTTTATTATTTACAAATGCCATCATTGATGCTGGGGGAAAGGCGCGCAATCCATCTGGCAAAGAAGACTTTTGTCTGTTCTGATCTTGATTGTGTCTATCTTTCCCGGTTGTATAAGAACAGCCACGTTGTGACTATACCCAATAGCGTTGATATCCCTGAAATCGAGCCGGGATATGAGTATGCGAAAAAAATGCTATTCATCGGAACTTACACCTATGGACCGAATATAGCAGCAGCGGAATTTCTGATCGATAGAATCTGGCCAATTGTGAGGCGTTCCGTTCCTGATGCACAATTGCTGATTGTTGGAAAAAAGCCGGAAAATATTTCAAGTTTCAAGGCGAGGCCGGAAGGGGTTGAGTTTCCCGGATTTTTGACGACGCTAGATGAGGCTTATAAAAATACCCAGGTTGTTTGCTGTCCTGTGCTGACTGGCGGGGGAACTAGGTTGAAAATCATTGAAGCCGCATCCTATGGAAAGACTGTCGTCTCGACCCGGCTGGGCGCAGAAGGGCTTGATTTCAAAGATGGGTATGAAATCATCTTGCGTGATGGCGAAATCGACTTTGCCAATGCATGTATTGAGTTCTTGAGGAACCCCTCAAAATGTCGGGAAATTGGGAAGCGTGCCAGGGAAAAAACCATCGCTGTTTATGATCGCGGGCAAATAATTCATGCAATTTCAAGACAATTGACAGGCTGAACCAGAACCGTTGCCAAAGTTAAACCGTTACCAGCAAGTGCTCGTTATATAATCCGCCTGACAGGCTCGGTCATCGATATGTCGCTTTTTATCGAGACATAGACTACTCTCTCATAATTCCAACAAAGATGATTTGATCGCGATGAGTTTACGATTCTGTTCAAGGCTGCACACTGCCCATGAGGCGGCATACAGGAATCGAGTCCGAAACGTGAGTAATTTCCCAGGCCGCTGTATCTGCAGTCTTGCCGGGGAGTTTTAGTGAGCCAGGTCAGAAAATCAATCCTACTTTCCTTCGGCCAGAATTACATTGGCTTTGCACTTCAATTCCTGTCTTCGGTCATCATTTCGCGTTTGCTGACGCCAGCTGAAATTGGAATTTTCTCTGTCGCGATGGTTTTCATCGGTTTTGCCCATGTGCTCAGAGATTTTGGTGTGGGGAGTTATATCGTCCAGGAAAAGAACCTCACTCAGGATAAGATACGCGCAGCCTTTGCCATGACGCTGATCACCGCCTGGGTGATGGCCATCGCAATCGGTCTGGGAAGTGGTTATGCGGCTGAATTTTATCATGAGCCGGGAATCAGATCGGTCATGCTGGTGATCAGTCTCAACTTCATTCTCATCCCGTTCGGCGTAGTGCCCATAGCCTACATGAACAAAAAAATGGATTTCATGCATATTGCACTGATCAGAACTATTACCAATATTGTATCGACTGTTTTTTCTATTGGTTTGGCCTACATGGGTTTCAGCTATCTTTCCATGGCATGGGGGTCGGTTGCAGGCATCGTGTGCACTATTGTTCTGGTCCAGGCGTGGCGTCCGAAGGACTTGCCGTTTCTGCCTGGACTCAAGGAAATAAGGAGGGTGTTTTCATTCGGTTCGCTATCCAGTCTTGTTATGGTCTTGAATGATCTTCGCCAGGGCGCTCCGGAGATGATTCTGGGTCGTTTGTCGGGCATGGCGGTGGTCGGCTACTTCGGGCGTGCCATGGGACTGGTGTCAATGTTTGAAAGGTTCGTGATGACCGCCTTGTGGAGCGTTGCGCTACCACATTTTGCCAGTCAATCAGGTAAACAGGGTGCAATAAAGGATAGCTTCCTGCGCTCTATGGCTTACGTTACTGCGCTTGCCTGGCCTTTTTTTTCCTGCCTGGCTCTCTTGGCCCATCCCGTAGTCTTGATCATGTATGGCAAGCAATGGGAACCATCTGTTTCACTGTTGAGGCTTTTGTGTTTGTCAGCGATCATTACCTCGCCATTTTTGCTGATGGGTTCGATGCTGATAGCGATCGGAAAAATGAAGCAAAATTTTTATTTGCTTGTTGTTGATGTTCCGGTCCGCATCGTACTCATATATTTGGCTGCGCCATTCGGACTTGAAGCGGTTGGCATCTCCTTCATTGTTGTTAGTCTGATTGATAATATAATTTGTATATTGCAGTGCCATATCGTGCTGTCTGCCAACCTGAAGGAAATCGTAAAAGAGTTATACAAAAGTGCGGCCGTTACCGTTGCAGCTAGCATCCTGCCACTGCTTGTATTTTTGTTTGGGGACGGATTTCTGGCCGAGA
>VFSW01011041.1_pt1 | contig 12732 bp, 13 predicted proteins | sample 5358111 | NCBI WGS metagenome assembly VFSW01 (sample SAMN11554181, study PRJNA540505) | mine drainage metagenome | isolation source: sediment from site ElyBrook_90M | place: USA: Ely Copper Mine, Vershire, VT | collected 2017 | reverse complement strand
GCGCAGGCAATATCGACAGTCGAGCCGCCATTAAACAGACGCCCTATCATCGATTTTGGAGCAGAGGCGGGAATATTCTGGAGCGTATCTCCAAACACCTGCTGGAGCGCTTTCACCTCGGCAATATCTCCACTCTGCGTGCCCAGGCCGTCGCAAATAATCCAATCAATATCTTCTGGCTGCAATTCAGCCATCCTGAGCGCCTGAGCAATGGCCCGCGCGTAGGCTTTGCCATCGTTCGTCGGCTCACGCGTCAGAACGCCATCAAACGACTGTCCCCAGCCAGCGACTTCCGCGTACACGCGCGCGTTTCGTTGCAGGGCATGGTCTTTGCTCTCAACGCAGAAACCAGCTCCGCCCTCGCCAACGACAGCGCCTGACCGCGAGGCATCAAAAGGGCGATAGGGCGCGGGACGATTATCCTCCGAGAGCAGGCCCGATGCCTGGTGAGAGGCGAAGGTGTACGGCGTGAGAGGAGCCTCGCTCCCGCCGACAATCACCACATCGCAGGTCTTCTGAGCAATAATCTTCGCAGCATGTCCCAGCGCGATGGGACCGCCCGCAGCCTCCGCGCAAATATTGCGCCCATATCCCCGAATCTTGTTGGAGATAGAAACCTGTCCCAGACTTGCCGCATAAAACCAGGCAATCGAGAGATACGCGCTCACATATCCCGGCCCCTGAGAGCCGCAAATATGCAACTGGCGCTGACCATACGCGTTCCCGCCCGTACCAGCCGCGAAAACAGCTCCCACCTTCGTCGGCGCTTCATCCCGCACCGACAAACCGGCATCAGCTAACGCCTGGCTGGCACACACCAGATCAAATTGCGTCCAGCGATCCGTCTGCACAACGATACGCGGGTCCAGGCAGGTCGCGGGATCAAAATCCTCGACCACCCCGGCCCATTTACTCGCAAATTGAGCCGTGTCAAAGCCGGTGATCGGGGTAATAAATGATTGCCCGCTCAGCATTCCCTCCCAGAAAGCTGACACCCCTGTACCAGCCGGTGTTATGACACCAATGCCTGTGATTACAGCATCCTGTGGCATACCTATCACCTTTCCTTCATGCTTTTCTACCTGACCTCTGCGTGTTTGAGAGGTGTTCTCTCCTTGCTCAATCCGCTTGAGGAAACTGGAACTAACAGGCAGAGATCACCAGCGCTGACTGAAAGCCGCCAAAGCCGCTGGCTGTAGAGACAATATTGGTAACAGCTTGCTCCCTTGCTACATTGGGGACATAATCCAGGTCGCACTCTGGATCGGCAACCTGATAATTGATGGTGGGTGGAATGATTCTACGCTGGATGACCAGGGCACAGGCGGCAATTTCGATCGCGCCGATCGCGCCCAGAGAATGCCCGATCATTGATTTGATGGAACTGATCGGCAGGGTATAAGCCTGGTCCTTCCAGATGCTCTTGAAGGCATTCGTCTCGTGAATATCGTTCTGCCGGGTTGAAGAACCATGAGCGTTGATATACTGAATATCCGCCGGGGCAACGTCCGCCATCTCCAGAGCTGCTTCGATCGCCTGCACCATATCCAGTCCATCGCGCTGCAAGCCCGTCATATGGTACGCATTGAGCGCGCTACCGTATCCTTTGATTTCAGCGTATATCATGGGTGCCTGGCGTTTTTGCGCGTGCTCGAACGATTCCAGGATCAGAAAAGCGCTGCCTTCCCCCAGGACAAAACCATTCCTGGCATTATCAAAAGGACGAGAAGCTGCCTCTGGCTCTTTATTGCGCGGACTGGTGCCCTTGATCGCGTCAAACGAGGCCATATTGACCGGGCAGATCCCTGCTTCGGACGCGCCCGCGATCACCACATCCGCGTCACCATCGCGAATCCACTCAAAAGCGTGCGCGATCGCATCTATCCCGGCAGTACACCCGGTCGAAACCGTCACCACCGGTCCCTGCACCCCGTAGTGCGCGGCGATTTCGGCGCTCAGGCTGGTGGGACTCATCGCGTGATAGAGAAAGGGCGAGGCCAGGGAAGGATCGACAGTAAATTCGGTAGATTGTTTGCTCACTACCGCGTATTCCTGCTCAAGACGCATGGTTGAGCCAATCGCGGTACCGGCAGCAACCCCCATCCGTGTGGGGTCCAGGTGGGCAAGATCCAGGCCGCTCTCAAGCCATGCCTCGTGCGCCGAGACCAGGCCAAACTGCGTATGCCTGCTCGTTCTGGCTATTTCGTCAGCGGTCAAAGCCTGATGGTCGGGCTGCCAGTCCGTCACAGCCGCCACTACCTGTGATCTGAAAAGTTCCAGGTGATCCATTTGCGCAAGAGCAGCGGTGGATTTGCCAGTGATAAGCGTCTCCCAAAAAGCCTCGCGGCCAGTTCCACCGGGGGCAATCACTCCTATACCAGTAATCATGACACGCGCCATGGCACTCTTCTCCTCAAGAACACGTATGCAAACGCACAAATAACATCTCTTTCTCAACACTGTAGTCCGCGAGGTTGCCCGACAATTACACACGAGGTAACATCTCATTCCGCCGAGAAGCCTGTGCTGATCTTCTTGCTGGCAAAGGCAGCGCGCAAAGCCATAGCTGCCTCTGCCAGCACCGGATCGAGCTGCTCGGCCACCAGGAAACTATGGACAGCGCCCTGGCTGCGCGAGATTGTCACCGGAACCCCGGCCTCGCGCAGCAGTTGCCCGTAGTGTTCTCCATCGTCGCGCAAAGGATCGTACTCGGCAGTCATAATCAGCGCGGGCGGCAATCCGGCCAGGGTTGAGGCCAGCGCGGGCGAGGCCTGGGGATGAAACCTGTCCTCCTCGCTCCTGAAACAATGGCCCATAAACCAGAGAATATCCTCCCTGGTCAGCAGATACCCGCCAGCGTATTCCGTCAGCGAGACGGTTTCAGGCAGGCGAAAATCGGTCAGCGGAACCAGCAATAGCTGAAAAACCAGCGTACACCCTCTACGATCACGGGCCATCTGGGACACGACAGCCGCCAGGGTTCCGCCAGCACTCATGCCGCCCACAGCGATTTGATCCGCAAGCCCGTTAAAATCCCCCGCGTGCCCGGCCACCCAGCAGGTAGCCGCGTAACACTCTTCCGGTCCCGTGGGAAATTTATGCTCAGGTGCGAGATGATAATCCACCGAGACAACCAGGCACTGCGCCAGATTTGTCAGGCGGCGACACAGACCATCTTCCGCGTCCAGATCGCCCACAACCCCGCCGCCGCTATGGAAATAGACCAGCACAGGAAACGGACCGCTACCCCACGGCGTATAAATCCTGAGCATAATCTCCCCCACCGGGCCGGGCATCGAACAATGCGCAATACCGGCCACCGGCTCCGGGTCGTCGCTGGCTGTCAGGCGCATCAACGAGCGCTGCCTCTTCCGCGCCTGCACGGGCGTCACATTGCGCGTCAGCACAAAATCGATCGCGTTCAGACGCGCCAGAAGGGCAGATGTATGAGGATCAAGAGGCATGGATCGTTCTCCTCTACGAGGTGCATTTTCAGGAAAAATACGCTGGCCAATGGGAATGGGATTGCGAATATGGGATTGCGAATATGGGATTGCGAATGCGAAGGCGGAGGCAAAGCTCCGCCTCTACAACGGGGCATCATTGAGGCGAGGCTCAATGATGCCCTATCTGGCGCGAGGCCAGAGAGCAGTGAGTCAGCGAGACGAGGCTGGCTACCGCCCCCGCGCGGATGGGACGGATAAGAACCGCTGCCCGCCGGGTGCTGGCTGGCCAGTCGTTTCGGGGGCAGCCAGCACCTGGCAGAGCAGATCAAGCTGGCTCTCCATATCCAGCGCGCGACCGTTCAGCACCAGGTCGTACCATTGCGGATCATCAACCTCACAGCGATAATGTGCTCTCAGGTAGTGAGCCAGTTGCCGATCTTTCCGCCGAATGCGGGTAAGAGCTTCTTTTTCGTTCAAACGCTCTTTGCGCATAACAGTGCAAACGCGTTGCGCCAGGGGAGCAACCACTCTGAGATGAAAGACTGAGGCCTGGCCTGCCAGAATCGCCTGAGCCGCGTGCCCGATGATGATTTTTCCCTGACCGCTGGCAATGGTCTCGACGATCTCGTGCTGGGTGTCGCGATAGAATAATTCCTGTTCCCGCAGAGAGAGACAGTAAATATCCGAGCCGCTGGCCCACGCTTCCGCTCCCTGGGGACTCGTGTAACGCATGATGAACAAAAAACGGTCGAACAGACTGAAAGCACGCTCGTTGTAGAGGGCGGTTTCAGCATCCGTCAGATCCATCCTCTGAGCAACCTGGCACGTAATTTCCTCATCGACCAGTTGCCATTGCAAGCGAGCAGCCAGTTGCCGGGCTACCTCAAAGCCATCGCTTCCATATTGCAGGGAAATGGTAATCACGTTCCTGGTCGGTCTATCCTGTCGCTCGGCCATAGGTTCTCCCTTTTCATGAAAGCATGGAATGCGCTGTCTCAAGATTGCGTGTAGAAGAGAGCTGAAAACTGGTACCGGCCTGGTGATCGCGTGCCCAGTCATAGGCCCAGCGCAGGAGAGCCGCATCCCAGGCATACGAACCGCGCTGCTCGTAGAGAACAATCTCATCATCACGCAGACGCGCGGTACCTGTGCCCTGGAGAATAGCGGCAAGAGTCGTCCCAATGGTTGAGGGATCACGACCGCCCGTCGTAGCCATCACCGGGCGCGGGTCCCAGCCCGAAGGTCGCACTGTCGGCCCCTCAAGAGCAGGCACAATTACACGCGCATTGAGATCAGACGGCACCCCCTGCCCGGTAATGCTTATCACCAGCGCCCCCGGCTTGATCCAGGCAGTATCCAGAAGCGGACCTCTACCGTTAGCAGCGATGCAGATGATATCCGCGCCCTCGACCGCCGCGCGCGCGCTTTCTACCGCGACAACACGCAGATCGGCCCGCGTACTCATCTCCGTTGCGTAACGCTCGCGATGTTCTCCCGTGGGACTGAACACCCGCGCCGCCTGTAACGCGGGCAGCGCACTGCGAATAGCGCGCAAGAAATGCCGGGCCTGGATACCACTCCCCAGCATCGCCAGGGTTGTCGCTCCCGGACACGCCAGGTAGGCACTCGCCAGCCCGACCGGCGCGGCTGTGCGCAGCGGACTGAGATCATCCGTAGCCAGCAGAGCCAGCAATTGTCCATCCTGATTATCCACCAGCAGCGCGTAATACCCGTTGCGGGCAGGCTGAATCGGACCACCCGAAACGGGGAACACCCGGATCGATGTCCCGTTCTCCCGCGTGGCAAGGGCATTGATATTGAAGCGCCGCCCTTCCTCACCCAGAGGAAACGCCAGCCACGAGAGATACCCCGGATTGCCCGGTTGCTGCTGAAGCAACGCGTTCCGATTAACCTGAAAAACATCCGCGAAAAAATCTGGTTTTTCGAGCAGAGGCCGGAAATCATCCTGTGTCAGTAACAATGGCATGGTCCGTTCCTCCTCTCAGGATGCGAATATTACCGGCAAAAACAGCGTGACCAGCGAGATAAAAGCCAGAATCGAGCGCAAAAGGTGGCCACTCACCCATCTCGCTCGCAGCTCTGTCAGGTGCTCAAGCTGCGTATCCGGCTGCCAGGTGCGAATGTGGCGGTTGAGGGGACCGTGGATGAGAATAGAGAGCAGAGCAACACCCAGCACACAGACAGTACCGATCAAACGACTGACAAACTGCCAGGTGGTCTGCGTAAAGAAGAGTTCTCCCAGGCCCAGCAACGCCGTCGAAAAGGTCAGAATCGGCATGTAGGGATCGCTATACCGATCCAGCACATGATGAAACTCGGCGTAACGCCCCGTGCTGAGCGCGGTAAAGGTCGGAGCAACCGCCATATTGACAAAAAAGAGTCCACCGACCAGCAGGCTGAGCGTCACACAGTTGAGCAGAACCAGAATATGGTACATCATGCTTCCGCTCCATCTTTCCAGACATAGATCTGCCGGGCCATGGGCGGCGCTGTGGGATCGATCAACGAAACATATTGATCCAGCTCGGCTTTCACATCCTTAAAAAGTGGGTGACTGATGTAGTCTTTCAACACAGTCGACAGAGTAGCGCGGGCCTCGACAAAATGCACGTAGATATCGCCCTGCACCCAGACGTGCCGGGATTTGACACCAATCAGGTGAGGAAGTTCCGTGGCATCCGAGCGCGTGAACGCCTGCACAATGGCTTCCTCGCTCCCAGGTTTGTGCAAACCCACGATAATACCCCGATACACTTCTTCTGCTGCTTCGCTGCAACCAGCAAAACGCTGCTCGATACGTTCTTTGATGACCTGCTGCTGAATACGCGTCTGTTTGTTCAGATGTGCAGTACTATGCTCAACGGTAAAAGGAGCGCCAGGTTTCAGGGTAAATACCTGCTCCCAGGTCATGACAGTATCAGTCTCGCCCAGCCTGTCATACCACCAGCGAATAACCATCTGTTTGAAGGGGCCGCTCGCTGGATCGCGCTCAGAATGCGTCGACTTGCGCTCCACATTGGTCCACCTGGTCGCAATCCAGCTCCACTGCGTACCCGTTTCATCGGGATGGGTGGTCAGCCGGAAAGTGACGCAATTCTCCTCCTCGCTCAACACCTCGCTGCTGGCGTACTCGCTAAATAGTTCTGGCCAGAGCCTCACATTATTGGTAGCCGTGAAAACGTCCTCAAGAGGTGCATGGATAAGCACCGCGTTCCGAATATATCCCATGTTCCCGTCTCCCTTTCTCTTCTTATGCCTGAATTGCATTCACAAACGCGACAAGCTCCTGAACATTTTTCAGAGAAAAAGCTTCTTCATGGGGGATCGTAATCCCGAACTGATGCTCCAGGCTGGTGTACACTTCGGTCAGGCCGAGGGACTCCACTCCCAGGTCTTCCCAGGAAGCTGTACTGATGTCAGGAGTATTCAAAGGTAGTCCTACTTTAGAGTGCAGCGTATCCAGCAGCAATTCGACGCTGCAACGCTGAGCCATAACAATCACGCTCCTTTCTTGGGTTCCGGTGCTGCTCTGATAGTAGCTGAAGAAATTACTGATGCCTTACCGCGCCGCTAATTCGTCGGCAAACCAGGAACCTTGCGCGTTCGTCTGGATGGATGTTTTGTAGCGAAATAGCTGCGAAACTGCTGCGAAGTGCGGTTACGTATACTACTGCCAATAAAGTATTGTCCTCGTAGGGGTGCATTCACCAGACCAGAAGGTGACATGACAGGGAACAGGAAGAAACCAGGATGAAGTCAGCGGGCTTACGCGGGAAAAAGGTCTCACGTCGACTCGCTGGCAACAACCACACGCCGTTAAGGAGAACGATCATGCAGCCATTTCACCGCGCCGCAACCCTTTATTTCGCAGTCACCTTTATTGCGCAGAACCAGTTCGCGGCGCGAACCGTCATGAGCGACGAAGGCCCATGGCCGCCATACCATTGTCGCCTGGGATCAAATGGTCATATGTAATGGCCCCGATGCGTCTCATACTCTTATAATATTCCTGATAAGCATCCCCATAGGAGAGAAATGGGCGAAAGTATGAGCATAAAAATCATTAACGGTATCCTTGGTCTGGCTACCGTTGACCAGGAGTTTTGCCAGGCTCTGCTGGCAAATCCGCTGGCAGCAGTTCAGGAACGCCAGTTTGAACTCACCCCGGAAGAACGACAGGCGTTCCAGACGATTTCTGCCAGCAATCTGACCGAATTCAGCCAGCAGTTGATAAAGCTGCTGGATAAAGAAAAACCATGAAGCCGCTTGCTTTGTGCTGACGAACAGGCGGCAGTCTGTGACCGTTTACAAGTTTGAGAATCAATTCTTCAAGCAATCTACGTGTACCTCATTTTCTATGCAATTGGATCAACAAAAAGAGGTAGCACATTACTATTCATAACATTACTGATCGATTTACGCAAGATGAATAAATGTTTGAGAAATACGTTCTATCTATTCTACTACTAGATAGTATATACAAAAGCAGGCCAGTCCATCTTTCATTAGGGAGAAGATGATCTGGCCTGCTTTTGTAGTGAAAGCGGATTACTGCTCCCGCGAGGATTTCAGAGTCGGCAAAGGAAGGTTGAGTAGCTCCTGAAACGACCGGGATGCCTGGGAAGCGGCTTCATTCAGTTGCAGGGGAGCCTGGCTCTGAGCCTCGGTCGCGACCACAGTGCGCAGGGGACGCTCGCCCGCTGGCAGAGCGATGATCTTCGCCACCGCGTCTGCTAGTTCCTGGGGATCGGGGGGTGTGGCGGATCGAATCTCCGCGTAAAAGGGCTTCGCGAATTCCGCCAGGGCAGTCTGATAGAGCGCGGCACGCTCCGCGTCCGCAGCGAGTTGACGGTTTGTGGAAATGGCGGTCGGGTAAGTTCCAGGTTCGATGATGGCCGCGTCAATGCCAAAAGGAGCAAGCTCATAGCGGTACGACTCGGTAAGCCCTTCCAGGGCAAATTTGGTAGCACCATACAGGCCCAGAAAAGGCAGAGCCATGCGCCCGGCGATTGAGCCAATCTGCAATAACAGCCCGCTACCCTGTTTCCGCATAAAGGGCAAAGCAGCTCGATTCACCCGCAAAATGCTGAATACATTGATGGCAAATTGTTGCTGAACCTGCTCCGCTGTAAAGGCCTCTACAGGTCCGCTGTACGACATCCCGGCGTTGTTAACTACTACATCCAGACGACCGGTCGTTCCGATGATCGATTCAATTGCCCGCTCGACCGAGAGGTCATCGTTGACATCTATTTCGACGATATGCAGAGCCAGCTTTTCCCGTCCTGCCAGTTCGCGGAGTTCACCAGCCGCCGCTGCATTTTTCCCTTCCACGGAACGCATGCCCGCAAAAACAATATGGTCCTGGCGCGCCAGGGTTTCCACAATCAAGCGACCGAAGCCGCTATTACTGCCCGTTACCAGTATAGTCTGTGCCATTGGCGTTCTTTCCTTTGCTTTGCCGCGTAAACAGCGCGTACCTCTACGCCTGCCCGGCTCTCTTCTTTTGCTATGGTTGTAATGAATATTGTTACAACCATAGCAAGTATATGTGAGGGAAGAAATGGTTGTCAAGGGCAATTTTTGTTTGGGACAAAATGTGAACCTGCAAAAATATCCTTGACAACCGCTGCCGATTTTGCCTATACTTGCAATGGCTGGTTGTAATAATATTTATTTCAGCCACCAGGATCAACTCCCTTGCACAGAAAGACAGGAATACGGCGATGAGTGCCAACAGTCGTTTGACCCTGGCCGTCCACACTCTGACGTGGCTGGCGCGGTTTCGGGAACAGTATGAATTTGCCTCTTCGGAGCGCATTGCGCGCAGCGTGAACACCAATCCGGTAATCCTGCGTGGGCTGCTGGGAATGATGGAAAAACAGCACCTGGTGAATGTCCAGCACGGCAGCAATGCTGGCTGGCAGATCGCACGCAATCCTGAGCAGATCACGCTGCTTGAGGTCTACCGGGCAGTGAAGCCCGATCCGCTCTTCGCGCTCCACCACACGCAGCCAAATCCACAGTGTGTCATTGGTTGTGGGATTGGCTCAACGCTGGGACAGGTCTACGACAATCTTCAGAGCGTTCTGGAACAGGAACTGGCCCGGACAACCATCGCCGATATTCTACAGGATATCCTCGCGTCAGCAGCCGCTCAGCCGCAAAGCGCGTCTGGATAGGCCAGAGAACGCAGGAAAGCGACGATGCTACCCGGACCGTGCTCTTTTTTTGCCTTTCGCTGTAATATTTTTTATTACAACCAGAATACTCTTATGAGAAAAGGAAGCATTCAATTCATGGCACAAACAACGACATCATCTTCTGTAGGAGAAAATCAGGAAATTCCTGAGCATATAAACCCTCGTATCATTCTGCTCTCTCTGGGCATGTTTGCCCTGGGAACCGATGCATTCGTCGTAGCAGGAGTGATTCCCGTCATCGCGCGCGAGACAGGAGTGGTCGAGGGGCTGGTTGGTCAGTTAGTGACGGTCTTTTCGCTGACCTATGGCCTGGGAGCGCCGGTACTCGCAGCTCTGACCGGTCGCTGGTCGCGCAACCGCGTTCTGGTGGGCGCGCTGGGCCTGCTCGGCCTCGCCAATCTGGCCTCGGCCCTTTCACCGTCGTTTCCGCGTTTACTTCTCACGCGCATTCTGGCTGGCTGCTTCGCTGCCACCTATGCGCCTCTGGCCTACGCGGTCGGCGTTTCGCTGGCTCCTCCGGCCAGACGCGGCCTGGCGCTGGCCCTGGTCGTGATTGGCCTGACCACGGCCACGGCTCTGGGCGCACCACTTGGGACATGGGTGGGCGAACAGTTTGGTTGGCGTTTCTCTTTTACGCTGGTCGCGGTGCTGGCCGGGATCGCATTTCTTTCCTTGATAATTTGCGGATTGCCCGAAACGGCGGCCCCGGCTCCGCTCGCGCTACTGGCCCGTCTGAGGCCGATTACGCAGCCACGCGTGATCCTGACACTCCTGCCCGCTCTGCTCTGGAATGTCGGTATCTACATGCTCTATACCTACATTGCCCTGCTCTTGCAGCACAATATGCACATTTCAGATGTCAGCATCTTTCTCGTCTGCTCCGGCCTGGGTATTGTGCTGGGCAACTGGTCAGGCGGCCTGCTGGCTGATCGCTTTGGCACGCGGCGGCTGATACTCCTATTCCTGAGCATGTTGCTGCTGGTACAGCTTTTTCTGCCCCTGCTCACACAGACGCCAGGCGGCGCGGCGCTGAGCCTGCTGCTGTGGAGTACGAGCGCGGCTCTGCTTTTTATCCCGCAACAACAGCGGGTGCTGAATCTGGCACCGGAACACGCGAATGTTTTACTGGCGCTCAATAACTCGACGTTTTACCTGGGGATTGCAGGCGGTGCGGCGCTTGGTGGCCTGGCTTTGCGTTTCTTCGCGGTGACACAACTGCCCTGGATCGGCGGAGTCAGCATTTTCCTGGCCCTGGTTGTGATCGCGCGCGGCCTCAGAGGCCAGGCAACTGTAGCTGAAACAGGCCTGCAAGCACCGGTGGATCAGCGTGAGAAAGTGCTGATTTTGCCGGAATAGGATAAAGATTATCTATCAAGGTACACAGAGAAATGGCGGCGCGATGGCAACTTCCAGGTATGTCCAGCGTTCGCTCAGGAGCGCGCCCAGGGAGCGCAATCCCCACTGTTCGACCGCGACATGGCCGAGTGCAACTACCAGGATGTTTGTCGCTGCCACGGCCTGCTGTGTACCTGGCCTCCACTGGCCCGTTACATAGACCTGCACACCCTGCTCGTCTGCCGCCTGTATAAAGCGGTCGTTGAGGGCACCCACGACGGCAATCCGCTGGATGGCCTGATCCGGGGCAAACAGACAGTTTTCCACGCGGGGAACAACACCGAATATTTCCGTCAGCACGCGGAGAAAGCGATCCTGGCGAACTGGCAGAATATCCCCCAGCATGCCGAGCAGCGGCGTTTGCCCTGGCACAGGAAAAGGCTGCACATGGCGCATATGGAGTACATCAGCCAGGCGGGGATTATAGCCAGCGGTCAGGCGAAGGTCAAAAGGGAGATGATAGCCTAAAATCCCAGGATCGGTAGAAAATGCATACCGCTGCAATTGCCAGGGATGATGGACCAGCAGAGCATCCAGCCGCTCGCTTTCCACCCAGCCGACGATCTCCGGCCAGGCTTCCAGAGCCAGGCCAATCCGCCGAATCGGACGATCTACAGGCTGATAGATACCATTCCGCTCGCCGGGAACATGTTCAATTTCCAGGTAACTGTTCAGGTAAGCAGCGATATCCGTCAGAAATATACTCATCCTGTTGCTCCTTCGTCTTTTCCACCACAGGAAACACGTCGCGCTATCTGCTGATAGCATACCGTCAGCAGACAAGCCCGCTTTTTCTCTGATACGCTCAGATAGACGCGGGCGGATGCGGATGTACCAGAAAAAAAGCAGTTTGCAAACTATTGACAGAACCGGAAACGCCCGGTATACTATCCACAACAGCATAGATACAGCGCAGATCAGGAAGAGTACATGATAGCGCGGCGGTGCAGAGAGTCGGAGATGGTGAAAACCGACACAATGCCATCATGGAATGGACCTGGGAGCTTGAGAAGAACGCTGCTCACTCGCAGGCAGTAATGCTCAATCGGAACGTCCCCCGTTATCGAGGACAGGGTATTTTTATGTACCTGCAATGAAGGGATTGTCTTTGCCCGCGCCCATCGAATGGCCGGGATAGATAATCTGAACCAGGGTGGCACCACGAAAGCTTTACGCCTCTCGTCCCTCGCAAGGAATGAGTGGCTTTTTTATTTCACATACTCTCTCACCGCTCATCTCACAGGAGAAATGAGCGGCTTTTTTTATTCTCGCATGTATCGCACTACCGGTACCATTTTGCTCAGCCGGTGGTGTAGATGAGGGTAGCGCGATTTCCCTAAAAAACCAGCCTGCGGCTCAGGCACAGACAACCGAACAGACCACTGCAAAGAAACGTGTCTTTTCGGGTATTCAACCAACCGGGAATATCCACCTGGGCAATTACCTGGGAGCCATCCGCAACTGGGTAGCCACACAGGAGCAGTTCGCGAACATTTTCTGCATCGTCGATCTCCACGCGATCACGCTGCCGATTGATCCCAAAGAACTGCACTTCAATTCGCGCAAACTGGCAGCGCTCTACCTGGCCTGTGGATTGGACCCTCAGCATTGCAATTTCTTCATTCAGTCGCATGTGCGGCAACACGCGGAGGCGAGCTGGATTATGA
>VFSW01011040.1_pt1 | contig 12732 bp, 11 predicted proteins | sample 5358111 | NCBI WGS metagenome assembly VFSW01 (sample SAMN11554181, study PRJNA540505) | mine drainage metagenome | isolation source: sediment from site ElyBrook_90M | place: USA: Ely Copper Mine, Vershire, VT | collected 2017 | reverse complement strand
GGGGAATGATGCTCGGGGGCGGGATGATGGGCAGCCGCTGACTCCTTCTGCCGGGCGGAACTAGGGACCCGACGAAGATGCGTGCATGACTGTCACGCGGCGCTCCGCTCGCGCCTATACGAATGAGGCCGACACCGAAAAGCGTTCGGCCGAGCAAGGAGCCACGATCATGAAACGGTCAATCTTCGTCATGCTCGCATTTTTGGCGACGGCGGGCACCTTGGGCGCGACGGCGCGGGCCGGCTCCGAGGACGCGGCGCCGACGCCATCGCAGACCCAGGCAACGCCTTGCACGCTCATGGGCCACCGGATCGTATCGGTCACGCCCCACTGGGTGCAGGACATCGACAAAAGGCGTCTCAGTCATCTGATCGGCGCGGACATCCGCATCGCGGCGGAGCCGGAAATGACGGCCGAGTTTCTGACGGTCGATCTGCGGCGCCATCTCTCCGCGATGGCCGCCGGGCATCCGATGGGCGACTGCGTGTTTGGCGTGCAGGGCTCGAGTACCGAAGTCCGCTCGTCGGGCGATGGGTTCGTCTTCCGCGTCACGGCGCCCGACGCGGGCCGCGCCAAGGAGATCGTTCGCCGCGCGCGGCTACTAAGTTGCAGCAGCCGTTGAAGTACCCCCGACCCGCCGCAGGCGGCGATGCCGTGGACCTCCACCTTGCCGGACGATACCTCCCTCGACAACCGGATGAAGCAGCTCGCAGACGGAGACCGGTACGCCTTCCGGCCCGTCTTCGAGCTGCTTTGGGGGCCGACGCTGCGCTTGTGCCGCGGGATGCTCAAGAACGAGACCGACGCCGCGGACGGAGCGCAGCAGGCGATGATCAAGATCCTGGAGCGAGCATCCGACTACGACCCGAGTCGACCTGCTCTTCCTTGGGCCATGGCCATCGCCGTCTGGGAGTGTCGAACCATTCAACGCGCACGTTCTCGACTTCGAGAGTCTCCGGACGACGCTGCTCCGGAATCAGCCGGCGCCACATCCGAGGCGGATTTCGTGACGCGACAGCTTTGCGCCGCGGTCATGGCGGCCATGGGCGAGCTCTCGCAAGCGGACCAAGACGTATTGCGGGCGACCTACTGGGATTGCGCGGCGGCGGTGAGCGGCGCGGCGCTGCGCAAACGCCGCGAGAGGGCGATCGATCGACTGCGAAAGGCCTTTCGGAGGTTGTATGGACTCGGTTGACTTCGTGCAACTGCGGCGCAGGGTTCGGCTGGCCTATGAGTGGAGTCGTCTGCGCCGAGCACTCGTCGGGTTTGCGCCGGCTCTTCTGGTTGCCGCTGCCGCCGCCTGTCTCGGCGGCAAGCCGTTCGACAGCGCGCCGTTCGCCATCGGGCTCTTCCTCGCCGGTGTCCTCGCATTGTGGTACGGGCGCGAAGCGAAGCAGGCCGTGCTGCCGGGGGTTGCGGCCGGTCTCATCCCGGTCGTTCTCACCGTCGCCGCAATGCACATCGGGCACTTGTGCATGGGGGTTCGCTGCAGTTCCGTTTGCATCGCGGCCTGCAGCACGGGAGGCGGCGGAGCCGGCCTCGTGGTGGGCCTCGTCGGCGCGCGCCGACATCACCCATGGCTGTTCTGGATCGCAGCATCGGGCATGGCCCTGTTGACCGGCGCGATCGGCTGTGGATGCGTCGGCTACCCGGGGCTCGCCGGCCTCGCGGCGGGATACGGCGGGGGGATCTTGGCGGTTCGGCTGCTCCGCTTTGCTCGGTGACTTCCGTCACTTCTCCCGACATCCCAACATAAGGAGTTCTCCCATGAAGCTGCATCGTCTCGCCATATTAGTCTTCGCCCCTTCGGCGTTCATCGCATGCGCGTCGACGCCGGGTGCACGACCGCTCGACATGAGCGTCGGTGCGCACGAGCAAGCGGCCGACGTACGAGCGGAAGCCGTAGCCTCGCAGGCGCGCCAATACCACCCCGCCGCCTCGCAGGCATTACGCGATGCCGAAGTGCGGGCCTGCTCCGGCCTCTCCGACGACGACCGCAACATCAGCCCCTTCGACCACCGGCGGGACATCGAGAGCGTAAGACCCGCGCTGGGGGAGAAGCTCTGGGACGAACGGGGCACCCCTCCCGAGCCAGTCGGCGCAGTGGTCACGTTCCGCGCCGTTCCCGGGGTCACGGCCGAGTGGCTTCAACGCGTCGTCGACTGCCATATCGCACGCAACGACGCCCTCGGAAACGACCTACCGGAGATGCCCTCCTGCCCGCTCGTTCCGAAGGGAATCACCGCCACGGTCTCGTCGTCGGGAGACGGCTTCGCGGTGCGGATCGAATCGCAAGACGCAAGCACTGCACGGGAGGTTCTTCGCCGCGCGGAAATGCTGACGAACCATGGTTGACGAGTCCGAGCGCACGGAATGCGCCGCGACGCAGTCGGTGCACCGGCGTACCTGCGCGCTCTGGCCTCGCTAGGCGGGAAATCCGCTTTTCTGGAATGGCGCGGTCTTTGGAAGGACTGGGGGTGCCCCCTAGGGGCATGCTAGCCTCTTCCGTCATGATGAACGACGCCACCAAGCAGGAGCTTCTCGCCCGATTGCGGCGCATCGCCGGCCAGGTCGAGGGCGTGGCTCGCATGGTCGAAGACGACCGCTACTGCGTGGACGTCCTCATGCAGATCGCCTCGGCGCAGGCGGCGCTCGGGCAGGCCGGAAAGCTCCTCTTGCGGTCCCACGTCGAGACCTGCGTGAGCACCGCGCTCGCGGCCGGCAAGCCCAAGGAACGCAAGCAGAAGATCGACGAACTGATGGAAGTCTTCAACCGATTCGGCGGTCTCGCAGGAGGCTCGTGATGCACCCCCACCCCACGAACGACACCTCGCACGAAGCACCCGCACCGGGGCACCTCGGTCGCGCTCGGGATCCCGTCTGCGGGATGGAGGTCGATCCCGATGCGTCCGGCGGGCTGGAGCACGACGGCGAGACGTACTTCTTCTGCTGCTCCGGTTGCCGCGACAAGTTCGCGGGCGATCCGGGTCGGTACGTTCGTCCCGCGCCGGGCCCATCGAGCGCTGCCACGGCGCCGAAGGCGCCCCAAGCCGCCCAATACACGTGCCCCATGCACCCCGAGGTCGTCCGCGACGCGCCGGGGGAATGCCCGATCTGCGGCATGGCGCTCGAGCCGCGCGTGCCGGTGGTCGCCGAAGGAGAGAACGCCGAGCTCCGCGACATGTCGCGCAGATTCTGGTTCGCGGTCGCCCTCGCCGTTCCGCTCCTCCTCATTGCGATGAGCGACCTTCTCCCCGGCGATCCCGTCGGCCGCCTGCTCTCGATGCGCGCTCGCGTCGGGCTCGAGCTCGTCCTCGCGAGCCCCGTGTGCCTCTGGGCCGCGTGGCCGTTTTACGTCCGCGCCGTCGCGTCGGTGAGGAACAAGAGCCTGAACATGTTCACGCTCATCGGCCTCGGGGTGAGCGTCGCGTACGGCTACAGCGTCGTCGCCGCGGTCTTCCCCTCGGCATTCCCTGCTTCGTTCCGAGGGCCCTCCGGAGAGGTCGCCGTGTACTTCGAGGCGGCGGCGGTCATCGTCGCGCTGATCCTGCTCGGCCAGGTGCTCGAGCTCCGCGCGCGGAGCCAGACCGGCGCGGCGATCCGGAAGCTGCTCGGCCTCGCGCCGAAGACGGCCCGCCGCGTGCGCGAAGACGGGACGGACGAAGACGTCCCGCTCGACGCCGTGGAGGTCGGCGATCGACTCCGCGTACGCCCCGGCGAGAAGGTGCCCGTCGACGGCGTCGTGATCGAAGGCGAGAGCCACGTCGACGAGTCGATGGTCACCGGCGAGCCGATCCCTGCCCGAAAGAACGCCGGCGACCGCGTCGTCGGCGCGACGGCGAACGGCACCGGAGCGTTCGTGATGCGCGCGGAGAAGGTCGGCTCGGACATGCTTCTCTCGCGCATCGTCGCGATGGTCGCCGAAGCCCAGCGGAGCCGCGCCCCCATCCAGAGGCTCGCCGACGTGGTCGCGGGGTACTTCGTCCCGGCCGTCGTTTCGACCGCCGTCGTCACGTTCGTCGTCTGGGCGCTCGTCGGCCCGGAGCCGAGGATGGCGCACGCGCTCGTCAACGCCGTCGCGGTCCTCATCATCGCGTGCCCTTGCGCGCTGGGCCTGGCGACCCCCATGTCCATCATGGTGGCGACCGGCCGCGGGGCGACGATCGGCGTCCTCTTCAAGAACGCCGAAGCGATCGAGATCCTTCGGAAGGTCGACACGCTGGTCGTCGACAAGACGGGTACGCTCACCGAGGGCAAGCCGTCGCTCCAGAGCGTCGTCGCCACGGCCGATCGCGACGACGGGAAGCTGCTTCGACTGGCCGCGAGCCTCGAACGCGGGAGCGAGCACCCCCTCGGAGCGGCGATCCTCCGAGGAGCGGGCGAGCGCGGCGTGTCGCCGGCGAACGTCGATGGGTTCGCAGCGGTGCCCGGCAAGGGCGTGAAGGGCCGCATCGACGGCGAGATCGTCGCACTCGGCAACCGCGCCCTGATGGAGCAGCTCGAGGTCGACGCGAACGCTGCGGCCGATCGCGCCGAGGCGCTGCGGAAGGACGGGCAGACCGTGATGTTCCTGGCCGCGGGCGGCCGCGTCGTGGGGCTGCTCGGTGTGTCCGACGCGATCAAGCCGAGCACGCCGGAGGCGATCCGCGCTCTCCACGACGAAGGCGTTCGCGTCGTGATGCTCACGGGCGATAGCCGCACGAGCGCCGAGGCGGTGGCGAAAAAGCTCGCGATCGACGAGGTCATCGCGCAAGTGCTGCCCGATCAGAAGGCCGACGTCGTCCGGCGGCTCCAGGAGAAGGGAGCCGTCGTCGCGATGGCGGGCGACGGGATCAACGACGCGCCGGCGCTCGCGCAGGCGCAGGTCGGAATCGCTATGGGCACGGGCACCGACATCGCGATGGAGAGCGCCGGCGTGACGCTCGTGAAGGGAGACCTTCGCGGCATCGTACGAGCCCGGCGCCTCTCTCGCGCGACGATGGCGAACATCCGGGAGAACCTTTTCTTCGCATTCCTCTACAACTCGGCCGGGGTCCCGATCGCAGCGGGGGTTCTCTACCCGTTCTTCGGGTTGCTCCTCAGCCCCGTCATCGCCGCGGCGGCGATGAGCTTCAGCTCCGTGTCGGTCGTGGGCAATGCGCTGCGGCTCCGGCGCGTGAGGATGTGAAGGACGCGCTCCGCTTTACTTCGGAGCCAGCCACGGTCCGGAAACGGCGGACTCCCCTCCGACGCATAGGCGCGAGGGAAGCGTAGCGTGACAGTTATTGGTGTTCTTGGTCCCGGCCTTCTGCGCGCGCGAGAGACGATCCCGTTTCCGCGGATGCTCAATCGGCGGGCGCCGTGAGCGTCCGAGACACCGGCTCGGACGCTGCCTCGGTCTCCATTCGAAACTCGCCGGCCGGCTTCGAACGGCCTGCGGGGGCACAGTGGCTGGCCCAGGTCTCGTCCGCCAGCGCCCGGCCATCGAGGTCGTAGAGGACCGCCGATGCGGCGAAGCACCCGTTCGCCCGCGCCGCCCGCATGTCGGTCCACAACGAGACCGCGTGCTTGGCCCGATAGGTGAGCCAGCTGGCGCCGCCGTCCACGGTGATCCCGCCGAAGATCTCGCCTTCGCGCCTGCCGTCGGTTCGGACGACACGCGCCCAGATCGTTTCGCAAGCAGGGGACGTTCGAAGCTCGACGACGCCAATCGTCTGCCCGTCTTCGGCGACGACTCGCGAAAGCTTCACGGTGCGCGCATCCGCCGTGCAGCCGGTGTCGAACGGATCCTTGCCTTCGAGGCACGCACCGACGCAGGCGGGGTCGCGGCGCGGCTCCACCGCGATCGCGGTCGCCGATGGCGTCATGAGCGGCGCCCGCGCGGCGCACCCGCCGTCCAGCAGAAGCGCGGCCACGCCGACGCAGCGCCACATGGGCCGTGGCAGGCCCGAGATACGCGGGAACCCGAAGCTCGTCATGTTCGTCTCCTTTCGTTTTCACAACAGGCATTGCTGCGACTAGAACGCGGCGTGAATGCGGAAGCCGAAGAAGTGGATCGGTCCGCGGTCGACGTTGTAGGCCGGGTTGACCACCGGCTGATAAATCCCCGAGAGAGCGAAGTTCGGGGTGAGCTGGGCCTTGTAGAAGACCTCGCCGACGACCTCGGGCGCGTAGTCGAGCGCACCGTCGCCGATGATGAAGCCGAGTCCACCGGCGGCGAGGTAGCGACGGTGCGCGTCCGACAGGCCACTCACCACGATGGCGCCGCCAGCGTCGTCCTCGGGGCGGCACCACATGTGGCCGTCGACCAGCGCACCGACGGCGCCCGACTGGTCGACCTCGGTGTACGACCACGACTCCGTGTGGCCGTCGTTCCAGCTCAGGCGCGAAAAGAGCCCCAGGCCATGGGGGATGACCTCCTGGTTGGCGCCGGCGGCGAACCCGTACTTGATGCGGCCGAACGCGCGGGTCGACGTGATGTCGGGATCGGACGGCGAAAGCGCCAGGGCCTGCTCGTAATTGCCCATGCGTGCGTCATTCATGAAGACGGCGACGCGCGCCGCCCCGGGACGGCCGCGTAGGTTCCAGCGCTCCTCGATCTCGCCGTTGAGCGAGCCCGCCTTCCAGAAGCGCCACTCCATCGCCATCTGGTTGGCGTACTGGCCGACGAGCAGGGCGCCGAAGCGGATCGACCACCGATCGCAGGTAAGGTCGGCGAGGGCGCCCCACGTGTAGCCGCGGGTGTCTGCTGCGTAATCCCACGCGGCCGAGTCCATCAGACCCCATCCGAGGAACTGGCTGTTGGCGTCATGGCTGTAGGGGTTTCCGTCGAATAGGTCGACCAGCGCCACACGGCCCACGGAGAGCGTGAGGCGGTTCGCGTCGACGGTGCCGGCGAGCTGGTTGGGGCCCGGCTCGAGCGGCACCTGCCCGCCGCCCAACCCGAGCGTCTCCCGCAGGAAGAAGCGCGCCACGACGAACGCCGTAGACGGATTCCCCACGCGATATACCTCACCGTTCGGGTAAGCGGCGACCCCCAGCGTCTGGCTGAGACCACGGCCGCCCGCCAGCTCCGGGTTGAATACGACGTCGAGCCCGTTCCAGATCTTGGCGGCCGCAAACACCGTCGCCACCGCCGCCGTGGCCGCAGGCTCCGACGGCAACATGCTGTTCGTGCCGGTGTACTTTGCACGGAAATGCGGGTGGTACTGGGTGATGAGCGTCGTCTGGAAATGAATGTTCCAGCGATCTTCCGCGAGCGGCGCCAGAGCGCTCGCTCTCTCGGGCAGAAGCTGGGCCTGGTCCTCGATCGGCTCCGCACTCGAGCCGTGCGCATGCGCGGTGGCGGGTGCCGAAAGAGCCCAGACCCCGACGGTAGCGGCGAGCCAGCCCCCTCTTCTCGACGCCGCAGACATGAAAAGGATTTTCATGTTCGCGACACCACGTACAGCGGCAGCCGGCGCCGGTCAAGGGTTCCTCATGTGGATGACTTGATCGGCATCAAGGCATCCGCGGGCCCGCGCAAGTCGTGCACATCGACGCGGCGATTGCGGGACGTTTTGAAACGGCACGAAACTAGAAATCGACGAATGACCCCGTCACACACCACGCTCGCGGCGCCTATAGGAGGGAGGCAAGGGGAGTGGACCGCTGCTCGGGACGGCACACCTTCCAATGGGCGCGCGCCGGCGACGGCATGGTTTTGTACTTCGTGAACGCGGCGACCCTTCGGCGTTATCGGCCCTGACAGGGATCGAAAGCACGGTACCTACTCTCGTTCCAACAGTCGTGGCTTCTGGCAGCAAGTTGCGCTTTCCACCGGAGGTTTCGTGGCCATGTGCAAGGTCCGATTTCCATTTGTGTGCGTCGTGTCTGCGATGCTAGTGGCCTGCAGCAATGGCAGCCGAGGACCGGCGGGAGCCATGGGAGCGCCGGGAGCGCAAGGAGCTACTGGAGCTCCGGGGGCGCCCGGTGCGGCGCCGGACGGTGGTGGCGTGGCTCTGCAGGGCACGATCTCCGGATCCGTCATCGCGACGGCCGACAACCGTGCGCTGCAAGGCGTGACGGTGTCACTCTCCGCCGCGGGCGCCCTGAGCGGAACGTCGGGCACTGCGACGACGGATGCGAGTGGTCGGTTCTCCTTTCCGAACCTGCCCATCAGCGCCTACGCGCTCGCCTTCGCCCGCACGGGCTTCCTGTCCAAGTCGGTCGTCGTCGGCAACACGACTGGCGGGCCCACGATCCTGGCGGTCACGATGGACACCGACACAACGCCGGGTACCGACGCGCCGACGTTCCAGATCTCGGTATCGAGCTCCAACGGGTCGAGTGATCCGTATGCCGTGGGCTACGGCTCCACCGTGACGGTCTCGGTCACGAGCATCGCCGACCCCAGCGAGCCATCCTACGACGCTTCCGCGTTCTCCTACGCATGGACGCTCGGAACGGCGCTCACCCTGCAGAACCCGATGGGGGCATACTCGTTCGACACCCCTCCCACGTCCACGTCTGCGACGTTCACGACGATGACGCTGCAGCAGGCGAAGGGCATCGAGGTCTACCCCTATGCAAATCCGGTGGATGGCGGTCCGTTGGGCTACTTCGCGCGTCTCGGCGTCATGGGAATCGACGGAGACGAGACCGGTGCGTACGTGGTCTCATTGACCATTTCGGACCCGGAAGGGCACAACTATTCGTTCACGCAGCCCATCCAGTCGACGTGGCAGACCGCGAGCCTGGCCGACGTCCCGGTGGGCGTCCCGGTGTACTTGCAAGGCGACACGTTCGCATCGCCCAATTGGTTGCAGCAAGGCGCGTCCTTCTGGCAGTGGCCGAACACGTCGTGGACCTGGTCGTTCACCTCGTGCAGCGATCCCAGCAACCATGCGATCGCGTGCCCGGCGCTGAGCGACGCGACGACGCAGTTCCCAAGCTTCGTCCCGCCCGCGTCAGGGACGTACACGCTCTCGGTTACGGAGACTTCGTCGTACGCCAATGTAGGAATCACGGGGCGGGGTCTCGACGCGGGCCCCGGTCCGGCGGGGAGCTACGGGACGCAAACGAGCACCTTGACTGTCTACGCCGGCAACTGGGTCGGCGTGATGAATAGCAGCCCCGCATACGGTATGGAATGCGGGAGCTGCCATCAGCCCGGTGGCTCCGGTCCGGCGCCCGACATGTTCACGCCATGGCGAAATACGGCCCACGCTTCGGCGCTCCAGCGCAAGATGGATGGCTTGGCCGACATGACAGGGGCATTCAACGAGGGCTGCATGCAGTGCCACACCCTCGGCTGGTCCCAGGCTCAGACGGCGCAGACTGCGCTGAATGGCGGCTTCCTTTACGAGATGAACACGGAGAGCGGACCCGATGGAGGCCTCTGGCAGTATCCGCCGACCAACTCGCCGACGAGCTACTCCGACATGGTCGCGAGCTACCCCACGCTCGGGTATCTCGGCGGTATCCAGTGCGAGAACTGTCACGGCCCGGCCGGCGGCGCGGCCATGGCCCACCCCGGCAGCATGATGGGTGCTTCGCAGCAGGCCATGTTCCGCGGCGCACGCGCGAGTTGGAGCGAGCAAGTGTGCGCGAGCTGCCACCAGACGGGCGGAGATCCGACCTGCAGCAAGAACTACCCGGAAGAGTGGGCAGAGACGGGGCACGGCAACATTCAGGTCGCGATACAGCGTGCCACGGTCGAGAGCAAGGCCGCCACGTACGGAGGGGGCGCGGATCCGCAGACCGGCGCCCAGACGTGCGCGCGGTGCCATTCGGCGCAGGGCTTCGCCCATTACGTCGAGCTGCTGAACCACGGCGCGACGGGCCGCTACGACTTCCTGACCACCGACGACCAGAAGCTCGGCGCGACCAACGCCCCCACGACCACGTGGCTCTCCTCCATCGGTCTCAACGCGGCCGAGGTGCAGAGCCAGACCTGCCAGACCTGCCACGATCCGCATGGGAACGGTGCATACAGCGCGGCCTACGGGAGCGACGCGGGCATCGGTCCGGTGGACTGCACGCAAGAAGGCAACTTCGGCAACTCCGCGTGCATGCAACTGCGAATCTTCGACCAGCTGCCCTACGGACTTCCGAACGGCATCGGACCCATCAGCGGCGTCGGCGAAGGAGCCCTGTGCATGGCCTGCCACAACGGACGCAACGGCGAGCACACGGATACCGTAAACACCTCGCCGTACGCCGAGACCCCGCACGATTCGACGGCGACCGAGGCCATGTTCGGCTTCGATACGTTCTTCGTGCCGCGCAACAACCCGTCACCCCACCTGGCCATTCAGGACACGTGCACCGGCTGCCACGCCAAGCTGCCGACGACCTCGGAGGTCGACGCGGGTCAGTCGACCAACCACGCGTTCGCGACCGACCTGTCGATCTGCAAAGGGTGTCACGGCGCCTCGGTCGACGGAGCCGGGATTCAGGCGCAGATTGCGAACGAGATGACGAGCCTTGCCGCCGCGATCACCACTGCAGTGACAGCTCACGTCCAGAACGCGAACTCCGTCGGCGGGCTCTGCGTCCAGGTCAGCGGCATCGGCGACCCGAACTGCGCGGGTGGCTCTTGCAAGTCGTCGCAGATCCCGACGGCCGTGCCCTTCCCCGTTCCGCCGTCGAACGTCTGGATCCCCGAGAACGGCATCGCGTCGGTCACGATGTCCGGTGCCGACTCGACGTCGGTCGCGATCGACGTGAGCGCTGGCATCGACATCCCGTACTTCGACCCACAGACGCTCGCACTCGTGGGGACGAAGGTGGGTGCAAAGACGCTGTCGGTCGCGATCTACACCATCCTCACCGGCGTGCCGCAGGCCACCTGCTCGAGCGGTGGCACAGCCGGCGGCGGGGTCGTGGGGAACACGGCCAATCAGCTTTTCCCAGCATCGAATCCGAGCAACCTGACTCCCGACCCTTCGATCCCATCGAAGGCGATCTGGAACTGGGCGACGCTCAAAGGAGAAGGCTCGGGCGGCATCCACAATCTCCCATGGACCAATGCGGTCATCTCGGCCACGTCGGCGCAGCTTGCACGCTGGAAGCCTTAGTGCCCTCGAACGGGAGTGAGGAGACGAAGACCGAAGGACGACTCAACGCGCCGGCTTCAACAGCTCTGCTCGCCGCAGGATTTCCTTGGCGCTGTGCGGATCCTGCGACTCGATTCTCACGGCGAAGCCTCCGCCGGCCGACGAGACCGTCGCCGTGACGCCCTTGGGGACGAGCGGGCAATCCGGCATCTCCGGCACGTCATTTCCGAGGGCGTTGTTGCGGGCGATATGGCAGTCGATGACACGCTGCAGCCACTCCCCGGTCATCCCAGGAAGGGCTCGGAAGGTCACGACGGCGCCGACGACCTCGTCACGAGGCTCCTTGCCCGTGACGTGCACGTAGGCCGGCTGCACACCGATGATGTCCTCCCGGTGGCCGAAGGGGCTCATGTCCCGGTTGGGCTCGGACACGCCTGCGCATGCCCAGGCCTCGGCGTCGCGCAGGGCCGTGGAGGCGGCTCGATGATCGGCGGCCGCCTTCCGATGTTTCTCGGCGTCCGCCTGGTGCTCCTGGGTCGGGTTGGTGCTCGAGGACCAGCACCCCGCCAGCGTGTAAGCGCATTGCGCGCTGCTGTTCTCGGGGGTCGCCTGCGCGCCGGGGCTGTACTGCTCGCTATGCGAGGCGGCCTGCGTTTCTTCGGCGGCCGCTGCGTGCTCGTGCTGCGCCGCGCTCATGTCGGTCGGTCGCGACCCGGGCGTCGATGCGCAGCCGGCGAGCGCCGGAAAGGCGAAGGTCGCTATCGTGAGAACTCGGAACATCATGGGAAAACTCCTTTTCGTACGGTTTGGTGCCCCTTCATCGTTCGTGCCAATCGCGGATCCGCCGCGACGGTCGGAACGCTTGCGGAATGGCGTCGAGTGACGTTTTCCTCGGGCAGCGACCTTTCGTCAGCGGGAGCACGCGTTGCCGACGAGGAGGCGGCATCCCCACGAAGCGGCTTCGGTCCGGCAAAGCGTGCGCCGTCCTGCACCTGTTTCGTTCGTCCTGCACATGTCAGGCGGGCAACTCTCGATGCCTCGCCGTCTTCAGACACGACGAAGCGAGGCGAAGAGCGCCCTGGGAAAAGGGTCTCGCTGCCCGTGGTAGACGGTGTCGAGGATCTCGACGGCCCCGAAGCGCCCGCTCTCGGCAAAGGTCGCACGGAGGTCCTCGGGCGCGAATCGGTAGGGCCCCATCTCGCCGGGCTCGCTGCTGCTGAAGGTCTTGAGAAACAGCCACCCCGACGTAGCGAGGAGGCGGTGCATCGTCTCGACGTAGAGGGCGCGCTGCTCGGGGGCGAGCACGTGGAAGCAGCCGCGGTCGAAGACCGCGTCGAAGGGGCCGGAGAGGCGCGAGGCGAGGACGTCGTCCTCGACGAAAGCGACGTCGACTCCGCGCGCCTGCGCCTGCCGAGCCGCGTAGGCGAGGGCTGTGGGCGAGATGTCGGACGCGGTGATCGTGAAGCCGCGCTCCGCGAGCGCGATGGCCTGCGTCCCCGGCCCTGTGCCCTGGTCGAGGATGCGGCCCGCGGCGAGGCCGTGGCGGGCGAGGGCAGCCTCGAGATCGGGGTCGAGCCCCGGCCAGTACCACGGCAGCTTCTCGACGACGTCTTCTTCGTAGAGCGCCTGCCAGCTCGGGAAACCGCGAGGTGGGTTCATGAGTGTCGCCACCGGCGACGTAGGTGCCCACTTTCAGCGCGATCACCGGTACCCA
>VFSW01011039.1_pt1 | contig 12733 bp, 10 predicted proteins | sample 5358111 | NCBI WGS metagenome assembly VFSW01 (sample SAMN11554181, study PRJNA540505) | mine drainage metagenome | isolation source: sediment from site ElyBrook_90M | place: USA: Ely Copper Mine, Vershire, VT | collected 2017 | reverse complement strand
CAGCTGTTCCCCAGCCACCCGACCCGCCCGCCGCACCACCAGCAGCTCCGTGCTCGACGACTCGCGATCCACATCGACCACCGTCCCCACCTCGGCTGCTCTTTGATTCAGGTCGATCACGCGGCACCCGATCAGGTCGCTCAGGTACACCGACCCCGCCTCCAGCGGCGCCCGCTCCGCAAAGGGCATCGCCACTTCGAATCCGCGCAGCGCTTCCGCCTCGTTGATCGAATCGATGCCCCGGAACTTCATCACCATCCGGCTGCGCAGAAACCAGAAGGTCTCCAGCTCCATCTCGCGCGGACGCGTGCCGATCCGCTCCGGCGGAATCAGCACCAGCCGCGTTCTCTCGTGGAATCGTTCCGGGAAGTCAGTCAGGATTTCCGCAACCAGCTCACCGCGCCGTCCGTGCGTCCGGATCAGCCTCGCCAGCAGCACCCACCGGGGCGATTCCTGCGGTGAACGATCGGTATCTGCCACCTTCGCTTCCGGCCGGCGTCCGTCGGCACTCCCGCTTGCAGCGTTCGGTAACGCCGCCTCCGGCACGCCGTTACTCTGCAGCTCATGTGCGACGGTGCGGCGAGGGAGCGCCATAGGATCCGGGCCTTTGCTACTCTTCGCTGTAGCCAGCTCCGTGGTGATCTTCTTCGAGGATGTCCAGCGTGTACCGGTGATGATGCTTCATACTCACGGCGCCCAGGATCGTCCGCATCGAACGCGCGGTCCGGCCCTGCTTGCCGATCACCTTGCCCACGTCCGTCGGCGCAACCCGGAGCCGCAACGCCGTGCTCTCGTCTCGTTCCACCGCTTCAACAACCACAGCCTCGGGGATGTCCACCAGTGCTCGTGCAATCTGGATGACCAGTTCCTGCATGTCATCGGGTTTGTCTGTCGTCTGCTTCATCCTGCCCCCCATTCGGAAGACACAAGTCGTTCATCTTCCGGGGCTGGCGCGGATACTACCGTAAGCCTGCAATGGACCAAAGAACAATCCGCAGTCTTCCTCGCCCCGGAGGTAAAAGTAACATTCTGGGAGGTATCTGGAGCAGACGAGCAGGCGACTCCTCCGTAACGAGCGGATCTAGGCCGCGCTGGCCGCGTCGGCGCTGTCCGCCGCGCCCTTCTTCGGCGTCGCAGAAGGATCGGCGGAGGAAGGACCCGACCGCAGTAGCTTCGCCACTCGGTCCGATGGCTGCGCCCCCTTGCCCTTCCAGTATTCGATACGCTCAAGCTTCAGATGGACGGAGGCTGGGCTGGTGCGCGGGTTATACGTGCCCACCACTTCTACCGAGCGTCCGTTCCGCGCGCGGTCCTTCTCGATCACCACGATGCGGTAGTAGGGTTGTTTGGGCGCGCCCACGCGCGCCAGGCGAATCATCAACACAATCCAGTTGTCCTTTCCAGTTTGGCAAACCCGGAATTTCCGCAGCCAGGCTCAAATCCGGGCGAACAGAGAATCCAGTCTCCTAATATATCAGGGACTTCCGTGCCGGACTCAGTGGTCAGACCGCAGTCTGTCACCCCGTCCGCAATTCTGACACCTGCCGCGTCGCAGATTTCCCGCTAGCTGGCTCCGGCCTCTGCAGGTAGAGCCGGCGCCGCCTTTTCGCCGCGCTCCGCCAGTTGCTGGAAAAACTCCAGGCAAAGCTGTAACCCCGTCTTCAGATCGATCTTCGGCTCCCACCCCAGCAGCGCCTTCGCTTTCGATATATCTGGCCGCCGCTGCACTGGGTCGTCTTCCGGCAGCGGAGCGAACCGGACCTTGCTGGCTGACCCCGTCACCTCCAGCACCACCCGTGCACACTCCAGAATCGTCCACTCTTCCGGATTGCCGATGTTCACCGGATAGTGCTCGTCCGACCGCGACAGCCGCAGAATCCCCTCGATCTCATCCGACACGTAGCAGAAGCTGCGCGTCTGCGTCCCATCGCCGTACACCGTCAGATCTTCACCGTGCAGCGCCTGCATCATCAGGTTCGAAATCACCCGCCCGTCGCTGCCCTGCAGCCGCGGGCCGTACGTATTGAAGATCCGCACCAGCCGCGTGTCCACGCCATAATAGCGGTGATAGGCCATCACCATCGCCTCGGAGAATCGCTTCGCTTCGTCGTAGACCGAACGCGGCCCCACCGGATTCACGTGGCCCCAGTAACTCTCCGGCTGCGGATGCACTTCGGGATCGCCATAGCATTCCGAGGTCGAGGCGTGCAGAAACGGGGCGTGATACTTCTTCGCGACTTCGAGCGCGTTCCTCGTCCCGTCGGACCCCACGCGCAGCGTCTCGATCCCGATCCGCATATAGTCCACCGGACTCGCCGGCGACGCGAAGTTGAAGACATAATCGACCGGCCCGCAATCGAACGGCTCACAGACGTCGCGCTCAATCAGCTCAAATCGGGGCTCGTTCTTCAGGTGCTCGAGATTGGCCAGGCTGCCGGTGCTGAAATTGTCGATCCCCGTAACCCGGTGTCCCTCCGCCAGAAGAGCATCGCAAAGATGCGACCCAAGAAACCCACCCGCGCCAGTCACCAGAACGCGCGTCGATCCCATTGTTCTTCCGTTAAGCACGGACAGGAAACTCCTCCATACTCCAGCACTTCGTCATCATCTCGTTTCCATGGATCGGTGGCGGCCGAGCGCCTTCCGGTACGCGGGGCGCTGATTGATCGTCCTCGAACCCGATGCTACCATGACGATACTGTGGTTCTCGTTCCCCGCATGTCTAAAGGCTTTTGATGCAACCCACTTCGACGAGTCGCACCGCCGAACTTCAACCAACAGCCTCGAAGCCATCCAAGACCATCCGCGTCGCATACTTCGTCAGCCACCCCATCCAGTACCAGGCTCCCCTCCTCCGCCGCATCGCGCAGGAACCGGACATCGACCTGACGGTTTTCTTCAGCAGCGATCTTTCCGTCCGCGGTTATAAGGACAGCGGCTTCGGTGTCCAGGTTCAGTGGGATGTCCCGCTGCTGGATGGCTACAAATATGAGTTTCTTCCCCGCCTTCGGGATTCCGACCAGCTCAGTTTTGCCTCCCCGCTGAACTGGGGCATCTTCAACCGCCTCCGCAGGGGCCGGTTCGACGCAGTGTGGGTCTTCGGCTACAGCAGCCTCACCTCGCTCAACGCAATCTTTGCCGCGAAACTGCTCGGGATACCGGTCATTCTGCGCGCAGAATCCAACCTGCACGATCACGTTCGGACTGCCCCCGTCCGAGCGGCGAAACGCGTCCTCTTCGCCGCGCTGCGCGCTTCAACCAGCTGCGTCGTTCCCATCGGCAAAAACAACCAGAAGTATTGGGAACACTATTTCGGAGCGGACTTTCCGTCTTTCACCATGCCGTATTCCGTCGACAACGACTTCTTTCAGCGCCGCGCCCGCGAGGCCGCTCCCCAGCGCGAGACTTTTCGTGGCGAGCTCGGACTCGAGCCTGGGCGCCCCGTCATCCTCTACGCCTCCAAGCTCCAGACCCGCAAACGCTGCATCGACCTCGTCGAAGCGTACATCCGCCTCGCGCCCGCTCCTGGCGTCGATCCCCACGCGTACCTCCTCATCGTCGGAGACGGCGAGGAACGCGCGAACCTCGAAGCCCGTGTCCGCGACTCAGGCCTCTCCAGCATCCGTTTCCTCGGCTTCCGCAATCAAACCGAACTCCCCCGTATCTACGACCTTTGCGATGCCTTTGTTCTTCCCTCGTACAATGAAACCTGGGGGTTGATCGTCAACGAAGTCATGAACGCCGGTCGTCCCGTCGTCGTCACCGGCCAGGTTGGCTGCCAGCCCGATCTGGTGCACGATGGAGTCAATGGTTTCGTTTACCCTGCCTTCAACGTCGATGCTCTGGCAAAGTGCCTGCGCCGCCTCATCGAAGACCCAGAACTCCGCGCTACCATGGGTGAGAACAGCCTGCGCATCATCCGCCAGTACAGCTTCGATCAGGATGTCGAAGGCCTGCGCAAAGCACTGGGCACCTCGGTCGAGAGCTTCACCACATAACATGGATCAGCTCCTCCTCGCCACCACCGGCCGCGCCACCACCCGCCTCGGTTTTGGATGTTCCACACTGATGGGTCGGATGAACCGAAAGGAATCTCTGGCCGTCCTGGACGCAGCCTGGGATGCGGGGATTCGGCATATCGACGTCGCCCCCCTCTATGGCTGGGGTGCCGCCGAGAGCTGCGTTGGTGAGTTTCTGCGCCGTCACGGCGGCCAGGCCACGGTCACCACCAAGTATGGGGTTCTTCCGCCGCCGCGGCAGTGGTGGATGGGGATAGCTCGTCAGCTTGTGCGTCCTGTCATTCGGGCCGTTCCCGGCGTGAAACAGCGCCTGATGCACGCCGCGAAAGCCACATTGGGTGATTCTCGAAAAGCGTCCCTCTCTCCGCAGGAAGTGCGCGCTTCACTGGAGCGAAGCCGCATGGCCCTAAAGACGGATCGAATCGATCTGTGGCTGTTTCACGATGTCGCAGCAGACCAACTCACCGATCCCGCGCTGCTGAACGCGATGCAGGAGGCGGTTACCGCGGGACTCATCGGCGACTTCGGCGTCACGCAGGATGTTGCAGAAATTCCGAAGCTGTACCAGGAGAAGCACGAATACTGCCACGTTCTACAGTTCGAGTGGTCCGTTCGTCAACCCATTCCGCAATACCCCTGCAGCTTTCGCATCCATCACCGCTCGCTGGCCCACAACTTCCTCGCGCTGCGCGACCTGCTTGTTCAGCGCAACGGCCTCCGCCGCGCCTGGTCTGACGAACTGGGCTACGATCTCGGTTCGCCCCAGGTTCTCTCCGGGCTCATGCTGAAAGCGGCTCTGCTTCTGAATCCCAGCGCGGTTATCTTGGTTTCATCGAAGGACCCTGCTCATATTTCCGCCAACGTTCGCGCGGCTGAAGATGCTGCGCTGGATGCGCCGGCCCGGCGATTCTATGAACTCGTGCAGCGCGATCTCACCCCGTTCCCTCAGGAAGCGATACCAGTCACAAGCTGACGCTCTCCCTCCGGAGAAGGCACGTCGGTCAGATGGTCCACCAGCCGCGTGGCCAGCGCAACCGCCGTGAACGTTACGTTGGCATTGCTCGTAGTCCGGAATGCACTCGCCCCTGCTACGTACAGGTTTTCCGTCCCAAAGACGCGCAGATTCTTATCCACCACGCCGTCCTTCTCTGAGTTACCCATGATCGCTCCGCCCGACTGGTGGTAGGTGTCGCCCAACCTGGTCATAAAGCTCGGGCGCAGCTCCAGCAGATCTTCATCGATCCTCAGCTCGCCAATGCCCGCTGCGCGCAGGGCCTCCCTCATCTGCAAGGCGAAACTCCGGATCGAAGCCAGTTCGTTCCCGCCCAGCCGCCAGTCCAAAATTACCCGCGGCAGCCCGAAGTCATCCCTGTGACCTTCATCAATAGAAATCCGGCTCTCCGCACAGGGAGCATGTTCTGTCTGCACTTGCATGATGATCTTCGCGGAACTCGGCACAAACACGCGATGATCCCATACGTATTTCCACATCAGCGGCAGCAGATACCGCGCCATCCCCGCGCTTTTGCGGAACAGATCCCCCAAACCTACGGGTTTGCGGCCGTAGAGCGCGGCCTTCAGAAACTGCTTCAGGTACACCAGATGTTCGGAGATCTCGCTCTCGAAGGCAAAGAACGCCTGGGTGTTGTAGATTGCCTGCCGTGTCAGAACTTCATTCGCCAGACGGATTTTCGGCTGGAACTTGCTCCCCGCGTAGACCAGGTTGCAGAACATCTGGAAGAATCTTCGCTTGTCCGCGGGTTGCACCGAGCCGATCGACCCTCCGAGATGATCCTGGAAATACCGGCCGGTGTTCTCATTCGACTTCCACGGCGCCTCCCAATCGGGATCCTGCGCCGCATGCAGCAGGAGCCGCGCATTTTCGATCGTTCCCGCGGCCAGAATGAACGTATCGCCCTCGATCCAGTGCGCCTGCCCACCCCTCCCTACCACGCGAACTGCTGTCAGACGCGCTCCATCTCCGCGGAAACCGACCGCGCTGCGCTCGGTCAGAATCGACATCCGCTCGTCGCTTTGAATCTGTCGTGCAAACAACTCCGCGAAATTCGGTGCCCCCATCCAGCGCGTAAAAAATACCTCGAACTCCGGACCCAGATTTGGCCGGCCGCAGGAAACGCCGCGCCAAACCTCGTCGTCGTTCAGAAGTCCCTCCGGCAAGCCAAGATTCTTGTAGGTCGGCCGGTAATATGGTGCTATCTCCTCGTAACTCACCGGCCATCGCGATCCCTCGATCCACTCGCGTCCCGCGAAGTCGATCGGCTGAAACTCTACCAACTGGCCGCCCCAAAGGCTCGTCGTTCCACCCAGGTTACGACCGCGTCCTAGCCGGATTCCGGTGTGTGGATGTCCCACTGAAACATAAGAGTCGGCACCGAAGCTTCCCAGATCGGCGCCACCCGCTTCAATCACTACCACGCGCCGGCCCCGACTCACCAACTGAGCAGCGGCATACAATCCCACCGCACCGGCACCGATCACGACCACGCGAGACGATCCCAGCCGGCCGCCCGCGATCTGATCTGCATTCTGGGAAAGCATGTTCACCACCCGAGGAATGTCAATAGCAGCCGGTATTAGCCCTGCCTCTTCCGGCCACACATATGAGAGCTAGTCGGCCGGTAGCGGATAACTCCGGTGCAGGGCGACGGTGTCCATCTGATGCCCGCCGTACAGGATCCGATATCCGTTCGAACCAAGATACTGCATAGTGCGTTCAATGTCCGGGGGAGACAAATGTCCGTGCTCCAGCTGAACGATCCGAGGACAGGTCTTTTCCAGATCCAGAGTTTTTAGAACCTGGTAGTCGTAACCTTCTGCATCGATCTGAAGAACATCGATTTGATCCATGTGGTGACGCTCGACCAAATCGTCAAGCGTGACACACGGAACAGAGAAGGCTTCCAGCTCATCTCGTCCGGCGCTCAGTTGTTTGCCAACAACTCCCCGATTGAGCGAGGAGACCGACGCGGCGAACGCTTCGCTGTCCGCATCCATATTTCTGGCCCTGTACATTGTGATCTCTCCGGCATTGGCCGCAATCGCCAGATTCTCAAAGATGAGCCGATCTCTGACCGCCTCGTAGTTGCTGCACAGTTTGGCGAAAATGTGCGGCTGCGGTTCGATCAGCACCCCGCGCCATGGGTATTTGAGGATGAATTTCCGAAGAGGATCGCCGAAAACGCCGTCATTGGCGCCAACCTGAATGAAACGCAGGTCCACTCCCTGCACGGCCATGAGGTACCGGACGCTCAGATCGAAAATGGGCGCCTTGGGAAAGGGCGACAGGGGATACTTCATGATCGCAATCCCATATCGAGCGGCGATGCCCCGCACCAGTCTCTTGATTGAATCCATCGTTTTCCTAGGTTATACGATAGGATCAGATTGAGTCTGTGGGATTTGAGTCTGTGGGATGCTGGGTATGCACGATCAGGCTGAGCCTGGCGATTTGGAAGCTTCATCTCCGCGCCTGTCCGTTACGCGATCGCTGCATCAGAACCGCAATGTGTATCGAAGGTACACCCCGAGCTAGCCGCAACCTGCGCACTCAGTTTAGATGAGTCCTTGCCGAGGAGGGACAATTCCGAGCCCGCATCTCATGGTGAACGAGTGAGCCTTCCCCGGAAACGCCGCATTCTCTGCCTCTCTGATCCGCATCCCGGTTCAACATCCGCCCACCGGATGATGAGTCTCCAGCGGCTCGGCCAGGAGGTAATCGTGTTTGACGTTCCCTCCTACCGACCCCGTTGGAAACCCTTGGCAGTCGCGCAGGCCCGCTTTCCGGTTGGCCCACTGATTTATAGCGTCAATCGAGATCTGCTGGCCATGGTCCGGGCTCACAAGCCCGATGTTGTCTGGTTCGAAAAACCCACCTGCTTTACCAGAGAAACAGTTCAGGCGATCAAACAAACAGGCACACAAACCGTCTGCTATAACCTCGACAACCCCTTCGGTCCGCGCAACGACGGCATCTGGTACCAGTTCATGAAAGTCTTTCGCCTCTTCGATCTGCATTGCGTTCCGCGTAATGTGGACGTAGCTCGGTACCGCAACTGGGGCCTGAACTTCGTCAAGGTTCTCCTCAGCTACGAGCCTTCGATGCACTTCCCGCCGCCGCCCTCCTGGTCCGACGCCGACCGCTCGCGCCAGGTGTCCTTCATCGGCACCCCCTATGAAGAACGCCCCGCCTTCCTCACCGAACTGTCTGACAAACAGAATCTTCCCGTAGTCATTTCCGGCCTTACATCTGTCTGGAGGAAGTCACTCCCTCCTAACATCTTCGAGCTTTGTTTTGCCTGCGGAGCCCTCCTGGGCAACGATTACCGCAAGGGCATCTGGCGATCCCGCATCAATCTAAGTTTCCTGACTCGTCTCAATGAAGAAGATATTGCCCACAAAAGCGTCGAAATCGCTGCCTGCGAGGGGTTTCTCCTGGCCGTGCGCTGCGAAGGCCACCAGGCCATCTTCGAGGAAGACAAGGAGGCTATCTTCTTTTCTTCCGTCGAAGAGTGCGCCGACAAGTGTCGCTTTTACCTGAGCCGACCCGATCTGCGCGAAGCCATCGCCCGCCGCGGCCGTGAACGCGCCGTCCGCTCGGGTTACGACAACGACACCCAACTGGCGCGCATCCTCAACCACCTCGACGGGGTGGATTGCTGATCCACGACCCTGGCTGACTTCTTCCCCGACAAAAACCTACAGCCCCGATCCTTAGCCCTGAGTCTCACCCACTCCCATAACGGCGGACCCCTTAGCCAGGCTCCTGATTGCCACCGCCCGTTCGCCCGCTGTGGGGATCAACCGCACCACCCCCGCTGCTCCCCACGAAAGGGCGAGCAAGATCATCGGATCCTTGATCATCGTGCCCAGCAGAACACCGCCCATGCTTCCTTCGGTCAGCGAAAGCAGCAGCGTAACGGTCGCGACCGTTCCCCACGGCTTGCTGATATCAAACATGCTTTCGTAGATTACAAATATTGCTGGCAACACCAAAAACGGAAATACAACGGTGCCCATCCAACTAAATGCGCCATAGCTATCCGCGATCGGCGTAATCGTGGAATGACTCGTGGTTTCCGTCCGATCGGTTTCCTGACCATCTAATTGACCAAGGTAGGTCCCGGATCCATAGTTGAGCTTGTTTCTGTACAGAACGCGCGGAATACTAGCGAGAAAGTCCAGCTTGATCGTGGTAAAGCCGTAGTGAAACCCCCTCGAACAGGCACTGATAAGCGTGCTGTCTGGACCAATTAAGGCAAACCGGTTCAGCGTCACGGCAGCTGGATTATCGAAGTAGTTTACCGAACCCGAGTTAGCCAGAGCAGTACTGCCGACGTCGCGCGTGATCGTTGACCACTGCGATGGTGCCGACTCCAGGCTCTGGATCATGGCCTGGGCTAATTCACTGGCGTTCGGGCTGCTTCGCCACATACGGGCGTAAAGGTAATATGGCGATACAAAAAAGAAAAATCCGACACTTAACAAAGCAGCCGCTGCAAAGTGGCTCCTTCTGAACTTGAACCCTCGTAGATAGCATGTAAGGAAGATGGCTGCAAACGGCTCCACAAATCCCTGTCGACTGGCGCTAAGGAATCCCTGCAGTTCCATCGCAAGCGTCGGCCATAGCACCATCCATCCAAAACCGTGTTGCCCGTTGGTGCTTCGGATCCGTTCGTCAACCGCTAATACAAGCGAGAACGGTAGCAGAAAAACCAGCACCAGGCAGAGCCCATGCCACAGAGACGTCTCCCCTTCCTGCCCCTGAAATCCAAGCAGCATAAGACCGATGGCTCCCGCGAGGCCTCCTGCCAGGGACACAATGTAGAGATATCTCAACTGCGAGGGTGTCTGCGGTTCTGCAGGTTTAGGCAGTGGCACCCGTAGATGAGAGAACAGGAATGTGCCCATCATCGCGGAAAAAAAGTAAACCGCGTATACCGTGATGACGACTTGAGGAGCGTCCAGGTTTAGGTCTGCCCTCTCCAATACGAGAACTTTGCCGATCTGCGAGATAACCAGCGTACTCAGTGCGAACCTTGTAAAGGCGATTCCACTGATGCTTCCGAGACCGCCCAGAATGTTATAGGTTATGCAAGCGAAGAGGACGGCGAGCGCCGACATGCAGGCGAAAATCAGGTCCGTGCCGGACACCAACTCTCCAACCAGCAGCAGGATAACCACTGCGAAGATCAATGCCGGAGGGATTGTCCATTTCCGTGTCATAAATGTGTACTACGCTTTCAGACCTGATTACCCGCGCAATCTCCCTGACCTTCATCATCTCAGACAGGTTCGCGTATCCTCACGGAATCCGGTACACCAGCCCGCTGGTAACCCCGACAGCCACGCCCGTGCCTCCGGCAGCCATTCCCTGCTTAAACGCATTCCCCGGAACCAGCAGCACATCGTCCGACATCAGCGCCACATCCCTCTCCTTGCCGTTCATCACTTTCTTCAGATCCATCTGGATTTCCACGTGCTGGTCGTTCGGAGTCTTCCGGATGATCACCACCTTGGAAAGTGCCGCTCCGAAATTCACCCCGCCCGACATGGCGATCGCACGCATCACCGTGATGGGCGTGTTACTCGACAAAGGAATAGCGGACGGTGTTTTGACCTGTCCAATAACAAAGACGTTCCCTACTTTCGGCACGATGACCGTATCTCCCGCCATGAGCGGGATGTTGGTCTCATCGCTCGTCTTCGGATCGGCTCCCAGAATTACCGTAATCGGATTCGGATCGCCGGGCCGCCGCACCGTAATGTCGTGGCTCGCCAGCGGAGTAAATCCCCCGCAGGCGGAAATCACATCCAGCAGCCGCAGCTGCCCGAACGCAGGCACCGGCTCCGGCTTCTGCACCTCGCCCACAACTGTAATCACCCGCGTGGGCGAACCCACCAGAGAAACCGTCACCTGCGGATCCACCAGGATCCCCTTCTCCTTCAGCTCCTTCTCCAGGAGTTGCGCCACTTCCGGTGGAGTCATCCCTGCCACCTTCACCACACCCAGATAGGGCAGGATGATCTCTCCCTGCGATCCAACCTTGATACCGCTTGTGCTGCCGCCTCCGGTACCCGTCGTAGAGTCAACGCTGGTTGCGGCCGATGTCGTCAGCTCAGGCGCCCCGTAGGTCGCAATGGCAATCACGTCCCCGGGCACGATCTTCACATCCTGCATCTGAACCTTCATCGCCGAAGCGGGCGCCGTCGAGCTGGTCGATGTCGGACTCACCGCCGGTCCGGCAAACTGCGCGGCCGCCGGCTGCGCAGCCAACATCAACCCCCAGCATGCTGCGACACCTGCCGCACAACCAACCAACCTCATCCTCATGCGCTGAACTCCCTACCCGTCACCCCAGACAGAGGTGAGTTACTTCCCATATTCATAGGTGTAATAGCCAAGATAGCCGTAATACTCCGGCAGTGAAGCGTCGACGCCGTTAAAGACGAAGCCGTATACCTTCACGTCGAGCTCGTGCAGAATCTCGGCAGCGCGCGCCAGCATCCGGCGCGTGCAATATCCCTGGCGGATCACCAGCACCATTCCGTCCGCCTGCGCCGCGACGATCGCCGGATCGGTCACCGAGAGCAGCGGCGGCGTGTCGAAGATGACGTAGTCGTACCGCTCCCGCAGCTGACGCACCACTTCGCTCATTTGATCCGACCCCAGCAGGTCGGCCGGCAGCGGCGGAACCGTGCCCGACGGAATCACGTCCAGCGTGGTCAGCGTTTCATGTGTTTGCGTGACCTCCTCCAGCGTGTAGTAGCCGGTCAGCACTTCCGACAGTCCCTTACCGCCTTCCAGCCGCAGCCGTTTGTAGACCGACGGGCGCCGCATATCCGTATCCACCAGCGCCACCTTCTTGCCGCCCTGCGCCAGCACCGCGGCCATGTTCACCGAAACCGTCGACTTCCCTTCCCCTGGCTGGCAGCTCGTCACCGCGATCGCTTTCGATTCACGCGACGTCGTCGACAGTCGCATCGAAGTGCGCAGCGCCCGGAACGATTCAGAGAATGGCGATCGCGGATCCCGCAGCAACTCCGGCCCGACGACCCACTCCAGCTCCGTCCCTCTGCTCTTCCAGTGGCTCTGTGGAATCATCGCCAGCGACGGAATGCCCAGCATCTCCTGAATCTCATGCGCATCGCGCATCCGGGTATCCATCTTCTCCAGCAGAAGCGCGAGCGCAAACCCGCCGAAGAAGCCGAACAGCGTGCCGATCAGTCCCAGTTTCAGCGGAGACGAACTCGACGGCCCCAGCGGCTGCGCTGCCAGATCCACCACGCTGATGTCGGCCGCATCCAGGCCTGCATCCACCGCGGCCTCCCGCAACCGCCCCACAATGCTCTCGTACATCTTGCGGTTCGTTTCGTATTCCTGGCTGAGCAGCATGTACTGCACCAGATCGTCGCGCTGCCCATAGATGTCGTGGATCTTGTCGCTCAGCAACCCCTGCGCTTTCGCCTCAGCGGCCTGCGCCATGCTCAGCGAGTCGTTAGCCTGCTCCACCACCCGTTGTTCCTGCGCTGTGATCTGCCGATTGATGGTGTCTTCCTGCGCCCTCAGCTGCTTCACCTGCGGATAATTCGGTCCGTACACCGGCTGCAGGTGCGCCAGATCCCCTTCAACGGAAGCCCGCTGCGCCCGCAGACTCGCCAGCAGCCCCTCGGAGGTTGCCATGCCCGGCCCCATC
>VFSW01011038.1_pt1 | contig 12735 bp, 8 predicted proteins | sample 5358111 | NCBI WGS metagenome assembly VFSW01 (sample SAMN11554181, study PRJNA540505) | mine drainage metagenome | isolation source: sediment from site ElyBrook_90M | place: USA: Ely Copper Mine, Vershire, VT | collected 2017 | reverse complement strand
CCCCGGTCCTCGCCGCCGCCCGCCTGCTGGTGCGGAGCGCCGGCGCCAGCGGCGGCGGCGGCATCGTCTGCGCCGGCGACGCGGCGGTGCTCGAGATCGCCGGCACGACGATGCCGGGCGCGCCGATTTCCGGCTTCGCGCCGGGGGACCGCGTCGATCTCACCGGAATCGCCCCCGGCGCCAGCGCCACGGCGGTGGTGAACAGCGCGACCGACGTGCTGACCATCCTGGCCGGCGGCACATCACAGACGCTCCAGCTCGCCGGCGGCCAAGCCGGCGCGCTGTTCCAGGTCACCGGCGACGGCGCCTCCGGCAGCCTGGTCACCGAGATGCCCTGCTTCGCCATCGGCACGCGCATCGCCACGCCGTCGGGAGACCGGCTGGTCGAGCATCTGGCGCCCGGCGACAGCGTGCTGACGGCGGGGGGACGCGTGGCGCCGGTACGCTGGGTCGGCCGGCGGCGGGTGGATTGCCGCCGGCATCCGCGGCCGGAGGCGGTGCGGCCGGTGCGGGTCGCGGCCGGCGCGTTCGGGCCGGGCCAGCCACGCCGCTATCTGTTCCTTTCGCCCGACCACGCGGTGTTTGTGGACGGCGTGCTGATCCCGGTCCGCTACCTGGTCAACGGGAGCACCATCGCGCCGGTCGATGTGGCGCGGATCACCTATCTTCATGTCGAGCTCGACCGTCACGACGTGCTGCTCGCCGAGGGCCTGCCGGCGGAAAGCTTTCTCGACACCGGCAACCGCGATGCCTTCGCCAATGGCGGCGGCGCCGCGATGTTGCATCCGGACTTCGCCCGCCTTGTCTGGCAGGTGGAGGCCTGCGCGGAGCTGGTGCTGGCCGGCGCGAAACTCTCCGCCGTCCGACGTGCCCTGCTGGCGCGCGCCGCGTCGCTCGGCCACCGCGTCACCGACGACCCGGATCTCGCCGTGCTGGCCGGCGGACGCCGGCTGGAGGCCACGGTCACCGGCGCGCGGTGGGAGGTCCACCTGCCGGCCGGCGTCGCGACGGTGGCGCTGCGCTCGCGTAGCTGGGTTCCGGCGCACATGGCCGCCGCCGCCGCGGCACCCGACACGCGCCGGCTCGGCGTGGCGCTGCGCGGGCTCACGCTGGACGGGCAGGCGGTGCCGCTGGACAGCCCCGCGCTGGCCGATGGCTGGCACCCGCCGGAGCCGCGCTGGCGCTGGACCGGCGGCGAGGGCGTCTGGCACACGGCCGGGGCGCGCGCGCTCGGCTTCACCGTGGCGCTCCCCGGCCGCTACTGGGATGCCCCGCCCGCCGGGCGGGAACGGGCCGGCGCCGTTCCGGCATGATCGGCAAGGCCAATCCCATGCGCCACGCGGGCGAAGCGCGGGCAGGCGCAACCCGCCTTGCCGAGCCGGGAAGCGCCGCTGGCCAGGCACTCCCGGCGTGACCGGCAGACATGCGGCGGTTTGAATTGGCCCCCGCCTGAAGCGCGCTCGCGCTACTATGCCCAGCAACAATCCCCGCGGGCACTATATTTGATAGTGCAATCGTTAGATTGTCGTTGTCATACGGTGGCATTGCCGTATTTGCCAAATCTTCTTTGCATTCGGCTTGACGATGCATGCAAAGCCTTGAATATTGCTGGTCAATGTTTGTAACGAATCCCGTCCATATCAGGAGCATCCGCTCAATGCATCCGACGTTCCACAGCCGCGACACCGCGCCTCCGCAGCGGAACCGGGCGTCCGCGAGGTCAGGCCGCCGGCGCGGAATGCTGTTGGGGGCGATCCTGCTTTTGCCCGTGCCGCTCGCCTCGGCCGCCAATGCCGAGCCGACCGATGGCGAAGGCAATATCGGCCGGACCAGCTATGTCACGCTGCCGTTCAGCAAGGACATCTACGCGCCCTGTTGGGGCTGCTCGCCGTATCTGGTTCCCGGCCAGCTGTATTTCTCGGCGAACCCGTCATCGTGGTTCAACAACGCGCAAGCCATGGCCAACGCCCGATACGGGGCGGCCGCGATGGAAACCGCCGGCATCGTGCCCTCCGCCGGGGCGCAGCGTTGGGAAGACACCTACGTCGCGTCCTTCCCGGCCGGAACCTTCCCCTCGGAGCCGGCCTATGTCCAGGCCGACCGGACGAACGGCGGCTTTTCGACGGATGGCGCCTTCATCGCCTGGCGCGACTTCATTGCCGGCCACCCGCAATACTGGGACGTGGCCTTCGACGGCGGGACGATGCCGTCCGAAGCCAATTACTACCGCTCCTGGGGCGGGCAATGGGGCCATATCAGCCCGCTCACCCCGCTTGACGCGGCCGATTGCCCGCCGGGAATGACGACCTGCACGTATGGCGACCTGTTCGCCTACCAATGGGGCCAGACCTCCGGACTGAGCGGCGGGTACGGGGTGACGCTGGCCGATTTCACCGTCAGACAGCCGGCACGCACCTCGAACTGGCACGATTTCAACCCGCGCATCATCGCGGCGTTCGCGCAATCCTCCGGCCTGGCGGTGCCATCCGGCACCGTGGCCGCCCAGGCGCAATGGATCGTCGCCAACGCCCAGACCGCCTGGAACGACTTTCTGTCGGAAGGCTACGGGAAATTCTTCGCCGCCCTGGCCGCGCGGATGGGCCAGGCCACCGGGCGCCAGGCGCTGATCATCGGCGGGGGATCGGCCACGCCATCCTTCCGCCGCTGGATGGGCACCGACGAGCGGATCCTCGCCCAGGGCATCAGCCCGTCCAACTACATCTGCCTGTGGGATGAACAGTCGATCCAGTACGGCCGCGGCGGGCCGGTGGTGTCGCCGGTGACGCAGGAACTCGCGGGCTTCGCGGTCGCCGCCGCGCGCGAGCCGCTGATCCGCAACGGCGCGACCCTGGAGGCGGACGATCCCGCCTATTGGACATCCATCCAATCGTTCTATCCGACCCTGAGCGCCAGCGAGCAGACGGAGGTCGGTTACAAGCTGCTGAAACGGTTGTGGCTGTGGTCGTCCTGGGCGCACATCGCCGACCGCAACGGCAATGTCCGCCGCGCATTGGCGTTCGTCTCGCGCGATTACTGGGATGTCGGGTCGCTGACCGCGCTGGACCCGCTGACCAAGCTCATCCAGTCGATCATGCCGGTGGAGCCGTTCGGCCCCGCGCTCTATTACTCCACCGCGGTCGAGCGGATCCACGAACAGCAGGTCGGCCGCACGCAAGGCGTGGGCAGCACCGGCAGCGTGTACATGAACAATCCGGTGCCGCAGACGTTCATCGATAAGGGTGGCGTCGTCGGCTACTATGTGTCCGACGCGGCGCTCGACAAGATCGTCAAGGGCAAGGCCAACGCCCCGTCCGCCTGGATCGTGCTCGACGATCACGGCACGATGCCGGCGAGCGAGCGCGACAAGCTCGCGGCGATCGCCCCGGTGGTGCCGTCGGTCAATGTCCTGGCCGCCCTGCCGAACCAGCCGCTGGCGTTCACCTCCGGGCTCACCGGCTTCGGCTTCCACGACCAGCAGCACCGGCTGATCGTGGTGGTGAGCAACCCGAGCGCGAAGCCGACGGCGGCGGCGATCTCCGGCACGATCAAGCTGTCGCGCCTCACCGGGTCCAGCTACACCGCGACCGACCTGTTCACCGGCGCCACGACCAGCCTTGTCGTCAGCGGCGGCCACGCGAACATGCCGGTCAATGTCGGGCGCTGGGACACGCGCGCCTTCGCCCTCACCACCCCGTAGGCAACGCCCCGGAGGGGCGCCCTCGACACGGACGGCCGGCTGCCCGCCGGCCGTCCGTGTCGAGATGCTTGCTCCCGGCCCAATTCAATTGCTAATCAACACCCATGAGGGTGATGTACGTAACCATTTTGGTACGTGATATACCGTGGGCGGCCCGCCGCGCGCGCCGGGCCGGCGCATGACGCGCTCCCGGCTGGAGCATGTGGACATGCTGCGCGGGCTCGCCGCCCTGCTGGTGCTGTGCAGCCATTTGCGCAACTACGTCTTCGCCGATTTCGGCTCGCTGGCGGCATCCGGCCCGCTGACGAAGGGCTTCTACGCGGCGACCAGCGTCGGCCATGTCGCCGTCATCGTGTTTTTCGCCATGAGCGGGTTCCTGGTCGGCGGCAAGGCCCTGCGCGACCTGCTGGCCGGCAAATGGTCGTGGCGGCTGTATCTGCTGCGCCGGAGCAGCCGGCTGCTGATCGTGGCCGGCCCGGCGCTGGTGCTGACCTATGTGCTCGACCACGCGGGCATGGCGCTGACCGGGGGCGCGGGCTACGCAGGCGCGGCGGTGGAGCGCTATGCCTCCTGGCCGGTCCATCAGGGCGCGCTGGCATATTCCTGGACGACGTTCCTGGGCAATTTGGGGTTCCTGCAAACCATCGCCGTGCCGATCTTCGGCACCAACGGCCCGACCTGGAGCCTGGCGAACGAGTTCTGGTACTATCTGGTCTTCCCGCTGGCCGCCTTCGCGGTGCTGGCGCGGGAGGGGCTGGGGCGGCGTGGCTTGGCGCTCGCCCTCCTGGCGGCCTGCGTGGCGCTGCTGCCGTGGCCGCTGCTCGTGGCCGGATCGATCTGGGTGGCGGGGGCGGCCGCCGCCTGGCTGGTCGGGCGGGAGCGCCTGGCGCCGCCGTTGCGTCACCCGGCATCGCGCCTGCTGGCCCTGGCGATCGTGGCGGTCGGCCTGGGCGTGACGCGGCGGTTGCCCGAAAGCCTGACCGGCGATCTCGTCTTTGGGTTCGCGGTCGCCGTGGCGCTGCCGGTCGCCGTCATGCTGCCGTCGTTCGGCCGGCTGTACCGGACCGTGGCGCGAATCGCGGCGGAGGGATCGTACACGCTCTACCTGACGCATTTCCCGTTCGTGACCCTGCTCGTGATGGTCGGCCTCGCGCCGTACCGCTTCCAGCCGGGCCCCGCCGGCGCGCTGGTCTATGCCGGCCTGCTGGTCGCGGCCCTGGCCTGGGCGGCGGCGGTCTGGTGGTGCTTCGAGCGCAATACCGATCGTCTCTTCCGCCGCCTGGCCGGCTGGCTGGTGGCCAGCCCCGGACGCGCCGCGTCGCGCCAGCCCGCCGTCCCGGCGCTGGTGGCGGTGGCCAGCCCCCTCCCGCGCTCCGAATCGCCCGGCTGACGCGGCGATCCGGCGGCGGGCCGGCGGGCGGCGGCCGGTTGCGCCGACCCCCGCGCGCATGTGTTGCGATTTCCGATCAGGTTTGTTTTGATAACTTATTGTTTAAGAGATTCTTCCGCTTATTGGCCAGCCGCGAACGGAACCCATGAAGACTTTCGGCAGCGTCCTCGACGAAACGCACGGCGTCGGCCGTGGCTTCGACTTCCTCCGCATCGCCCTGTCGTTCGCGATCCTGGCCTGGCACGCGATCGTCATCAGCTACGGATTCCCCGCCGAGGCGGCCATGTGGCGGACCCCGCTGGGCACGCTGGCGGCGGCGCTGCTGCCGGTGTTCTTCGCGCTCAGCGGCTTCCTGGTCATGGGCAGCGCGCTGCGCGTCGGCTCGCTCAGCACCTTCCTGGGCTTCCGCATGCTGCGCATCGTGCCCGCGCTATCGACGGAGGTGCTGCTCGGCGCGGTGCTGGTCGGCGGGATCGCGACCACCCTGCCGGCGCACGAGTATTTCCTCAGCGCCGGATTTTTCCGTTATCTGCAGAACATCCTCGGCCATGTCAGCTTCTTTCTGCCCGGCGTGTTCGAGGGCAATCCCGAAGACACCGTCAATGCGTCGCTGTGGACGATCCCGCCGGAAATCTTCTGCTATCTGTTCATCGGGCTGATGATCCTCTCCGGCGCCTACCGCAACCGCGTGGCGTATGTCGCGGTGGCGGCCATTCTCGTCGCGGTCAATCTGCTGGCCGACAACGCCTTCGTCCGGGAAGCCGGGCCGCGGGCCACTGGCGTGCTGCACCAGTACCATCTGTTCCTGTGCTTCGTGCTCGGGAACATCTTTTATCTGTGGCGGCATCGCATTCCACGCGCCGGCTGGCTGTTCGCCCTGTCGGCCGTGGCGAGCTTCGTCATGCTGCAAGTGCCGGGGCTGACCAATATCGCGCTCGTCACGCTGACCTATTGCATTCTCTACCTCGGCACCACGGCCCTGCCGCGGCTGCCGCTGCTCTCGCGCGGCGACTATTCCTACGGTGTCTATCTGTACGGTTATCCGGTGCAGCAACTGGTGACGATGTTCTTCCCCAACTGGCATGTCTGGTGGTTCAACATCCTGCTGTCCCTGCCGATCTCGCTGCTGCTCGCGGCCTTCTCCTGGCACGTCGTGGAGAAGCCGGCGCTGCGGCTGAAGGACCGGCTGAAGCCGCTGCGCGCGGCGGAGGCCGCCTGGCTGGGGATCTATCCGGCGCGGCTGGCGCTGGCGGTGCTGCTCTCGGGCTACGGCGTCGTGCTGCTGCATTGGAGCAACCTCGATGCCTCGACCGGTTTCAGCTTCCGCACACACTGGTATCTGGTCGCGCCGGTCACCCTGGGGATTGCGCTGCTGGCCGCCGGGCTGCCGCGGGGTCTCACCGGCAAGCTGGTTCCAGCAGATCCGAGGTCGGCGGCGGGTTCCACGCTTCGGGCCTCCGCCAGAATACACAATCGCGTGTCCGGGTAGAGGGCCGGAAGCGCGGGTCTTGAGACCGGTCGGAGGCGGCCAACATTAGTTGACGTCATTCACCATGGCCCGTTCGCGGCGATCTCCCACCAGTTTCGCGAATTCGACCGGATATCGCGTTTCCCACAGGCATGCATCCGTTCCCGCCGCGAGCGATCGCGCGTGGCCGCCTGGGCACGGATCATGCGAGTCGAGCGCAGGCAAACAGGACGCATGCATGGCAAGATCGAGTGAGTTCGAACGCGCGGTGGATCGCTATGCCGTGATACCGCTGCTGTATTGCCTCGGCCTGCTGCGGCGGCGCCGCGCCCTGCCGGCCGCGCCGCGGCGGATCGGCGTGATCCAGCCGACCGCGATCGGCGACATGTTCCTGATTTCCGGCCTGCTGCGGCATCTGCGCGAGCAAATGCCGGACGCCGAGATCCATGTCTTCCACGGCCCGTCCAACGCCGCGGCGATCGCGCTGCTGCCGGTCGATGTCGTCGGGCATTGCTGCGTCTTCAAAAAGCCCTGGCAGGCGCTGCGGGAATTGCGCCGCGCCCGGCTCGACGTGCTGATCAACTGCGCGCCGTGGACGCGGCTGACGGCGCTGCTCACCATGCTCTCCGGGGCCGGGGCGACCATCGGCTTCCGCTCGGCCGGGCAACATATCCACCCCGCCTTCGACATCGCCGTGCCGTACGAACATGACCGGCACGAGGTGGAAAACCACCGCGCGGTGGCGGAACATTTCGGCCCGCTGGAGATTTACCAGCCGAGCGTGCGGCTGCGCGAGCCGGCGCGGCCGAGCAATTTGCCGTTCGCCGACCTCGTGCTGCTGCATATCGCGGCAGGCGGCTCGCGGGCGCGGCAGAAATCGTGGCCGGCGGCGAACTGGGCCGCGCTGGCCCGGCGGCTTGCGGCGCGCGGCTGGGTGGTCGGCTTTACCGGCGCGCCCGCCGACGCGGCGGCCATCGCGTCGGTCCTGGCGGCCGCGGAGCTACCGCCGGAGCGCTGCTTTTCCCTCGCCGGCCGGCTGAGCCTGCCGCAGACGGCGCATCTGCTGGCCCGCGCCCGCCTGCTGGTGACCATCGACACCGGGCTTGCCCATTTGGCCGCGGCGGTGGACGGCGCGGTCATCGGGCTGCACGGCCCGACCCGATTCGAGCGCTGGGGCGCCTGCAACGCCGGCGCCACCGGGCTGAACGCGCCGCATCCGGCCGCCGGCTACATCAATTTCGGCTTCGAGCAGCACCCGCAAGGCGACGAGATCATGGCCACCTTGTCGGTTGACATGGTGGTCAAGGCGGTGCTGTCCCGGCTCGACCCGAACGGCGGATCGCACCGCCAGCGCGACGGCGGCGCCATCGCGTGGCGGGAAGCCGAGCACGTCATGGCCGCCCCGGATCGCTGACGGCCGTATCGCCGACAGCGACAGGACGCCGCGCGGTCGCCGCCGCGCGGCGGTCCTTGAGGATCAGAAACGGCCGCTCGACCAGGACATAGCTCAGGGTCGCGGCGGCCAGCGCCCCGGCGATGTTGAGGGGGAAGCCGAAAAACCCCGGGGAGTCGGCATGGTTGAAGAATTGCTGCCAGAGATACAGACTATACGAAATGGTTCCGACGAACACGAGCGGCCCCAGGCGGAGCATCCGCGGCAACCAGTGGTCGGGTTGTGCCAGAATGCCGAGCAGGAGCAGCCCGATCAGGCCCGCTTCCACCGTCCTGCCATAAGTGATGCTCCAGGTGCCGCCAAGCGGCGCGGTGACATTCGGCAGGATCAGCAGCACCACCGCCGCGAGCACGGTTAACGCCGGGCCGCCGCCGACGATCCGCCGCAGCCGGGCCGAGAGCATGTCCCGGTTGATCGCCACGAAGCACCCGACGAGAATGGAATCAATACCGGTGTGGAACATCATCTGGAGCTGCGGGCGCGTGGACGGGAAGGCGAAATAGCTCGCCATCCGGATGAGCGGCACGGTCAGGATAATGCCCGGCAGCAGCCAGCGGATATCGCGCCGGAGCAAGAACCAGAGCAGGGCGGGCCACATCCAGTAGAATTGGTCTTCCAACGCCAGCGACCAAGTATGGCCGAGATACCAGACACCGTCAGGATATTTTATAAACGATCCATCAAGACCCAGAAGGTGGGCGTAATTCCATAAATACAGACCGGACACGGCAAATTGTTTCCAGCTTATACTCAATACATGAATTGTTGCAAACAGCGCCAACACAAGCATGTATACGTAAAATGCGGGCGCTATCCGCAAAATCCGCCTCAGATAAAACTTCCCAAAATGGATTCGGCCGGTTTTTTCGTGCTCGCGTATCAAAAGACTGGAGATCAGGAAGCCACTCAGGACAAAAAATATGTGAACTCCCATATCGCCGTGTCCGAACAACACCATCGGCGACAGGCGTCCGCCGGCCCAGCTCGGCAGGAATGGGCCGGAATGCCCGAATACGACCATGCCGACCGCGATACAGCGCAGTCCCGTCAGGGCGTCGATGCGTTTCATGACAGATACCCTACACGTTGCGGATGCGCTGTTGATATCGGTTTGTTATCTCCTAACCATCATAATGTCATCAGCGCGTTTCCGCCGGACCGATCGCCGCCAGCAGCGGTGCCTGGGCGCGGATGAAATCGCGCGGCAGGCGTCGGGCCTCCTCGCGTTCCTCGGCGCGCATCAGGATCGGCGGCGACAGCGCGACCGAGACCAGCAGGTCGCGGCCGCCGTCCCGCCGCCCACCAATCCGGGGCGGCTCCAACGCCTGTCACGCGATTGCGGCGGGAGCGCGGTTGCTCTATCGCGGCCGGCATGGACAGGAACATCTCCGAGCGGTTGGAGCGGCGCCTGGGCCGCGTGCACGCGCGTCAGCGCCTGGGCATCGAGGCCGATATCGAGGCGAGGGTGTTCGGCCAGGGACTCAATTTCTTCCATATCGAGAACTGGTATTCCGTCCACGGCGTCATCCGCGCGGCGCTCTGGCTCGTGGGGCTGCACGGGCGCGGCAAGCGCAACGCGGCGCGCGTGGTGCTGCGCGAGAACTACGTCCGGTTCGCCGACCTGCCGCCGGCATTCGACGGATTCACCATCCTGCATCTAAGCGATCTGCATGTTGAGATGAGCCGGTCGGCGATGGAGCGCGTCGCGTCCCTGGTGGAGGAGCTGACCTACGATGTGTGCGTGCTGACCGGCGATTTCCGCGCGCGCACCTTCGGCCCCCATGCCGGGGCGCTTGATGGCATGGCCCGGGTCGTGTCCCATCTCCATCGCCCGATCTACGGCGTGCTCGGCAATCACGACACGGTACGGATGCTTCCCGGGCTTGAGGCGATGGGCATTCGGATGTTGCAGAACGAGGCGGAGGGTCTCGCCCGCCAGGAACAGACGCTGTACATCGCCGGCATCGACGACGCGCACTACTACCGGGTGGACAATATCGAGAAGGCGGCATCGGGCTTCAGCCACGATGCGTTCGCGATCCTGCTGTCGCACACGCCGGAGATCTTTCGGCAGGCGGCGCATGCGGGCTTTCGCCTGATGCTGAGCGGGCACACCCATGGCGGGCAGATTTGCCTGCCGGGTGGGATACCCATCACGCTCGATTCGGACCTGCCGCGCAAACTGGGCGCGGGCGCCTGGGAATATCAGGGGATGGCCGGCTATACCTCGGTCGGGGCGGGATCGAGCGTGGTGCCCGTCCGGCTCAACTGTCCGCCGGAAATCACGCTGCACCACCTGCATCGCGGCTGACCGATCAAAAGGGCTCCTCGCGGAGGCCGGCACGGTACAGCAAACGGGACAGCACGATCTCGCCCACCAGGAAAATGGCGACCCCGGCCGCGATATCGACCGCCGTGAGCGGCAGGAAGGTAGCGCACGCGAGGAGGGGCAGCAGGGATTCGGGGATCTGATCGAGGCCGGTCGCGCGGCTGCTCGGCGGCCGGGCGAGGCGGCGCTTGATGAAGCTCGACAGCAGATCTCCAGCCATCGCGCCGGCGCCGACGACGGCCCCGGCCGGCCATCCGAGACCGAGCAGCCATCCGCCGGCCGCGGCGGCGGCGATGCCGAGGACGATGCCGCGGATCGTCTTGGCGGGCCCGAAAAGGCGGTGGCCATCGCGCAGCAACACGCCGCCGTCGAGCGGCCACGCCATCCCCTGGCCGAGGAGCTTCTTGGCCAGAACGGGCGACCCGTTCGCGAGCAGAAGCAGGATCTCGCATTGCAGAAGCAGCGTCGGATGCATCGTTCCAAACCATGGCGGCGATCATTGTGCCGGCCGCGATGCCGCTTATACATCGTCAACGCGGGGTATCGGCCGAGGCCGGCGACAGCGCCGCCGCTCAGCCGAACCGATGCGCCAGCACCGCCGCGATATGCCGCGCCCGCCGATACAGGTCGTGCGGCGTGTCGCGCGCGTCGGCCGCCGCCGCGGCACTCGGCCGGTCGTACTGGCGCCCCGGCCCCACCTCCAACGTGCGCGCGGAGGCGGGCGTGGCGACGAGAAGCAAGGCAAGGCCAAGGGGCGTTGCCCCCCTGGCCTTGCCTGCCTCACCGCGCGCCGAGGCCGAACCGGATGATTTGCGGCTCCATCAGGCCGTGCAGGAACGGCAGGTCGATGAAGAACAGCGCGGCGCCAGCCAAGAAGGTCAGGCCGGCGAAGGCCATGAAGGCGACCTCCCGGTACAGTTTCTCCGGCGCCTGCGCGGCGGATTCGGTACGCGCGCCGATCGCCAGGTACCAGGTGAACAGGGTCGCCACCAGCGGCGCGAGCAGCAGGAACTCGATGCGGTATTTGAGCAGGAAGATCGCCAGGAAGAACACCGAGCACAGCGCGTAGAAGAACGACGACAGCAGCAGGCTCTGTTCCGTGTAATGCGCGAACGAGCGCCGGTACAGCGCCGCCCGCGCCGGGTCGGCGATGCCGCGGTATTCGGAATAGCGCTTCACGCCCATGAGGAAGGCGCCGCCCATCCAGTATGCCAGCAGCACCGAGGACGGCGGCAGCAGCGTGGGCGCCACCAGGAACCAGCCGAGGAGAAAGCGGATCGGGTTGTTGATCGATTCCGACAGGACGTCGAGATACGCCTTGTCCTTGGTGCGCGACGGCGGGACGTTGTAGGCGATGCCCATCAGCAGCAGCCAGACGCTGGCGAGCAGGAATGGCAGGTCGATCGCGGCGGCGAGGCCGAGGCCGGCGGCGGCGAGCGCCACGTATTGCAGCAGCACGACGCGGCCGTCGAGCAGGCCCATCGCCCCCGGACGATGCCGCTTGACCGGGTGGAAGCGGTCGTACCGCGCATCCAGATACTCGTTGATGGTGTAGTTCGCCGACGCCACGAGGCACAGGCTGAGCAGGCCCAGCGCCAACCCGCCGAGCAGCGATGCCGGCCCGGCCCGCCGCGCGCCGGGCAGCACGGCCAGCGCCGCGGCGGTGCCGGGGATCATGAAGACGTTCTTGATCCAGTGGTCCGGCCGGGCGATGCCGACATAGCGCCGCAGCACCGGGCCGATCCCGCCGACGGCGCGGGGGGCGGCCGGGCGGCCGGTGGTTTTGCTCATGCGGCGCCGCCACGCTGTTTCTGGTCGCGCGGATAGCTTATGGGGATTCGGCGGGCAACCGGAAGCCAGACAGCGTCGCGGACGCCCGGCTTCGGATGGCCGAGCGGAAAGGGCGATCGCATGACGGCAAGCGACGGGCCGCACCACATCGTCGTCGCCGGTGGCGGCGCGGCGGGGCTGGAACTGGTCACCAAGCTCGGCGACACGCTGGGCAAGCGCAAGCGCGCCCGCGTCACCCTGGTCGAGCGGTCACGCACGCATCTGTGGAAGCCGCTGCTGCATTCGGTCGCCGCCGGCAGCCTGCGGCGGTCGCAGCACGAATTGAACTATCTGGCGCAGGCACACTGGCACAATTTCACCTACCGCTACGGCGAGGTGGTGGGCCTCGACCGCGCCACGAAACAGCTCAAACTGGCGGCGATGCACGACGAGGAAGGGCGGGAGATCACGCCGCCCACCTCCCTGCCCTACGACACGCTGGTCATGGCGATCGGCAGCGTGACCAACGATTTCGGCACGCCCGGCGCCGCGCAATACGCCGTGCCGCTGGAAACGCCGGAGCAGGCGAGCCGGTTCAACCGCCGGCTGGTCAATGCCTGCCTGCGCG
>VFSW01011037.1_pt1 | contig 12736 bp, 4 predicted proteins | sample 5358111 | NCBI WGS metagenome assembly VFSW01 (sample SAMN11554181, study PRJNA540505) | mine drainage metagenome | isolation source: sediment from site ElyBrook_90M | place: USA: Ely Copper Mine, Vershire, VT | collected 2017 | reverse complement strand
CCGCCGAGCAGGCCGAAGATGAGGTCGGGGGCCCAGGCAGCCATGGCGGCGGGTAGTTGGCTGGCATTGCCCATGGCTTCGAAGAGTCCGGCGGCGACGAAGTAGACGATGGCCACGCTGAGGGCGACGGCAATTCCAGTGAGCGCGCCCTTGCGTCCGGATGAGAGCGAGAAGGGAACGGCGAGGACGGCCATGACAAGGGTGATGAGGGGATAGGCGAACTTCTTCTGCAACTGCACGCGCAGGCTAACGACGTCGAAGCCGCTCTGCTGAAGGTCGGCGATGTAGGCGCGCAATTCGTGGGAGTTCATCTCCGAACTCTGGCGCACTTCCTTTTTGAAATAGCCGGGCTGCTCGATCAGGGTTGGGAAGGTCTCTGCGTCGAATTGATGGAAGCCCTGGATGGCCGAACCGCGGAAGGTGCGTACCCACCCTTGCTCGAAGATCCACTTGTTCAGATTTTCCGACCAGCGGGCGCGCGAGGCGTGGACACGAGCAGTGAGTTCGAAGGTTTCGGGATCGAACTGGAATGCGGTGATGTTGGCGAAGGTGTTCTGGTCAGGATCAAAAAATTCGTAATAGTAAATGGTGTTGTGCTCGCCGAAGATCCACCTGCGGTCGGGACGGAGATAGGTCTGCGCGGGCTTGCCCTTGATCTGGTTGCGGATCGTCTCCTGGCGTTGATTGGCGGCGGGAATGTAGTACTGGTCAAAGAAAAACAGGCCGGTGCTGATAGCTGCGGCGATGACGAAGACCGGGAAGATGACGCGATAGATGCTGGTTCCGGTGGCCTTCATCGCGGTGATCTCGTTGGTCTTCTGCAGCAGCCCGAGGGTGGTGAGAACGGCCAGCAGGACGCTGAGCGGCGTCATGATGTAGATCATCGATGGGGTCACGTTGAGCAGGTACTGGCCCACCATGAGCATCGAAATGTGATTGCGGACAATATCGCCGAGCAGTTCAAAGAAAGTGAAGATGAGAGTGAGCAGGATGAACGAGAGCAGGATCATGCCGAGATACATGGCAAAGTCGCGCAGCACCATTTCGTCGAGGAGAAGCGGATAACGCGCGCAGAGAAGTCTGGAGCAGTGCGCCGGGTCATCCTGCAAGGCGCGGAAGGAGCGCCTGGGTTCGGCACCATCTTTTGCGTGGATGCGTTCAGGAGCCGCACTAGGAGTCGCACCCCGAATGGCATCGTGGATTGCGTCGTAAATCGAACTCCATGCGCCGCGCAGCGATCCAAGGTCGATGAGAGTGCGCTCGACGCGGTGCAGGAGCACCAGTCCGGCGAGCAGGAAGATGAAATTGGCGGCCCAGACGCCTGCGCCCGGTGGAATCCTGCCGCTGCGTCCGAGGGAGATTCCGGTCAAGGAAACGAAATAATAGAGAAAAACCAATACGATTGTGAGCACGAATCCCATGCTCTTGCCGCCCTTTTTCGACGAGAGGCCGAGCGGGATGCCTACGAGAGCGAGAACCAGGCACGAGGTGGGCAGGGCGAGTCGGCGATGGAACTCCACCAGATACCACCGGGCGCGCGCGGCGGGTGTGTCCTGCGGATTGCGCGGCTTGAAGCTATCGGTCTCGGGATGGTGGCCACGGTACCAAAGCTGGGCGGTGCTCATTTCGCTGACCGGAACCAGGTCCTGCTTGCTTTCGTCCGGGGGAGGAAGTGCAATGGGCAGGTCGGTTTGGGCGAAGGTGGAGATTTCGTACTGATCGGGATTCTGGGGCTGCAACTCCTGTTGCGAGCCGTGGCTGAGATGCATGTGGATGGTGTCAGGATTGTCGGCGATGATGAGGCCGCTCTGCGCCAGGGTGATCCTGGGCGCGGAAGGGTCGGAGATATCGGCCAGGAAGATGCCGCGCCACTGGGAGGCATTGGAGCTGGAACGCACATCCTCGACGTAGAGCACCATGTTCTTGAAATCTTCGTAGAAGACCCGCGGCTGGATCTCAAAGGAGGCCTGCGAGCTCCTGAGCTTGTTCTCCAAGCGGGTAAGCGCCGCCGAAGACATGGGGGCAATCCAGATGCTGTTGGCCAGCGCCAGCAGCCAGGCGGCGATGGCAAAGATGGCGATGATGCGGACAAACATCCAGGCACCCAAGCCGCTGGCGCGCATTGCGGTCACTTCGCTATCAGCGGCCAAGCGGCTGAGGCCGATGAGGATTCCGACCAGCAGGCCCATGGGGATGGTGATGGTGCAGGCAACGGGCAGAGTGAGGAGGAAAAGCTCGGCAACGCTGGGCAGGGGAGCGCTGTTGCGTACGACAATTTCGAGCAACCGGCCCAGGTCGCGCATGAAAATAACGAAGGTAAACAGAGCTACGCCGATGGCGGCGTGCTGTACAACTTCGCTAAGGATGTAGCGCGAGAAAATCTTCACGGCGCAACCGGGCACACTCTAGGTTAGGACTGAAATCTGAGTCTAGCATGACCGCAATGCCTTAGGGCTGCTATCCTAAGCAGGCTCGTTCACGGGCTGCAAGCGGATTCTTCTCTCGATGGCGCAAGGTAAACTTCGGCTTCTTCTTCTCTGGCATATGCACCAGCCCTTCTACAAGGACCTGGTCAGCGGTGAATATCGCCTGCCCTGGGTGCGTCTGCACGCACTGAAGGACTACTACGGCATGGTGAAACTGCTGGAGGAGTTTCCGCAGGTTCACCAGAATTTCAACATTGTGCCTTCGCTGGTGGCACAGATTGAAGATTACAATTCCGGAGTTTTCAAAGACCCGTTCTGGGATGTTGCCGCCAAGCCAGCAGCGGAACTGACCCTGGAAGAACGGCACTTTGCGCTGACCTATTTTTTTCAGGCGCATGGGGAGCGGATGATTGGGCGCTACCCGCGCTATCACCAACTGTGGGAACAGGTGCGCGCCGCGGGCCCGAACCCGGCGCAGGCCGCCATCACCTTCACGGAGCGCGACTACCGCGACCTGCAGGTGCTCTCGCAGATTGCGTGGTTTGACGAATATTATCTGAACGATCCGGCGGTCCGGGCACTGATCGAAAAGGAACAGGACTACAGCGAGGAAGATCAGCGCTTCGTGATGAGCAAGCAGCACGAGATATTAAAGGGTGTGCTGCCCGCCTATCGCGAGGCGGCTTCGCGCGGTTCGGTGGAGCTGTCAGCCAGCCCGTACTATCACCCCATCCTTCCGCTGGTTTGCGACACCAATGCAGGCCGCGAATCGGTCGCTGAACTGCCGCTGCCCTCGGAGCGCTTCCGCCGTCCGGAGGACGCCGAGGAGCAGATTAGCCGCGCGCTGGATTTGCATGAGCGGACCTTCGGGGTGCGTCCGGTGGGGATGTGGCCGAGCGAAGGCTCGGTCTCCGATGAGGCCGTGGGCATTGCCGCGCAGTTGGGTGTGCGGTGGATGGCGACGGATGAAGGTGTGCTGGGGCGCAGCATTGGCCACCAGATGAGCCGCGACGGCGATGGTTATCTGGATCCGAGCAGCGCCGAAAAGCTCTACAACATTTACCGCTTGGATTGCCAAGGCCAAGCGATGAACATGGTCTTTCGCGATCACAGGATCAGCGACCTACTGGGCTTTGTCTATTCCGGGATGGGCGCATCCGAGGCAGCGGAACATCTGCTGAACAACGTCAAACGCGCCGCCGCACCGGTTCTGGAATCGGGGCGCGATGCCGTGCTGTCAATTATTCTGGACGGCGAAAACGCTTGGGAGAGTTACGAAGGCAACGGACGCGACTTTCTCCGGCGCTTCTACGATAGCCTGCAGCGGGAGCCGCAGATCGAGCCGCTTACGATCTCCGAGGCGATTGCACGGCAGAAGCCGGAAAGCTTCGGCAAACTGCGCGGACTGGTTCCGGGCTCTTGGATCAATGCCAATTTCAATGTCTGGATTGGTGCGCCCGAGGACAACAAGGCGTGGGACTACCTGAGCCAGGCACGCGATTTTTATGATGACAATGCGAGCCGGGCCAGGGAGGAACAGCGCAATCTGGCGCACGAAGAGTTGCTGATTGCCGAGGGCAGCGACTGGAACTGGTGGTACGGTCCGGAACACCACTCGGCGAATGATCGCGACTTCGACGACCTGTACCGCAAGCATCTCTCCAACGTGTACACGGCGCTGGGTGGAGTTCCGCCGGATCATCTGTCGCGGCCGATTTCAGGGGTGCTGGTCCGCTCCGCTTTTAGCCCGCAAACGGCCTATGTGCGCCCCTCGATTGATGGGCAGGTGAGCAGCTACTTCGCCTGGATGGGAGCAGCCATGGTTTCGAGCGACCGGCGGAGCGGCAGTATGCATGGCAAACTTTTTATGCTTGAGTCGATTTACGCCGGCATCGATGAAGCACACTTGTATGCGCGTTTGGATTTTGCCGCGAAGCTGCCAGAGGGCGATACGATGGCCACGCTGCACGTTGCTCTGCGTGACGGCGAGCGGGTGATTGGGAGTTTTCGCCTTGACGTGGAACTGACGCCAGACAGGATTACCGGCTGGAAGCTGCGCAAGGACGGAGACGTTACGCTTGCGTCCGAGAGCGAGCCGAACGGAGTCGAGATTGGCTTCGGAAAGATCCTGGCGATGAAGCTGCCGATGGCGCTTTTGGGCGCACAAGAGGGACACACCTTCAACCTCCGCTTCGTGCTCTACCGGGATCGTCTGCCGATTGATGCGCTGCCGCAGGAAGGCTCGCTGGAGATACAGGTTGCGCCGGAGGACGTGCTGGCCGAGATTGCATACGAATCGCAGTGAGGCAAGTCAACACTTCAGGTACACCAACGCTGCAGAAGCTTTAGCGATTGCCATGTGGCGAGCCGAGCATTTCGAGAACCTTGCGCGCCAGCATCGCAAGGCTGAAAGGCTTCTGCAGAAACGAAACTCCAGCCTCCTGAATCCCGTGGTGCATGACGGCATCATCGGTATAGCCAGACATAAAGATCGTTTTCATCTGGGGACGGGTGCTACCCAGCGACTGCGATAATTCCCTGCCACTCATCTTCGGCATGACAAGGTCGGTGATCATCAGATCGATGGGCTGATCGAACTGGCTGGCGATAGTCAGCGCCTGCGGCCCAGAATCGGCGTCCAGCACCGTGTATCCCAGACTACCGAGGAACTCGCGGATCGACTCGCGGAGCGCGGGTTCATCCTCGACCACGAGCAGCGTCCCGGCGCCGCGCCGGAGCCACTCCGCCTTTTGCATTTCCGCGCCAAGGACGGCACCTTGCACACGGGGCAGATAGATGGAGAAGCAGGCGCCGCAGTCCGGCTCGCTGTCAACGATGAGATAGCCACCGCTTTGCTTCACGATTCCATATACCGTGGAGAGGCCGAGGCCGGTGCCCTTGCCCACGCTCTTGGTGGTAAAGAAGGGCTCAAACATCTGCCGCTGAACTTCTTTCGAAATGCCGGTGCCGGTGTCGGAGACCGAGAATACGGCGTAATCTCCAGGCTGCATGTAAGGATGTTCGGTGAGAAAGCTTTCGTCCGGGGTGACGTTACGGGTTGCGATGGTCAGCGTGCCGCCGTTGGGCATGGCGTCGCGAGCGTTGACGCTGAGGTTCATGAGCACCTGGGCGATCTGGTTGGGATCGGCTTGCACCGTCCAAACCGACTCCTCCGGGTTCAATTGCAAATCGATGTCTTCGCCGATGAGCCTCTGCAACATCTTTGCCGACTCGGCGACGGCGGCATTTAGATTGAGTGCGACCGGAGATAGAATTTGCTTGCGGCTGAAGGCCAGCATCTGGCCGGTAAGACTGGCGGCGCGGTCGGCGGCTTTCATGATGGCCTGGATGTTTTTGCGCAAGCTGTCATTCGGTGAGAGGCAATCCTCGGTGATCTCGGCGTAGCTGCGGATCACCATGAGGAGATTGTTGAAGTCGTGGGCGATGCCCCCTGCGAGGCGGCCGACGGCCTCCATTTTTTGAGCATGAAGTAACTGCTGCTCGAGCGCCAGCTTCTCCTCATTCTCCTGCTTGCTGCGGGTGATGTCCTGGACGATACCGATCATGCGCTTCGGATTTCCGGAGCTGTCGTACACCAGGTTGCGGTGTACGGAAACCCATCGCAGGCTTCCGTCCGGAGTCTGAATGCGATACTCAATGCCGGCCTCGGAATCCTGCTGGCCACTGATCACGCTATGGCGTTTTTCAAGGAATCGCTCGCGATCTTGCGGAACGATGGAGTTGAATAACGTCTCCAGGGTAACGACCTGGTTCTCTTCCAAGCCGAAGATCAAGCGAGTTAACGAATCGCAGGCGACGACGTCGGTTTCCAGGTTGCGGTGCCAGACGCCAAGTTTCGCCATATCGAGGGCAGCGCGCAAGTATTGCTGGTTGGCGCGGAGTTCGAGTTCGATATCCTTTCGCGCCGTAATGTCCACCGACGCCCCGACGGTGCGGACGGGGTGCCGTGCAACTCCCTCGCCTTCAAAAAACGTTCTGCTTCGAACCTTTACCCATCGGACGCCATCCGGGTGAACGATGCGGTGTTCACAGTGAAAAAGCCCATCGCCCATTGGATCAACACCCTGACGCAGAGCAGAGTACACGTACTCGCGATCCTCGGGAAAAACGGAATCCAGGACTCGTTCGCGAGTGACCGCCTCCCCCTCACTGTAGCCATAGATCGCTCTGAAAGTTGGTGAGCAGTGGAACGTACTTGAGCTGTGTTCAAACTCGAAGATGCCAAAATTCGCGACCTGTGTCGCCTGGGTCAGGCGCTGCTCGCTTTCGTGTAGCGCTTGCTCGCTGCGAACGCGCTCGCTCATGTCGCGCACCGAGGCGATCACGCAAGGACGGCCACGCATGGTAATGAGGCAATTGTGAATCTTTACTGGAATCCGGGTCCCATCTTTGGCTACGAAAATCTGGTCGAAGATCATCTCACCGTTTTTGCGGAGTTGCTTCCCTATGTCGAGAGCAAAAATTCCGGAAGCGGGGTCATCAATATCCTTTGGAGACATCAAAAGCATTTCTTCACGCGTGTAACCTAGACGCTGGCAGACCACATCATTTACTTCCAGGAAACGCCCGACCCCACCCGCCGGATCGATTTCATTGACGAAAACTGCGTCCGAGATGGTGGCCAGCAGAGCCTGGGTACGCGCCTCGTTCTGGCGCAGCGCCGCCTCGGCGTGGAACTTCGCCAGGGCAATGGCCAGATGATTGGCGAGACACTCCCACAAGGCAATTTCTTTCAGCGAAAACCGGCCTGGGTGTTTGTCGTTCAATTGGAGCAAGCCGAGGCACTCACTGCCAGTCTTCAAAGGGATGAGGGCGACTGACTCGTAGTCATAGCGGACGAAGCGGCCATGCTGCTGGCTTTGATGCTCCCCGGCGGCGTCCGCAGTTCTCAGTTCGCTGGCGCGGTTGGTCCAGAAGCTTCCTTGGGCGGTGAAAAACGGTTGGGAGGGATCGAAGCGCCGGCGAATGACGTCTCCACAATAACACTCCAGAGTTGCATCGCTGCGGTCGTCCCGGAGTACTTCGCCGAAGCAGTCCCTGGTGCAGAGGGTGTTCTCGTTATGGAGGAACTCGGAAGGAAACCCCATGGTCAGGATGTAGGGGAAATCGCCCCCTTCGCGCAGGCGTATGCCCACAGCCTCACAGCGGCTGTGGCGCTGGAAAAAGTCCGCCGCCGCATTGACCAGGTTGGGGATGTCAGTGCTGGAGTTGACAAGACGAAAGAACTCGATGGTACTGTCGCGTTACTCTTCCCAACGGAGGCGCTCAGGGGAATCGGAAGCCTTGCTGCCCGGAGTGGGCGGGTTGCCGGCATCTTTCGGCATACCACTTTCTTTTGACATAGAGTACATCCACGAATGCAACAGCTTTTTACTCATTAAACCGGCGAGTCCTGGATCTGACAGCAGATTGAAGAACGGTGGCCAAATCCCGGCCTCAATATGTAAATGTATAAATGAGGATACTCTACGGTAAACACCACAGCGCAGGAAGTTACCTTGGACAGAGTTCCTTTGGTTTTCGGACAGAAGCAGATCGAATCGAAGCGGACGATCATAAAACTGGTTCGCAAGGGCAATATGTGGCAGGGCTGGATGCGTTCTTGATCCATGGCAAAGAAAGCTCTTGTATGATTTTGGTAGAGACGCATTCCGGAGTACGAGTTGGAGGCAGAGGTAGGAATGTCAGAGAGTAGTAATCCGGAACGCATCGCGCGCGAGGTTGTGGAGCTGTGTGCGAATTGTGAGCAGTGCAGAGAGTTCATGGAGAACACGGGGTGTTTGTTCTTTCCTAGATTGTTCGGGCTGCACGACCAGGAGAAAGAAGGGAACAAGAAGATCAGCTCGGAGGAGCTAAAAAAGCTGATCGATCTGTGTAATATGTGCGGCTTGTGTTCCTGTCCGGCGGTTCGCGCGGATATCCGAAAGGCCAAGGACGCGTTCATCGCCCGCGATGGTCTGAGGCCGATGCTTCGAGTGCTAGAAGACGTTCAGCGCGTATGGAAGATTTGCGGCGCATATCCGAGATTGGCCAACTTGATCTCCGAGATCAAGCCTGCCGCCTCCGTGGCGACGCGACTCACCGGGATTCATCCGGAGCGGAAGCTGCCGAAGATGCCCGAGGAGAGCTTCGATAGTTGGGCGGGTAAGCAAGGGCTTCATCTGAAGCGGGAGACGACTGGGGCCAAAGTTGCTTATTTTGTTGGCTGCACCGCCCGGTATCTCTTTCCGGAAGTGGCCAAGGCGACGGTTGAGGTGCTGGAGCGAAACGGAGTCACGGTCTACTTTCCTGAGCAAAAATGCTGCGGAATGCCTAGCCTGCTGGAGGGCGACCGGCCCTTTACCTTCGAGCTTGCCGGCTTCAATCTGCAACAGCTCGAAGACGCAGTCGATGACGGCTACGATATCGTTTGCTCGTGTCCGACATGCGGGTACATGCTGAAGGGAGTGTTGAACGAGGGCGCGTATTTTTCCGAGGCATATCGCAAGAAGTTGATAGACATGTTGGCCGAGGCTGGGGGCGATCTTCACAAGGTATGGGCGCGCATTCTGGAGGAGGAGGCCACACCGGAAGGACGTGCGACGGCTGCTTCGCCACGGCGCAGCAAGCTTGCTTTGCCGATCAAAATGATTGTGGACGGACTGCTGAAGGACGATGGGTATTTCGCTGCGATCGATGGACGAAGACGAATCAAGATTGCCAGTCATACCTACGATGCCGGCGAGTATCTGCGGGAACTAGATCGCCGTGGAAAGTTCAATCGCGCGCTAGCTCCGGTGCGGGACCGTATGGCCTATTACGCGCCTTGCCATCAAAAGGAACAGAACATGGGGCAACCGTGGGCGGAACTGCTCGGCCTGGTGCCGGAGATTTCGATCGAGAACGTGGGCGGGCCCTTCGACTGCTGCGGTCTTTCCGGAATTATGGGATTGAAACAGGAGTTCCACGCGGTTTCGCTGGCGATGGGCGGACCCTTGATGGAGAAAATCAAAGCGATCGCTCCGGAGACGCTGGTAAGCGATTGCCTGAGCTGCCGTATTCAATTCAATCAGGCGCTGCCTTATCGGGTGCTTCATCCGGTCGAGGTGCTGAATCAGGCCTATCGCGGCTTACGTTAGTCTAAGGTAAACAGCGTAAGAGAGGATGCGAAGCTGGTGATTTCCACACCGCTCGGGCTCTGCAAGGTGTAAGTCAGGAATAGAAGCGCAAAAAAAGTATCTTGTTTTCGCAACTTCTATCTGCAGGTTCGTGTTTCCAATGCAGGAATCAGGAAGGCTGATTCGACTTGGACCGGAGCACGCGGGGCGGTTCGTCGCATAACCACATTCTGTTCAGCATCCAAAAGGGAGCACATCAATGAACTTTAGGCCTCTTAGCATCCTCGGAGGAGTGGGACTTGCCGCGCTGCTATTTTCGATTGGCTGCGCTGGCGGTTCCTCTTCGTCTAGCAAATCTGCTGCCAGCACCACGGGAAGCGTTCATGTCGTTATAAGCGATGACGCAACCGAAGACTGGGCGGCTATCGGGATCAAAGTGCTCGGCATCTCGTTGGTTCCGCAGAACGGAGGATCGCCGGTGGTTGTTTATACCGCGCCTTCCACTCCGCCTCTCATCAACCTTGTGCAACTAGATCAGCTCGGAGAAATTATCGGTAACGCTACGATTCCCATAGGGACTTACACGAAAGCGATCCTTACGGTGAGTGCCAACCCCGGCGATGTAACGTTAGTTAGTTCCGCCGATCCCGAAGCGGGATTTGCTCTTAAGCCCGGCACAATGGTTCCTTCCACCAATATTCAAATTAAGGGAGCGAGCGGAAGCACAGGCAGCCTTACGGTTCCTCTTCCGATAGCATTAGTAAAACCACTTACAGTTACTGCAAACAGCACCAACGCTCTCGACCTTGAGTTTGATTTGAAGCACCCGGCGTTCATTGTGGAGCATTGGCCGGCGAGTTCCAGCGCACCAATCTGGGCGATCAATTTCAACGGTCCGGTGCGTCATCACCCACGTTACGACCTGACGCGGTTAGTGTTGCGCCATACCCTTGGGCAAGTTACTGCGGTCTCCTCAGACAACAGCGCGATTACTATCGCCAAGGATTACGCGACTTATCCGGTACCGACTTCCGGAGAGGTTCCTATCGCCAGCGGTATTAACTTGAATATCCTAGCCGATGCCGCGAACGGCACGAGATTTTATGACGTGGATGCGCAGACCGAGACAACGATTAAGGACTTCTCGACGGTGGGTGCATCGCTCGTGAACAATGGCACAGGCAAGTACGTGCGGATTGCAGCGCGCTACCAGGCAGGTGGAACATTGGTTGCGGTACGCATATGGGCGAGCACGAGTTTCGAGAAAATCTGGCTCAGTCCGGAAGGCCATGTGGTTCACATTGACACTGTGAATAACGTGATGAGCGTCACCAACGAAAACGGTCAGGCGGTCCCTATCAATATTGGGACACAGACTCAGTTCTACTTCCGCACGCCGCAGAATGCGCTCGCCGACGTGACTCCGATCGGAACTGGTACGTCCTTCTTTCACGGGACTACCCCGGGCGGACTGCCGGAGCTGGCGCGCGGCTTCAAGGTTCACGTCAGTGCGGTCGACCCGCTGGCATCGACTCTTACCGCCGATACCGTGGACATCGAAATTGCGCGGTATGACGGTACGATCTCGGGAGCCGGCCTGAGCGACTTCACCTACATGCGCAATTTTGTAACCGCAAAGGATGACTACACGGGAACGCTGCCCTACATTGCCAGCACGACGGCCAATGGAACGGATTCGGCGGGCAATGCAATTACTGGCTTCGACTGGTGGTACTTCACCTTCCCGACCCAGGCATTCACGGGCGGCAATGCGATCGCTAACTTTGTGAGCGTTGCCAACAACTCCGCAATGTTTGGCGGCACGGTTGGTCAGCAGAAGGTTTGGGGCGTGAGCTATTCGAACTGGGGAGATGGCACGACGACAAATGCCACCGATTGGTTTGCCAAGTTCGCGGTTATTGAACCGACGCCGCTTCCCTTGGGCACAGTTTCAAGTGCAGCGGGAGTAATCAGTAATGGCATAGGTTTTGGTATGACTGTCATGGGCGGAGCGCAACCGGTGATGGTGGACATGAGCACGGTTTCCGGCAGCGCATCGCTGGTATACCAGGTGGACGACACCAAAGGAATTGTGACGGTCACGCAGCAGGATCTGACCAATTCGGCTACTCTCGCCGCGGTGCAGAATGCTCTGGTGAGTGGAACCCTGGTGAAAGCCTATGGGGTGCCCACAACCGGCGGTGCTGTTGCGGCGTATGTCGTGTTCTACTACACCGGGACGTTGCCGCAGCAATAGGCCGGAGTAGGCAGTAGGAGAGTTGTTGCAGTACAAAGGCCGCCGCTCGCATGAGTGGCGGCCTTTGTTATTGTGTCTGATTCGGAGCGAAGGGCCACTGGCGCTTACGCAACGAGAGCAGCAAGAACGCCACGACGCCCAGAGCTGCAAAGAGCAGCCCACGGCCCAACAAGGGGAGTTTGTCGCGCAGCACCAGCGTGAAGCCTGCCACGGTGATCAGAACCGGTAGGGGATACAGCCACATGCGGAAGGGGCGCGGCTGTGCGGGATTGGTGATGCGCCAGACTACTGCTCCCACTGCCTGCAAGAGGAATAGCAGGAGGATGCGAATTACCACCAGGGCAGAGACCAGGTCACGAAGCTGAAAGACACAGAAGAGGCAGGCGAGTCCTCCGAGCAGCAGGACGCTGGCGGTGGGAAAGCGATGGCGCGGGTGCAGGCGCTGAAAGATGGCGAAGAAATTTCCGTCGCGCGCGGCGGCGAAGGGGATTCGCGAGTAGCCGGCCAGCAGGGAAAAGACCGAGGCAAAGGCGGTCCAGATCACCAGCAGCGCAACCAGCGTGCCCGCCCAGCGTCCGTAGACAAGTTCGGCGGCCCGTGCCACCACGAAGTTCTGCGCCGTGCTGCCGGCCATGGCGGCAATGTCGCGCGCTGGCATCACGCCGAGCACGCTGACGTTCATGGCAATGTAGAGGCAGGCGACGGCGGCAATCGACAGCAGCATGGAGCGTGGAATGGTCTTGTGCGGCTCTACGACCTCTTCGCCGAGGAAGCAGATGTTGTAGTAGCCCCAGTAATCATAGAGCGCGATGAGCAACGCGGCGGCAAAGGCCCCGCTGAAGCCGGAGGTGGGCAGCGAGTTCCAACCGGGCGGAAACGCAATGGCACGATGATAGTGCGAGAGCCCGAGGTAGATCACGAACGCGAAGGTTGCG
>VFSW01011036.1_pt1 | contig 12736 bp, 10 predicted proteins | sample 5358111 | NCBI WGS metagenome assembly VFSW01 (sample SAMN11554181, study PRJNA540505) | mine drainage metagenome | isolation source: sediment from site ElyBrook_90M | place: USA: Ely Copper Mine, Vershire, VT | collected 2017 | reverse complement strand
TTCTCGGCGGACCCGCCAAACTACGCGCAGCATACCGTCTCCTCGATGCGCGAGATCATTGACCTCTCGAATCTGGACGGCTCGCTCTGGGTCACGACAACTGGCGAGTCGGGTCAGCCATTCTCGACACACTATGAGGACCTGGTGCACCTGTGGGATACCAACACCTATCAGCCGATGACGTTCACGCCGCCAGCCGTGGCGAAGGCGACTGTCTCGCTCCTGACGCTGACGCCGAAATGACGCCGAAATGACGCTGACGTGGCTGACGTGGCTGACGCGCAGGGTTGATCAATGCTGAGCGAGCGCTGGCTGCGGGCGCAGCCTGAGCAGGCGCGGGCGGCGTTGCGGCGGCGCCATGCTGACGCGGCGACGCTGGCTGCCCTGGAAGAGTGGCTGGCGCTCGACTCCGAGCGGCGCGCGCTGGCGGCGCGCTTCGACACGCTGGCCGCCGAGGTCAAGTGGCGCGGCGAGCAGCGCGTTGCGGCGCACACTGAGCTACGCGCGACCCAGCGCGCGCGTGACTACCTCGCCCAGCGCATGCGCGCGCTGGCGCTGACGCTGCCCAACGCGCCCGACGCACGCACGCCTGACGGCGCCGACGCCACAGCGAACCGCCTCATACGGGAGTGGGGCGAGCAGCCGACCTTCGATTTCGCGCCAGAGCCGCATGAGGTTATCGGCGCGCGGCTGGGCATCCTCGATCTGCCGCGCGCGACGCGCATGGCTGGCCCACGCATGCCGCTGCTGCTGGGCGCGGGAGCACGGCTGGCGCGGGCGCTCGCCGCGCTCATGCTCGACACGCACATCGCGGCTGGCTACCTGGAGGTGGCGCCGCCCGATCTGCTGCTGGCGGCGACGCTGACGGGAACCGGCCACCTGCCGCGCCATGCGGAGGAGCTGTTCGCGTTGCCCGCCGATGGTCTCTACCTCAGCCCGACGGCGGAGGCGCAACTGATGGCGCTGCGCGCAGGCGAGACACTGGCGGCGAGCGCGCTGCCGCTGGCCTACACCGCCTACACGCAGGCGTATCGGCGCGAGGCAGGGTCGGCGGGCGCACGCACGCATGGTCTGCTGCGTCAGCGCCAATTTGGCAAGGTGGAGCTGGCGCAGGTCGTCGCACCGGGCGCGGCGGATGACGCGCAGGCGGCGATGCTGGCCAGCGCCGAGGCGCTGCTGCGGCGGCTGGGCCTGCCCTATCGCGTGGTAGAGCTGTGCGCGGGCGAATTGCCGTTCAGCGCGCGGCGCACGTTCGATCTGGAGGTATGGCTGGCGGGCGAGGAGCGCTATATCGAGATTAGCTCGGTGAGCGACTGTGGCGACTTTCAGGCGCGGCGGCTCGCCCTGCGCTATCGTCCGGCAGCAGGCGCCGCAGGTATCTTCCCACACACACTCAACGGCTCAGCCCTGCCCATAGGACGCACGCTTGCTGCTCTGCTGGAGGCCGGACAACGCGCCGATGGCTCGGTCACGCTCCCCGCCGCGCTGGCGCCCTACGGCGTACCACTGACGCTCTCGGCAACCGCCCCGCAGTAAGGCGGCGCTCCAGCGCACATCGCCTCACTCTAGCGGAAACACGTATTCTTGCTTGCCTGCGCGCAGTGTGCTACGATGCGCCATATTCCGCGTCGGAGCGCGACGCCCATCTAGCAGGCCAACTTGGGCCTGACACTCTCCACACGGCGTGCGCCCATTATGAGCGCAGCCGCGCCAACGGCGAATAGGGGGCTGCTCGTGAAAGATCTGCTGAACGAGTTCAAAGCGTTTATTCTGCGCGGCAACGTGATCGATCTGGCCATCGCGGTCGTCATTGGCGCTGCCTTCGGCGCCATCGTCACCGCCTTCGTCAAGGACCTCATCACCCCGCTGATTGCTGCGATTGGCGGCCAGCCCAACTTCGAGAACATCTACTTCACTGTCAACAACAGCCGGTTTCTGATCGGCGACTTCATCAACGCGGTCATCGCCTTCCTCATCATTGCGGCCGTCATCTTCTTCTTCGTCATCAAGCCAATCAACTTCATGATGGCGCACCGTAAAGAGCAGGTCGCAGCCGATCCGACGACACGCGAGTGTCCTTTCTGCCTGAGCGTGATCCCGATCAAGGCCACTCGCTGCGCCTTCTGCACTGAAGAGGTGCCTGCCGTCGCCATCGCCGCCGCCACCTCCGCCGCGAGCGTAGCGGCCGAGTAGCCTCCCCGATCCGTGACCGGCCCTCACCCCTCGACCCCTCTCTCACTGGGAGCTGGGCTGAGGGGTGAGGGCCGCGCGACGTCACTTGCTCACCCCACCAGAGCCGATGCGCTCGCCGCGCGCGATCATCTGGAGTACTTGCTCGCGGTAGTCCTGCGGGATGGGCGGATGGACTCGCTTGCCATCGCCGAAGGCGCGCGTGCGGTAGCGTAGCGACCGCTGCGCCAGCAGCTCAAAGTAGCGCGCGTCACCGCTGATGCGATAGGCGCCGCCGCTGTCACGCAGGCGCCGTTGCTCCTGGATGTACGGCTGGAGCGCGTCCCACGTCCAGACGATGCGCCGCGAGTAGAGCGGGACGATGTAGCGCGCTGGAATCATGCCCGACTCGACCAGGAACGCCAGCTTCTCGTAGACGCGCGTCGTCCAGGTAGCCAGCTCCCGCTCCTCAGGGGTGTAATCCTCGATGCGCGCCGGAAGGCCAAGCGCGGCATCGGCGTCGTCATATGCCTCGCGACTGCCTAGCTCATCGAACATGCGGATGATGGCGCCCAGGTAGCGTGTGCGCTGCGACTCGCGTAGCTGGCGCCAGGCGACCGCTCCGGCGACGAATAGCACCAGCGTCTGCGCCACGGCCACGAGCGCCTCGATCACGGCAATCTGGAAGGTCGTCAGCGCGCCCATTCCCCCTCCTCACGTCGCGTGAAACATGAAACATGAAACAAGAGTCCAACGTCAATTTCGGTGCGTTCACGTGAGCCAGGTCGCTCACGAGAGTTGCGCCCGCAGCGCCGCCTCCCGCCGTTGACTGGCGCGCACCGCAACCGCCCATAGCGGGATCAGCCCGATGGCGACGAGCAACAGCGCCAGGAAGACGACCAGTGTTCCCGTGTCGGCGCGCCAGTCGCCGGTCGGCTCGCCCACGGCGGCGGCGTTGCTCACTACCTGTTGCGCGCCAGAGATGGCAAGCGCGGCGCTCGCTAGCGCCGCCACCAGCCAGAGCGAGGCCCAGGCGCAGAGCGTCCGCGTGATGTCGCGCCGCCAGACGGCGACCAGAATCATCAGCGCGCCGACCACCAGCAAGCCAGTGATGGCATACAGCGCGGCGCTGGGGTCGAAGAAGGGGCGTGTGATATCGAGGCCAATCTGCAGCGCCAGCGGCACCGGCAACCCCTGGCACGAGGCGAAGAAGAGCGGCGCCTGCGAGCAGTTGACCAGCGCCCACGGCAGTGTGAAGAAGCCCCACGCCCAGAGGATCAGTCCGGCGGTGATCGCGCCTGCGCCAGGCAGCGAGCGCGCCAGCCGCACGACGCCCGGCGTGACGATCTCGCCCTGGACCGAGGGCGCGACCGGCACAGTCGCGCGTCGCCGCTGGATGATCGCCGCCAGCGCGAGGGCCGCCGCCGCCAGCGCCAGCAGCGCCGCCAGCGGAATCAGCCAGAGGCCAAAGGCAGGCGATAGCGTATAGATGGCGACGCGGGCGCCGTAGGGATACAGCGTCGTGAAATAGGGGCCAGCGCCCAGACGAAGCTGCGCGGGTATCGTCATGAGGGTCAATTGCGCGGTTGCGCCCAGAATCCAGCCCATGACGACCACCCAGCAGGCATAGAGCGCGCATGCCGCCCACTGCGCCCAGCGCAGCGTGCGCTGCCAGAGCAGCGGACTCAGCAGCAGCCCGACGATGGTGAGCACGCTCCAGACGCCAAAGAAGGAGTCGCCGAGCAGCCCATGCAGCGGCGGCGCGCCCAACTCGGCCGCAGTCAGGTTGAAGCGATACATCGGCCCAGTCGGGCCGTTGCGCAGATCGCCTGAGGTGATAGCGTTGACCAGTGGCGCCCAGCCGAGGTAGAAAAAGAGCAGCGCGCTCAGTGTCGCGGCAAGGCGCGCCAGCCGGGCGTAGCGGCGCGACACGCGCGCGCCCTGCCCGGGCGTAGGCCAGATGGGCCGCAAATCGTCCTGCCGGGCGCCTGCCGCTGGCGCCACATCCTGCGCGAGCGCCTGCCCGCCTGCGCCACCCACGACGCTGCCCATTACGCTAGCGACGCTCGGACTGCTTGGACTGCTTGGACTGTCGGCGCCTTCACCCGGTTGGCGCTCCCGCGAGGCATCGGCGCCCGGTGGCATGGGCAGGTTCGGCTCCTCCTGCATCGTCTTGCTCCTACTCCCCTCGTGAATGCGCCGCCCGGCGCCGCGCGCTCGCACACAGTGCTGCATCGACGCCCAGCGACCAGGCGCAGGGCCATGCGCCAACAGTGTACACGAGGTTGCCCAGCCATGCTAGCCCGCCAGCAGCTCCGCCAGCCCGTCGCGCAGGCTCATCTGTGGCGCGAAGCCGAGCGTCTGGCGCGCCAGGCTGATGTCGGCCACACTGTCGCGGATATCGCCCGCACGCGCGGGCTGATAGTCTGGTTGCATCTCAGTCACCAGCAGCGCGCTGGCGATGTGCAGCAGGTGGTTTAGCGACGTACGCTCGCCCGCGCCGACGTTGAAGACGCCGCCCGCCGCGTCCGGCGTCGTCGCCGCCAGCAGGTTCGCCCGTACGACATCGCTGATGTGGATGAAGTCGCGTGACTGCTCGCCGTCGCCGTAGACGACGGGGCGCTTACCGTCGCGCAGGCGCGACACGAAGCGCGGGATGACCGCCGCATACTCAGAGTTCGGGTCCTGGCGAGGGCCAAACACGTTGAAGTACCGCAGCGCGACGGTTTCGAGGCCATAGAGCCGCGCATAGACCTCACACAGCTGTTCACTTGTCAGTTTGTGGGCGGCATAGGGGGAGAGCGGCCGCGGGCGCATGTGTTCGCTCAGCGGCAGAGTGGGGGTGTCGCCATAGATCGCCGAGGACGAGGCGATCACCACGCGGCGCACGCCCGCATGGCGCGCCGCCTCCAGCGTGTGCAATGTGCCTTTGACGTTCACGTCGAGCGTCAGCGCTGGCTCGGCGAGCGAACGTGGCACAGAGGCGATGGCGCCTTCGTGGAAGATGACATCCACACCCTCAGCCGCCGCGCGCACTGCCTCGGCGTCGCGCAGATCGCCGCGCACGATCTCGATGTCGCCGGTGGCTCCAGTCACGTTCGCCGCGCGCCCAGTTGAGAAGTCGTCGAAGATGCGCACACGCTTGCCCTGCGCCGCCAGCGTCCGCGCGATGTGCGAGCCGATAAAGCCAGCGCCGCCCGTCACCAGGTACCGTTCCGCGCTCACGGGCGTTCCTCCCTCAGGTCACTCAGCGCATCCAGGCGGGCGTCGGCTGGTCACGCCCTGTCTCGCCCCGTGCAGGATAGCATGCCACGTGAGCGCGCGCCACCACCGAGATGGGAGCGGGCGCTGTAGCCATCCAGGCCGACGCGCTTGACGCCAGGGCAAGCGCATGTCATAACCCCAACATGCGGTACTGGATTCCGTCGATTCGAGGGACAGGTGGGGCGGGCATGGGGATGCTAGCCAATAACGCAGAGACTATCTCTGAGGCGCGACGCAGACGCATGCTCGGCGTGATCCGCGAGCGCGAGTATGTGCGCGTGGGCGACCTCAGCGAGACCTTCGGCGTCTCTGAGGTGACGGTTCGCAATGACCTGGAGACGCTGGCGAAACGCGGGCTGATCCGGCGGCTGCGCGGCGGAGCGATGGTGCGCCTGGAGCCACATCCAGAGCGGTCATTTGATGAGGCGCTGGGGGCGCGCGCCGAGCAGAAACAGGCCATTGCGCGGGCGGCGGCGGCGCTACCACAGTCGGGCGAGAGCATCATCCTCGATGTCGGCACGACCACCACCAGCATCGCCCATGCGCTCATCGCGCGCGACGACCTGCACGATGTGACCATCTTTACCAACGCCCTCAATATCGCGCTCGATCTGGAGCCTTTCGTGCCACGTTTTACCGTTGTCGTGATGGGCGGCTCGGTGCGCCCGATGGGCCACTCGCTAGTAGACCCGCATGGAGAGATGCTGGTGGAGCGCATCAACGCCGACCTGCTCTTCCTCGCCTGCAATGGCATAGACCTCGACCGGGGCGTGACCAACAGCAATCTTGCCGAGGCCAGCACCAAGCGGCGCCTGCTGCACGCGGCGCGGCGGCGGGTCGTCGTGGCCGACAGCGCGAAGATCGGCGTGGTGGCGCTGGCGCATATCTGCGATGTCGAAGCGATCGACCTGCTGGTTACTGACACGGGCATCAACGCGCACGCGCTGGCGACATTGCGCGACCGTCATGTCGAAGTCAAGGTTGCCCACTAGAGCGACTCCAACCTCCTCCCGCATCATTCCCACCACCCGCATCACCCGCATAGTCTCTCCGCGCTCTGCGGAGAGGGCGCCACTCGCCATAACCACTCCTTGTGTGATACACCATTGCAGAGGGACCGAATAGCCTTTTCGCAACCTTTTCGCAGGTCTGCGGGAGGCGCTCGTACCCGTGGAAACGGTCGTCTGATGGCCACAGTCGAGCGGACGACGTGTTCTGGCGCCGGATTCGCGTAGGAAAGCGGGCTGGCTGAACCTCAGGTGGCGGCGCGAGGGTGAGGCGCTCCCTGGGTATAGGTGACCGCATGCGAAGCTGAGCGCGACGCCGTTTGACTTGCGATGCTCTTTCGTAAGACGCTTCGTATTGTGTATACTATGCCGTAACGAGCGAACCGAAACTCGTGGATGGAGTCCTGCCAGCGCAGAGTTCCGCAGTGACTTGCGCGGAATACTTGCGCATCATGCGCATGCCAGGCAGAGATACGGACAGAGTGAGGAGGTGTTTCGGAAGGCTTTCGCACTGAATGGACAGTGCGCGCGCACTTCATTCGTAGCGCTGAGTTGCGCCAGGAGCCATGATCCAACGGAGGATGTTCATGAATCCAGAACGACGCGAAGCCCTCGACGAAATGATCGTCAAGATGCGGGCCGGCCGCATGACGCGAAGAACCTTCATCGAGCGTTCAGCCATCCTCGGCCTGAGCGCCACCTTCGTCGGCACGCTACTCGACGCGTGCGGCAGCGGTGGATCGAGCGGCGGTCCCACCGTCATTTCGTGGGAGAGCGAAAACGAGGCTACTGGCACGTACCAGGCGCTGGTGAACACCTTCAACCAGAGCCAGAAGAACGTGCAGGTCCACTGGACGAATGGCCCTAGCGATAGCGGCCAGCTCCTGACGAAGTTCAGCACGATGCTGCGCGCGCGCAGCAATAGCATCGACATCATGTCCATGGACATCATCTGGCCTGCGCAGTTTGGGGCCAGCGGCTGGACGTATCCGATTGACAGCAAGTGGCCAGCCAGCGAGCGCGCGAACTACCTGCCTGGCCCGGTTCAGGGTTGCACCTATAACGGCAAGATCTGGGCAGCCCCCTTCCGCACTGACGCCGGCCTGATCTACTACCGCACCGACCTCGTTCCCACTCCGCCGACCACCTGGGAAGATCTGGCGACCATGGCGCAGTCAGCCGTTTCGGGCGGCGGCGTCAAGTACGGCTATGTGTGGCAGGGCGCGCAGTATGAGGGCCTGGTCTGCGACTTCGTAGAAGTCATCTATGGCTACGGCGGCTCGATCCTCGATCCGAATGACCCGACGAAAGTCACGACGACCAGCCCGCAGACCGTGCAGGGCCTGACGAACATGGTGAACTGGATCGGCGGCATCTCGCCGCAAGCCGTCACCACCTACAAGGAGGAGGACGCGCGCACGACCTTCCAGAACGGCGACGCGGCCTTCATGCGCAATTGGCCCTACGCCTATGCGCATGGACAGACCGCCGCCGAGTCGAAGATCGTGGGCAAGTTCGACGTCCATACGATGTTGTATGGCGCGGGCGGCACGACCGGCCACTCCGCCCTGGGCGGCTGGCAGCTCGGCATCAACGCCTTCTCCAGCAACACCGATGCGGCGTGGCAGTTTGTGCATTACATGCTCCAGGAGCCTGCGCAGAAGACGGCGGCCCTACAGGCCTCGTTGACGGTGACGCTCCAGAGCATCTACGACGACGCGGCTGTGCTGGCCAAGAACCCGTTCTTCGCCAAGCTGAAGCCCGTCTTCCAGACGGCGCAGCCGCGCCCGGTCACGCCGAAGTATCCTGATGTGTCGCTGGCGATCCAGCAGAACGTGCACAATGCGCTGCTGAAGTCGGCCAGCCCGACGGACGCCATGAACGCGTTGGCCACCCAGCTCCAGAGTATTGTGGCCTAGCGACCGTGTCACGAGCCTGAGCTGGCCCCGACGCTCGATGGGGAACGCGCGCCGTGCTGATTCGGCGAAGCGCCCTCCTTCGAGCGCGCGCCAGCTCCTTCCTCCGCCACGCCGAGCGGACTGCGCGGGTTGCGCGGGTTGCGCGGCCTCCACGCGCTGTGAGCGACGCGGCTCCAGCCCTGTGTTGAGATGGGAGAACGCCATGACCACAGCAGTCGTACACCCCCCCGAGGCGCAGGGTAAGACCTCCGCCACGCAGACGCTGCGCCAGCGGCTCGACGCCGGCAACGGGCTGTTGCCCTACGCGCTGGTCGCTCCGGTGCTGATCGTGATCCTGCTCGTCGCGGTCTACCCGATTCTGGACGCCATTCGCCTGAGCCTGCTGGATAACCCGCTACTCCCTAGCGGCTCGACCTTCGTGGGCCTGCGCAACTATATCCAGGTAATCTGCTACCCACAGTTTCGTGGCTCCATCGGCTGGACCCTTGCCTTTAGCGTCTTCAGTGTGGCGCTCGAAACCTTTTTCGGGCTGCTGATCGCGCTGCTCATCAACGCGAGCTTCCCAGGGCGCGGGCTGGTGCGCGCCGCGATTCTCATCCCATGGGCCTTCCCGACGATTGTCTCCGGTCGCATCTGGCAGTTGATGTACAACGACCAGACTGGCATCGTTACCTACATCTTGCAGGGCGTGCACATCCTGCCTGCGGGCGCGACGCTGCTCCAGACAAACTGGGGCATCCTCACAGCGACCGTCATCACCGATGTCTGGAAGACAACGCCGTTCATGGCGCTGCTCATCCTCGCCGGCCTGCAGGTCATCCCCGCTGACCTCTACGAGGCAGCCAGTGTAGACGGCAGCACTCGCTGGCAGCAATTCTGGACAATCACCCTGCCGCTGCTGAAAAACTCCCTGCTGATCGCGCTGCTCTTCCGCGCGCTCGACGCCATTCGCGTCTTCGACCTCTTCTACATCCTCGCTGGCAATCAGGTGCAGACGATGGCGACCTACTCCTATGACAAGATGTTCACCGGCACGACCTTCGACTTCGCGCCGGGCATCGCGGCATCGGTGATACTGGCGCTCTTCGCCACGGTCGTCGCCGCCATCTTCGTGTTCCTGATGGGCGGCATCTCGCAGCAATCGTAGCGTGAGGAAGGAGGACGATCATGGCCACCAGTAGCGCACAGCCGCTCTCTACGCCGCAAGGCACGGCGCTTGCCACGGGCGCCCCGCGCCAGCGCAAAACCGACTGGAAGCAGATTGGGCGCATCATCGGCGTCATCGTGGTGACGTTCATCGCGCTCGCGCCCTTCTACTGGACGATCATCACTTCGATCAAAGACAGCCTCGAAGTGGTAGCCTCTCCGCCGACGCTCTTCCCGCACAGCTTCACGACCCAGAGCTACACCTCAGACTTCAGCGGTGGATCGAGCTTCTTCGCGCGCGATCTGCTCAATAGCTTCATCGTCGCCGTGGTGACGACGGTGCTGTGTGTCGCGCTCGGCTCGCTCTGCGCCTACGCCATCGCACGCATGCGCTTCTTTGGCAAGACGTCGACGCTGGCGGTCATCCTGGGCGTCACGATGTTTCCGGTGATCGTGCTGGTCGGGCCGCTGTTCGTGCAGTTCACCAACCTGGGCATTTACAACACCTACGCGGCGCTTATCATCCCAGACCTGGTGCTGACCCTGCCGCTGACGGTGTGGTTCCTCACCTCGTTCTTCCGTGACCTGCCCGCGGACCTGGAGGAGGCCGCGCTGGTGGATGGCGACAGTCGCCTCGGCGCGTTCCGCCACGTCATCCTGCCCCTGGCGGCGCCGGGGGTGTTCACGACGGCGATTCTGGCGTTCATCTACACCTGGAATGACTTCCTGTTCGGACTGACGATGACCAGTGACCCGAAGGGCGCGCAGACCGTGACCGTCGCGATCACGCTGTTCGGTGGCCAGTTCACGATTCCCTGGGGGCAGATCGCCGCCGCCGCCGTGATCGTGACCATCCCGCTGGTCATCATGGTGCTGATCTTCCAGCGGCGCATCGTTTCCGGCCTGACGGCGGGCGCTGTCAAGGGCTAACCATCGTCACAACGGAGCGCCTCAACGCCTCTCGTCGCCTCTCGCCCTGCCCTGCTCCCCTCTCTCCCTCTCTGGGGGAAGGGGAGCAGGGGCGAGGGCGCGCCTGGCCATCAATCACCGCCTCAGCATGTTCAATCTGCTTCTGTTCAATATGGGAAGTGACATGAGCGCAGCTATTCGCCGCATTCTCTTCGTCTCGCCGCACAGCGATCCACTAGGGCGCATCGGAGATCCGGATACGGGCGGGCAATGTGTCTACGAGCGTGAGCTAGCGCGCGCCCTCGCGCAGGCCGCCCCCGATATCACGGTGGATGTGTTCACGCGGTGGTATGGCGTGAAGTCGCATGAGGAGCGCATCTCCGACCGCGCGATGGTCTACCGCATCCCCTGCGGCGGCGATGCGTTCATCCGCAAAGAGGACCTCGGCCCGGTCCTGCCGGAGTTCCTCGCCAATGCGCAGGCGAAGGCGCAGGCGCTTGGCGCGCACTATGATCTCGTCCACGGCCACTACTGGGATGGTGGCGTCGCCGGGCTGGCGCTGGCGCGCGCCTACGCGGCTCCGTTCGTCTTTACCAGCCATTCGCTGGGCAAGGTGAAGCAGCGCGACCTGCCCGACGAGCAACTCTACCACTACGACACGCGCATCCCAGCTGAGACCGAAGCGATGAGCATGGCCCAGCTGGTGATCTCGCTCAGCAGTGTGGAGGAGGGCTACATCCGCGACCTGTATGGGCTGGCGGCGGCGCGGGTAGCCATCGTCCCTGGCGGCGTGGACACTGCCTTCTTCGCGCCGCGTGGTGATCCGCAGGTGTTGCGGGAGACACTGGGCATGGCGCGCGCGGATGAGGCGCTGGTGTTGGCGCTGGGGCGACTCGACCCGCGCAAAGGCTTTCCCTATCTGGCGGCGGCGGCGCCAGAGGTGATTCAGCGGGTAGAGGCGGCGGGGCGCCACGTGCGCTTCTTCATCAGCGCGGGCGGGCGCGAGCCACTCACCGAGGAGGAGAGCGCCGAGCGCGGGCGCATCGTCGCGGGCATCGAGCGCAGCGGGCGGGCGGACTGCTTCACGCTGGTCAGCAAGCTCGACCTCTCGCGCGTGCCAGAGTATTACACGGCTGCGGATGTCTTTGTGACGCCCTCGCCGTATGAGCCGTTCGGCCTGGTCGTGATCGAGGCGATGGCCTGCGGCGCGCCGGTCATCGCCACCGACCAGGGTGGCCCGCCGGAGATCATCAGCGAGGGGCAGGATGGCTATCTCGTCCACCCGGCCAACACGCCGCTGCTGGCCGAGCGCATCACCTCGCTGCTGCTCGACGACGCCGAGCGCGCGCAGTTCCGCATTCGCGCGCGGGAGAAGGCGGTCAACACCTACTCGTGGGGCGCCATTGCCCGACGTATCTACGCGCTCTATCAGGGGTTGTCCGTGGGGGCTGTATGAGCAGCGCGGACGGCGCAACGGTCGAGCCAGCCGCGCCCATCGACGTGCTCTGCCTGGGCGAGACGCTGATCGACATGATCTCGCTGGAGCAGGCTGATTCACTCGCGCACGCCACACGCTTCGAGCGGCGACTCGGTGGCTCGCCCGCCAACGTGGCGGCGCAGGTGGCGCGGCTGGGCGGACGCGCCGCTATCGTCTCGAAGGTGGGAGCGGGCGCATTTGGCAACTATTGCCAGGAGACGCTTGACGCCGCTGGCGTCATCACTGACTACCTCGTGCGGGATCCTGCCGTCCATACGACGGTCGTCTTCGTGACGCGCACCGGCGGCACGCCTGATTTCGAGGCGTTTCGCGCGGGTGACACGCAGCTGCGCCCCGAAGACCTGCCAGCAGGCGCGGCGCGCTGGGCGCGAGCGATCCACACGACCGTTTTCGCGCTCGGCGCAGAGCCATCGCGCTCCACCATCGGCGCCCTGTTGCGCGAGGCCAGCGCACAGGGGACGCTGATCTCGCTCGACCCCAACTATCACCCGCGCATCTGGCGCGACCGCGGCGAGGCGCTGGAGATCCTGCGCACACTCTATCCGCTGGTAGACCTGACCAAGCCCTCGCTCGACGACGCCGAGCGCCTTTTTGGGCCAGGTTACACGCCGGAGGCCTACCTTGACGCCTTCCATGCGCTGGGCGCAGCGGTTGTGCTGCTCTCGATGGGCGGGCGCGGTGTCTGGCGTTCCGATGCCAGCGGGCGCGAGTTCTACCCAACGCAGCCGGTGGAGGCGCGCAACGCGACCGGCGCGGGCGATGCCTTCTGGGCCGGGCTGCTGCTGGCGACACTCGATGGCCAACTCGCCGCCACACAGATACGC
>VFSW01011035.1_pt1 | contig 12737 bp, 15 predicted proteins | sample 5358111 | NCBI WGS metagenome assembly VFSW01 (sample SAMN11554181, study PRJNA540505) | mine drainage metagenome | isolation source: sediment from site ElyBrook_90M | place: USA: Ely Copper Mine, Vershire, VT | collected 2017 | reverse complement strand
AGTCCCGAACTGAAGATCGCCATGGAAACCTGGAAAGAAATCAAGTTCGAGTTCGATACCGTGGACAAACTGGACGTGGCCCACAAGTAATGGTGCCTGATGTCGTGTGGCTCTGGGGCCGCACGACCGTGCAAACTAATTTGAGGAATGAGTCATGAGTGAAGTAATGGATTACAAGTCGCGTCTGAGCGACCCTGCCAGCCGCAAATTTGAAACTTTCTCCTACCTGCCTGCCATGAATGCGGAAGAAATCCGCAAACAGGTGGAATACCTGGTGAAGAAGGGATGGAACCCGGCCATTGAACACATCGAACCCGAGTACCTGATGGATTCCTACTGGTACATGTGGAAATTGCCGATGTTTGGCGAAACCGATGTGGAAAAGGTCTTGGCAGAAGCCGAAGCCTGTCACAAGGCCAACCCGAACAATCATGTGCGCTTGATCGGCTACGACAATTTCAGTCAGTCGCAGGGCGCCTCCATGGTGATTTTCCGCGGCAAGACCGTGTAACGGGGGAAGTCCTCGCATCCGCCCCCGTGACCTCGATATCGAGGGCCGGGGGCTTTTTGTTGGCGGGTCTCTTTCTGCCTCGTTTGGTCAGGGAAGAGGCATGATCAAGGATCAGATTAAGGAATCATTCCATGAGCGATATCATTTCGCAGTATCGAATTTCCACGGCGCCCTATTATCGTCCGGTGGCGGATGAGGTCGAATTGTTTCAGGCTGCCTACAGCGTGCGCATGCCCATGATGCTCAAGGGGCCAACGGGGTGCGGTAAAACCCGTTTCGTCGAGTACATGGCCTATACGTTGGGGAAACCCCTGATCACCGTGGCCTGCAACGAAGACATGACGGCATCGGATCTGGTGGGGCGATTTCTTCTGGATGCTCAGGGGACACGCTGGCAGGATGGGCCGCTTGCCATTGCCGCACGCTATGGTGCCCTCTGTTATCTGGATGAAGTGGTGGAGGCGCGCCAGGACACCACGGTGGTGATTCACCCGCTGACGGACAACCGGCGTGTACTTCCTCTGGAAAAGAAGGGCGAATTGATCAAGGCTCACGCCGACTTTCAACTGGTGATTTCTTATAATCCCGGTTATCAGAGTTTGATGAAGGATCTCAAGCAGTCGACCAAACAGCGTTTTGGCGCGCTGGACTTCAATTATCCCGCGCACGAGGTCGAAACGGAAATCATCGCCCATGAAACCGGGGTTACGGCGGAGGTGGCCGGGAAATTGGTCTCCATTGCAGAACGGGCCCGCAATCTGAAAGGGCATGGACTGGATGAAGGAATCTCCACCCGGATGCTGATCTATGCCGGAAGTTTGATTGCCACCGGGGTGGATGCCAAAAATGCCTGTCGCGTGGCACTGGTCCGTCCCATTACGGATGATCCGGACATGCGCGATGCCCTCGATGCGGCGGTTATGACCTTCTTTTGAGGAGCGGGCGGACCATGGCGATCCATCTCGAAGATTACCAGGCGTTACTGGCCGACCTGTCCCCAGTCTGCCAGCAAGGGTTGCGTGACGGGTGGCATGAGGCCACGCGGGCACTCTCGGCTCGTGGCCTGGACAACTACCTCAAGGGAACGGCGGCCTTGCAGCATCTGGGGCGGGGCGACGAACTGGTCATGACCTGGATCGAAGTGGCCCCCCAGGTGGCCCGGGCGGTGGGTGAGGAATGCCTGACGGATCTCGTACAGATTGCATTGGGATTTTCCTCGCGGACTTCCGGAACGGTGATCGAACGTTTGCTGGGGACGGCTCCCGTGGCGGCCAGTCGACTGGGAGACGCAGACCTGTTTCAGGCCTACCTCCAGTTTCTCAATCATCTTCTGGGCCAGGCCCCCCGTGGGGTCCGGCCCATGCTCGACAATCTGGAAGTCTTGCTCAACCAGTTGACCTTGGGCGGGTTGCGTCGCTGGGCAACTTGGGGCGCCCACGCCCATCGTACCAACTATGAGGCGCAGATCGAGTATTTTGGCTTGGCCTCCAAGGAATCGCTGGCCATGTTGCAAAAGGAGCGCAAGGGGACGCTCTTCATCGATATTCAGCGCCGGATCAACATGTATCTGCGTGCCCTGTGGGGGCGGGATTTCTTCATGCGTCCCACCTCCGGAGACTTCGAGCGAAGGGAAGGCTACAAACCTTATATCGAGAGCTATTTCTTTCATGTACCCGATGCCTTCGATGACCATGAGGGCGTTTCCGGCCTCAGTCTGTACCGGGCTGCGGCTGCCCATTGCGCCGCTCATTGGGTGGCGACCACGGCGCCGATTTCGGCAGAAAATCTGAATCCCCTGCAGATGGCGCTGATCGAGATCATCGAGGATGCGCGAGTGGAAACCCTGGCCATTCGGCGTTTTCCTGGGCTGGCGCAATTGTGGGCCCAGTGCCATCATGCTCATGCGGGTCAGGGGGCAAGTGCCGGTGATTATTTCAACCGTCTGAGTCGGGCCCTGCTGGACCCCGCCTATCAGGATCCTGACCCTTGGGTGGCGGAGGGGCGACTCCTGTTTGCCCAGGCAAAAAACCTGGACGATCATCAACTTTCCTGGGACATCGGAGTTTCCCTGGCGCATACTTTTCGGGCCAAAAATATCGCTTACAACCCGCGCACGGATGGACAGCGCCCTCTTTATCGGGATGACAACCGTTTCATCTGGGCCTTTGAGGGGTTCGATTTCGAGGCGGCACTGGCAGCAGGGTATGATCGGCCGCGTCAGGTGCGGCGCAAGGTCAATCTGATGGAAATGGTCAACGAGATCGACACCGAACTGGCAGGGGATGATGCCCAGGAAATTTGGGTGCTGGGCACGGAACTCTTCCCCTATGAGGATACGGGCGTCAGTTTCAATGAACGGGAAGGCAAGGAACCGGTTTCTGACCCATTTCACTATGCGGAATGGGACTATCAGATTCAACTCGAGCGGCCCTCCTGGGTGACGGTTCTGGAACGCCGCTCCAGTCGGGGGGACCTGGCGCTCATCGAGGACATCACCTTCCGGAACAAGCGTCTGATTGCGCGGATGAAGTTCATTCTGGACGCGATGCAGCCGCAGGGAGTGACGCGTCTGCGCAAACTGGAGGAAGGCGATGATATCGACCTGAATGCGGCCATTGCCAGTACCATCGACCTGCGCATGGGCGTACAGCCCGAACCGCGCATCATGATGCGCAGTGTCCGCAAGGTGCGGGACATTTCAGTCATGGTTTTGCTTGACTTGTCCGAGTCGACCAATGACAAGGTGGCGGGGCAGGACTATTCGGTTCTCGATCTGACCCGTGAAGCCACCGTTCTGTTGGCAGACGCCATCCACAAGGTGGGAGATCCCTTCGCGATTCATGGGTTCTGCTCCGATGGTCGGCATGGGGTGTCCTACTACCGTTTCAAGGATTTTGATCAGGATTATGACGATCTTCCCAAAGAACGGCTGGCGGGCATGAAGGGGCAGTTGTCCACCCGCATGGGGGCTGCCGTTCGTCATGCCGTACAATATCTGAAGCAGCAACGTTCGGCCAAAAAGTTATTGCTGGTGCTGACGGATGGAGAACCTGCTGATGTGGATGTTCGCGACCCCCAGTATCTTCGTTACGATACCAAGAAGGCTGTGGAGGAGGCGGGACGATCGGGTATCATGACCTACTGCCTGAGCCTTGATCCGCGGGCAGACCAGTATGTTTCGCGCATTTTCGGGGCCAAGAATTTTCTGGTGGTGGATCAGGTGGCGCGTTTGCCTGAGAAATTGCCTTTGCTTTATGCCGGGTTGACACGCTGAAAGGCACGAGGATGACTATGGAACAACGTTACAAGGGCGTATACTCCGATCTCAATGGGGGGATGACCCATTTGGCCCAGATCATCAAGGACGCATGGGTGTTTGGATTGCTGCCGGAAGATCAGGACGGCAAGGGTTGGACGAGCGGGCAGATCCAGCAACTCTATGACAAGGTGTCGGAAGAGTGGGAGAAATATGGACACCTGCCCAGCCGTTTGACGCCCGAGTTGCGCGACCGTCACCAAAGGATCTATGAAGCATCGGTGGAACGGGCGCGCAAGAACGGCTGGAACCCCGAGTTGGGCGAAGATGATTGATCGCATCAAAAAAAACTCGTCCGGTTGGCAGTATTGACTTAATTGTGTATAATCCTGTGTTTTTCGGACGAATCCCTACCGTATTTGGAGAATGACATGGCTGCAATCGCCGCTCATAAAGCGCAGATCATGAAGGACTTTCAGCGTACCCCCCAGGACACCGGCTCAACGGAAGTCCAGGTGGCCCTGCTGACTCATCGCATCAATCATCTGACCGAGCACTTCAAAACCCATGTCAAGGATCACCATTCCCGCCGTGGCTTGCTCAAACTGGTCAGTCAACGTCGCAGTTTGCTGGATTATTTCAAGCGCACCAATATGGACGGCTATCGCCAACTCATCGCCAGTCTGGGTTTGCGCAAGTAAAATCCGGTGGGGAAGATCTGGTTCGAAATGCGGTGCGAGGTGATAGGCGCACCGCATTTTTGTTTCATATACTGATGCAGAACGTAACAATCTATTGATAGTGAGGATGAACGCGTGAATCCGATTCGCAAGACATTTACCCTGGGCCGCCATCAAGTTACCCTTGAAACCGGAGAGATTGCCAGGCAGGCTGATGGTGCCGTGATGGTGTCCATGGAGGATACCGTGGTTCTGGTGACCTGCGTGGCCCTGAAGAAAGCCAAAGTAGGCCAGGATTTCTTCCCCCTGACCGTGGACTATCAGGAGCGGTTTTATGCAAGCGGGCGTATTCCCGGAGGCTTTTTCAAACGTGAAGGACGTCCTTCCGAAAAAGAAACCCTGACTTCCCGGTTGATCGACCGGCCTTTGCGTCCCCTGTTTCCGGAAGGGTTCTACAACGAAGTTCAGATCGTGGCAACGGTCATGTCCTGCAATCCGGAAATCGACCCGGATATTCCTGCCCTGATCGGCGCTTCTGCAGCGGTTGCCTTGTCCGGGGTTCCCTTCAGTGGCCCCATCGGGGCGGCCCGGGTGGGTTATGTGGAGGGCCAGTTCGTGCTGAACCCCACCGCGACCGAACTGACCCAGTCAAAGATGGATCTGGTGGTGGCGGGGACGGCGGAAGCGGTCCTGATGGTGGAGTCCGAAGCCAGCGAATTGCCTGAAGATGTCATGTTGGGCGCCGTGGTTTATGGACATGAACAGATGCAGGTCATCATCGATGCCATCAATGAATTGGCCGATGAAGCAGGCAAGGAACCCTGGGATTGGACCCCCCCTGCCCGTGATGAGGCCTTGATTGCGCGTCTTGAAGCCCTGGCTCTGGATCCCTTGCGTGAAGCCTACCGGATCCGTGCAAAACAGGCACGTACGGAGCGGATCGAGGCCATTCGAAGCGAAGTCATGCCGCAGGTGCTTCCCGCCGATGCCGATGCCGACCGGCAAAATCAGGTGCGCAGCCTCTTTGGGGAGTTGGAGGCGCGTATCGTGCGACACCAGATCCTGGATGGAGACCCGCGTATCGATGGGCGCGATACCCGTACGGTTCGCCCCATTACCATTCGCATGGGGGTATTGCCCCGCACGCACGGTTCTGTGCTGTTTACCCGTGGAGAGACCCAGGCTCTGGTGGTGGCAACCCTTGGCACTGGACGCGATGAACAGATCATCGACGCAATCCAGGGAGAGTACAAGGACCGCTTCATGCTCCATTACAATTTCCCTCCCTATTCCACAGGGGAGACAGGGCGGGTCGGCAGCCCCAAGCGGCGTGAAATCGGCCATGGACGTTTGGCGAAAAGAGCTCTGGTGGCAACCCTGCCTACGCCGGAAGAATTTTCCTACACGCTCCGCGTGGTCTCCGAAATTACCGAATCGAACGGGTCCAGTTCCATGGCCTCGGTTTGTGGCGGTTCCCTTGCGTTGATGGATGCGGGCGTTCCGGTCAAGGCCCACACGGCGGGCGTGGCCATGGGTTTGATCAAGGAAGGGAATCGTTTCGCCGTGCTGACGGATATCCTGGGTGATGAAGACCATCTGGGTGATATGGATTTCAAGGTGGCCGGTACGGAGCAGGGGGTCACCGCCCTGCAAATGGACATCAAGATCACGGGAATCACCAAAGAGATCATGCAGGTGGCACTGGCGCAAGCGCGCGAAGGGCGTATCCACATTCTGGGGTTGATGAAGAAGGCAATGCCCATGGTGCGTGAAGAGTTGTCCAGTTTTGCGCCGCGCATCCTGACTCTCAAAATCAATCCGGAAAAAATTCGGGATGTGATCGGCAAGGGCGGGGCGGTGATTCGTGCCTTGACGGAAGAAACCGGGACGACGATCGATATCCAGGAAGATGGCACGGTCAATATTGCCTGCCTGACTTCGGAAGCCGGCGCTTTGGCCAGGAAACGTATCGAGGAGATCACGGCCGAGGTGGAAGTCGGCAAGGTCTATGAAGGAATTGTTCTGAAGTTGCTCGATTTTGGTGCGATCGTGAGCGTTCTTCCTGGACGGGACGGATTGTTGCACATTTCCCAGATTGCCCACGAGCGGGTCAATGCCGTGGCAGATTATCTCAAGGAAGGGCAGCAACTGAAGGTCAAGGTACTGGAGGCGGATGAAAAGGGTCGTTTGCGTCTCAGCCTCAAGGCCTTGCTGGAACCGCCTGTGGTTGAGGAATGAACTTCGTGATAGGATGAGTTGGCCGAGAGGTCTGTCTGGAATGTTGATACGGTGAATTGCCATGGTTGAAGCCACGTTGAAACAATTTTCTCCCTATGTCCTGAAAGAGGGAGAAACGTACATGAATGACCTGCAACTGGCCCATTTCCGCCATCTTCTGGAGAGTTGGAAGGCGGAATTGGGTCAGGACATCGACCGAACGGTCCATACCATGCAGGATGAAGCGACTGTTTTCGCCGATCCCAATGATCGCGCCAGTCAGGAATCGGATATGGCGCTGGAATTGCGCAACCGCGACCGCGAACGCAAGTTGATCAAAAAGATCGATGAAACCATCGCCAAAATAGAAGCCGGTGATTATGGCTACTGCGAGAGTTGCGGGGTGGAAATCGGCATCAATCGTCTTCAGGCGAGACCCACTGCCAGTTTGTGTATCGATTGCAAACAACTCGAAGAAATGCGCGAACGTCAGGTCGCCAAGTAATTTTCAGTCGTTTCCTTTTGTCGGGGGAGGCAGTGCCGGGTACGAGGCCTGCCTCAGATTCGCACGAGCGGTTTCAGAAGCGCCCACCCCAAATCCCAATGTTCCAAAGGCGACCGCTGGAACTGGCTGGAACTGAACCGATGCCAGCGTCCGATGACGACGCTCATCAGCAGATTCGCCTGCACCGCAACGGCACGGTCGCTGGACATGTCGCCGTGGGTGACGGCGAGGCGCAAACTTTGGCGAATCGATGCTTCCAATCGCTCACAGAGTTGCGCGATGCGGACCAGCAGCCGTTCGTTTTCATGATGCAGGACTTCCCCCGTCAGGACACGGGTCATGCCCGGATTCTTGTCTGAAAAAGCCAGCAGCAACGTCAGGGTGGCCTCCACTTGTGCCAGACCCGAAGGCAGGTCGACGGCGATACGGTTGATCCGGGTAAACAGGGTTTGTTCGATGAATTCGATCAAGCCCTCGTACATCTTGGCCTTGCTGGCGAAATGACGGTACAGGGCGGCCTCGGATACATTCAAATGGCGGGCCAGGAGTGCGGTGGTGATTTTCTCGGGTTGGGGGCGTTCCAGCAGGGAGGCCAACATGTGCAGGATTTCCTGACGACGTTCGCCCGCTTTGGAACGGGATTGAGAGGGGGGAGATTCCGGGGTGGACATGGTGCGCTGTGGGGGCAGGAATGCCGTTGGATGAAACCGCACATTATAACGAACCTGGCCTGAATCAAAGAGTTTCATTTTTCAACTCCTGCCGGGCCTCATCGACCGTGTTAAAATCGGAGCCATTTCCATCATTCAGTCAGAGGTCGGGTCATCGTGGCAGGACATTCCAAATGGGCCAATATCAAACACAAGAAAGCCGCCGCTGATGCCAAACGCGGCAAGGTTTTTACCCGCCTCATCAAGGAAATTACCGTGGCTGCGCGCATGGGCGGTGGGGATGTCGGGAGCAATCCGCGCCTGCGTCTGGCTGTGGACAAGGCCTATGACCAGAACATGCCCAAGGACACCATCGAACGCGCCATCAAGCGGGGAAGTGGTGATCTGGAAGGCGTCAACTACGAAGAAATACGCTATGAAGGGTATGGTATCAACGGCGCCGCGGTGATGGTGGATTGCCTGACGGATAACCGGACCCGCACCGTGGCCGATGTGCGCCACGCCTTTACCAAGTACGGGGGTAATCTGGGCACGGATGGTTCAGTGTCCTTCCTGTTCGTACACTGCGGACAAATGCTCTTTTCTCCGGGGACGGATGAAGACCGGTTGATGGAAGCCGCTCTGGAGGCGGGAGCCGACGATGTCCTTCACCATGAGGACGACAGTCTGGAAGTGGTGACCCCGCCCTACGAATTCAGCGCCATTCGACAGGCCCTGGAAAAAAGTGGGTTCAAGGCGGAATTCGCCGAGGTGACCATGAAACCCCAGAACGAGGTGGAATTTTCCGGGGATGAAGCGGTGCGCATGCAGAAACTGATCGATGCACTGGAATCTCTCGACGATGTACAGGCGGTGTATACCACCGCCGTTCTGTCCGAGTGAATGGTGGCCTTGCGTATTCTGGGTGTGGATCCCGGCCTGCGTTGTACCGGGTTTGGGGTCATCGAGTTGTCTCAGCGAGGGAATGACCCTGAATATGTGGCCAGCGGAACCATTACCACGCCTTCCACTGCGGCCCTGGCAGCACGTATCAAGGTGCTTCACACGGGGTTGAAGAGTGTCATCGAACTCCATCGACCACAGGTCATGGCGATTGAAATCGTCTTCGTCAATGTGAACCCCCAAGCCACCTTGCTGCTGGGACAGGCTCGGGGAGCCTTGCTGGCGGCTGCGGTCATGCACGACCTCGAAGTTCACGAATATACGGCGTTGCAGGTCAAACAGGCCGTGGTGGGGCACGGCCATGCCAGCAAGGAACAGGTTCAGGCCATGGTCATGCGTCTGCTCAAATTAACCGAGGTCCCGCGAACCGACCCTGCTGATGCCCTGGCTTGTGCGTTGCGGCATGCGCATGGAGGTTCACTGCCACCGGCTGCGGCAGGGCGTCGGTCCACGCGCTGGCGTTCGTTGCCAGGACGCACGGGAAGTCCCTCATGATCGGACGGTTGCGCGGAATCGTGGTACATCAGGCCCCCCCCTGGGTGGTGTTGGAAGTACAGGGGGTGGGATACGAACTCGAGGTTCCTTTGGGAACCTTTGCGCGTTTGCCTGCGGAAGAAGTGCCCGTATGTTTTCTGACTCACCTCGTGGTTCGGGAGGATGCCCATCTCCTGTATGGTTTCCTGGATGAGGACGAGCGGCAGGCTTTCCGTCAACTGCTGAAAATCAGCGGGGTGGGACCCCGTCTTGCGCTGGCGGTGCTGTCCGGACTGTCTGTGAGTGCGTTGGGGCAGGCCGTGGAACGACAGGAAGTGGATCTCCTGACGCGTATTCCCGGTATCGGGAAAAAAACCGCCCAGCGGCTCCTTCTGGAGTTGAAAGAAAAGTTGGTCGTACCCTCCCTGCCCGAAGTTTCTCCTTCTCCTACTGGGGGGGCCGCGCTCCAGGTGGAACTGGCGCAGGCCCTGAGCGGATTGGGTTACCACGACCGTGAGATTCAATGGGCCTTGAAGCAGTTGCCGGCGGGGGATTTGACCCTGGAACAGGGCATTCGTCAGACTCTGGGCTGGCTCGCGCGTCGGGAGACCTGAGTCAATGACGGGATCTGAGGTGAGGGGAAGGAAATGATCGAACAGGATCGTCTGATCCAGGGGCAACTGGAGTCGCGCCAGGAAGAAGTTCAGGAACGGGCGTTGCGTCCGCGCCATCTGGACGATTATGTGGGACAGAAAAAGGTGCGCGCCCAACTGGAGATTTTCATCGAGGCTGCGAGACGGCGGAAAGAGCCCCTGGATCATGTCTTGCTGTTCGGTCCGCCGGGACTCGGCAAGACGACCCTGGCGCATATCATTGCACGGGAAATGGGCGTCAATTTGCGCCAGACTTCGGGACCGGTGCTGGAACGGGCAGGGGATCTGGCGGCCATGCTCACTCACCTGGAACCTAACGACGTACTGTTCATCGATGAGATCCATCGTCTGAGTCCGGTGGTGGAAGAAATTCTTTATCCGGCCCTTGAAGATTACCAGATCGATATCATGATCGGAGAAGGGCCGGCAGCCCGTTCTGTCAAACTGGACCTGCCGCCGTTCACTCTGGTGGGGGCAACCACGCGCGCCGGAATGTTGACCAACCCTTTGCGCGATCGATTTGGAATCGTGGCCCGGCTCGAATTTTATACGGAAGAGGAATTGTCCCGGATCGTGACCCGCTCAGCCCATTTGCTGGGGATGGACATGGATGAAGCGGGAACCCGTGAGGTGGCGCGACGTTCCCGGGGGACTCCGCGCATTGCCAATCGCCTGTTGAGACGGGTGCGGGATTACGCGGAAGTCTGTTCACAAGGATGCGTCACACAGGCGGTGGCAGATGCAGGGTTGAAGTTGCTGGAAGTGGACGACAAGGGATTGGACATGATGGACCGCAAGTTGTTACAGACGGTCATTGAAAAGTTTGCCGGCGGGCCCGTGGGGGTGGATACCTTGGCCGCCGCCATTGGAGAAGAGCGGGATACCATCGAAGACGTACTGGAACCCTATCTGATCCAGCAGGGATACTTGCAGCGTACTGCGCGTGGGCGCATGGCGACGGCCGCCGCTTTCCATCACTTTGGCCTGCCTGTATCGGGGGGAAAAGATACCGGTGAACTCGGCCTGGAAGAACGTTCATGAATTCCCGACGAATCGAGGTTCCCGTCAGGATCTACCATGAGGACACGGATGCCGGCGGGGTGGTTTATCATGCCAACTATTTGCGTTACATGGAACGGGCCCGCACGGATTGGCTGCATGAACGGGGTTTGGACCATGATCGTGTCGCGAGCGAATACGGGGTCTTGTTCGTGGTTCGCAGTGTCGAGGTCAAATTCCAGCGTCCCGCCCGTTTGGGGGATAACTTGCTGGCTGTGGCGGAACTGGCAGGGGTGCGCCATGGTCTGATGCTGTTCCGGCAGTCGGTCGTGCGCGGGACACAGAGTTTGGTGCGCGCGCAGGTGATGGTCGCCTGCGTGACGGTGAAGGATTTTACAGCAGCGGTCATACCGCCTGCCTTGGCACATTTTCTGGGAGTGGAAGGGTGAATATTACTTCGGATATTTCGTTGGTCAGTCTGGTCGTCCAGGCCAGTGTTCTGGTCCAGATCGTGCTTGGATTACTGTTGTTGATATCGCTTTTGTCCTGGACCTATATCTTTACAAAAATGTTGACCCTGGGCAAAGCGCGGCGTCAAACGACCAAATTCGAAGAAGAGTTCTGGGCGACCTCGGATATTGGCGCCCTCTATCAGCGTGCTTCGGGGCATAACGAAAACAGCGGGGCACTGGAGCGGATTTTTGAGTCCGGCTATCGGGAGTTTCTTCGCCATCGCAAATCCGGGACGCAGGAGACGGCGGCCGTGACCAGCGGAGTGCAACGGGCCATGAAAGCCACGTTCCAGCGTGAAACCGATCGCCTTGAGTCGCATCTGGCTTTTCTGGCTACGGTGGGTTCGGTCAGTCCCTACGTGGGATTATTCGGGACGGTGTGGGGAATCATGAATGCCTTTCGTGGTCTGGCCAACGTGGGGCAGGCGACTTTGGCTCATGTGGCGCCAGGCATCGCTGAAGCCCTGGTGGCCACCGCCATGGGCCTGTTTGCGGCAATCCCTGCGGTCGTGGCCTATAACCGCTACGCCCACGACACCGACCGGTTATCCAGTCGCTTTGAAAGTTTCATGGAGGAGTTCTCCAACATCCTGCAACGCCAGTTCAAACCGGCTCAGAACGGGCGTTGATCATGGCACGTAAACCACGGCGCATGATGAGTCAGATCAATGTGGTTCCCTACATTGACGTCATGCTGGTGCTTCTGGTCATTTTTATGGTGACGGCCCCCATGATCAACCCGGGACAGGTGGATCTGCCTTCGGTGGGACAGAACCTCGCTCAGTCGCAGGATCCCGTGCAGGTGATCCTGCATCTGGACGGTCATCTGGCCGTTCTGGACTCCCATCAGAGCAGCGAAGAACAGAACGTGACCCGTGATCGGCTGGTGGACCGGATGAGGGCCTTGCATCATGCGGAACCGGACCGTCCGGTGGTCATTGCGGCAGATCGTTCCGTACGCTATGAAGAAGTACTGCAGGTCATGGATCTGCTCAAAAAAGCGGAGGTCAACCGGATTGGTTTACTGGCGCGGGGGCGTTCCGGCTGATGCACACGGCCGTCGATCAGGAACGGGGGGTGCGTCTGTGGGCCTGGATTCTGGCGTTGCTGGTTCATGCCCTGTTTGTGGCGGTTCTGGTCCTGGGTGTATCCTGGCAACGGCACCCTGATCCCGCTCCCCTGGTGGCCGAACTGTGGTCGGATATTCCCAAGCCTGCCACCGTTACGGAAGTGACCCCGCCCCAACCCGTAACACCGGAGCCGCAGGCCCAGCCAGCACCTGTTCCGACACTTGCGCCTCCCCGCGTGGAGCCCACC
>VFSW01011034.1_pt1 | contig 12738 bp, 11 predicted proteins | sample 5358111 | NCBI WGS metagenome assembly VFSW01 (sample SAMN11554181, study PRJNA540505) | mine drainage metagenome | isolation source: sediment from site ElyBrook_90M | place: USA: Ely Copper Mine, Vershire, VT | collected 2017 | reverse complement strand
CCCCACCCCCCCCCCCCCCCCCCGCCCCCGCCCCCCCGCGCGGGCGCCGCGGCCGCCGCCGCCCCCCCCCCCCCCCCCGAGCGCCGCCTGCAGGTGACGCTGGAGGGCCTGCAGGGTGAGGTGCGCGATGCGCTGGCGGGCGGCGATTATGCCCGCGGCCTGCGCGCCTTGGTCGGCCTGCGGGCGGCGGTGGATGAGTTTTTCGAACGCGTCATGGTGATGGACGAGAATCTCGAGGTGCGTGCCAACCGCCTGGCGCTGCTGCGCGATGCGCGCGAACTGTTGAGCGCGGTGGCCGATCTGTCGCGCCTTCCCGGTTGACGGGCGAAGCCGTGCAAGTGCTGCGCTCGCTGCTGTTCACCACCTACATGATGGTGTCCGCCTGCCTGTTCGGGTTGATCATGGCGCTGGGCTTCTGGCTGCCATACCGCGCGCAGTTCGTGCTGGCGCGCACCTGGGCCCGCTGGCTGCTGTGGATGCTGCGCGTGCTCTGCGGCCTGTCCTTCCAGGTCGAGGGCCGGGAGCGTATTCCCGCGGGCAATCACATCGTCATGAGCAACCATACCTCCGCCTGGGAGACCATCGCGCATTTCGTGCTGTTCCCGCCGCAGGTATGGGTGCTCAAGCGCGAGCTGCTGTGGATCCCCTTCGTCGGCTGGGGCCTGCGGCTGCTGCGGCCCATCGCCATCGATCGCGGTGCCGGGCATCGCGCGGTGAACCAGGTGGTGGAGCAGGGGCGGCAGCGGCTGCACGACGGCCTGTGGGTCATCATCTTTCCGGAAGGCACCCGCGTGATCGCCGGCGAGCGGCGCAAGTACGGCGCCAGCGGCGCGCTGCTAGCCATCGACAGCGGCCGGCTGGTGGTGCCCTTGTCGCACAACGCCGGCCAGTTCTGGCAGCGCCGCGGATTTCTCACGCGGTCGGGCGTTGTGCGGGTGGTCATCGGCGAGCCGATCTCGCCCGCGGGCAAGGAGGCGCGTGCGCTCACCGAGGAAGTACGCGCCGCCATCGAAGCCGGCCTGGCGCGGATCGAGGCGCTGACGCCGCCGCGCTGACCCAATCCCCGCCCGGCGTCCCCGGGGCGGTCAACCGGTCTTGCGCGCCAGCAGCCCGTCGCCGACGCGGCGGGCGCTGAATCCCGCACTCTGCAGCCGCCGCAGCACCTCGCCCGGTAGATCCCGGCCGCGCGACACGCGGTTTGGGGCGCCGGTGTAATGAAACAACCGGCCGCCCGGACGCAGCACCCGGGCCAACTCGTCGTAGAACGCCTGCGCATACAGCTCGCCGGCGAGCGCGAAGCGCGGCGGATCGTGCAGAACGGCGTCGACCGATTCCGCGGCCAGCGCCGGCAGATGCGCGCGCACATCACCCACGGTGAGCTGCAGCGGCGGCGGCGCCGCGCCGGCGCCTGGCTCAGCGGCGGCGACCGCTGCCGCTGGAAGGTAATCGGGTGACCAGGGATTGTGCCGCCGCAACCACAGCACATCGGGATTGATCTCGAAGGTGAGCACGCGCGCGGCGCGCGCGTCCAGCGCACAGGCGGCGAAGTAACCCAGGCCTCCGCAGGTGTCCAGAATCGTCTTGCCGCGCGGCTCCACCAGGGCCACCTTGCTGGCGGCGTCCGCGTAGGGCGAGACCTGCGCGCTCGGCAGCATCTTGACGCCGTCGATTTCGAAGGTGGGCGGGCCCCAGGGGGTGGGCACCAGCTTGATCAAGCCCTTCCCGAAGCGCTGCAGCGGATGGAAGGCCGCATCGGACCAGTGGTACACGGTGCGCTCCCTGCAGTCCTCGAGATACGGGTAGGCTTGTCCCGCGGCGATCCACTGCCGCCCCGCGAGTTCGACGCGGCAGCGCGAGCGTCCGAGATCGAGCGAGCATTCCAGGCAATCCGCGCCGCCGTCGCGCGCGCCGAGCAAGGCCTCATGCACGGCGCGGGTGAGCAGCGGCGGGTTCACCAGGCGCCCTGCTTCGGGCCCACCCACCAGACCAGGCCCAGCGCAACGGTGTCCTGATGACTGTCGAGCACGCCGAGGGCATCGCTGAGGAAATAGGGCCGGTTGGAGGAATCCCGGCGCCACTCCAGGCGGGCGAGAAAGCCGTCCGCCAGGCGATATTCGGCGGTCACCGTGCCCTCCTTCAGGTCCTGCACCACGCCGCTGTACAGCCCGCCGCGGTCGGCGAGATATTCCCCGCGCACCGCCACCGCCACGGTGGGCGTGAATTGATACCGGCCGTAGACAGCTCCGCCCTGGGTGCGCTGCGCCGGCGAATAGGTGTACAACCGCTCGACCACCGAGTCGGCCTCGAGCGCGAAGGACAGGGCCTGGGTGGCCTGCCAGGTGGCGTAGGTGTCGATGATCTGCAGCCGGCCATGCGGCGCGTTGGGAACGGGTTCGAACGGCGCGCCCTGCTGGGTGGGCAGGTTCGCGGCATTGGGCGCCGCGGGAGACACATAGACGAAGTCCGGGTGCTCCTGGCCGAGGTAATAGTTGAATGTCCAGGCGAGCGCGGCGTTGGGCTGCCAGTTGAAGCCGAGGAGCTGGTCCTTGAAGCCGTTGAACGCCTCGGTCTGCTGCGCGCCGTTCGTCACCCAGTAATCCACCGTGAAGGTGTCGCTGAGCTTGTACGCGGCGCGCAGGCCCTCGTGATAGAAGGGCAGGTAGTCGAACCACAGCGAGCGCGAGTAGTTCATCTGGTCCTTGGTGTAATTGCCCTCGATGCCGATCGCGCTCGCCCACTTGCCGAAGTCCAGCTGCAGGGTGCGCCCTTCGAGCGGCAGCTCGTAGGTTCCATAAGCCTGAAAGACATTGCGGTACACGCTGGGTCGCGGCTCATTCACCGGACTGCCCTGCAGCGCCTGCGTCGCCTGACCGTATTGCAAATCGACACGCATCCCGAAGCGCTTGTCGGCGGCCAGGTCCGGCGCGCTCTCGAGCAGCAAATCGGCTTGATTGAGACTGAAACTGTCGCTGCTGACATCGTAGGCGCGCAGGAGGTTCGCGCGCCCGATGGGGTTGTTGCCGTTGTACTCGATGTAGCCGTCCAGGGCGGCGTTGACGGTGAGGCCATGCCAGGCATCGGCGGGCGGGGACGCGGCAGCCACGCTGGCGGGCGGCGCGGGCGCCACGGCCACGGGCGGCGCCACGGCAACAGGCGGCGCCACGGCCACAGGCGGCGCCACGGCCACGGTCGGCGCCGCAGGGGCGGGCGGCGGTGCCGCCGCGGTCACGGCCGCAAGGCGCGCCTCCAAGGCCTGCACTAACGCCCGTAGCTCGCGCACTTCACGCGTTAGCTGCTCCAGGCGCGCATCGGTGGCGCCCGCGGCATCGGTGGCGGGCGCTGTATCGGTGGCGGGCGCAGCGTCCCGGGATTGAGCCGCCAGCGGCCGGACGCCGCCGCCCACGGCGGCCAGTAATGCCACCCCAAGTGTGGCCGGCACACGCCAGGCGGTACCGGATGCAAAGGTGTTGCGGGGGATCATCAGGAACTCCTCGGACGGCCGACGCGGCGCGCAGGATGCAATTGCAGTCACGGCGCCGCCGTACGACCCTCGAGTTGCAGGGCCGGGAAACTGGCGAACAACACCTGCACGAGCAGGCCGATCAGCCCCGACAGCGACAACAACGCGGCGCTGAAGCTGCCGAAGGAGCCGCCGAACACCCACACTGCCACCGCATACTCGGCGAACAGCAGCACGCCGAGCGCGGCGCCGCCCATGGTGGCCCGGGCCCGCAGAGTCGACGCCACGCCCAGCAGGCGCACCGCCGCACGTGAGGTCCACCAGCAGGCGAGCAGCAGCAGCGTGCTTTCGATGAGCGTGGCCGCGGCGGCGCTCACGCGCGCGGCCAACCACAGGGAGCGGGCGGCGCCGAGCCCGATACCCGCGCCGAAGGCGACCGCGCCGTACAGCCCCCCACCAATGAGGGCGCGCGCCGCGGCGCACAGAGCGCTGGATTGCGGGAGCTGCATGGCTACCAGTCGAGCCGGCCGATCAGGGCCGCGTAAGCATCGATCCCATCCCAGAGATTGCGCAGGCGCAGATTCTCGTTGGCGGCATGCTGGGCGTTATCGTGATTGACGATGGGCAGCCCGATCACCGGCACGGCGAACAGGTCGGCAAACAGGTAGAGCGGCACGCTGCCGCCGATCATCGGCAGCAGCGCCACCGGCTCGCGCGCCACCGCGCCGAGAGTCGCGATCACGGCACGCGCGGGCGGCGAGTCCATGTCGGAACGCAGCGCCGGGTAACCAGGCTCCCAGGCAAGCTTGATGAGCCGCGGATGCGCGCGGCGCGCCGCTTCGTCCGGCGCCTCGCTGAGCAGTGTCCAGCCCTGGGCGCGCAGAAACTGCTCCACCACTTCGCGCACCCGCTGCGGGGTCTGCGCCGGGACCAGGCGCAAATCCAGCGAGACCCGCGCTTCGGTGGGTATGGAATTGGCGGCCGCCGCACCCACTTCGCCGGCGCGGATGCCGCGTACGTTGAGAGCGGGGCGCATCAGACTGTCGGGCAGGTCCTCGGCGCTCTCCGGCCGCCCGATGCCCAGTTGCCGCTGCAGCTCGGCATCGACGGGGGGAAGCGCGGCGAGCGCCGCGCGCTCCGCGGCGCTCAACGGACGGATTTCGGCATCGAAGCCCGGAATCAGGATCCGGCCCGTGTCGTCGCGCATCTGCGCGAGCAGATTGGCCGCCAACGCGGCGGGGTTCGGCGCCCAGTTGCCATAATGGCCGTCATGCAGCGCCTGCAGCGGACCGTACACCGTCAGCTCCAGTCCCAACACGCCGCGGGCGCCGAAATACAACAGCGGGCGGCGTGAGGCATGCACCGGGCCGTCGCCCACCAGCCACAGATCGGCGCGCAGCTGCCGGGCGTGGGCGCGCAACAACTCGGCCAGGTGCGGTGAGCCGGCCTCCTCCTCGCCGTCCCACACCACTTTTACATTCACCGTCGGACGGCGACCCACGGCGCGCAGCGCATCGAGCGCGGTCAACAGCGCGACGATCGAGGCCTTGTCGTCGCTCACCGCGCGCCCGTAGAGGCGCCACTGCGGATCGAAGGGCGGCGTGGCCTTGCGCCAGTCGATCTCCTGCTCGGGTTCGCCGGGCGGGGCACCGCGCATCACCGGCACGAACGGCGGGGAGCGCCACTGGGAGGGCGTGACCGGCTGACCGTCGTAATGGGCGTAGAACACCACGGTGCGGCGCGCGCCGCGACTGCTCAGCGTGCCGAGCAGCAGCGGCGGGGTGCCAGGAGCCGCGCTGACGGACTGCGCCTCGAAACCACGCTGGCGCAACGCGGCAAGCAGATGGGCGGCGGTGTCGCTGAGCCCCTGCGGATCGGCGGCCACGCTGCGCAGGCGCACCAGCGCATCGAGTTCGCCCAGGATCTGCACCTCGTGCGCCCGCCGGTAGGCATCGATGGGCGCATCGGGCGCGGCGACGGCCGCGGCCGGTGCGGCGACGATCAACGCCCAGAGCGCGGCGCGCGGCAGCGGGAGAGGGATGCGCCTCATGCAAACAGCGGCCGCATGCGCGCATCGCGGCCGATGCCGTCATACAGATCGAAGCCGCGCTCCAGCCAGTCGCGCAGCACCCGGTCATCGGCGGCCAGCAGCGGCAAAGTGCTCACGCTCGCCACCCAGTGAAAGGCCGCCAAGGCGACGTAATCGGCATAGTGTGGCGCCTGGCCGCCGAGAAAGGGCTGATGCGCCAGCTGCGCGCGCAGCGGGTTGAGCGCGAGCCGCACGGCCGCGACCTGGCTGGCACGATCCGCGGTATACGCCTCCAGCGTGCGGCCCCTCAGACGCTGCTCGCGGCTTTGCCGATAGTAGGGCTGGTCCTGCGGCCGGGCCGCGTTGTGGATGTCGAGGGCATAGATGGCGAACAGCGGCCGCATGATGACCCCGGCCAGCCACTCATCGCACAGGCGGGCGAGCGCGTATTCCGCCGGCGTCGCGAACAGCGGCGGACGATCCGCAAAGGCACGATCGAGGTAGGTCGCGATATCCCAGCTCTCGTTCATGACCATCTCGCCATGGGCGAGGATGGGCACCACCTTGAAGCGCCCGCCGAACAGCTGCGCGATCTCGGTGAAGCCCACCGGAAGGGATTCGTAGGCGAGACCCTTGTGCGCCAGCGCATAGCGGATGCGCCACACATAGGGGCTCACCGAGCGGCCGTTCGCGAGCACCAATTCGGCCAGACGGATGGGGGCGTCGTTCATGCAGGCAATCCTTGGGGGAGGAGGGACGGTCAGCCGCCGGAGGTGGCGAAGCGGCGGAAGAAGCTGTCGGGTTTCCATGCGGGCCGCTGCGGATCGTTGGCGATCTGCACGGTGAGCGCGCGCATCACCTCCTCGAAACCCGCGGCCGCCGACAAGTTCACCGGCTGCGCGCCGTCGTCGGAGGGCGCGTGGTAGCGCTCGGTCAGCCATTGCTTGAACACCGCCTGCTCGGGCGAGCCCGGCTCGAAGCCCACCTTCATGGCCAGCGAGGGAATGCCGCGCTTGATGAAACTGTACTGATCGCTGCGGATGAACACGTTGCGCAGGGGTTCCGGATCCGGCTGCACCCGGTACCCCAGGCCCGCGGCGATGGTGCTGACCCGGTCCCCGAGATCGGACTCGGCCAATCCGTAGACCGTCAACACCTTGAGCGGCACGATGGGCAGGAACATGTCGGTGTTCAAATCGGCCACCATCTGCCGCACCGGCACCGTCGGCCGGGTGGCGAAGTAACGCGATCCGAGCAGGCCCTTCTCCTCGCCGGTGACCCAGACGAACAGCACCGAGCGCTTGAGCCGCGTGTGCTCGCGTTCGAGGGAGCGGGCCACGTCGAGCAGCAGGGCCGATCCCGAGGCATTGTCCATGGCGCCATTGTTGATGGCATCGCCATTGATGGGCTGGCCGATGCCCAGATGATCCAGATGCGCGCTCAGCACCACGTACTCGGCGCGCAGCTGCGGATCGCGACCGGGAAGCACCGCCAGCAGATTGTTCGACTGCACCGCGGAGAGGCGCACCTGCGTGGTCGCCTCGATCTCGAGCGGCAGCGCGAAGCGCGGCAGGGGTTGACGATCCTTGCCGAGCGCGGCCAGTTGCGCGAAGGAGTGGCCGCTGCCGGCGAACAGCCGCTCCGCCTCGGCCGGGTTGAACACCGCGGCGAAGACCTCGCCCGGCGTGTCGTCGAACTGCGCACCGGCCAGCGTCATGCTGGGGTGAGTGCGGTTCAAGGCCATGCGGCTCCAGGGAATGTCCATGGCGGCCGGATTGGGAATGGTGAGCAGACCGATGGCGCCGGCGGCGCGCAGCGATTTCCAGCGCTGCGCCACGGATTGATAATGGGCCGCCAGGGCCGTGGGCATGCTGGCCGGCGAGCCGCTGAAGACCACGGCGATCCTGCCGTGCAGATCCAGGCCGGCGAGGTCGTCGTAGCGCAGTTCGGGGACTTGCAACCCGTAGCCCACGAACACCAGCGGCGCCCGGACATGGGGGGCGAGGTCACCGCGGGTGCTGAAGAAAGCCTGTTCTCCGAGGGTGAGGGGTTCCAGCCGCCCGCCGCGCACCAGGGCGAGACTGGAGTGGACTTCATCGAGCTGATGAGCCTGCAAATCGACCGGCTGAAAATAGCCGCGGACGCCGGCGGGCTTCAGCCCAAGCGCCTGCAGCCGCTCGACCACATAGGCCTGGGCGGCACGCTCTCCGGGGCTGCCGGTGTTGCGGCCCTCGAATCGGTCGTCGGCCAGCACCTTGACGGTGTCCCACCACGTATGTCCGTCAAAGTGCCCGGCGCTCTGCGCCACGCCGGTGAATGCGGTACACCACACGAACGAAATGAGCCAACGCATGCCTGAGCCTCGGATGGACGCGACCAGGCGCAGTATAGGATGGGCGCCGCTTGCGGTGCGAGCGGCGCCAGGCGCGGAGCCTTTTCCGCGCCGCCCGCGGCCGGGCGGCGCGGCGGACGGGTCACGACATCCGGTCGATGGCGGCGTCATCCAGGTGCAGCCGGAAGTACAGCGCACGGCGCAGCGAATGGATGGCCATGCGGGTGTCGCGAATCGCGGCGGCCTTGTTGCCGCCGAAATCGTCGGGAGCCGCCTCGAGCGCTTGCAGCGCATCGCGCATCTCGGCGATGGCGTGCACCAGACGCGGATGGCGCGCCTCCTCCTGACGCAGGGCGGCGGGCGGCGGATCGGCGGCGGCGACCCGCGGTACGGCGCAGCCGAACAGCGTGAGGGCCGCGGCGACTACCGCCAGCGATGATAGATTCTTATTCGAGTTCATATCGATGTCTCCCGGAGAAAAATGCAATGGTCGATGAAATGGCGGTTGCGCAGGGGCCGTCAAGTCCCCCGGCGGTGATGTTGTTCGACTTGGGCGGCGTACTCCTCGAATCCGTGGGATTCGAGCGACTCAACGAACTACTCCCCCAGGCGGTTGACAGCCAGGCACTGAAAGAGCGCTGGCTCACCTCGCCGGCGGCGCGGGAATTCGAGTGCGGACGCCTGGCGGCGCCGGCGTTCATGGCGCGCTTGGTCGCGGAATGGGGCCTGAGCTGCACTGCGGCGCAATTGCTCACCGAGTACGCCGGCTGGGTGAAGGGCTTCTACCCGGGGACGCTCGACCTGCTGGCCGCGCTCAGGCCACGCTACCGGCTTGCCTGCCTGAGCAATTCGAATTCCGTTCACTGGGATAAGTTCGACGGTTTCGCCGCGCACTTCGAGGTGGCGTTGGCCTCGCACCGGTTGGGCGTGCTCAAGCCCGACGCCGAGTGCTTTCGCCGCGCGCTCAAGGAGTGCGGGGTCGGGGCGGGCGAGGTGGCCTTCTTCGACGACGCCGCGCTCAACGTGCGGGCGGCGCGCGCGCTCGGCCTGCGCGCCTTTCAGGTGGACGGGCCCGAGGGAGTACGGCGGGTGCTGCGCGCGCAAGGCTGGATGGAATGAACGGGCATTGGACGGACTGAGCGGGCTGCCGAGTTCAAGATCCCGCCCGCCCCGGCCGATAAACCCAGGCCTGGGCCAGCAAGATACAGCGACTCATGGACGAGCATTCAAGGCGGATTGATCTCCCCACGACGTCCGCGCCGCGACGGCTTTGCGTCGCGGCCGGTGCGCGTCTGCGCTGGGCGGTCGCGGCCGGCGCGCTGCTGCTGAGCGCCGCCGCCGGCGCCGCCAGCTTCGGCGTCAGTTTGAGCGGCGTGGCCAATGTGTACGCCTTCCAGAACAATGGCTCATCGCCGCCGGCGGGGGGATTCGACAACGACGGCTACGCCTACTCGGTACAACTCACCGGCTCCTCGCTGAGCTGGAACGGAATGACCTTCGTATTCGGCGCCGCCGGCACCCGCAGCGCGGCCTCCAACACCACCGTGCCGCTGAACGCCGGGCAGTTCGCGAGCCTCACGCTGATCGGCGCGGCGGTCAACGGCAGCCAGTCCGATCAACGCTTCATCGTCCATTATGCCGATGGCAGTCAGACCCAGTTCAGCCAGAGCCTGAGTGACTGGTGCATACCGCAGAGTTACCCGGGTGAGACTCAGGTCTCGAAACAGAGCTACCGGGTGACTCCCTCCGGCGCCACCGGCGGTTGCGGCACCTACATGTATGCCTATACCTTCACGCTCGACGGCAGCAAGACCGTGCAGAGCCTGCAGCTGCCCGCGAACCGCAACGTGGTGATGGTCGCCATCGACCTGAGCGCGCAGGATGCCGGGGCCGGCGGCACCGGCGCTCCCGACCATTATGCCGTCGCCACCCCCGGCACCGCGGTGAACTGCCAGCCCGCGCCGGTGAGCATCGCCGCCCACGATGCCTCGCATGCGCTGGTGGGCACCACCAACGCCATCGCCCTCAGCACCAGCACCGGTCACGGCGACTGGTCGCTGGCGGGCGGCGCCGGCACCTTCACCGCCGGCGCGCTCAACAGCGGCACGGCCAGCTACACCTTCGCCCCCTCCGATGCGGGCACCGTCAACCTGCTGCTGCGCGACACCTATGCGGAGACGCTGCGCATCGGCGCCACCGACGGCTACGCCACCACCACCTCCGGCAGCGCCCTGGCCGCCGAGGACGCCCCCCTGACTTTCACCGCCTCCGGCTTTCGCTTCACCAATGGCAACAACACGCCGGTCATGATCGGCACCCAGGTGGCGGGAGTGACCTCGACCCAGCCGCTCGCGCTGCAGGCCGTGCGCACCGACACCCAGACCGGCGCCTGCACGGCGGTCTTCGCCAGCGGCGCCACGGTCACGGTTGGACTCGGCTATCAATGCAACAATCCGCGCAGTTGCGCCGCCGCTCAGACCCTGGCGATCACCAACAACGGCGCCAGCACGGCGCTGGCCGCCAATCCCGGGTCCGGGATGGCGAATTACACCCCGGTGGCGTTGAAATTCAGCACCGCCAACGCCGAGGCGCCGCTCAGCCTGAGTTTCAGCGACGTCGGGCAGCTCACCCTGACCGCGCGTTACTCCATCCCGCTGGCCAACGGCGGCGGCTCCGGCAATGTCATGAGCGGCGCGGGACAGTTCGTGGTGCAGCCCTATACGCTGAAACTGTCGGCCATCGCGCGCGGCAGCGACGGCTATGCCAATCCCGGGGCGAGCACGGCCGCGGGGCCGGTGTTCATCGCCGCCGGGCAGCCCTTCTCGGCCACGGTGACCGCGGTCAACGCCCAGGGCGCACCCACGCCCAACTTCGGCCAGGAACTCGCGCCCGCCGCCGTGTCCCTCACGCCCGCATTGATGCTGCCCGCGGCTGGCCATGTGCCGCCGGTGAGCGGCGGCTTCGGCGCCTACGCCAACGGCTCCGCGAGCGGCAGCAGCTTCAACTGGCCGGAGGTGGGCATCGTCACCCTCACGCCGACCGTCGCGGATTATCTGGGCAGCGGCGCGGTGAACGGCACCCCGTCACCGCCCGTCGGCCGCTTCGTGCCCAACGGCTTCGCGGTGGCGCTCAACACCACCCTCATCGGCACCGCCTGCGCGGCCGGCGGCTTCAGCTACATCGGCCAGCCCCTCACCTACACCGTGGCGCCCATGGTCACCGCCACCGCCCAGGCCTTGGGCGGTGCGACCACGCAGAACTACACCGGCGCCTTCCTGCGGGTGAACAACAGCACCCTCTCCGGCCGCAATTACAGCGTGCTGGCGAATAACCCGCCGTTGCTGCTGAATGGCTTGCCGCCCGTGACCGCCGATCCCGCGGTGGCCGATCTCGGTGGCGGGTTGTTCACCCTCACCTTCAGCGCCGGCAGCGGCCTGCTGTTCAGTCGCGGCGCGCCGCTCGCGCCCTTCAATGCCGGCATCATTCTCGCCATCAACCTGCTGGACGCCGACGGCGTCGCGGCGGCGGCCAATCCCCTGAGCTTCGGCGCCGGCAGCGGCATGGCCTTCAGCACCGGCGCGACGCAGTATTTCGGCCGCCTGTCCCTGGGCAACGCCCTGGGTTCGGAACTGCTCGATCTGCCCATGCCGCTGCTGGCGCAATTCTATCTGTCGCCGACTCAGGGCTTCGTCACCAATAGCAGCGATGTCTGCAGCGTCGCGCCCACCATCAGTTTCGGCAATTTTCAAGGCAACCTGAGGGCCGGCGCGCTGTGCGTGCGCGACAGCGGCAGCCCCGGCGCCTCGGGCGCGGGTTGCGCCACCACCACGACCAATCGCTACCTGCCCACCGCCGTGGCCGGCGGCTTCAATCTGATTCTGGCGGCGCCGGGCGGCGGCAATTCCGGCGCCGCCGGTGTGAGCGCGACGGCACCGTCCTGGCTGCAATACCCCTGGAACACGGCCTCCGGGCAGTTCACCAGTCCGCTGGGGCTGGCGGTGTTCGGCCTCTTCCCGGGCTCGGCCTCGAGAATCTACCAAAACGAAGTGTATTGACCCGGACCCCGCCGGTCAGGAGTTGGCGTCGGTGAAGGTGGCGCGCACGGTGCGCTGCACGAAGGCCGGTTGTCCGTAGGTGCCGCTGGCCGCGGTGGCGCTGAGCACATAGGCGGTATGCGCGACCCCGCCGCTGCTGAAGGGCATGGCGCTGCAGCTCACCTGCACGACGAAGCCGTTCAATGCGGCCTCGGTAAGAGTGAGCCGGGTGGCGGCCACGCAGCTGCCATGGATGGCCTGGTACGCGCTCCATTCGATGCCCGCATTGGCCGCGGCCAGGGCCCGCGCCTGCAGCAGGTTCAGGGTCACGGTCTGCTGCTGGCCCACGCCGATGCGTATGCCCGCCAGCGCCAGGGCGGCCAGCACCACCAGCAGGAACAGCGCCGGCACCAGCGCAAAGCCCCGCGGGCGACGCGACGCGGCGTTTGGCGGGTCGCGGCCGCTCATGGGGTGTTCACCATTTGCACCTCGTACAGCAGTTGCACCGACTCACCGGCCTGCGACAGCGTCAGCACCAGGGTGGTGAGCGCATTGCGCGCCGCGGTGCCGCTGGCATAGGTGAACTGACAGGCCGCCACGTCGGCGGTCACGGCGCCGGCCGTGGCGCCGGCGGCGAGCAGAGCGGCGGCACTCACCGCCTGGGTGCTCATGATCGAGTAGCCGGAGTAGCGGGTGAGCGTGCCCGCCGCCGTGTCGCACAGATAGGACACCGGACCGCCCAGCAAGTACACCCGCCGACCGGGCGAGGCGTAGGCGAACTGGAACGCCGGGCTGAGCGTGACCAGATTCTGCGCCGGAGTGGGTCCGGCGGCGATGCCGATGCGGGTGCCCGGCGGGGTGATCACGTTGGCCAGGCTGTAGG
>VFSW01011033.1_pt1 | contig 12738 bp, 11 predicted proteins | sample 5358111 | NCBI WGS metagenome assembly VFSW01 (sample SAMN11554181, study PRJNA540505) | mine drainage metagenome | isolation source: sediment from site ElyBrook_90M | place: USA: Ely Copper Mine, Vershire, VT | collected 2017 | reverse complement strand
CCTTCGAGCTCGGCGTCCTCGACTATCTGCTCATGCCGTTCAGCGAAGAGGGTGTCGCGCAGTGCCTCCGGCGGCTGGAGCAGCGGTCGGCGACGCGAGGAGGGCCGGCGAGCGGCCCCTCGCGGATCGTGGCGCGCCGGAAGCGCAGCCTCGTGTTCCTCGAGGCGCCGGAGATCTGGGCGTTCGAGGCTGCCGACCGGCTTACGTTCGTGCATACGGTGCACGGCGTCTTCGACATCGATCTTTCGCTGGTCGCTGTCGAGGCCTCCTTCGGCCGCGCCTTCGTGCGCGTGCACCGCAACTGGCTCGTGAGCGCGATGCACATCAAAGAGCTCGAGCGCGACGGCCACGAGACGAAGCTCTTCGTCGGGACGGGCGTCGCCGATTCCGGCCCGGGCGTGCGCGTTCCGGTGGCGAGGGAGAGGGCGGCGGCCGTGAGGGAGATGCTGCTGATGAATGCGACGGGTTTGAGGAGGACGTAGGCGGATTAACGCTCGATGCTGTGCTGCGCGAGTGCGGCAAGGTCCATCTCGGCGAGCACGGGGAGCTCGAGCGTCCGTTCGACCTGCCAGGCCGCGACGAACCGCCCCCTGCGAATGTCGAGCATGACGGCCAGGAGGATCGCCACGACGAGCCCCCCGACGAGGCCTCCGAGGACGACGAGGATGGCCTTGGGCTTGGAAGGTCCCTTCGGATAAAGGGGAGGGTCGACGACCGTATAGCGGTATTTGAATGCGGCCTGCGCGGTGTCGAAGTCGATCTGCGCCATCTCGATCTGAGCCCGCAGGCTGGAGTACTTCTCCATTGCGTCTCTCAGTTGCGTCCGGGCGTACATCATCTCGGGATCCCGGTCGTCGGCGGGCTCCTGCTCGATGCGGATGATCGAGTTGGGGAGCGGCGGCGGGGCGCCCGCGGCCACGCCGACGGCGGACCCCGCGTGCACCTCGGCGGCGGCGGCGGTCTTCTCATCGAGCTCTTTTTGAAGCCGATCGACGTCTGCTCGCAGCGCCAGCACTTCGGGTGACTCCGTCGAGAGCGAAGCGATGGTCTGCCGCAGGTCGATGATGACCGGATGGTTCTCGGTGTACGTGGCGCTCTTCTCGGCCAGGCTCTCCTTGAGGTCCGAGAGGTGACGACGGCGGAACTCCTCGAGGTCGTTGATGGCCCGCTGCTTCGCCTCGATCGTCGCCTTGATCCGGGCGAGTTCGGGATCCGGTTGCGCGTGCGTCCGGGTCGATGCGGCGGCCGACGTGGGGGGAGCGCTCGCTGCCGTCGAAGACAAGGCCGCCGTCGCGGTCGCCGCCGGCTTGCCCAGGTGTGCCGCGCGGAGCGCCTCGATGGCGGCGACGGAGGCATCGATGTCTTTGCGAAGCGCGAGCGCGTGGCTCTGAAAGATCGAGACTTGCTCGCCGATGGCGGTGACCTCCGTCGCGCGCCTGGACTCGAGGTAGTTCTGCTCCGCGGCGTCGATGAGGCGGAGCGCCATCGTGGGATCGGCCCAGTCGATCGAAATCTGGATGACTCCCTCGTTCGGCGTCCACACGCTGAGCTTCTTCTCGAGGACGTCCGTCATCCACTCGATGGTCTCCTGCTCCGTCTCGGGCTTGCGGAGCGCCTTGGCGATGACGTCCTTCAGGTGCGCCAGGGGCGCGCGGCGGTTGTACCATTCGTGCAAGAGGTCCGTCTGGCGGACGATCGCAACGAGGTTGTCGCGCTGCAGGATGGTCTCCGCCGCGGAATGGCTCGGTCCCTCCGACTGGTTGTCTCCCTTCAATGCGAGCGCTGGATTGCGCTGCGCGAAGAGCTTCGTCTCGATGTGATAGGTCTTCGGCAGGAGGTACAAAGAGGAGACGGTCGCTCCGAAGAGCACCGTGAAGAGCGCGAGCGACAGGCGCATGTGCCGCAACACGGCACCCCACGCGTAGCCGAGAAGGTTCATGGCGAACTTGAGGTCGAGCGGCTTGGCCTCTCCGCTTTCCACCTCTTCGTTTGCGCTCGTCATCGACCCTGCGGCATCATGGCGGCCACCCGGGTAAGGGTCAAGCTGGGTCAAGCCCACGACAGACAGTCCAAGATGAGCCCCGCGCAAGCCGAAAGCCACGCAGCCAGCCCCCAGATCGCGCTCGTTCTTGCGACGTACAATCGCGCCTCCGCCCTCGAACGCTTGCTCGAGGCGCTCGATCGCCAGGAAATCGCACGCGACGACTGGGAGCTCATCGTCGCCGTCGACGGCAGCACCGACGACACCGAGGCGGTCCTCGCGCGCTGGGCGTCCCGGGGGGGCTTGCCATTGCACTTCTTCGTGCAGGAGAATGCCGGCCAGTCCGTCGCCCGTCACAGGGCGATCCTGCAATCGACCGCGAAGCACGTGATCGTCATCGACGACGACATGGAGGTCTGTCCCGGCTTCGTCGAGGCGCACCTGGTGGCCTCGAAATTGTCCCCAGGCAGGGCGGTCGTCATCGGCAAAGTCCTGTCGGAGACAACGTTCCGAGAAAAGCCGCTCTTCACCGCCGTCGGCGAGCACCACCTGCTCCTCTTGCACCGGCGCCTCGAGCAGGGTGTGCAGCGGCCCACGGCCACTGCTTTCGTGACGCAGAACGTCTCTTTCCCGCGCGCGCTCTACATCGCCGTCGGGGGCTTCGACGCCTCTCTCCGGCTCGACGAGGATCGCGAGCTCGGCATCCGGATGGAACGGGCGGGCGGCGAGTTCGTGTACTCGCCCGAGGCCTGGGCGATCCACCACTCGGACGTGGGCTCGTTCGAGAAGTGGTCGCGGCGGCACTACGACTACGGCAAGTACGCGGTGCGCGTCTGGGAGAAGCACGGGCAGAGCCCGCTCCTGCACCCGCTACGGAACTTCGTCGACGGAAACCGCCTGAACCGCGCGCTTGTCAAGATGGTGTGTGGGGGGGATGCGCGATCGAAGGCGGCGACGGCGGCGCTCCGCGCTTTGGGCAATGCGCTGCAGCGGATGAAGCTCCTCGAGCCGGCGATCTACACGCACAAGGCGATTCAAGCCGTTCGCTACCACCAAGGGGTGCGCGACGCGCTCGGTTCGTGGAGCGCCGTCTGCGAGATGGAGCGGAAGTACGTCGCCGAGCCGAACCGCCCGCGTGAACCGACGGGCAAGGGGGTTACCTACGAGGGGACGGGGTGAAGGGAGCCTCCCTCGTCGTGCGCACCCATTCCGGCGTCGCGCCGTCCTTCGCGCGCCTCCGAAGGGTCGCCTTCCAGATCATGTACGCCGGCGCCCCGGCCAGGCATGCCAGCCCGCGTGCTCCCGTGCCGGACACCTGCCAACCGCGCACGACGTACGCCGTCAAGAAGACGCCGCTCGCGCTGAAGAGGACGAGCGCCAGGTTCGGGCGGAGCGTCACGATGGACACGGCGGCCGATGCTGCGATCCCCGCGGCCGTCGCCGCGACGAGGGTGGAAAGGGGCGGAACGAGGACATCCATGGCCAGGTCGGCGAGCAGCGGGCTTCGCTCGCGCAGCGCCCGGCGCAGGAGGGGCAGCCCGTAGCGTTCGGCCATCTGCCAGCGGCCGCCCTCCCACCGCTCGCGCTGCGAGCGCGACGCCTTCTCCGACGAGACCATCTCTCCGTAGACGTGTGCTTCCCCAGCGTAGTGGACCCGGTGGCCGCGCTCGCCGATTCGGATGCCGTACTCGAGGTCCTCGACGATCGAGAAGGCATCGTGGGGGACTTCCTGGAGAAGAGCGATCGCAAAGCACATCCCATTGCCCCGAAGCCCGCACGACACGCCGAGGCTCTCTCGCCCGGCCGAGCGCACGACGTGGAACATCCCGAAAGCGATGGCCATGAGCTGCGTACGCCAGCCCGTGTTCGGGTTTCGCACCGAGTAGTCTGCCTGCACCGCCTTGGCGCCGCGGCGGAGTCGGTCGTCGAAGGCGCGGAGCAGGTTCGGCGAGACGACCGTGTCCGCGTCGATGACCACGACCGCGTCCGCGTTTCCTTCGGAGATGCACCTCTCGAACGCATGAGCGAGGGCGTACCCCTTCCCGCGCCGCTCGTCGTCGCGGCGCTCGAGGACCTTGGCCCCCGCTCTGCGGGCGCGCGCGGCGGTGTCGTCTTGGCAGTTGTCCGCCACGACGACGACCTCGAAGAGCTCCCGCGGGTAGTCGATAGCGCGGAGGCTCCCCACGGTGTCGGCGATGCCCGAGGCCTCGTCGTGCGCCGGGACGATGATCTGGAAGCGCGCGCGAGGGGCGGCGTACTCCGGCGGCGGCCGGCGTCGCGAGCGCGCCGTCAAGAGGAGCAGATAGCCGCTTGCGGCGAAGACCGGCAGGGCAGCGAGGGCGAGAAGCGACGCGATGCGCACGGTGCGATCCTAACCCCGCGCATTGCGGGCGTCGTTTCCCGGATCGCGTATGACAATCGTTCCCAAGAACTTGCCCCGCCCGATGGTCTCGACCGTCCGTCGGGCGGAACTGATCTTGGTGAGCCCCATGTGAACGCACAGGATGGCCGCGTCGACGGCGCTCGCAACGGGCGCGACCGTCGGGTTCTCAAAGATCGATCGCAGCGCGATGACGATCGTCACCGGATCGCTCTCGAGCTGGCGGGTCACGTCGCGCAACTGGTGCTCGACCAGACGCAGGGTGAGGTCTCGAAAATCGGCCACGCTGGATGGCTGGCCCCGGTACCACCACGCGAGCTTCGCGAACATGTTCGCGACCTCGAGCGTCCCGACGCATTCGGAGGCACCGACGACGGCCAGCGACCGCCATTCGCGCTGCTGGGTGGCAAGCCAGAGGAGCTGGGACGCGAGGTCGTCCATTGCGCCCGGCCGGGCGCGCTCGAGCGAGACCAGTGACGTTTCGTCACGCGGGGAGGCAGGCGAGCTCACGGGTGGGCTTCACAATACCCCAAGGAACACGCTCACATGAGCCGAAGGCGTCGCATGCCGCGCTGGCTCGAGCGCGGACCGTCGAGGAGCGCGCTCACGTACTTGAGAAGGGCCTTCATGGCGAAGGGCTTCTTCAGGAACGCGTTCGCGCCGGCCTCCTCTGCGTGAGCCATGTCCTCAGGAAACGAACGGTCGCTCGTCACCAGGATGGGCACATGCCCGAAGCTCTCCTGCTTGCGGATGTACTCGCACAGCTCGAAGCCCGACTCGCGCGGCAGCCCGAGGTCTACACACACCAAGGTGGGGGTTCGCTTGCCCAAGAGCCGCACCGCCGTCGCGTAGTCAGGCGCCGTCGCCACGTCGAAATCCTCGCCAGCGAGGGTCGTGGACATCGTGCGCTGGAGCGCGGGATCGTCCTCCACGACCAGCACGTAGCGCCGCGCCAGCTTCATCTCGACCATCGCGTGTCAGCTCGCGCCACGGCCCATCAGCACGACCGGGAAGGTCTTGAGGATGAGCTGGATGTCCTGGGAGAGGCTCCAATGGTCGATGTACCGCATGTCGAGGAGCATCCACTCTTCGAAAGAGATTTCGTTTCTTCCGCTCACTTGCCACACGCAGGTGAGGCCGGGGCGTACCGACAGACGCCGGCGCTGCCATGCTTCGTACTTCGCGACCTCGCTCGGCACGGGCGGCCGCGGCCCGACGAGCGACATGTCGCCGCGGAGCACGTTGAGCAACTGCGGCAGCTCGTCGATGCTGTACTTTCGGATGATCCTTCCGACCGTCGTGATCCGCGGATCGCGCTTCATCTTGAAGACCGGCCCGGACTGCTCGTTCATCGCCGCGAGTTTCGCCTTCAGCTCCTCGGCGTTTTTCACCATCGAGCGGAACTTGAGCATGTGGAACGTGCGGCCGTGCAGGCCGACGCGGACCTGCTTGAAGAGGATCGGGCCGCGCGACGAGAGCTTCACCGCGAGGGCCGTCATGAAGAGCAGCGGCGACAGGAGCCCGAGCGCCGTAAATGAAGCGACGATGTCGATCGACCGCTTGACGCCGATCTGAAAGGGCTTGTGCTGCACGCTCACGAAGTGGACGTAACCGTCGGAAGTGGCCTTGCCGTGAGCGGGCTTGGCTCGCGCGAAGCGATATCCACAAACCGGCAGTGCGAACGGAATGCCGAACGTCTCGCACGACCGGATGGCGTCCTGAACGTCGACTCGTTGGTGCGCGGCGTTGGTCGCGAAGTAGACCTCGTTCACGACGCGCGAGCGAAGCACGCCCTCGATGTCCTTCACGGCACCCAAAACCGGCGCTTGCAGGCGTTCGTCGCTCTGCTCGTCGTCGAAGCGCACGAAGCCGATCACCTGGCGGCGCTTGCCGGAGTCGCGAATCTCTCGGTGGGTGAGGCGCCCGAGAGGCCCGACGCCGACGACGAGCACCCGGTCGATCGGGCGCGATCGCCACAATCGCAAGCCCGTCGCCCGCATGCGAACCCAGACGACCGCCGGTGTCACGACGAGGAGGAACCTCGAGACCTGGGTCGTCGTCGCGTAGTGGGGGAAGATGAAGCGGAGCAGAGCGAGAGGCAGCGTCACGCTGGCGAGAAGGACGAGGGTGAGCGCGAGGTCGCCCAGAAAGCTCCTGCCGTTGTTGACGTCGTAGTGACCGAGCGCGCGGCTCGCGACCGCCCAGAGGGCCGTTGCGGTCGCGGACATGGCCAGCGCGACCTTCCAATGGACCAGCCCGCCGCCGCTGGCTGCGATGAAACAGGCGGTCAAGAGAATGACGACGTCGGCTACGAAATTGATCTTTTGCGTCGTCTCGCGGGAGCGGGGATGGAGGCGGTCGAACATGGCAGGAGGCTCCGCTCACTTAACACTGCACGCTGCGATGCCGCAAGGCTCGGGTACGTAGTGTCGATCGTCTTTTTTTTTCCAGTATGGCTGGTCCGCTTCGCGAATGTTTCCGCGAGGGGCGGTTTCGTTCGGGCGGAGCGTGGCCGCGGCGGTTTCGTTCGGGGCCGCACGGCCGCTCCCCCCGAGGCCCCCAGCCGAAAGCTCTCGCGGTCGTGCAACGGACATATGCCGGAAACGATGCCGGAAACGACGCCGCGGTCGCCTTGCCGAAACACGTTGGGCACATGGGTGTGGGAATCGCCTTTCGTCGCGTCCTTCGTCCGCCCCCGGGCAATTGACGCGTACTTGGCACATCTATAGGCTGCGATTCCGATGGCTACCCTCCAAGAGTGCTACCGGCCAAGGCGTGTCTACGAAGTAATCCCCTCGGAGGGACAGGTGGGGCTCCGCCTCAGCGATCGGATCGTCGACGTCGGGCAGCAGGAGTTCGACTGGTACAAGAAAGTGGCGGCATGGCTCCCCTCCGTCCGCGGCGTCGCGGACCTCTCGCACGATCTCGGGATGGACGAGGCCAGGGTCCCTGCGTTCGTCGAGGCGCTTGCGTCCACGGGGCTCCTCTATCGGCTCGACGCGTTGGAAAGGTCGATGACGGGCCTCGAGTTCCACGCGAAGTTCTCCGCGATTCTGAACAGCTGGCTGTCGGAGGCCTTCGCGCATCCGTTCTGGGAGCGGATGATGAACGGCAAGGGGTCGGCGCGCCTCTTCACAGGGTGGCTGGTGGAACTCTACCACTACACGAAGAACGCGAACCGCCACATGCCGCTCTCCTGCGCGTACGCGACGGACAAGCCGATCAAGCAGCTCCGGGCCAAGCATTACGCCGAAGAGTGGAACCACTACCACTACTTCATGAAGTCGCTCAAGGCCCTCGGCTTCACCGAGCCGCAGATCGCCGAGTCGGTGCCGCTCCCGATGACGCTTGCGCTCTCGAACTTCATGCGCGAGGCCGCGTCGAGGGATACGCTCGCGTACTCGATCTGCTCGGCGGTGCTCGAGGGGACGACGACGGATCGGAAGTCCTTCAATCCGTATTACGAGAAGGCCGCGGAGCTCTATGGCATCCCGAAGGAGGCCGTCGCCCCCATCTACGCCCACCTCGATCTCGACGTGCAGTACCAGCACTCCGATCTCTTCCGTGAGATCCTGGAGCACGCAAGCGACATCCCGGCGGAGCGGGCGACGACCGTGCTCAATTACGGTCACCAGCTCGTCGAGCATATCTGGCTTTGGACGGACAACATCGAGCGCTATTACGAAGTTCACGACAACCCGTTGCCGCGCCGGCCCTTCGACGCGCGGAAGGACTGAAGGGGAGACCATGGCCACCACTGCCCAGAGGATCGACGAGTCTGCGTCCGAGCCCGCCAACGGCCGGGCCGCACGCCAGGCGACGCCGCCCGCCAGGCCTTCGCCCGCGGACCTGCCTCTTCTCCGGCGTCACGTCACCGTCGCCCCGGAAGGCGGCCGCGTGATCCTGCGCCGCCACAGCGACGAGGTCGTCCTCGAGGGCTCGGCCGCAGAGCTCTTTGCAAAGATGCAAGCGCTGCTCGACGGCCAGACGGCCCTCGAGGCCATCGCCCGAAAGATCTCGGAGACGCCCTCGCGTCTTCGCGCCCTCGCCGAGGAGCTGGCGAAGGCGGGCGTCCTCGTCTTCCTCTCGACGGGCGATGACGCGCTGACGACGGGAATGGAGTTCTATCGCCTCCATCGCGAGCTCTGTCAGTACTGGCTCGGGGACGTGTACGGCCACCCCTTGTGGGAAAAGATGACGACCGGCAAGGCTACGCGCGCGCAGGTCATCGGCTTTGCGTTCGAAAAGTACCACTACATCGAGGCGGCCTTCGAGCACATGGGGATCGCCGCCGCCAACGCCACGCCCGAGATGATGCCGCACCTCGCGCGCCACTTCATCGAGGAGTACACGCACGGAGACATCTACCGGAAGGGCCTTCGCAGCCTCTTTCCCGACCCTCTCATCCTCCGCTCGCAGCCCCTCCCCTCGACGCGGGCGCTCGTGAACTACTTGAGGGAGTCGGCGCAACGAAGCTCGTTCGCGTACTACTCGGGCAACGAGCTCCTGCAGATGACCGAGAATACGGGCGACGAGAGCGCGGGCCAGGCGGTCGACGACTTCTACGGCGCCATGCGCAAGCATTATCCGTACACCGGCCCGCTCATCGACTCCTTCATCGCCCACACGAAGGCGGACCAGAAGCTCGGCCACGCGGACGCGTTCCTTCTCATGTGCCAGAGCGTTCCTCCCCTGACGCAGCGGGAGGTGAACGACGCCCTCAACGTCGCCAAGAACATGGCCGAGCACCTCGTGCTCTTCTTGGACGGCATCGACCGATTCTACGAGCACTTCCCGGTCGTGCCGCGTCTGCCGTGCGACTCGCTCTCCGAATGATGTGTCATGTCCGAGGGGGGCGCAGCCGCTCCCCTCGAGCTTCCCGGCCGGAAGCTCTCTGAAGGTCTCCGTGTCGGAAACGCGCGCTTCGCCCCGTTGGACGCAGGAGGGGCTGCGGCTCGGCTACTCCGAGAGCGACCTGCGCCGTCTCGCCGAGATGTCGGGCGGCGCGCCCTTCGAGTCGCCCGGAGACATCCGCACGGTGATCGACGCCTACCAATACCTCGAGGACTGGCGCGCGAACTACCGCATCCAGTCGGTGCGCTCTTCGCTGCGGAGCTCGAAGATCACGTGCATCGACGGAGCGATCCTCGCGTACGGGCTCCTCGAGATCCTGTTTCCGGCGACCCAGCGGCGCCTCCTCGCCATCCACCGCCGCGACCCGAAGAAGGACGAGGAGTGCGGCCATTGCGTCGCGCTCTATTGGACGGCCGAGGGCAAGGTCGGCGCGTTCTCGAAGTCGAGCTACAAGGGCCTCGGGCATCGCGATCCAGTCTACGCCGACGAAGTCGCGGTCGCGACGAGCTATGGGGAGGCCTACGTCGAGATGGGATTTCAGCCGCTCTACTTCGGAGTGACGACGCTCGAGGAGGCCGCGCCCGATCTCGACTGGCGCCTCCACGACGAGCCGCTCAACGAGATCTCTGACCGGTTGCAGGCCACGTACGCGTACGGCTTCATGATCGGGTAAGGAGGGCGTGAGGCGACATGATCTTCCCCGCCGCGCTCGATGTCCCCAGCCTTCTCGCTCTCTTCCGCGCCGACGCTCTCGTCGCCGGCCGTCCCGCGTTGAGCTTCTACCGCGGGAAATCGCTCGAAGGGCGCCTCACCTACGGAGAGCTCTCGACGAAGGTCGAACTCCTCGCGGCGCGCCTCCACGTCGAACTCGGCGTACGTCCGGGCGACCGGGTGGCAATCCTCGCGCCGAACCGGCTCGAAGTGCCGGTCCTCGTGCTCGCCATCCTTCGGCTCGGCGCGGTGGTGGTGCCGCTCAACCCCGGGGCAGCGGTGGACGACTGGGCGAACATCCTTGGCCACTCCGGCGCGCGGGGCTTGTGCGCGACCGAGGAGCTCCTGGAGCGTTCCAGTCGATTGCCGGACCTGGCCACGCGTGCTTTCCGTCTGCGGATCGAAGACGTCTTCGGGGCGGGTGCGCCTCCCGGGGATCCGCCGCCCCCCGCCGGCGACCTCGCCAACCGGCTGGCCGTCCTCCTCTACACCTCAGGGACGACCGGCAGCCCGAAGGGCGTGGCCCTCTGCCAGAGTAGCCTCTTCTGGAACGCCTGGAGCATGGCGCGGAACTTCCGCCTCGAGGGGACCACGCAGCTCGCGGTGCTCCCGCTCTACCATGCGCACGCCTTCGGCTTCGGCCTGATGACGGCTCTCGGGACGGGGGGTCACCTCGTCTTTACCGAGCGCCTCGCGCCCTTCACGCTGGCGGAGGTCGTGCGCCGCGAAGCGGTGGCCGTGCTCAGCGTGGTCCCGACGCTCTTGCCGATGCTCCTCGCCGGGGGGCTCACGAAAGCTTCGGCCCCGACGTTGCGCCACGTCATGGTCTCGTCGGCCCCGCTCTCCGGCGACGCGGCAAGGAGCTTCGAGGCGCGCAGCGGGATCCGGCTCGTCCAGGGCTGGGGGCTGTCGGAGTACACGAACTTTGCTTGCTGCGTATCTCCGTTTCTCTCCGAGGAGGAGCACGGAGAGCTCGTGTCCGGCTGGGAGGTCCCCTCGGTCGGCCCGCCGCTCGAAGGGACCGAGGTGAAGGTCGAGGGGCCGGGGGGAGAAGCTGCGGCAGAGGGAGAGCGCGGCGAGCTCCTCGTCCGGGGGCATTCCATGATGCTCGGCTATTTCGAGGGCGCACCCGAACCGGGGGCCGCCGCTTCCCGAGCGGTCGATGGCGAACGCGGCGAGCGGTGGCTGCGGACCGGCGACGAGGGCTTCTATCGTCTGCACCAAGGACGGTCGATCTTCTTCGTGACCGGAAGGCTGAAAGAGATCATCATCCGCGACGCCGAGAAATACAGCCCGCTGGGGCTGGAGAATCGCCTCCTCGCCTCGCTCCCCGAGCTCGCAGGCAAGCTGGCGGTCATCGGTTTCGCGCATCGCGAGCACGGGGAAGAGGTGGGCGCGTACCTCGAGAGGGAGACGGTCGACGATTCGCTGCGGGAGCGCCTCGCGGCGGCGATCCAGCGGCTTCCCGTCGCCGAGCGGCCCAAGGTGATCCTCTACGGCGCCGACCCGATCCCGCGGACGCACACGGGCAAAGTCCAGCGGCGCAAGATGGAGCCATGGTTCGGTGCGTACGCGGGACACCGGGGGGCGATCGTGGTCGAGAGGAGGGGGTGAGGCGGCGAAACTCGATCACGTACCCGAGAAGCGAAAAAAAAGACCCGGGAGGCACGACGCCGACCCGGGGTGATGGTCACTCCGGTCACCTTGCCCTTGAGGGCGAGCTTCTGCTTCGTGCTCGTCGTCCCACGCGATTCACGCGTGGCCCTCAGCTTCGCCGCGGCGGCCGCCGTCTGCTCCACCGTCCTCGTAGCCCGCGCCTTGGGAGGCGGGAGCCCGAAGTCGGCGAGCGGCTCGGCGGTCGTGCCGAACGACGTGAGGACGAAGCGTCGGAAGTCCCGGACGACCGGAGCCACCTTCGCTTGCGTCGCCCGCATCGCCGCCACGGCGTCCTTGGCGGCCGTTTCCGCCGCGTTCGCTTCGGTGGTCGCTGCGGCCAGGCTCTCGAAGAGCTGGACGAGCGTCGCCGCCGTGAACGTGCTGTTCCCGAGCATGAAGGTCCCGTTCGGGAACCGCGTCTGCGTGCCTGCGATGAGCGCCTGCACCTGCGCCAGGGATGCCGCCTTGGTGAGCTTCGACTTGCTGGACATGACTCGTTTTCTCCTTTCCGAGGGCGCACCCTTCGCCGCATCGGCGAAGCCGCCCGGAGCCGCGCGGGCTCCGGGGGTCGTGCCTCGTCTGCTTCCCGCACCCCGTATGCTGGCGTCAGGGGCGGGATTCCGCGGGGCGGAGAGAAAGTCGAGCGCGGCCCTCGGGAGTTGACGGCTGGACGGTGGGCGACCACGGCATGGATCAGGAAGGACCCGTCGGGATCGCCAGGAGTCCCACCGAGAAGCCGCGATGGCTCATCGTGTTCCGTCCTTGACACCCCCCATGTGACGCGCTAGCAGACGCCCCCTTCCGGGTCGCCCCGCACAGGAAAGGTGTATCGCGGACTGCCCCCCCTCTTTCCCCGTGGCTTTTGCTTCGTCTTCGCCCTCCACCCTCTCCGGCAAACCGCTTGCCTCACTTGCGCAAGCGCTTGCTGGGAAGTAACCTTCGCGCCCCCTTGCCCGAGCGGACGCGCCGGCTCAACCGTGCACGTTCGTGCGGGGCGGTGGCACGTCCACCGCGAGGGCTGACGTAGCTCAATGGTAGAGCACCTGTTTTGTAAACAGGTGGTTAGGGGTTCAACTCCCCTCGTCAGCTCGGTTCCTAACGGTGTCCCAAACGAAAATCCGAATCATCCTGGAGGGTTGCCCGAGTGGCCAAAGGG
>VFSW01011032.1_pt1 | contig 12738 bp, 10 predicted proteins | sample 5358111 | NCBI WGS metagenome assembly VFSW01 (sample SAMN11554181, study PRJNA540505) | mine drainage metagenome | isolation source: sediment from site ElyBrook_90M | place: USA: Ely Copper Mine, Vershire, VT | collected 2017 | reverse complement strand
GCTCTCTGCTCTCTGCTCTCTGCTCTCTGCTCTCTGCTCTCTGCTCTCTGCTCTCTGCTTATCCGGGTTTGCTTGCGCAAATCAAATACTCCACATTCCCATCCTGTCCCGTGATCGGCGACGGAATGATGCCCTTCACCTCGAATCCGAGTCCCCGGATAAAATCCTCGACCCTCTTCACCGCCGCTGTTCGTGCCTCCTCATCGCGCACGATCCCGCCCTTGCCCACGTGCTCCCTTCCCACCTCGAACTGCGGCTTGATGAGCGCTATGATCGCCCCATCGGGCTTGAGGAACGCAAGGACCGAAGGCACGACCTTTTCCAGGGAGATGAAGGAAACGTCGATGACCGCGATGTCGACAAGCTCGGGGATAACAGCAGGGTCCATCTCGCGGACGTTCGTCCGCTCGATGACGACGACGCGCGGGTCCTGCCGGATCTTCCATGCCATCTGGCCGTAGCCCACGTCCACGGCATGGACTTTGCGCGCACCATGCTGCAGCAGGCAGTCCGTGAACCCGCCGGTCGAAGCGCCGATATCGAGCGCGGCCTTGCCTTCCACGGACACGTTGAATCCCTTTAACGCCGCTTCGAGCTTGAGCCCGCCCCTGCCCACGTAGCGCAGCGTTTCGCCGAGGATCCGGATCTCGGCATCCCCGGGAACGGGCGACCCGGCCTTGTCCTGCTTCTGGCCGTTCACGAGCACCTGGCCGGCAAAAATGATCGCCTGCGCCTTTTCCCGGCTCTCCGCGAGGCCGCGTTCCACAAGCAGAAGATCGAGACGGACTTTATTTGTCTTTTTCCCTTCAGTTTTAGACACGAAGCAGCTTTCTTCCAGCCTGACCATGACCAAGAGCTGATCCGCTTTCCATGGCATCAGCTTATTCTCAAAGCCAATTTCTTATAGTTACTTCGAACTGCTGAATGCAGCGAGCAACAACGTCATATATGACGTGAATTATAACAGAATGCCTTTGGTCAGTACATAAAAATACCGAGAGAAAACGACCCGTGCCGCGCGCTGAAGAATGCGTGTAAAAGAAATCCCTGGGAGGCTCCATGAGCCTGCACTGTTTTTGTCGGGCATTGACGCAGGCAGGAAATTGGAATAGACTATACACATACGAAATCCCGGGTGATCAGGAAACGCGGTCTCTTCTGCATGCGGAGGTGTCCCCTATGAAAACCGTTTTTTTTCTTCTGCCGCTCCTGGTGTTCCTGGCAACAGGCCCCTCCGAAGAGGCGGAGTCGGCGACGATCGACTGTCCGGGGGGCATCGTCTCGAGCGGGGATTCCCGGGTGGACCTGCTCGTGAAATGCGGAGAGCCTGATGCGAAGGAGTCGCACGACGAGGAAATTATCGACAGGCTCGACGACGGTACGAGGCGCAAGCTGTTCGTAACGGTGGAGGAGTGGACCTACAATTTCGGACCGGCCCAGTTCATGCGCATCGTCACCCTGAAGAACGGCAAGGTCGCGTCCATACGAGCGGGCAACTACGGCTACGGCAAGGAAACAAAACCGAATCCACGTGAATGCAGCGAACAGATCGTATCCATCGGAGATTCAAAAAGCGACGTGCTCGCCAAGTGCGGCGACCCGGCATGGAAAGATACAAGGCAGGAAGAGTTCAAGGAAAGGCTCGATTCCGGCCTGGTGCGAAACGTATTCGTGACGGTTGATGAGTGGACGTATAATCTCGGGCCCAACCGGTTCGTGCGGATCCTCACGTTCAGGAACGGAAAGCTTGTTGATATCAAGCCCGGCGGGTATGGCACCAGCACTAAATGAAGCAGGATGATAAACGGACGAAACCTTAGGCAGGAGGACAGGATTGGGTCCGGCTGTTTCAAGCTTGCAACAACTTAGTTAAAAGCAAACCAGTAAGGGGAAATGGGGAGTGAAAAAGGCGTTCTCCATTTCTCCAATTTTCCCCCTTTCTCCTGAAGGATTTACCTGGCCCTTATTCCGCAATCCGAATTCCGCAATGCCGTTACGCGTCCCTCAGCCGAAGCGGGGCAACGGATGCCACTGCCTTGGGCCGGGACTTTTCCACGAATTCCCCGACCGAGCGGTAGATGCCGTCCGTATCGAGACCGTATTTCTGCCTCAGGATTTTCTGCGCGCCATGCTCGATATAAGAGTCGGGCAGCCCGATGCGGTGCGTCTTGATTCCGGTGACGCCCCGTGCATCGAGACATTCGAGCACCGCGCTCCCGAAACCGCCCAGGATCGTGTGCTCTTCCACCGTAATTACTCTCCCCGTCCTCTTTGCCAGCGCAATGATCAGTTCCTCATCAAGGGGCTTGACGAACCGGGCGTTCACGACCGCGACGGAAATCCCATCGTCAGCCAGCCGTTTCGCGGCCTCGATCGACGGGCAGACCATGTTGCCGATCGCGATGATCACGGCCTCGGTTCCATCCTTGATGAGCGCGGCCTTGCCGATGGGGAGGGTCTGCAGTTCCTGGTCCATGGGGACCCCGCAGCCGACGCCGCGGGGATAGCGTATCGCCGTGGGTCCGGGGTGTTCAACAGCGGTCTTGATCATGTGCTGGAACTCGTTCTCGTCCTTGGGCGCCATCACCACGATGTTCGGCACGTGGCGAAGGTACGCCATATCGAACACGCCGTGGTGCGTGGGACCGTCCTCGCCCACGAGCCCCGCCCGGTCAAGGGCCAGCGTCACCGGGAGGTTCTGGAGGCACAGGTCGTGCACCACCTGGTCATAGGCGCGCTGGGTGAACGTGGAGTAGATCGCCGCAACAGGGTGCAGGCCTTCCACTGCCAAACCGCAGGCAAAGGTCACGCCGTGGGACTCGGCAATGCCCACGTCGAAGAACCTGTCCGGGTAAAGTTCTGCAAATTTGTCGAGCCCCGTGCCTTCGGACATGGCCGCGGAAATGGCAACGAGCTTTTCGTTCTCTTCAGCGAGTTTGATCATGGTCTGGCCGAAGACTTCGGTATAGCTCAGGATCGCCTGCTTCTTGGCCACGGCCTTTCCCGTCTTCGGGTCAAAGGGAGGCGTGCCGTGGTATTGCGACGGTTTGCATTCCGCGAATTCGCAGCCCTTGCCCTTTTTGGTGATCACGTGCACCAGCACCGGCCAGGAATATTCCTGGATGTTCTTGAAGGTCTGGAGCATGTGGTCGATGTTGTGCCCGTCGATCGGGCCGATATACTGGAACCCCAGTTCCTCGAACAGCATGCCCGGCACCATGAGGCCTTTGATGGAATCCTCGGCCCGTTTCGCCAGGTTGAACATGGACTCGCCGACCCGGGGAATGCCCTGCAGGAAATTCTTGGTCTCCTTGCGCAGCCTGGTGTAGAAGTGCCCGGTCAGCATCCTGCTGAGGTAGGAGGACAGCGCCCCCACATTGGGAGAGATGGACATTTCGTTGTCGTTCAGGATCACGACGAGGTTCTTCTTGAGGTGCCCCGCCTGGTTCATGCCCTCGAAAGCGAGTCCGGCGGAGATGGAGCCGTCGCCGATCACGGCGATGACGCGGTAGTCCTCGCCCTTGATGTCCCGGGCCGCTGCCATGCCGAGGGCCGCGGATATGGACGTGCTCGCGTGGCCCACGTCGAAGTGGTCGCAAGGGCTCTCGTCGCGCTTCGGAAACCCGCTGATGCCGCCGTGCTGGCGGAGCGTCGGAAACAGCGCCCTCCTGCCCGTCAGGATCTTGTGCGCGTAGGCCTGGTGGCCCACGTCCCAGACGATGCGGTCCTTCGGCGTGTCAAAGGCATAGTGCAGGGCAATGGTGAGATCGACGACGCCCAGGCTGGGAGCGAGATGGCCGCCGGTCTTCGATACCACGTCGATGATCTCCTGCCGGACCTCCTCGGCGAGCGTCGGCAGCTCGTCCTGGGGAAGGGTCCGAAGATCGTCGGCGCTGTTTACTTTGTCCAGAATCATGGGATAACCTCACTACGGGTCATGGGGCATGGGTCCAGGGTCATGGTTTTCTGATTTCCTTGACCCTTGCTGCTTGCCTGCACCCAGCGCTTACGAGTGCGACCGCGCGAGTGCAGGGTGGCCCTTGCCCCTGGACCCTGCATTATTTTCAATTCACCCTGTTCACAATATACTTTGCCAGCTCCCGGAGCGGGTCGGCCTTGCGGTCAAACTCCCGGAGCGATTGGACCGCCTTGTCAGCGACTTCATGGGCCCGTGTGCGCGACTCCTCCAGGCCGTAGAAACCCGGGAAGGTCTTTTTGCCTTTTTTGACATCGCTGCCCACGTCCTTGCCGATCGTCTCCTGCGTGCCCGTAATATCCAGGATGTCGTCGGCGATCTGGAAGGCAAGGCCCACCAGTTCCCCGTAACGGGAGAGCGCAATAAACTGCCGCTTGCCCGCTTTTGCGTAGAGCGCGCCGGTCCGGACCGAGGCGCGGATGAGCGCGCCGGTCTTGTGCGTATGGATGTATTCCAGCGTGGGGAAATCCACGTCCTTGCCTTCCGATTCCATGTCCACGACCTGGCCGCCCACCATGCCGAAAACGCCGGAGGCCGTCGAAATTTCCTTGATAATGCTGACGAGCCTGCCAGCCGGGACCGCCTTCAGCCGGCGCGGGTCGGACAGCACTTCAAAGGCCATGTTCAAAAGTCCGTCCCCTGCGAGAATGGCGACAGCTTCGCCGTACACCTTGTGGCACGTCGGCCTGCCTCGCCGCAAATCGTCATTGTCCATGGCCGGAAGATCGTCGTGGATCAGCGAGTACGTGTGGATCAGTTCCAGCGACCCCGCAACAGGCAGGAGGTCTGCGGTCCTCGCGCCAAGGGCTTCAGCTGCCGCAATGGCCAGGATCGGCCGGACCCGCTTGCCGCCGGCAAAGAGGCTGTAGCGCATGGCCTCGTGAACGGAAGCCGGAAACAGCTTCGCTGGGGGAACAAGCTTTTCGAGCGCTTTGTCCACCAGATCTTTTTTCTTTGTGAGGTAGGCCTTGATGTCCATGGTTGTCCGCTCTTATTCTTCTTCCTGTTCTTCGAAGGGCTGCGCCAGCATGTTCCCCGCCTTGTCCTTTAACAGGATCTCCACCCTGCGCTCCGCGTCTTCGAGCCGTTTCGTGCAGATGCGGGAAAGCTTGATCCCTTCCTCGAACAGCTTGAGCGACTGTTCCAGCGGCAGGTCTCCTTTTTCCAGTTCCTGCACGATCTCTTCGAGCCGCGCCAGAGCTGCTTCGAATTTCTTTTCCGCCATAATAGTGATTATACCCCGCCTTATTGCCGCCTATTGCTTGAGGTGGATATTATATACGGGTAATCAGGTGAAAATCAAGGTAAAATCCGGGAACCGATTCACAGGAATTCTTAATTCCCAATTCTTAATTCCTAATTTTTTTCCAGCTCCCTGACCATCTTTCTCAGACGGCGCGCTTCCTCTCTCGTCAGCCTTTGATCCCGGTAGTAGGAGCCCTCGAATTGTTCCACAAAATGCCGGGCCTGTTCGCGCAGGCTGTCTTCTTTGACCAGGACAACAAACTCCTCAAGCCCCTGAGACCGCGGCTTGACATAACCGCGCCGCTTCATCTTTCCCAGGAAAGCGGCGAGCAGCTTTTCTTCAACAGGTTTCCGCGCTCTTCGCAGCGCATACAATGCAAGGCACAGAGCGCCGGCGCCGAGGAGCGCCGTCAGGAACTTTGACGCCAGGCCCCTGTCGAAGGACACCTTGAACCGCATCTCCCGGACGCTCTCACCCAATTTGCTGATCAGCGAGAATTGTTTTTGGAAGTCGTAGTTGATGACCGCGGCGTTCCAGTAGTAATCGATCGCATCGAAAAAAAGCCGCAGCCGGAAAAGCAGGCCCCTTCCGGAGACGGACACGTAGCTCTCCGGGGCCGCCGGGGTCGGGTCCAGGCGCACCCATCCCCTGTTTCCAAAATACGCCTCGACCCATACGTGGGCGTTTTGCTCCGGTATCATGTAGTAGCCGCCCGCCTCGTTGTAGAAGCCGCCGCGGTATCCGCCGACGAGCCGGGCGGGAATGCCGGACAGCCGCAGCAGCACAGCCATGGCAGAGGCGAAATATTCGCAGTTCCCGTACTTATGCCGGAACAGGAAGTCGTCGAGCGGAGCGATGGAAACGGGAAGCTTGGTGAGCGAGTATTTGTATTCCCCGTTTTTGAGGAAATGCAGGATTGCCGCGGCCTTCTCTTCACTGGTGTTGCCGATTGCCAGCCCGCGCGCCAGTTCCCTCGTCTTCTCCATTCCTGTTTCCGGCACCTGGAGATACCGGTTCCGGTCTATAGCCTTCTCCGGCAGGGTGTCCGACAGCACGGAGAGCGCTTCATATCTCAGCTTCCTGGTGATCGCTCCGGCCAGGGTAAACGTGAGGTCGTCGAATTCTCCGACGTTCCGTGCCTGGATTGAAAGCGGCTTGTCCAGGGCGAAGAGGTACCTGTTCCCGTACGGGGCGAGATATATCGTCTGCGCAACCTTGCGGCCGGCCAGGGCTGGTTGATAATTTTTTGCCGCCTGTTGACGGCCAATACTGTCCCATTGTCTCCCGTCGAAATGATCGAGGACAAGGCCCCTCCAGTACAGCAGCTCGTCATCCACCTTTTCCATTCCAACGCGCATGATGACGGTCGCGTCCTCCTGTATGGCCGAGATCTGGCCGAGCCCCACGGTGCTGCTGAACCCCGTCGTCGCCCCGCCTCCCAGGTTCAGGATATTGAACATCGGGTTGATCGTCCGGGGGAGAACCAAAAACAGGAGGGCGGCGAGAGGAATGGACGCGAGCGGGATCCACAGCGACTTCAGCACGATGGCTTGCAGGGTGGAGAGCCGGAGTTCCATGGCGCGGTCCTCGGTGTAATAGGTGAGAAGCACCATGGCCGCAGCCAGCAGAAAAAGGAGCACAAGGAGATAGGCAAGGAAAATGATGTCGAGGGACAGCAAGGCCGAGCCGGCGAGCAGAAAGACCGACAGCACATAGATCTGCATGTAGTCCCGGAACTTCTTTTCCTCCAGGAACTTTATGGCGAGGAGGATCAAAAGCGCCTCCACCGCGGGCTGCACGAAGTTCTGGAGGCTCATCCTCATGAAACTGACGCCCACGAAGGCCACGGTCGCGAGCGTGAGCAGCCACCGGGGGATGGGAAACCTGCGTTGGTATTCGAACAGCATCGAGAGGAGAAAGAGCGAGAAAAAACCGAGCGAATAGGCCAGGCCGGTATACCTGGCGGCCGCGAGCGCTCCGATGACGCCGATGAGGAAGGTGAGCGCCTTGACAGCGTCCTCGACCCTGAGCTTCGGGTTATGTTTCAGCATGCTCTTCGCCATACAGCGCAAGCTCCCTGATCATGGCAATTTTATGGGACGCCGAAGTCCCGGGCGCGAACACCAGGCCCCTGATCCGCAGTCCTGCCGGGATATTCCGCCGAAAGAGCCGGAGCAGGAGATAGGTAATGCAGGAGATCCGCTCCTCCCTGTTCCTGATCCCGGTCTTCTCGAAGTCGATGACGACCGGCTGCTGCGAAAGAGACGTCAGCTCCTTGGTCTTCAGTTCCTTCGACTTCGCGCTCGCTTTCCAATGGATGTATTTCATCGGGTCTCCCTGCGCGTAATTCCTGACCGACAGCAGATCTCCCTCATACCCTGCCCGGTCCGACGACGCCTCGCCCCTGGCCCTGCGCTCGCGTTCGATAAAATCAGCGAAGTCGCACTTTTTCGGTTCAGGGAAGACGATATATTCGAAGAGCGCAGCGATCCTGCGGAACCTGATGAAAAAGCTGAAGGGAAACGCCGACGAGACCGTGACAACGTCGAGAGAGCGCCTGCCGCGCTGCCCGGCGACCAGGGGGATGTATTTTTCTTCCGAAGCTCCGGCAGGCACATAGGGAAAGAGCGCCGAACCGTCTCCTGCCTGCACCCTGATGAGGAAGGACGGCAGATACCGCCGCTTGTTCACCAGGCGGACCTTGAGCAGGAACGACCCCTTCGAGTAGATCTCAACCGGCGCGCCGAGTGCGATGCCAACGCGCGTGATGTTGCTCTTCCCGAAAAAGCCGGAAACGCCCAGGGTGCCGAGGAATGCGGCCGTGATGAGATAGATGAGATTATTGCCCGTGTTAACCGCGGAAACGCCCAGGGCAATGGTAATGATTATGTACAGCCAGCCTGCCCGGGTGACCCTGATTACGCCGGTGCCTGAACCTGGTCGAGTAGCGATCGTACGAACTCCTTCTTTTCGACGGCTTCATATTCTTCCTTGAAGATCACCCGGTGCGGGATGACGTAGGCCGCAAGCTCCTTGATGTCCTCCGGAACCACGAAGTCCCTGCCCTGGAAATAAGCATGGGCCTTCGCCGTGGCAATCATCGCCAGCGCCCCCCTGGTCGATACCCCGGCGATCAGGTATTTGCTCGTCCTGGTCGCCTCCGCGATAGCGAGCGTGTATTCGAGGATCTTTTCCGAAACAAAGACGTTTTTCTTGATGTCGTCCTGGATAGCCACAACCTCTTCGCTCGTCATCATCGGATCGAGGGTATACAGCTCGCCCCGGCGGCTCCCGCCCTGCAGGATGACCCGCTCCGCGTCCTTCGAGGGATAGCCGATGCTGATCTTCATCATGAAGCGGTCGAGCTGCGATTCGGGCAGCGGAAAAGTGCCGAATTGCTCGACGGGATTCTGCGTGGCGATGACGAAAAAAGGCTTGGGCAGCTTGTAGGTCTGGCGCTCGATGGTCGTTTGCTTCTCCCCCATGCCTTCGATGAGCGCGCTCTGGGTCTTCGGCGTGGCCCGGTTGATCTCGTCGATCAGCACGATATTGTTGAAGATGGCGCCGGGATGAAACTCGAACTCCTGCGTGGTTTTGTTGTAGATCGAAAGACCGGTTATGTCGGTCGGCAGCAGGTCGCTCGTGCACTGGATCCTCCCGAATTGGAGCCCCAGGGCCTTTGCGATCCCGATGGCGAGGGTCGTTTTGCCGAGCCCCGGCAGGTCTTCAATGAGCAGGTGGCCTTTCGAGAAAAAAGTTATGAGGGCGAGGCGGAGCGCGTTTTCCTTGCCGTGCAAATACAGGGAAAGAAAGGAGATGATTTCGTCGATTTTTTTGTTTTTGAGTTCCATAAGCTCGTGCGGGGCTGAGTAGCATTATTATACCTTATTTGAGCCGTGGATTCACGGTTTTCCGGCGGCTCGCAAAAAAGCACGAGGACACGAGGTGATCTCTGAAATTCGCTCATCCCGATTCTTTTTAATAGTGAGAATAGGATGTTCCGCTCGACTTGTAAACGACGGCGTCCGCGGCTGTAGAAGTGCTTACCTGATAAGATACAACCGTGAGCGGTCTGAATGGTGCCAGGGAGTCGGGAAGTTCCGGAAACGAATAACCCGTCCTTCCCGCACCTGCGTTGTTGATTATTAAATAATAGGTGGTTGCCGGAAGACGAAAGGCAGCAAGAATGCTAACCTGTGCCGCACCGGGATCGACGCCGCTCCAGGCCAGGGTCGGCGTCGGCGTACCAATCCCGGTGATGGTCGCCGTCGGAACGCTCAGGAGTTGGCTCAGATCAAAGCTTTGATTTGCGGGCGCTGGCGCATAGGGCCCGGTGTTTAATGATTGATAAGAATACACAGACGTCGTAGAGTTCGGGTATTGGTAAGAAGATAAAGTAACATTATGAAGGAATTGATCTCCAAAGCCCGGCATGTAGGGGACGCTTACAATTGTGGAAGTCAACCCCGATGCGAGGTTTTGGCAATTGCCGAGCCACAGACCTCCTATTCCCGTCCTGCCTTGAAAGACGTTGGAGCAAAGATAATCTGCCGTTGACGGCAGGTTTTTGATTTGATACTGAACGTAGCTCAGCGGCTGGTCCACTGCGACATTCACCGTCATTCCATCCGTAAAGGTCTGATCAAGGACGTATCCGTAGCTCAGGAGAGTCCCGCTGTTATCGGAGCCGACGACAAAAAGGGAAAGCTTGCCGTCGTTCTGGAGATCATAGGGCTCGATAGTAATCGTCTGCTGGGTTATTAAACCGCCGAACACAGCGAAGAATGACCGGTTGGCGGCGACGGCGTATTGTGTAATTCCGCTTGTTGCATTCGTTATATTGAGTGTTATCGTGCCGAGGGCAGTACTGCCCGTGGAAGGAACGGGAGAGCTCTGACATCCGTCAAGTTGCAGGGATGCCAGTCTATTCACATCGTATCGGACATCGAGCGAATAGGTCGTCGTAGTCGCTCCTGAAGAGAGGCAGCTCGCCGCCGCGGTGACCGTGGCATTGGCGGGAGGGGTGGCGAAGGTGATCTGTCCGTTCGAATCGGTCGTACCGTACTCTTTCATTGCACCGTCTCGGTCTCCGAGCACGACAGTGACGCCGGGATATGCATGGCTTAACCGGTCGGAAACAGTGACAGTGATAGGTGCTGCCGGGCTGCTACTGCTGCTGCACGCCGTTAGTGTAAACATCACAGTAATCAAAAATAGTGCAACATACATACTGATCCTTCGCATTGGCATTCCCGCCTCCCGCTACCGTTTTAAGTTTAAGTTCATTACTTCTAGTAATACGTGGGGCAGGCATCTGGTCCGGTCAATACGTACAAATGCCCCTAACAGGTTGAACAAAATTAAAAGACAAGTAAAGAAAGGTATGGAGCAGAACCATGCAGCATACTGCTTCTGAAGTTCTATTATGGCAAGTTTGCAAAGTGAGACACGGCTTAGCCAGAAAAGTTTAGTCTGTATTCCGTTTTTTTCGATGAAAGCGAGAATACTATATTTTAACGAAACTGTTATTTTGTGTTTTCCAGATGTAACGTTGTGTCCTTGATGGATTAATCCTGTGAGTCATAAGTCAACGTGAGACACAATGTCCCCTGTGTTTCCGCTTCTATGATCTGGTTGTGGAAAGCGGCGTCATGATCGTATCGATCCAGCCCGATAGTCCGGCTCTCCGGGCAGACTTGCGGGTCGGTGACATCATTATAGGCTTTGGCGGTACGCCCGTTTCCGGCATCGACGACCTGCAAATGCTGCTGACTCAGTAAAAGGTCGATATCAGCTTCCCGATTGCGATCATCCGCGGTGCGGAAGGTGTATCCCTCCTTTTAGCTGACGCTCTTTTAAACCAACTGCAGCAGGCCGCTAAAATCATTGTCGATTCCCATCATATCCAAATAAAGGGAGATCATGCCCCGATGATGGGTTTGATGATTAAACAGGTGCAGAATGGAGCCCCCGACATTCTTACTGACTGTTTCCCCCTTCATATTCGCAAAGGATATCGTTTTTTCCAGCTCGCTTTCAGCAAGCTCATTGATAAACAGGACCATCTTTTTGTCCAGTTCTTCCCTTTTCAAAAGGTAGTCGGCAATATCGTCAAAAGGCTGGGACGTATAGGTCAGGGTCCCATTGAAAAAGGGATCCTTGATAAATCGAAAATCCCTGAATTTGTCGAATCGTTTCATCCAGGAGTAATCACTGATATAGATATGGCCGCACAATTGCTTTATCGTCTTGAAGTATCCTGTAAACTCCTGGTTCCACTGCGCGCTGCTTAACGTGCGAATTTTGTCGTCCATTTTTTGATTCGCAACTTGATTATACTGCGCCAACAGCCTGCATGTCTTGATGTCCATATGGCCTCCTGCCCCGGCATGAAAAACCATTTTCGCGCAAAGCCGCCAAGCCGCAAAGAAAAGCAAATCATTCGGTGTAAAAAACTAATCATCTCTCGTCTTTGGTTCTAAACTAAAAAAGATTTTGACTCAAGGCTTCCTTTGCGTCTTTGCGGCTTTGCGCGAGACGCCTCCAGCTCTTGTCTTTGCGAATGAACCCTCATTTCTCATCCTCGGCATACCCGATCGTCTGTCCGAAAAGCGGCCGCTGATGCGGTTTCAGCCTGAGCTCTTTCGCGAATGCGGCCTTGCCGCAATTGTAAAACCACGAAGCCAGTCCCAGCGCGGCAGATGCAGATCGTTGTTATATAGTTTAGCAAAAAAAAGATGACGTGACGGAGCTGTTTTTTTGAAGTTAGCCGCGGTTACGAACGGGCGGAGATTTCGTAAATCCGAAGATTAAAAAAAACACGCCCTCATTGAGGGTAGAAAGCGGGTGCTCAAGAAGAAGTATCCTGTGATGTTCCGTCAACGTCTGCTTCCCAGATACGCGCTGATCCGATAGCTCAATTTGAGCGGAGACGTCGTCATCTTTACAAGGAATTCCGTGGCCCCGGCCGAGATGGCCTTGTCGACTTCATCGCTTGAGCTTCTCGCCGAAAGGACCAGCACCGGCAAGTTCTTCCACTCCGGCTTTTGCCGCACCATCGACAGTACCTTGTATCCGTCCAGCCGCTCCATGTATAAATCAAGGACCATGAGGTCTACCGATTCTCTTTCGAGCACGCCGAACGCCTCGACGCCGTCCTGCGCTTCGAGAATGGAATATCCGTCTTGCTGCAGCTTGCTCTTGTTCATGCGACGGGCCATTGCGTTGTCATCGACGAGCAGGACCGTTTTTTTTGCGCCGTCCGTGAAGGTTTGCGCTGCGGATTCGACCAAGGCTGCGACCGCGGTCTTGTGCTCGGGGCTGAGATCAACGAACATGATCCCTATTCCCATGGGCGGCTGCGCATTTTGGACCCGGCCGCGGATGCTGATGAAATCCCCGTTCAGGGGCAGCGTAACGGTGACCTGGTCGCCGAGGGCAAAGGTATGCCCGGTGTGCGCGTACATTCCTCCCACGCTCAGATCCAGTCCTTGAGCCCTGATGGAGCCGTTGATCA
>VFSW01011031.1_pt1 | contig 12739 bp, 11 predicted proteins | sample 5358111 | NCBI WGS metagenome assembly VFSW01 (sample SAMN11554181, study PRJNA540505) | mine drainage metagenome | isolation source: sediment from site ElyBrook_90M | place: USA: Ely Copper Mine, Vershire, VT | collected 2017 | reverse complement strand
CATAATATGCAAGGCATCGTGTGTACGCTGAGCGCGCCGCGGGAAGGTTGAGAATGCCCACTTTATCGGAATCTCTTAAGCCATTGCTGGTGCTTACGCTGTGTCTGGGAGGAACGCTGGTTGCAGCGGAGCCCTTTCGCGACCCCAAACTGCCGCTCGAAGAGCGGGTGAACAATCTGGTTTCCCTCCTCACGCTGGAGGAGAAGATCCGCTGGCTCGGGCAGGTCGTCCCAGCCAACGAACGGCTGAACATCAAGACCTTCACCAACTTCACCGAAGGCCTGCACGGTCTGGGGTGGGCGAACGGAGGGAGCATCACGTCCACGCAGTTCCCGCAGAGCATCGGGCTGGCGTCCACTTGGGATGCCGAACTGATGCGGCAAGTGGGCGCCGCGATCGGATACGAAACGCGGATCTATAACGTGAAGACCGAGGGCAAGCGCGTCGGCCTGGCCATCCGGACCCCCATGGTCGATCTCGGCCGCGAGCCCCGCTGGGGCCGCAACGAGGAATCCTATGGAGAAGATCCGTTCCTGGACTCGACTCTCGCGATCGGGATGGTCAAGGGCCTGCAAGGCGATCATCCCAAGTACGTCCAGGTGGCCGCGACCCTCAAGCATTTCGTCGCCAACAATAACGAGCTCAGGCGCACGAGCAGCGACTCCATCATGGACGAGCGGGACCTCCGGGAGTATTACCTGGTGCCATTCCAGAGGGCCATCATGGAGGGCAAGGCCCAGTCCTTCATGACCGCATACAACCTGGTCAACAAGTTTCCATGCACTGCCCATCCCATGCTGCGGAGCATCGTGATGGGAGAGTGGGGCTTTGATGGAATGATCTGCACCGATGCGGGCGGCATGCCCAACCTGATGCGCTCGCAGAAGGTTGTCGCCAGCTTGCCCGAGGCGGCGGCACTGGCCGTCAAGGCCGGCATCACCGTTTTCCTCGATCAGGCGTTCACTCCCGTCAAGGAGGGCCTCGACAAGGGACTGCTCACTGAAGCCGATATAGTGGATCGCATCAAAGGCAACATCCGCATGCGAATGCGCCTCGGCGAGTTTGATCCTCCGGCCCTGGTGCCTTTCAGCAAGATCACCGGCAAGGAAGAGCCTTGGTACGGGCTGAAACACAAGGCACTCGCCCGGACCGTGACACAGAAGTCCATCGTGTTGCTGAAGAACGACAAGAACCTGCTGCCCTTGAACAAGCTGACTATAAAGTCGATCGCCGTGATCGGCGTCAATGGCAACGAAGTGATCCCGGACTGGTACGCCGGCGCCCTGCCTTACGCGGTAACCCCCCTCGATGGCATCAGGGCCAAGGTGGCGCCCACGGTGCATGTGCGCTGGGTGCGGGACAACAAGGACAACCGGATGGCCGCCAACGTAGCGGCCGACTCCGACGTGGCGATTGTGTTCGTCGGCAACAACCCGACGTGCGGGGGAGGCTTCGGCGGGCGAGGTTGCCTTCCATCCGAGGGCAAGGAAAGCATCGACCGCAAGGAAATCGATCTGCCCAAGGAACAGGTGGATTTGGTGACTCAGATTCTAAAAGCCAACCCGAGGACCATCGTCGTGCTCAAGGCAAGCTTCCCGTACTCCATCAACTCCATCCAGCAGAACGTGCCGGCAATCCTCTACATGGCGCACTCCAGCCAGGAGGAAGGCAACGCGCTCGCGGACGTTCTATTCGGCGATTACAACCCCGGCGGGCGGCTGGTGCAGACCTGGGTCAAGTCCGTAAACGACCTGCCCGATATGATGGACTACAACATCCGCAAGAGCGGCCGCACCTACATGTGGTTCAAGGGCGAGCCGCTGTACCCCTTCGGTTACGGGCTCAGCTACACCACGTTCAAGTACTCTAACCTGCGCACGAGCGCCCCCGCCGTCAGCGGCAAGGGCCAGGTCACGGTGAGCGTGACACTCCAGAACGCCGGCAAGCGGTTGGGCGACGAGGTGGTTCAGATGTATGTCCAGCACGTGGGCTCTGCCGTGGAGCGGCCTGTCAAGCAACTCCGGGGATTTAAGCGGGTCACCCTGAAGCCGGGCGAAATCCAGACGATTCAGATCCCCCTTAAAGGCGCGGACCTGGCCTATTGGGACATGACCAAGAATAGTTGGACCACCGAGAAAGACAAAGTCAAGATCATGGTCGGGGCCTCTTCGGCTGACATCCGCCTGGACCAGACGATTGACGCGACCGATTAAGTTTGGAAGGGAGGCACTCCGTGTATCGCACGTTAAGTGGCATCTTACTCTGCTTGTGTCTTGTTGCTCCTCAACTCCGCGCAGGGGCGGGCAATCAGCCGCCAGCGCTACTCAGCGATCTGGTTGACGTCAGCAGCGATTTCCGCGACTACACCAACGGCTATTTCCTGGCCGATCATCTGGCCGCGTTCGACCCCGCCAAGGCCACGGGCACGCTGGTCTGGCAGCGGAATCAGCTCTCCCCCCGGATTGCGTTCGACAACATGGAGGCGGTGCTGCGGCCCTTTGACGGGATCACATTTCCCGAGGGTGAGTATGCCATCAACCCCGAGCTGCCGTTCTCGATCGAGTTTGTCACCCCCCGCACCGTGCGGATACGTCTTAAGACCGGGCCCGAGATCAAGCCCGAGGGCCAGTCGCTGATGCTGGTCGGGCCGGTCCCGCGAGACACCTCCTGGAAAATGTCCAAGGTGGACGGGGGCTATCGCTATACCAGTTCCGCCGGCTCGGTCACCATTTTGGAGAAGCCCTGGCGCCTCGAATTCCGCGACGCCCAGGGCCGATTGCTCACCAAGACCAACCACTCCGTGGACCTCCCCGCCACACTCGTACCGGCGCTGCCATTCTCGTTCATTCGCCGGTCGTCGGACTATTCCCGCAGCATCTCCGCTTCCTTTTCACTCTCGCCGGGATAGAAGCTGTTCGGCACCGGCGAGTCCTTCACACGGCTCGACAAGCGCGGCCAGAGGGTCGTCCTGTGGGCCAACGATGCCAACGGGGTCGAGACTGAGCGCATGTACAAGCCGATTCCGTTTTTCATGAGCAACCGCGGCTACGGCATGTTTGTGCATAGCTCCTCACCCATGACGTTCGACATGGGCGCGTCCTTCCACGGGGCCAACTCGCTGATGATTGGCGACGACCAACTCGACCTGTTCGTCTTCCTGGGCCAGCCCAAGGACATCCTGAACGAGTACACGACGCTCACCGGCAAGGCCGCCATGCCCCCGCTGTGGTCCTTCGGCCTGTGGATGAGCCGCATCACCTACTTGTCCGAGGACGAGGTGCGTACGGTGGCCGCCAAGATGCGGCAGAACAGGATCCCCGGCGATGTGATCCACATCGACACCGGCTGGTTCGAGACCGACTGGCGCTGCGACTACCAATTCTCGAAGACTCGCTTCAAGGATCCGGCCAAGATGATCACCGACTTGAAGCAGGATGGTTTCCATATCTCGCTCTGGCAGCTTCCCTATTTCGTTCCGAAGAACACCCTCTTCCCGGAGATCCTTCAGAAGGGACTCTACGTCAAGGACTCCAAGGGCAACCTGCCTTATGAGGACGCAGTGCTCGATTTCTCCAACCCGGACACGCTGAAGTGGTATCAGGAGAAGATCGGCAACCTGATCAAGATGGGCGTGGGCGCGATCAAAGTGGATTTCGGCGAGGCGGCGCCGCTCACCGGCGTATACGCCAGCGGGCGCACTGGTTTCTACGAGCACAACCTCTACCCGCTCCGCTACAACAAGGCGGTTGCGGACATCACGAAGCAGATCTCCGGCGAGAACATCATTTGGGCTCGCAGCGCGTGGGCCGGCAGCCAGCGCTACCCGCTGCATTGGGGCGGCGACGCGGGCACTTTGGATGTCTCCATGGCCTCCGAGCTTCGCGGCGGACTGTCCTTCGGGCTGAGCGGCTTCACCTTCTGGAGCCACGACATCGGCGGGTTCGCCGCCAGGACGCCGGAGGAACTGTATCGCCGCTGGATGCCCTTCGGCATGCTGACGTCCCACAGCCGCTGCCACGGCACGCCCCCCAAGGAGCCTTGGGAGTACAGCGCGGCGTTCATGGACGATTTCCGCCGGGCGGATGAGCTGAAGTACAAGCTCATGCCCTACGTCTACGCGCAGGCCAAGGACAGCTCCGAGCGCGGCCTGCCCATGCTGCGGGCGCTGTTCGTCGAGTATCCCAACGACCCCGGTTCCTGGGCCGTGGAAGACGAGTACCTGTTCGGTTCGGATATCCTGGTGGCGCCGCTTCTCGAGGCTAATGCCACGGGCAGGGACGTGTACCTCCCGCCGGGGCAGTGGATCGACTATCAGACCGGCAAAACGTACAGCGGAGGCTGGCAGAGTATCCAGGCCGGCGTGATCCCCGTGGTGATGCTGGTCCGCGACGGCGCCGTCATCCCCCACATGAAGCTGGCGCAATCGACCAAGGACATGGACTGGACGAACCTGGAGCTGGTGGTGTACGCCACGAACGCCCAGACGGCCCAGGGGCTGGTCTGCCTGCCCGCGGACAACGTTCTCCGCCGTGTATCCATGCCACGAGGCACGGGCAATTTCGCGCTGGCGGCGAATCCGCTGGCGGGCCGTTCGACCCTGACGGTGAAGATGTATAGCAGCCGTTAGGCTTGTGGTCCTGTGATACACTTGACGGTTCTGTGAACACGCTGTTCGCCGAGGTGGAATGTGACTCTTGCGTTCGTTGATTACCTCATTCTTGTCATCTACTTCGTTTTCGTGATCGGGATCGGCTGGCTCCTTCGCAAGAAGGTTTCCTCCAGCGCGGACTTCCTGACTTCGGCCCACTCGGTTCCCCTCTGGATTACCAGTCTGGCCTTCGTGGCTACCAATCTTGGGGCGCAGGAGCTCATCGGCATGTGTGCCTCGGGGGCCAAGTACGGCATTATGACCGCCCACTTCTATTGGGTAGGGGCCATCCCGGCGATGCTCTTCGTGGGCCTCTTCATGATGCCGTTCTACTACGGCAGCAAGGCGCGCTCGGTCCCCGAGTACCTCAAGCTGCGCTACGACGAGAAGACCAGGGGCTTCAACGCGATCACTTTCGCGCTCATGACCCTGTTCTCCTCGGGCATCTCGATGTACGCCCTCGGGTTGCTGTTCGAGCTAGTGCTCGGGTGGAATTTCACCCAGTCCGTGCTGCTGTCGGCCGCCATCGTTTTGGTCTACACCTTGCTCGGCGGCCTCACCAGCGCCATCTATAACGAGGTGCTCCAGTTCTTCCTGATCGTCGTGGGGTTTGCTCCGCTCTCGATCCTGGCGGTGCATAAGGCTGGCGGCTGGCAGGGAATCTCCGCCCGCCTGCCCGCCGTGATGACCCACTCCTGGAGTTACATGGCGCACCCCTCCGACAACCCGATGGGAGTGGAAGTGTTTGGGGTGCTGATGGGGCTCGGCTTCGTGCTCTCGTTCGGGTACTGGTGTACGAACTTCCTGGTGGTGCAAAGGGCCATGGCAGCCAAGTCCATGTCAGACGCGCGCCTGACGCCCATCGTGGGCGCCTTCCCGAAGATGCTCCTCCCGTTCATCGTGATCCTTCCCGGCATCGCGGCCGTGGCCCTCGCCAAAATGGACTTGGGCTATGCGCTTCCCATGAAGGGCAACGTTCCGAACTACGACCTGGCGCTCACCACGCTCATGGCCAAGTTCTACCCCTCCGGCCTGCTGGGTGTGGGCTTGACGGGCTTGATGGCTTCGTTCATGTCGGGCATGGCGGGCAACGTGACCGCCTTCAACACGGTGTGGACCTACGATATCTACCAGGGCTACATCCGGAAAAAGGCTCCCGATTCGCATTACCTCACGGTGGCCCGCGTTTCGACCGTGGTCGGTGTGCTGCTGTCGATCGGCGCCGCCTACCTGGCCACGCTGTACAACAACATCATGGACCTCTTGCAGCTCGTCTTCGGCTTTGTGAACGCGCCGCTGCTCGCCACGTTCCTGCTGGGCATGTTCTGGAAGCGGTCCACGGGACACGGAGCCTTCTGCGGCCTGGTCGCCGGAACGACAGCCGCAACACTGACGCACGGCCTGACGATGGCCGAGGGCAAGGGCGCCTGGATTGCCAACGTTTACGAGTTCCCCTCGACGATGGCGCAGAACTTCTGGATCGCGATGCTCGCCTTTGCCGCCACGTTTGTGGTGACCGTTCTCGTGAGCGTCATGACGAAGTCCAAGGCGGAGGGAGAACTCAAAGGCCTGGTCTACGGCTTGACCAAGATGCCGAGCCAGGAAGGCGTGACGTGGTATAAGCGGCCGAGCGTGATCGCCGTGGTTGCCTCGGTCGCGTGTATCCTGCTTAACTTCCTGTTTTGGTGATAATCATGTGGGATCTTCGAACACCGTCGGGTTGGTTCTTTGCGATTCTCGGGGTGATCCTCATCCTCGTGGGAGTCTTCGCTCCGGGCTACCGGGCCCCTTTGACTGACGTCAACGTCAATCTCTACACCGGGATCTCGGCTCTTGTTTTCGGAGGGTTTTTGCTGTGGATGGCTCATCGCGCTTCCTAGCCCAGTCGTTTCAGGAGCGCTTCGGCGCGCCCTCCGCCTTGCGGGTTTTTCGCGCTCCCGGGCGCGTGAACCTGATCGGCGAGCACACCGACTATAACCTCGGCTTCGTGATGCCCGTGGCCCTCGATTTAGCCTGTTTCGCGGTCATCGCTCCCAGCGGCGACGACCGTTTCCGCGTCTTTTCGCGGAACCTGGAGCAGGCTAGAGAGTGGGTGACTGCCGATATCTTGAAAGCGCAGCCGGCTCACGACTGGGGCGACTACGTCATGGGCGTGGCAAAGGAACTGGTACTGGCCGGCTACGAGGTCGCGCCGTCCAACATCCTGATCTACAGCACCGTGCCCGTTGGTTCCGGACTCAGTTCTTCGGCCGCCATCGAAGTCTCTGTCGCGAAGGCTTTGCTCGGCGATCGCCCCATGCTGCCGCTCGATTTGGCGAAGCTGTGCCGGCGGGCTGAAAACAACACCGTCGGCATGCCCTGCGGCATCATGGATCAGTACATCTCGGTCTTCGGCCGGGAGCGGGCGGCTGTCAAAATCGACTGCCGGAGCCTCGAAAACGAAATCGTCGCCTTGCCGTCCGCGGCTGAGTTCGTGGCGGTCAACACGATGGTGAAGCACGAACTGGGCGCTTCCGCGTATCGCCACCGGGTGGCGGAATGCGCCGCCGCCGTGGCCGTCATTCAGGCGAAGCATCCCCAGGTCGAGAGCCTCCGGGACGTGTCGAGCGAAATGCTCGCGCGCTTCGAGGGCGTGATGGAACCCGTTCCAATGCAGCGCGCGCGGCACGTGACCGGCGAGGACGAACGTGTCGAAGCTTTCGTTGCCGCCAGCCGGGCCGGCGACCTGGAGAAAATGGGCAAGCTGCTGGTGGCCTCCCATCGCAGCCTTCAGAAGGACTACGAGGTGAGTTGCGAGGAACTGGACTTCCTGGTGGACACCGCCTCGGGACTCCCTGGCGTGTATGGCGCCCGCATGACCGGCGGCGGGTTCGGTGGATGCACTGTCAACATGGTGCGCTCCGGCGCTGTGCTGCGCTTCCAGGCGGCGGTCTCCGACGCGTATCAGAAACGTTTCGGCCTGACTCCGGACATCTTCCCTTGCCGGCCCTCCGCGGGTGCGGGCGAGGTCAGCGCTTCCTGACATCTGGTACTACAGCAGCGTAGAATCTTTCCCTCCCGCAACGAATCGCCGGCGTGGCGCGCAGGACTGCGCGCTCCACAAGTTTGGTTGCGGCTATGCTGCTATGTGGGGCAGGCGATCGTTTTCTGTCGCCTGCGTTAGTGAATCGTTGAGGATGGCAGACCACATACTGCGATGGTCTGCCCCACCGGGCGCATCACTTCGGACGCAGATCACCGCCCTCAGCTTCCACCTGTGCATCGTGCGCGTCCCTGTGCAACAGCCGCGTCCAGTAGTAACGCGCGGTCCCCGCGATGAAGGAGAATCCATTGTATAGGTGGTAGAGCAGATGGAAGGGCAGCGCCGCTAGTGCGAATAGGCGGCCCCGCTTGGCGGCTAGAAACAGGTAGAACTGGTTGTTGATGACTACCAGCAGCGCTCCGATCACAAAAAAGCTGAAAATGATCCAGTGATAGGGCAGGTGCGCGGCCATGTAGGCCGTAGTTCCCACGATATAGACGGCAATGATCAATTCGGGGATATTGTGTCTGCGCGTGCCCGGCGTATCTCCGTAGCGGTGACGCAACAGGAGCAGCAGGAATCCCAACAGCAACGGGTACACGACGTGCCTCATGTTGTGGCGAACCGCCAGCCAGACGATCAGCCCCACCAGGGATCCCAGAGCCAGCAGCACGGGCGCCGACTTGCGCCCGGTGGCGAACTCCAGCCAGTAGCGTGAGAGCAGCAGGAGCAGCAACGCCGTCAGCGGCACCAGGAAGTAGGCTCCCCAGTAGACCGCCGCGGCCACCGTCACGCCCACCAGCAGGAAGGCCAGCGCCACGCTCACGCGCTGGCTCAATTCCAGGTTCAAGTCGTTGGGCATGTAGCGGTCCCGCAGGATCAACTCCGTCCAGGGGATACCGCGATCCAGAATGTCCGTCTTCAGCAGTCCCCAGAACGTCCACCTCTTAAGGTGTGTCACCAGAATGTCTTTGTCGAGGATGACCTTGCTTCCGGCCGTGCGCAGCCGGTATCCCAACGCGATATCTTCGATGGCCGGCCGGCCGTAGGACTCGTCGAAGCCGGCGTGTTTCAGGAATACGTCGTGGCGGATGGCCCCGCAACCGCTCCAAAACGTACAGGCCTCGCTCTTGCCCTTCTGGTGCACATAGCAGTGCATCAGATTCTTGTACTGCGACAGGAAGTCCTGGGAGCCCGGAGAACTGTCGTAGGAGCCGATCAGAGCGTCCAGGGAGGGGTCTTCCTCGAAGCCGCGCGCCACGCGGTCCAGCGTGCCGGCATGGACGGACACATCGGAGTCGAGGAAGAAGAGGATATTCCCGCGCGCTGCGCGGGCGCCGATGTTGCGGGCCCGCGCCGGTCCGGCCCGCCCGCCGGTGGATAGGACGATCGCGCCGGCCTGCCTGGCGGCTTCGGCCGATCCGTCCGTCGATCCATCATCGACGACGATGCACTCCAGCGGCTGCCTATTGGACGCGGCAATGGCCGCCAGACAAGTCCGCAAGTGAGCGGCTGCGTTGTAAACGGGGATGACGACGGAAATCTGAGAGGCCATTCTAACTGCCGGAATAGCAATTGTGCGGGACCCCGCACCCAATGTCAAACCCAAGAGACAGAGGCGCTCTATAATCGCAGTGCCAGATCCAGCGCCTCCACGAAGAAGTACTCGCCCCACATCACCGACTCGCCGACTCCCAACTTCTTGTGAATGTGGTAGACGCCCCCTTTCAGAATCCCCTCCCAGGCCGTGTCATTCCCGGCCAGGTGTCTCCCGCACAGCGTGGCCAGGATGCGCAGGGCGAAGGATCGATAGAGGTCCCCCTTGGCCGGGTCCGGCAGCGCCTTCGACAACCGCAGCAGCCCACTGGCCGCGATGGCCGCGGCAGAGGTGTCGAGCAGCATTGGGCTCTCCGGAGGAGCGTCGTAGTCCCACGGCGGCACGCCGTCGTCGGACGAGTGGTCGATGTAGAAGTCCGCGCAAGCCTCCGCGGTGCGCAGGAACCGGGAATCCCGGCTGTACTCGTAGCTGGCGCCGAAGCCATACAACGCCCAGGCCAGCCCGCGCGACCAACAGGAGTCGCCGCGGTAGCCCTGCTGGGTGCTCTGCCGGAGAAACTCTCCCGTCTGCACGTTGAAAAGGCCTTCGTGGGCCGTGGAGCCGTCGCCGCGCACCAGCACCCGCCGCGTCGTCAAAGAGTGACGCATGGCGATGTCGAAGAGCTTCTCGTCGCCGGCTTCGCGGGCCGCATAGAAAACGATGCCCACGTTCATCATGATGTCGATGAAGAGGGAATCCTCCGCCAGGAACGATCGCAGGTACTGGCCCTTCCGGTTGAAGCGAAGCGCCATGGTACGGCCGGCTTCGACGATCACGTCGCGCAGAGCCGGTTCGCCGGTGGCCCGCAGCCATCTGTAGTAGGTGGACATGAAGATGAAGCCGAGATCGTGGACCTCCCGGTCGAGCTTGCGCGGCTCGAGCGGCTTGGAATACCGGACGGCCTGATCGAACCACCAGCGCGCCTCCGCGCTCGCGGGCGCGTGCCGCGAGTGGAAGATCCACATCACGCCGGGCAGGAATCCGTCGCACCAGTGCGTCCACGAAGGCAGGTCGTGCTTCCAGCGGCCCTGGTGCGTGTACATCGGGTAGAACCCGGGATGCTTCTCGACCAGGCGTCTCACCTGCCGCTCGCCAAACGCCAGAGCCTCTTCCAATATCGATCGTCCGCCGGAAGTTTCGAATTCGCTCAAGGCCGCGCTTCTCCTTCCTTGTCCCCGGTCCTCCAGACCAGGCGCAGCCCGCGCGGGAGTTCCGCACGAACGCCGGTGATCACCAGATCGGCGACCCCGGGACTCGGCGGGGTGTCCGCCATCAGGATGTAGGTCTGCCGGTTGCCCGCATAGGGCACTCGCAACGCGCGGGTCTGGTAGGTGCTCGCACCGCCCGCGACGACAATGGCCTCCAACCGGGCCGTGAAATCCGCCTGGCGCTGGCCAAACTCCAGAGTGAAGAAAGTGAGGCGGACTTCAAAGTGCGGAGCCGGTGCGGAAACCCTCTCCAGACGGGTGATCCTTCCCCTCAGCCGTGCGCCCTTGGGGATGAGGACCGTTCCGCCTTTCTTGACGTCGCTCTCCAGCCTCGCGGACACCTCATCTCCTATGGCGGATGTGGCGGAATCGATGGCCGTTTCCAGAATCAAATCAAAACGCGCAGCTTGAGGCAGTGCCACCTTGGCAGCCGCCGGTTGCGTGGGCGGCTGCTCCGCGAGCGGGGTCTCGCCAAAAGTAAGCCGCGACTCGCCCGTGAATTGCCGGCAGCGGCTGAACTCGATACGATTGCGGCTCTCGATGTCGGGAGGCTTCCTCAGCAGCAGTTCGGAGGAGGCGGGCAGCGTATACTCGCCGTCGCCGATCCGCACGCGTGAGTATTCCATCACATCGACGGCCTCCGTGAGGCCCAGATCCGGTGGAATATCGGCGGCCGCCACCTCCAGACGCACCAGGTCCAGCGTCTCCCTGTCGACGAGGAACGAACCGTGGTAGCCCACCTGGGCTTCGCGCGGAGGAACGCGCAGCGTGTAGCCGCTTTCCGCTTCCGGCACCCGGTAGTCGAAACGGATCAGCCGCCGGCCGTTGCGTGAGGTCTCCCCGGCATAGGTGTACGTTGGGCCGCGCGCAAGGAACACGGCGTATGCGTGAAGGGCGAAGTCGCCGCTCCCGATGGTGCCGTTCGGGATCAATTGTATGATGCTCTTCTCCTCGAACTTGCTGTCGCCGGGCCAGGCGTAGAACTCTGTGTTGCCGGCCATGGCCACCTCGAGGCGCAGCCGGTCTACCAGCTCGAAGGGCGTGGAACTAGCGCGCCGTTCGAACCTTTCGACAGTCTCCAGACACGTGTAACTGGGAAGCCGCCTGAGACCCTCGCCGACGTGCGCCTTGATCCGGGCCAGGAGAGCCTCCGGCGCCGGCCCACCGGTCTGTCCCGCCAGACCCGCCGCCAGGCCCAACCAGACGGAGATGCCGAGAGCCCGCATCCTCACCTACGGCGCGGGATCGAGCACGCAAATGTCCCGCAGGTTGCGGTAATCCTCGGCGTAGTCGAGACCGTAGCCCACCACGAATTCGTCGGGGATCTGGAAGCCCACGTAACTCACGGTGACGGGTTTGATGCGGCGTTCCGGCTTGTCGAGCAGAGTCGCAATCTTCAGAGTGCGCGGCTTGCGCTGCTCGAGGACGTGCATCAGGTACGTCAGCGTGACGCCGCTGTCTACGATGTCCTCGACCACCAGCACGTGCGCTCCCTCGACGCTCACGTCCAGGTCCTTCGTCAGCTTCACCTCGCCCGAGCTGGTCTTGCCCTTGCCGTAGCTCGAAACACCGATGAAATCGATGCGCGCCTGACGGTGCAGCACGCGGGCCAGGTCGGCCAGGAAGAAACAAGCTCCTTTCAGAATGCCGATCAGGTAGATCGGCCCCTCCGGATAATCGGCCTCGATCTGTGCGCCGAGTTCGCGAATGCGGGTCTGGATCTGCTGCTCCGTCAGGAGCACGCGTAAGGATGGCTGAAACATATTGCTCGACACCACAAGAGTCCGATTGTAGTACGATACGAGTCAGGAGTCAGCACTGAGGAAAGCCAAACCGCCCAAAGAAGACCTGCACGTTCAAGAGGAGCCCTGGCGCATCGCAGTCCGCGCAGCCGAGTCGAAGAAAGCTTCCGATATCCAGGTCCTGGATTTGCGGGAGCAGACCTCATTTACCGACTTCTTCATCATCTGCACCGCGGCCAACTCGCGCCAGACCCAAGCCATCAGCGATGAGGTTGCCTCCGAGCTTAAGCGGGCGGGGCACTTGCCGCTCAATGTGGAGGGCTACGCCAACGCCGAATGGGTGCTGGTGGACTTCGGCGACTTCATCGTCCACGTCTTCCAGGAAAAAACCAGGGTCTTCTACGATCTCGAACGCCTCTGGCGTCAGGCCAAAACCATCGAAACCTCGTAGGGGCTTGCCGCCGGCAAGCCCAAAACAGGCTACAGCGGGCCGTGTCCGCGTGGGCGTGGCGCCGGCAAGCC